>Ga0210402_10002042_pt1 | contig 20075 bp, 12 predicted proteins | sample IncBWC7MmetaG_FD_161055 | JGI IMG/M metagenome (GOLD analysis project Ga0210402, IMG submission 161055) | Forest soil microbial communities from Barre Woods Harvard Forest LTER site, Petersham, Massachusetts, United States - Inc-BW-C-7-M | ecosystem: Environmental > Terrestrial > Soil >... | reverse complement strand
TATTTCATGGTGGTCTTAATCGTTCCATCGAAGAGCGCGCGCAGACTGAGTGGGAAGCATCTGCACTCATGTCGGAGCGCTTGAGAGTAATGCGGGGGTCGTTATGCACAGGCTTGCGATTATGAAAAGGCTCGCCTATGCAGGCGTATCGCTCATTGCATTGGCTGGATCAAACGCAGCAAACGCGGCCGATGATCCATGGACAACGCCGACGCAGTACGCAGCGCCGTACGGCTGGGGATATGTAGCGCCCTATCCAAAAGATTGGGACAGCCGCATCGGTTATGATTTCTGGACCCGTTTCATCAATTACTACGCGCTCGAGATGGGTCATGCTGAAGCGCCGCCCGATCCCTCGGCGCCGCCGGGCCGCCGCAAGGACTGGACGCCGGCGCCGCAGACCACCCCGCCTTATCCGTTCACGGAATGGCCGTATGGCGGTTCGACCTCCATTGGAGTGACGCGGCCCAATTCCGTGGACAGCCCGCTGATGGCGGCGATGTCCAATACCGCGGCGGGCAAGGCGCTGAACGAGGCCCACATCCAGATCTACGGGTGGGTCAATTTCGGCGGTAACGTCAGCACCAACACCGTCAAACCTGGCGGCAACTGGCCGGCCGCTTACATGTACACGCCGAACACGGCGCAGCTCGATCAGGCCGTCGTCTACATCGAGCGCCTGCCCGATACGGTGCAGAAGGATCACGTCGACTGGGGCTTCCGAATCTCCGCCATGTACGGCGAGAACTACCGCTACACCACCGCGTATGGTCTCGCGAGCTACCAGCTGCTCAACCACAACCTGGTCAACGGCTACGACTTCCCGATGGTCTACGGCGAGATTTACACTCCGTTCGTGGCTGAAGGCCTGCTGCTCCGTTTCGGTCGGTTCATCTCGCTGCCCGACATCGAGGCGCAGCTCGCACCCAATAATCTCATGTACTCGCATTCCATGGCTTACACGTTCGACAACTACACCAATACTGGCTTGCAGGCGACGCTGGCATTGACCAAGAACTGGTTCGTGCAGTTGGGCGTGACGGTCGGCACCGAAGCCATGCCGTGGCACGTGGGCCAAACGGTACCCAACCCGTTCCCGAATGTCGTTTTCCCCGGCACCACCATGCCGACAGACCCGGGCGCCAAGCCCTCGATCACGGGCTGCGTGCGCTATCAGACCGACAGCGCGTACGACAACGTGTATGTCTGTGCCGACGCCATCAACAACGGCACCTGGGGCTACAACAATCTTCAGTGGTACGGGATGACCTGGTACCACAAGTTCACGGAGAAGTTCAACGTCGCGTTCGAAGCCTACACCCTCAGTCAGAGGAACGTGCTGAACATAACCGATCCCGCCGGCATCATCGCCGGTGGCGGATATCCCTTTGCTCCGGGAATCATCCAGTTCAACGCGCCGAACTTCGCACACTGCAGCGATCCCAACGCGATCACATGCACGGCGCGAGTGGTCACTGCACTCGCATATTGGAACTACAAGGTCACGCCGCTGGACAATATCTCGCTGCGGACCGAGTACTATCATGACGAGGAAGGGCAGCGCACCGGCACGCCTACCCGGTATGCCGACGTGGGTCTCGGGTGGCAGCACTGGTTCTCGCCGCAGATCGAGATGCGTCCGGAAGTGACCTACTACAAGTCCTACAACGCGCCGGCCTTCAACGGCAACTTCAATGCGACGCCGGTGCCGATCGCGCCCAACAAATACTACATGTGGTTGTTTGCCGGAGACGTAATCTGGCATTTCTGACCGGCAAGCTGGTAACGGCGCAGATGTTTGCGCTGCATACTCGACGAATGGGAACGACAGGGGTGGCGTGATGAAAAAACTTGTTGCTGCAAGCATCGCACTTGCCGCGCTGGTCGGAGCGCCGGCGAGTGCCGCCGACATGCCGGTCAGAACTCCGGCGCCCAAGGAGCCAGCCTTCACCGTCTATAACTGGACCGGCTTCTATGTCGGCATTCAAGGCGGCAGCGGCTGGAGTCACGCGGTCCAGACCGATGTACGGCCTTTCACCAGCGACAACTATCAGCCCAACGGAGGCGTGATCGGCGGCACTCTCGGATACAATGCGCAGTTCGGTCATGTGGTGCTTGGTCTAGAGGGCGACGGGTCGGGCTCGTGGATCAAAGGCTATACCACCGGCACCGATCCGCTGGCGGGCAACTGCGGCGGCGCGGTCCCCCGCTGTTTCTCGAACCTCGAGTCGTTCGCGACCTTCCGGGCGCGCGCCGGCGTCACGATGGACAACGTCCTGCCGTACCTCACCGGCGGCCTGGCGGTAGGCTGGCTGAACGGCCAGGAGGGTGACACCGCCGCCGGCGGCGTGTTCGGTGCGGGCACGACCACGGTTGTCGGGTGGACCGCCGGCCTCGGCGTAGAGGCGATGTTCAATCAGATCTGGTCGATGAAGGTGGAATATCTGTACATGGATTTCGGGAATCACGTGATATTCAATGACAACGTTGCCGGCGTGATCTTTCCCGAGCGCCTGAGATATTACACCAATATCATGAGCGTCGGCCTGAACTACCGTTTCGGCTACTGATGGGAAGTGTCATGAAGAAGCTGTTGCTCACAAGTGTTGCCCTCACGGTGCTGGCAATCCGTCCTGGGATGGCCGCGGACATGTCGGTGCCGGTGTACAGAGGACCAGTGGCCGTTTACAGCTGGACCGGCTGCTATGTCGGTGGAAACATCGGCGGCGGCAGCGCCAAGCAGAATGCGAATGAAGCGACTCTGCTCTCGGCCACTGTTTTTACCGCTCCGGCCAATGTGACCTACACCACTTCCGGCCTGATCGGCGGTGCTCATGCCGGATGCAACGTGGAGGGGACCTACGGGGTCGCCCGCGGCTGGGTCTTCGGGATCGAAGGCGATTGGACAGCGACCAAGCTCAGCAGCACGCAGATCGCACCCAACCTTTTCCCGAATGGGACGCCGATTGGGTTTGGCAGCGTCACTTTCACGGAGAACACAAAATGGCTCGCGAGCATTCGCGGCCGTGCCGGGGTTGCGGTCGTCCCTAACCTGTTGGTTTACGCGACAGCCGGCGTGGTGTGGAACCTCACAGACTACACCGGATTGCACACCTATGCGCCTTGCCCGACCTGCTCGGCGTCCGCGTTCGACTCCCGCAATTTCGGGTGGGTCGCGGGCGGAGGTCTGGAATGGGCCATAGGCAACAGCAACTGGATCGCGCGCGCCGAAGGTCTTTACTACAAGGTGTCCGGGGCAAGCCCGTACGGCACCGAGGCGGCGATCGCACAGACGACCACTACCTGGTACTGGAATGACCTTGGTATTGTCGTAGGCCGGGTGGGTCTGAGCTACAAGTTCGGCTATTGATTGGTCGTCTCGAGAAGAGCTTCGAGAGCGCGCCTGGGTGCGCCATAACCGCGGCGTCTGCCTGCGCACCCGACGGCGTCAGTTCGTGAGCCCCGCCACAATGAACAGCCCGGCACCGATCACCAGGGCGAGGGCGATACCGCCAACCATGGAGAGAACGTGATGCCGACGATCGGCAGCTTTGGTCCCGGAAGCGGCCCTCTGCGCTGCCAAGACACCCATCCAGAAGACATTCATACCAACTTACCTCCGCGCGAACCAATCGTTGAGTTAAACATAAGCCCGTTTCGAGAGTTGTTGATCGGGCACTCAATCTCCAACGCGTTGCCCATTTAGCGACTAACGCATAAGAATTCGAGGCGGAACGCTCCTCGTTGTTGTAACCGCAGTATAAAAATTCTCCCGTGCAGAACACCGGAACGTCCCCAGCGACGTTGAGCCTGATCCTGCAAATGCAGGATAGACCATCACGACTGGATGCCTATGCTTTTCCTATTATAACGACCTCCTTTCCACCTCGCATTCCTACTGCGCGATCGCCATACTTATCGCACGTGTGAGTGTCCCCGTGAACTCGGAGCGCGTTGTGCAACGACTCTAGCACCCATGAGGTATCGGCTTCGAAGGAATCATTTGTGGCTGCGACAGCGGTAATTACCTACAGGAATGGTGATCTACGATGAACCCGTTTCTCGGGATAGAAAGTACCATCTTCTGGCTAGTTTTGATGGTCGCATTGCTTTCGTTGGCGACCTATCATTTGATCACCCCGCCCCGCACCCCTCGGCGCCGATCATCTAGGGGCGATCACGTGCACTGAAAAGCGAGCCAGAGTGCTAGTAGGCGTTCTGGGTGATCGAGTAGGCGAACGGACGTACCCGTTAAGGGAGTGGCAGGGTCTCCTATGCCTCTCGACATAAGAAAATCGGGACGCGTAGCAGATTTTACCCTAATCCGGCTTCATCAGTCCTGCGGCCGTAAGCGCCCGCGTGATCACTCTGCTGATATCCACAGGCATTCGTGAAATTTGTTCGTGTACCGGGCCAATCTCGGCGTCTTTGTCGAGCAGCTCGCCTTCCAGTACATCCCCCTCCAGCTCTTTGGCCTGCTGAGGACCCCCCACAATAGGGCGCTGGTAAAAAGCCGCCGCAAACGCGTCGTCGCGGCGCTCGCCTGGAACGACCGTCTTCTTGGCACGCGCGGCCGAAGCGGGCTCATTGGTGAGACGGAAGAAGTTCGCGATGTGATAGGACGACGAAATTCCGGCATCGAGGAGAAAAGGTCCGGCAACGCCGCACTCTCCATCGGCGCTGCCCGTGGCCAGTGGTGTGCCGTGTCCGATGTTGATTGCGAAAGATTCGATCAACTCTTCCCCGGCGTCATTTAGCCAGACCTGACGCGGATAGCCGGCAACGTTCGCTTCCCTCGATGGCATGCCGGGAAGCCCATGGACATCAGTCCACTGCTTGAGGATCTCGCGCGCATTCGACGGAACCACGATCTTGTCGACGGTGCCATGCCAAACCGAAATTCGTGGCCAGGGTCCTCCATAGGGTGCTGCTGCGCGAACGAGGTCACCCCATTCCCGCGCGGAGCGTGACGGGCTTTGAAACATGCTTTCGAATGCTTGCTGCACGTTGCTCGCAGCACCGTACGGCAGGCCGGCGATGATCGCGCCACCGGCAAACACCTCAGGATAGCACGCAAGCATCACTGAGGTCATTGCCCCTCCTGCCGATAGTCCAGTGATGAACACACGATCCCGATCAATTTTCTTGTCCATCACGAAAGTCTCGATCATCTGCCGAATGGACAGAGCTTCCCCTCGCCCTCGCCGGCTATCGTCGGGAACGAACCAGTTGAAACATCCATTGGGATTGTTGGAGCGCTGCTGCTCCGGGAGCAGCAGCGCAAACCCGTATCGGTCGGCGAGCGTCGACCAGCCTGCCCCATAGTCATAACCCGCGGCAGTTTGCGTGCATCCGTGGAGCACAACGACAAGCGGCGGATTGGCTGCGTGCTGTGGCGGCAAGTAAGTGAACATTCGTAAGTTGCCCGGATTGGACCCGAACTCGGGCACAAGCTGGAGACGGTCCGGGACGGCGCCGGGCTCCAGCCGTCGGCTGCGCGCGGCCGCGAGCAGCGCTTCCCATTTGCGCTTGTTGCGAGCCAAACTTGCCAGGGTCTTGCGGAGGCTCAGCATTATGCACCTTATGTTGGCGAGGCTTACGCGTTAACGGCCCAGCCCCCAATTGGTTGCCGCGCTGCACAAAAGCAAGCGGCCCATCTTTGAACCGTCACCCTCGGCGCGCGCCGCTTTGCGCGCCGAGCCTCGAAGGGCGACAGCCCCGACCGACCGCTTACCTCCCCCGCCCCCATCCTTCGAGGCTCGTTCGCTCATGCTCGCTCGCGCCTCAGGATGACGGAACGAGGCACGGCTGCGGCGAAGAGTTTGTGACGCAGTACAGTTAGTAGAACAGGATCACGTCGGTCGCGACCGTCAATTGGTTTCGCCTGGTCCCGTAATTGTAGGCCAGCGCGTTGTAGGAGTGCTCGTATCTCAGCTCCGGCCGTACCAGGCCCGTATTCTCGCCCCATACATTGAACCAGTGCCCCCAGCCGACGCTGTGGGTTGTGTATTTCGTCTGCGTCCCCGTGCGCTGCCCCCGGGTATCGTCGAAATACTCGTTGCGCAGAACGAAGAAGTCGGTCTTTGTTATCTTGAAGTTTTGATAGTTGACGATGGCCCAGGCCGGCGCAAAGCAGCTGACCTGCGGGAACGGGCAAACCGCTCCATTGGTATTCGGCTCGATCGGGAGCGGCCCGAAGATGCTCGGTACGTCCCGCTGGTAGGTATAATAAGCCTCTGTCTGCATGCTCCAGTAAGCGCTGAACTTGTGACTCCAGGTGGCAACATACATCTGGATATTGTCATAGGCATATTTGCCGTTGTTGATCGAATTGACGCAGGGATAGATCGAGTCGTTGTTGTCCCGGGAAGTCCAGCGGATGCATGCCATGGGCGTGACCTTGGCGTCCGCTCTTTCCCATGCGGCAACGTCATTGCCGCCATGAACACCGAATTGAATCAGCCACTGGTCGTTGAGCTTGACGGTGTTGACCACGCCCATCTGCGTGAATGGGTCGAAGATGTAGAGCAGCGAGTGAGTGTAGAGATAATTCCCCGGCGCCATCTGTGTCTCGATGTCGGGAACTGAGAGAAAGCGCCCAACTCTCACGTTCATGCCCTGGGCAACTTGCGGAAAATAGAGCTCGCCGTAGAAGGTCGGCATGTCATAGCCATAGGTACGATTTTTGTTCAGCAGCTGATCGCTGAAGATCCCTTTCATGATGGTGTAGCGATAATCCAGACCATAGACGTTTGTTACGTTGAATCCCCAGTCGACGTGATCGCTCTGCGCGGTGTCGGGCAGGCGCTCGACGCGGAAAACGAGCTGATCGAGCTCGAGCCGGTTGGGACGGATGGGGTAGCCCGCCGGAGCGAGCGAGAGGTTTGACGTGCTGGCGTTGGCGCCTACTTCCCCCCAGCCGTAGATCTTGATCCTGCTGTCCTTCCAGGCCTGGCCGTTGGGGCCATCGTAGAGCCACTTCATCACTGGCCCCACGGCGGTATCGGGGACTCCGATGAGCTGGCTTCCTCCCAAGGGCCAATCCCCGGACGGGAACGGCGGGGAATCCAGCGGCGCCGCCAAGCCTAGGCGTTTGGGCTCAGGCTCGCTCGCTCTGTTGTTCTGCGGAACGACCGGCGCCCAATTGTTTGCATTGAACAGATAATTGAGCCCGAGCTTGACCTCGTGCGCTTTCTCCCGCAGTACCAGGTTTTCTGCAAATGCCCCTGTCGCGATGTTGGTCAAAGCGAGCGAGCGGGAGCCGAACTCCAGATAGTCGTATTCCAGCTTCAGCGTCCAGCTGCGCCACAGCGCGTATTCCATGCCGGCGCCCACGGTCCAGCCGTTTCTGCGCGCGCCGGCTATCTCGTCGAGCAGCGAGGGGATCTGAGCCGTCTTGAAATACTCGGCATGGGTGAACGCAGCGCCACCCTTGAGGTAAAACAGTGCCGGATCAAACGCGTAGCCAACCCGCCCGGTTACCGTGGCCAGCCAGTTTTCCCTGGTCCAGCAGGTATTACTGCCGTCCGGGCACAGGCTCTCGTTCTTCAGGTTGCCCCAGGAGCCGGCGCCTTCTGCTCCGAACACCCATTTGCCGATCTGATAATTGACGCCGATCTGACCGCCCAACAGAACGGCATCGCCGGCTTCCGATATGCGCCCGTCGATCAGCGTCCAATCGCGGTAGGAAACGCCGGCACCGATATGGCCGCCGATATAGATGCCCGTCCAGTCATAGGCGAGAACGGGGGCGGAGGTCTTGCGCATGGAGATGGCCCCATCGGCCGCTTGTGCCCCTCCTGCACCCAGCAGCACCGCTAATATCGCATAGGAGAGAGAGCGCCTGCACATAACTCGCTCCGCGGAACGCAGATCAGGTACGCGGCTTGATCCCACAGCAGCGTCAATCACGTTCGGGCAGTTAGCAAGCCGGCGAAGTTGCGCGACCAGCTGAATAATTGCTCCTGTTGCAGCTTTGTCGCGCTGAGATCATATATGGTGCGCGCGGGCGCAGCGGCCGGCACTTGCGGTTTTGTCACAGTCCCGACATGAAGCTCCCCTAACCCGCGCCCTCCGATCCCGTAGACACACGAATAAGGGGCCGCATTGCTCGGCGCAAAGCGCCGTCGGCACTGCTGGCCCGTTGCGAGCTGGTCCGATGTTTTCGCTGTTCGAGCGGCTGCTCAAGCCGACCGCCATACCCGAAAGGGCGGAACCTCCGCCCGATTTTGGCGCGTTCTTCTGGCATTTTGCCCGCCAGGCCAAAGGCCTGTTCGCGGCATTGTTCGCTGCCGGTTTGCTGGTGGCACTGCTCGATTCCACCATTCCGGTGTTCATGGGCAGGATCGTCACCCTGATAACGGCGAGCCCGCCGGACGAGCTGTTTGCGAAGTTCTGGCCGCATCTCCTTGGCATGGCGCTGGTGCTGCTCATCGCGCGGCCGTTTGCGCTCACCGCCCAGAACCTGATCGCCAATCAGGCGATCTCGGCCAACGTCTCCAATCGCATTCGCTGGCAGAACCATTGGCATGTGGTGCGGCAGTCCTGGACATTCTTTCAGAACGACTTTGCCGGCCGCATCGCCAATCGGGTGATGCAGACGGGGCCCGCCATCCGCGAGACGCTCGTCGCGCTCCTGACCAGCGTCTGGTACATCATGGTTTACGGCACGACGGCGCTCTTCCTGCTCGCATCCGCCGATCCCGTGCTGGCGCTGCCCGTGGCGCTGTGGTTCGCCGGCTACTTTTTGCTGCTGCGCATTCTTGTGCCGCGCATGCGCGATCGCTCCAAGGACGTGTCCGAGGGGCGCTCCATGCTCACGGGGCGCATCGTCGACAGCTACACGAACATCCTCACGGTCAAGCTGTTCGCCCGCGCGCGCGAAGAGGATGCCTATGTGCGCGATGCCATCGACCAGCATACCGGCTTGTTCTACCGTTCGCTGCGGCTCAACACTTTGTTCAGCTTCTGCCTTTCCACCCTCAATGCCCTGATGGTGACGGGGACCGGCGCAATGGCGCTCGTTCTGTGGACGCGTGGCAAGGTCGAGGTAGGGACCGTGGCTATGGCGCTGCCGCTTGCCTGGCAGATCGTCAACATCGCGGGCTGGGTGGCGCTGCAGATCACGACGATCTTCGAGAATGTGGGCGTCATCCAGGAGGGGATGATGACCATCGCCCGGCCCATCGCGCTCACTGATCCGCCCGATGCACCTGCGCTCAAAGTTACCCGCGGCGAGATCCGGTTCGAGGATGTCTCTTTCGGATACGGCCGCGCATCCGGGGTGATCGACGATCTCACGCTGACGGTCGCGCCCGGCGAGAAGATCGGACTCATTGGACGCTCGGGCGCGGGCAAGTCGACCTTGGTCAATCTGCTCCTGCGCTTCTTCGACCTGGAAGGCGGCCGCATTCTCATTGACGGCCAGGACATCGCAACCGTCACGCAGGAGAGCCTGCGCGCGCAGATCTGCGTGGTGACGCAGGACACGTCCCTGCTGCACCGCTCAATCCGCGAGAATATCCGCTACGGCCGGCCGCGGGCGAGCGAGGCGGAGGTCATCACGGCGGCGAAGCTCGCGCACGCCGACGATTTCATCCATGAGCTCGAGGACTGGAAAAAGCGCCGCGGCTACGACTCGCAGGTCGGCGAGCGCGGGGTGAAGCTCTCGGGCGGCCAGCGCCAGCGCATCGCCATTGCGCGCGTCATCCTCAAGGATGCGCCGATCCTGGTGCTCGACGAGGCAACCTCCGCGCTCGACAGCGAGGTCGAGGCCGCCATCCAGTCGAGCCTGGAGACGTTGATGGCGCGCAAGACTGTGATTGCGGTGGCGCATCGGCTGTCCACCATCGCACGCATGGACCGTCTGATCGTGCTCGATGCGGGCCGCATCGTCGAGCAGGGCACGCATGAGGAGCTGTTGCGCCTGGGCGGCCATTACGCCGCGCTGTGGCGGCACCAGTCCGGCGGTTTCATCGACGTCGGCCTGCAGGCGGCGGAGTGAATCAGCCGAGCGCGCGCGCGTTGAGGAAGGCGCGTTCGGCGATGTCGCTCCAATCCATGATCGACGCGCGGAACTGCTGGTAGCTTGCATAGATTTTCCTGGAGAGATCGTCCCCGGAGCCGGCCTCGGCGACGACGTCCTTGCTCATCGCGAGAAAGGCTTTTAGCAGGGTGTCGTCGAACTTCAGGATTTTGATGGTGCCCTCGTCCCGCAGCTTGCGCAGTGACAGTGCATTGTTCGCGTTGAACTCCGCCAAGGAGCGTGCGTATTCGCACGCGGCCACTGCCTGGAAAATCCTCTGATCGCTGGGGTCAAGGCTGTTCCACACGCCTCTGTTGATACCGATCGCGTTGTTGGTGCCGGGCTCGTGGAACCCGGGATAATAGTAATAGCCCACGGCCTCATGCAGGCCGAGTGCCATGTCGACCCAGGGGCCAACGAACTCGCTGGCGTCGACAGCGCCGGACTTGAGCGCTGGTGCGATCCCGCTGGCCGGCAGGGTGATCACTATGGCGCCTAGCCGGCGGAGCACGTCCGCGCCGAGTCCCGGCATGCGGTAGCGCAGCCCTCGGAACGCCTCCGGCCCGGCGATCTCACGCGTGAACCACCCGCCCATCTGGCAACCGGTGCTGGTGCAAACAAGTGACTTGATGTTGAATTGACCGCTTAGCGCGTCCCACAGCTCTTGACCGCCACCATACTGGATCCACGCGAACAGTTCGTCGGCAGTGAAGCCAAACGGTACGCCGGTAAAGAAATTGAACGCCCGCGAATTCTTTTCGAAATAACTTTCTGCCGTGTGATACATGTCAGCGACACCGGCTCCCACCGCATCGAAGGTTTCGAGTGGCTGCACGAGCGCGCCAGCCGGAAACACCTCGACCCTGATTCGCCCGCCAGTCGCAGCTTCGATAGTCTGCGCGAGACGAACACTGCTGGGATGAAATCCTGGCAGAGTTTCGGGCCAGTCGGTCACCATCTTGAGTTGGCGGAGGCCCTGCGCGATCGCGGGCGACGCAAAGGTTGAGCCTGCGGCAGTAGCCAATGATCCCGCGCTCGCCAGAATATCTCGCCGCCTCATGGCCGCGTTGCTCCCATCACGCAAGCGCGCGCGCGTTGAGGAAAGCGCGTTCGGCGATGTCGCTCCAATCCATGATGGACGCGCGGAACTGCTGATAGCTCGCATAGATTTTCGTGCAAATCTCGTCGCCGGAACCCGCCTCGGCAACGACATCCTTGCTGAGCGCGAGAAAGGCTTTCAGGATGGAGTCGTCGAACTTCAGGATTCTAATGCTGCTTTCCTCCCGCAGCTTGCGCAGCCACAGCGCGTTGTTTGCGTTGAACTCCGCCAGGGAGCGCGCATATTCGGACGCGGCCACAGCCTCCATCACCTGCCGGTCGCTCGCATCGAAGCTTTCCCACACCCCCTTGTTGATGCCGACCGTGGTGCCGGTGCCCGGCTCATGGAACCCGGGGTAGTAGTAATAGCGGGCCACCTTGTGCAGGCCCATTGCCATATCGAGCCACGGGTCGGCCCATTCGCTGGCGTCGATGGCGCCGGACTGGAGCGCCGGCACGATCTCGCCGCCCGGCAGGGTCACCACTATGGCGCCGAGCCGCCGGAGCACCTCGGCGCCGAGCCCGGGCATCCGGTAGCGCAGCCCCTTGAACCCTTCTGGCGAGGTGATCTCGCGGGTGAACCAGCCGCCCATCTGAGTGCCGGTATTGAGACACAAGAGTGGCTTGATGTTGAATTGCCCGCTGAGCGAATCCCACAGCTCTTGCCCACCGCCGTAGTGTACCCACGCGAACATTTCATCCGCGGTGAACCCGAAGGGAACGGCGGCGAAAAAATTAAACCCTGGCGACTTTCTTTCCCAATAGTACTCGGTCGAATGATACATGTCGGCGACGCCAGCCCCCACCGCGTCGAAGGTTTCGAACGGGCGCACCAATGCGCCCGATGGAAATACCTCAATATTGATGCGCCCGCCGGTTGCGACTCCGATCGTCTGCGCCAAACGAATCGCACTGGACTGAAGTCCCGGCGAGCCTTCGGGCCAGTCGGTCACCATCTTGAGTTGGCGGAGGCCCTGCGCGATCGCGGGCGACGCAAAGGTTGAGCCTGCGGCAGTAGCCAATGATCCCGCGCTCGCCAGGATATCCCGCCGCCTCATGGCCGCGTTGCTCCCATCACGCAAGCGCGCGCGCGTTGAGGAAGGCGCGTTCGGCGATGCCGCTCCAATCCATCATGGACGGGCGGAACTGCTGATAGCTTGCGTAAATTCGCTTCGAGAGTTCATCTCCCGAGCCGATCTCGGCGACGACATCCATGCTGATCGCGAGAAGCGCTTTCAAGAGGGAGTCGTCGAATTTCTGGATTTTTATGGTGCCTTCGTCGCGCAGCTTGCGCAGCGACAGCGCGTTGTTCGTGTTGAACTCCGCCAACGAGCGGGCGTATTCGCCGGCGGCGACGGACTCGATGATCCGCCGGTCGCCCGCATCAAGGCTTTCCCACACGCTCTTGTTGATCCCGACCGCCTGCCCGGCGCTCGGCTCGTGGAAGCCGGGGTAGTAGTAATAGCTCGCAGCCTTGTGCAAACCGAGCGCCATGTCGAGCCACGGCCCGATCCATTCGCTTGCATCGATGGCGCCGGACTGGAGCGCCGGCATGATCTCGCTCCCCGGAAGCGTCACCGCCACGGCGCCCAGCCGCCTGAGCACCTCCGCGCCCGGCCCGGCCATGCGGTAGCGCAGTCCCTTGAAAGCCTCCGGCGAGCTGACCTCGTGATTGAACCATCCACCCATCTGGGAGCCGGTGTTGCCGCAGAGAAGAGACTTGACGTTGAATTGGCCGCTGAGCTCGTCCCACAGCTCCTGGCCGCCGCCGTAATGGACCCATGCGAACAGCTCGTCTGCGGTGAAGCCGAAGGGCATCGCCGCAAAGAACGGGAACGCCGGCGATTTCTTCTCGAAATACCCTTCGTACGTATGGAACATGTCGGCGACGCCGGCGCTTACTGCATCGAAGGTTTCGAATGGACGCACCAACGCGCCGGACGGAAAGACCTCGATTTTGATGCGGCCGGCTGTCGCAATACCGATCGTCTGCGCCAGACGCACGGCGTTGGCGTGGAGGCCCGGCGTGTCTGCGGGCCAGTCGGTCACCATCTTCAGCTGCCGAATTCCCTGCGCGATCGCGGGCGCCGGAAAGCTTGAGCCTGCGGCAGTCGCCAATGCCCCCGCGCCCGCCAGAATATCCCGTCGCCGCATGGCCGCATTCCTCCGAAATCAAGCAAGCCCGCGCGCGTTGAGGAAAGCGCGTTCGGCGACGTCGCTCCAATCCATGATCGAGCCTCGGAACTGCTCGTAGCTCGCGTAGATTTTTTTGGAGAGCGCGTCGCCCGAGCCGACCTCGGCGACGACATCCTTGCTGATCGCGAGCATGGCTTTCAGCAGGGAATCGTCGAATTTCAGGATTTTGACGGTACCTTCTTGACGCAACTTGCGTAGCGACAGCGTGTTGTTTGTGTTGAACTCCGCCAACGAACGCGCATATTCGCATGCGGCCACGGCCTCGAAGACCCGCCGATCGCTCGGATCGAAGCTTTCCCACACGCCCTTGTTGATGCCCACCGAAAAGCCGGAGCCGGGCTCGTGAAAAGCGGGATAATAATAAAAGCCTGCCGCCTTGTGCAGTCCGATCGCCATGTCGAGCCAGGGGCCGATCCATTCGCTTGCGTGGATAGCGCCTGATTGGAGCGCCGGCATGATCTCGCCTCCCGGCAGAGTCACCACTGTCGCGCCCATCCGCCGAAGCACCTCGGCGCCAAGGCCGCCCATCCGATAGCGCAGCCCCTTGTAGTCCTCCGCCGAATTGACCTCGTGGACGAACCATCCGCCCATCTGGCACCCGGTGCTTGTGCAGAGCAGCGGCTTGATGTTGAACTGGCTGCTGAGCGCGTCCCACAGCTCTTGACCTCCGCCATACTGGATCCATGCCCACAACTCATCCGCGGTGAATCCGAAGGGGATGGCCGCAAAGAAATGCAGCGCACGCGACTTCTGCTCGAAGTAGCCTTCGAATGAATGGTACATGTCCGCGACCCCAGCGCTTACCGCATCGAAGGTCTCAAATGGGCGTACCAATGCACCCGCTGGAAACAGATCGATCTTGATGCGCTCATTGGTCGCGGCGGTAATCGTCTGCGCGAGACGAACTGCGCTGGTGTGAAGGCCCGGCGTGTCTGCGGGCCAGTCGGTGACCATCTTCAGCTGCCGAACTCCCTGTGCGATGGCGGGCGCTGGAAAAGTCAAAGTCGCGCCGGCGGCCAGTGATCCCGCGCCAGCCAGAATATCCCGCCGCCTCATGGCTGCTGCCTTTCTCCTCCGGCCGGTGAAGTGTAACCTCGCACCCGGCTTGCAATTTTCTATCATTCGATCATGCCCTGCGATTTACTGCAACAACCCGCCGAAGCTCATGCTACTCTGGAAAAGTTCTGACGAATTGTAGGGCGCAACGGATCGTGACCGGATTCGAAACGGCGGATTCCCGCGTTGCAGCTCCCAGGCGATGGAAGCTCGGAGTCCGCGGGCGGCTCTTGCTTGCGTTTGTCGGGATCAGCGCCTTCGCAGTGCTGGCCGCCGCCGCGGGCATCTATGCGTTTCGTCAAGTCGGCGATCGACTCGAGCTGATCGATACTCGTGCCCCGCAAGTCGTCACGTCGATGGAGATCTCGCGCGCTGCCGACCGGCTCATCGCGTCGGCGCCGGCGCTCCTGGCCGCGACGACGGCGAAAGACCGTGACGAAATCTCGAATCGGATGCGGCCGGAAGTCGATCGCCTCATCACCGGGCTGGTCGATATAGAACGCGGCGGCACCGCAGGTGAGGCCGCGATTACGATGCAATTGCTGGTCTCCTCCTTGCGATCCAATCTCGAGGAGCTCGAAAATCTGGTGAGGCTGCGCCTGGAGACCAGGGACCGGCTTGCTGGACTTTTGCAATCGGCATTCCAGACAAACCAGGAGGCGCAGCGGCTGTTTGCGCCCTGGCTGCAGATCATGGAGATGCAGATCCGCCGCGGCCTGGATGATATCCGCAGAAATGCCGAACCCTCGGCGCAGGCCGGGCGCGATCTCGCCGCATCGATTGTTCTCGACCAGTCCGCACAGGCCGCGCAGCGCGGCTTTTCCGCGGTTATCGACCAACTGGTCCAGACCGCTACCGCGGTTGAAAAGCTTCGCCTCCCCGTGGTCGAGTTTCAGCTGCGCCGGCAGCTCGATGAGCTTGTTGCGAAGGCAAAAGATCTCGATCCGAAATTACGTGCCCTGTTCGGTGATCTGCTCGCACGCGTTCGCACCATCGCCCTTGGGCCGGATGCAATATTAAGGGTGCGCGGTCAGGAGCTCGATCTGGTCGGCAAGGCTGAAAAGCTGATTACCGAAAATGGCGATTTGTCCGTCCGTCTGACCGCGGCCGTGGACCGTCTCGTATCGGAAGCCGAGCACGATGTCAGCTCGTCCGCGCGCGGTGCGCTTTCGGTTCAGCGCCTGAGCGCGCGAATGCTGCTCGCGTTCGCAATCTTGAGCCTCCTCAGCTCGATCCTGATCGTCTGGCTCTATGTCAGCCGCAACCTCATTCGCCGTCTCATGGATCTGAGCACCGGAATGGTCGCGATCGCGGCCGGTACCAGGCAGGAGCCGATCGCGATTTCGGGGAGCGACGAGGTCGCCGAAATGGGGCGGGTGGTCGAGGTCTTTCGCAAGAACACGTTGGAACGCGACGATCTGTTGGCAGAGAAGGCGCAGGCTGCCGACCGGCTGGAGAACGAGGTCAAGCAGCGGACGGCTGAGTTGGCACAGTCGGTCCAGGAGCTGCGCGCGCTCGGTGATGTGAGCCAAGCCGTGAACTCGACCATTGACCTCGAGACTGTGCTGTCCACCATCGTCACCAAGGCCGTCCAGCTTTCCGGGACAGAGGCTGGCACCATCTATGTGTTCGACGAGGCGAGCCAGGAATTCCGCATGCGCGCGAGCTACGGCATGGATGACGCGATCATCGCGGAGATCAAGGGCCGCCACATCCGCATGGGTGAGACGGTAGTCAGCCGCGCGGTGCTGCAGCGCAAGCCGGTGCAGATCTATGACGTGCAGCACGATCCTTCGTCGCCTGTCCTTGATGTTATTGTGCGCGCGGGATTTCGTGGTCATTTGACTGTGCCCTTGCTCGGCGCTGACCGGATCGTCGGTGCGCTGGTCGTGCGCCGCAAGGAGCCGGGTGAATTTCCCCAGAGCACGATTGATCTGCTGCAGACCTTCGCCGCGCAATCGGTGCTGGCGATCCAGAACGCACGGCTGTTTGGCGAGCTCGAGGAGAAGAGCGGCGAGCTCGAGTTGGCGAGCAAGCACAAGTCACAGTTCCTCGCAAACATGAGCCATGAGCTGCGTACGCCGCTCAACGCGATCATCGGCGTGAGCGAGATGCTGCGCGAGGATGCGGAGGTGCTGAAGCAGGACGTCGAGCCGCTCGACCGTGTGCTCGGCGCCGCTCGGCACCTGCTCGCTTTGATCAACGATATTCTCGATCTATCGAAGATCGAGGCCGGGCGCATGGACCTTCACCTCGAGACCTTCCAGCTGCTACCCGTGATCAAGGATGTGGCCAAGACGATCGAGCCGATGGCGACGAAGAACAGCAATCGGATCGAGATCGATTGCCCGGCGGACCTAGGTACGCTCCACGCCGACCAGACTCGCTTTAGGCAATCGCTGCTGAACCTGGCGAGTAACGCCAACAAGTTCACCGAAAAAGGCATTATCACCATCGCCGCTCAGCAACGACACGAGAACGGCCATGAGTGGCTCACGCTGGCGGTGACCGACACCGGTATCGGGATGACGGCGGAGCAGATGAGCAGGCTGTTCCAGGAGTTTTCCCAGGCTTCCTCCGCCACGGCGAGCAAATACGGCGGCACAGGCCTCGGCCTCGCTATCAGCCGTCGGTTCTGTCAGATGATGGGCGGGGACATCATGGTCGAGAGCGAGCCTGGTCGCGGCTCGACATTTACAATCCGGCTGCCAAGAGCGGTGGGAGCTCTCGAGGAAACGGCAGCTGCTGCTTCGATGGAGCTTAAACACACACAGACCTCATCCTGAGGAGGCGCGAAGCGCCGTCTCGAAGGATGGCCGCTGGCTCGGTGTCGCTTGTGCCCGTCCTTCGAGACGCGCGCACCGCAGTCAAGCTTGCGCAGACTGCGCAAACTTGTCTGCGCGTGCGCGCTCCTCAGGACGAGGTTGATTGATGCGTGGATATGATTCGAACCTCCGAAACGCAGTACTAGTTTGTCTGCCATAACAACATCATACCGCACTCGGCCACGTCCCGGGTAAGCATACCGCAGCCGTCTGCACAGCGGCATGTCGGTCGTCGCGGCGTAGGTCACGTGAGATGGTGATTTCCGGCAACACTCGTGCGCAATCCGATCCCAGGCGGATTGTCGAGATGTTACAATGTAACTAAAGTTGGCTCCTGTTGTGGAGTGAGGCGCGTGAAGCGTCAGGGGCCATGCACTGGTTTCGAACGCGTTTGAGGCTGGGCTCGTACATCGCGCTGCTTGCGCTCGCGTTCCAACTCGTCATCTCGTTCGGACATGTGCACCTCCACGGGATTGGGGCGCAGGCCTCGACGGCAATCGAGGCGACGGATAGCACCGCGCCCGCTCCCGCAGACCACGACGGTTCTGACGGCGCAGAGCACTATTGTGCGATCTGCGCAGTCATGCATTTGGCCGGCGCTGTTACTTTGGCCGAACCGCCGTCCATCCCGCTGCCGCTTCCTCTTGGGCGGTGGCGCCCGGATGCGGCGGTGAAATTTGGCTGGATCGCCTCTCCCCCTACATTCTTTTCTGCCCGCGCGCCTCCCGTCGCTTGAGCGCATTCGCGCCGGCGCATCGCTTTCGCCGACCGCGGAGCACTGCCGGTGAGAGGGGACGTTTTCACATGAAAACGAGCGGGGGTCGGGTATGTCGAGTCGTCAAAGGCGTTTGCTTCTTCTGAGCAGCTCGTCCCTGTTCTGGCTGAGCTGCATGCTGACTGTGGCTCCTTCGCAGCCGCAGCCACCTGAAGCTGCTCCGCCGGCCACGCCTGCTCCCAGTCCCGCGCCGGCGCCCGGATCGGGAGCAGGTCCAGCACCTGCCGCCCCGCCTGCCCCGCCGAGCGAAACACCCCCGAGCTCGCAACCGGCGCAACAGCCACCGGCCGATACGCCGCCCTCACCGCCCGGCACCACGCCGGTACCTCCGATCACGGTGACGGCGCCGCCGTCGAGGCCGGCACCGCCGCGAACCGCCCCTCTACAGCCCGCCCCTGCGGCCACTCCTCCCGAGCCCGCTCCGACGGCCCCTACGCCGCCGCAGCGCACCGAGGTGCCGTCCACTCCGGCGCCCGCGCCCGCGGCTCCCGCTCCGACCACCGCGGAGCGAACACAGACATTCGATCGAGCGCGCGACAACATCTTTGCTCCGCTCGGCACGGCACCCAGCACCCTGAGTCGTGAAGCCATCGAGGCGCTGCCGCAAGGAACCAATGCAACAGTCAGGGACGTGCTGCTGCAGCTGCCGGGGGTCACGCAGGATTCGGCCCAGCAGGGCGGCCTGCATGTGCGCAATGAGCACGCCTACGTATCATATCGGATCAACGGCATTCTCCTGCCCGACGGCCTCGGCGCATTTGGTCAATACCTGGATTCCAGCTGGATCGGCAGCTTGAGCCTGATCACCGGCGCGCTGCCGGCGCAATACGGGCTGCGCACGGCGGGTGTCGTGGACATCACGACCGCGAATCTCGACAACGTCGGGCAGATCGGCACCTATATGGGCAGCCGGCACACCAGCAATTCCAGCATCCAGTACGGGGGCACGGCAGGGAGCACCGAATATTTCATCAGCGGCCGCTATCTGCAGACCGCCCTCGGCATTGACAATACGTCTCCGGCCCTGAACGCGCTACACGATCACAGCACGCAGGACAGGAGTTTCGGTTACATCTCGACCATCATCGATCCCACAACCCGACTGAGCTTCATTGGCGGAACAGCAGTCAACCAGTTTCAGATCCCCGACAACCTGAATTGTGCCAATACACCTAACGTTGGCGCTCCGGCTCCGACAACATGCACTCCCCCGAACGCCTTTACCGCTTTCGGCATCGCCAATTATCCTTCAGCGCAGGTCAACGAAACTCAACGCGAGACATACAAGTTTGGCGTGCTCGCGCTGCAGAAATCTACGACCGACGTCGACCTTCAGCTTGCCTATTTCATGCGTACCAGCGCCATTTCGTTCACGCCGGATCGCATAGGCGATCTCATGTACAACGGCCTGGCAACGGATGTTTATCGTGGCAGCATCGTCAACGGGATCCAGGGCGACAGCGCGTTTCACCTCAACGACGCGCATACGCTGCGTGCGGGGCTCTACGTCAGCGCGGAGAAGACGACCGTCGCCAGCGCATCGCAGCTGCTACCCTTTGACGCGACCACGGGCGCGCAAATCCTGCCCGATACCCCGTTTCCCGCGATCGATACCAGCGTGCTCCTCGGCTGGCTGGGCGGCGTCTATCTGCAGGACGAATGGAAGCTTACGGATAAGCTGACATTGAATACCGGCGCGCGGTTCGATCAGATGTGGCAGTACCAGAACGCCAACCAGCTCAGTCCACGCGTCAGCCTGACCTATAATCCGTTCGACGGCACGACTTTCCACGCCGGCTATGCCCGCACTTTCACCCCGCCGGTGCAGGTGATCGCGGCGCCCAGCAATACCAATTTGTACACCAGCTGTCCGGCTTCCATCGGCGTCCCGACCTGCACGACCCTCCAGGCGCCCGGGGCTCCCCCGCCTTACTATCCCGTACTGCCGGAGCGCGCGAACGTCTATGACATCGGCGTGGTGCGGAAGGTATGGCCCGGTCTCGAGGTGGGGATCGATGCTTATCTGAAAACCACCAGGGATTTGCTCGACGACGGGCAGTTCGGCGCGGCGCTGGTGCTGAACGGGTTCAACTATGCGGAG
>Ga0210402_10002041_pt1 | contig 20076 bp, 21 predicted proteins | sample IncBWC7MmetaG_FD_161055 | JGI IMG/M metagenome (GOLD analysis project Ga0210402, IMG submission 161055) | Forest soil microbial communities from Barre Woods Harvard Forest LTER site, Petersham, Massachusetts, United States - Inc-BW-C-7-M | ecosystem: Environmental > Terrestrial > Soil >... | reverse complement strand
CGCGCAGAAAGCGACTGATGGCTTCGGGGATTTCCTGCGGGCTCTGCGCACTCAGGTGATTGCTTTCGGAAAACCGGTCGCCTACGTCCACGGCGATTCGCACTACCTCCGCGTGGACAAGCCGCTGCTGGACACTACCGGAAAGCGAATCGTGAGCTTCACGCGCGTCGAGACCTTCGGTGACCACCAGCCCAACATCGGTGACGTGAACTGGCTGAAGGTGACCGTGGATCCGTCCAGCCGCGAGGTGTTCTCGTATGAGCCGCAGATCGTGAATCGCGATCCGGTTCTGGTTCCTTAAGCACTCTCCCTACGATCAGGAGATCAAGTCGGCAAACCACGCTTTGGGCGGGGTTTGCCGATCCTTTTAGTGAGAGAGAAGTGAGCACGTTCCAGTGGCCGGTTTGATACCATGGGCGCCTATGTTCATCGCCGCTGGTACGCGCCTGGAATATTACGTTTCAACTCAAATAAGAAAGTAGCGCCTGGACGCCCTATACAGCTCGGCTTCCGGCCGCCACCCATCGGGCGGCAGCATCGGCGCTATCGTCGGGCCGCGTATTAAAGGCAATCGCCGCGCCTGGGGCAGCCTTACGAATAGCGTTGATGACGACTTCGAATAGTGCAAGGTTGCGGGACGGCAGGCGCACGCCGCCTCCGACGACCACACAATCGTAGTTCGTCGAACGTAACTGACGCTCCACATTCGGTCCGGCGGTTTCGTCCGGGCGGATGAAACCAACGTCGGACTCCCATCCGCGATCAGAGAACTGCTTCAGCGCAACCGCGATGCCAGCGTGAACCTTCTCAACGGTCATACCTGGCGGCAATGCAGGGTCAGAAAAATCCACAGTCTCGGGATCGAGACCTAGCAGCAGAATCCGCGTCATGAGTTTCTCCATTATTCCACCGTTTCGCTGGGCGGCACCGTTACAACCAGCTTCGCCGGAATTTGCGAAGCGATCATAACCGACATTTTCGGTTTAACAACCGTGGATCGGTCGCATCCTACAGAATTCAATTAGGCAGCCTGGAAACTCAGCGAAAACAGGAGCACGCGCTGGGCGATACAGGTCGGTATTTGCTGAAAGATTGGAGGAGGTGGCCAGCTTCTTCGAGGAAAAGAGGTTTCTTAGGGACGTGCCGGCTCCTCCAATCGTCGAGGTTTAACCCACACACCTGGTCTCCAGACGAACATGCCAGACCTGTCAAAAGTGACAGGTGACGGCTTTTCAGATGTAGTTAGTATCCCTCCAGCAGAGGAAGCGGCTCTATGGCGGTTTGAGTCGCAAAATCCGCGAAGCACCGCCAACCATTCAACCCAGTGTGAGAACGTGCCTCTCTCAGCTTCGCGGATTCCCCCAGTTATTGACTTGCAGGGTTTGGAGGCTCATGAAGCAGCTAGAGCCCTTTGACCTCGGAGGGAATCATGTCAAAGGAATGGAACGTTTTGGTAGCATCCGCGAATCTGCAACACCGAAGAGAGCTAGTCCGAATCTTGGCTGAACTTCCCCTCAATGTGATTTCGGTTTCCACGATCCGGCAGGCGGAAGAGGTGCTTTCCCGTAAGCACATCGCGCTGATGTTCTCCGATCAGCGTTTGCCCGACGGCTCGTTCCGCGAATTGCTGAGCCACACGCATCCTGCGGGGCAGCCTCACGTTGTCCTGACCACGGAAGCATCCGATTCCGTGGATCCTCGGGAAATGGCCGAATGCGGTGTGCTAGGCACGGTCAAGTATCCGTTCCATGCTACGGACGTGGAGCTTCAAATTATCCGCGCAGCCCACGAAGAACGGGAAGAAGCGCCCGCAGCCGTTGCGCACTAAGAGATGAATCCGAAAGAATACGCGAGCGCAAGCATTTGTACTGGGTTGCTGCAATTGTCGGTGCGTCAGCTTAGAGGCAACATTGCACTAGAAGCTCCCTAATCAACGCATGGCCAAGTGCCTAGTTAACGCGGTTACCTGAGAAGTTCTAGTACGGCAGATGTCCGGTAGCGCGACCTATACATTCAAACTAACCAGGAGTTAGTCCAACATTTGCAAGCAGCGGGCTATCGGCAGTAACCCACTCCTCGATAATGCCTCCCCCGGGTACTAACGCACGCATTAAGCCTATGAAAAGTGGCCAGCTTCTCTTCCAGTCCCAGAAGGCTAGGCCTCCCCTAGTAATTCTGCCAGTATTGCGGGAAGCGCAGCTTGGTCTATAAATCCCAATGCATTCAGAAGCGGATGCATCTCGAGAGTATTCGGGGAGGGAGTGATAATGAAAGCAAGAAGCGCAGTCATTCTGGGAATTGTTTTGATGTTCGGAACTGCCACATTTGCTCAAGACTATGCCAAGATTGAGATTCCCTTGTACTACTCGTACATGCGGTTCAACCCACAGAACAACGGCATTTTGAGTGGCTTTTCCCTGAACGGCGGTGGCGGTGGTGTTACGTATTTCTTCAACCATCTGGTTGGAATCGAAGCAGAATTTAATGGATATGCCAGCACCACTCAAACCTTCACTTTTGCGCCGCCAGTTGTAACGCCACATGCAAATAGTCCGTGCCCGTCGGGTTGCGTGTTTGCGTCTAGCAGCGGTAACCTCTTCACTTACAACGTGGGGCCTATTCTCAAGCTCCGCTCCGGACATTTCGAGCCATTTGTGGAAACGCTCTTCGGGGGTTCACACTCCAATACTTACACCAATTTCGTGAAGGCCTGCCAACCTCTGCCGGGTGCCCAGTGTGGGAGCCTGACTCCGAGCAACAATGCGTGGGATTTCATCATTGGCGGAGGCATAGACATTACTATGTCGGACTCGATCGCCATCCGACCAGTGCAGTTTGATTACGTCCTGACGCGGTTTGGCAACGCCTTTACCCAGGGCAACAACAACCAGAGTAACTTCCGGTACCAAGGCGGCATTGTGTTCCGCTTTTAGCTCTTAGCCCTCGCCCTCTTTTCGAAGGCGAAAAGCACGATTACCCTTTGCGTTGGCCGGGAGCGCCAAGCACGTGACGGTCCGCTTCCTCGTCATACGAGCGCGCCTTGGCACTACGCTCCTGCAAAGTCCTAGTACGGGACTTTGTCCGGTAACGGAACTTAGCAGGAGTTCATGAACGCAAGAACTCAACACTACTGTCACTATTGGCAGGTTCCACCAATTTCACTCAGCGCTGTAATTCCTACGAATGTGTGTCCCCACGCCTGGGAGGTTATGGCGGAGCAGCAACTTTCAAAGGTGCCAAACCATGCTCAATGCCATTCTTTTTGTGATACTTGGCGTGGTTGTTTTCTGGCTGTTGGCCGCTATTTTTGATGCAATAGGATTCACAAAGCATCGCTACGTCACACGAGGTTTTGCGGCTTTGCTCACCATCGCCGGGGCATGCATCGGCACGGGATACCAGCATTGGTGGCAGGTGTTGATTGGAATTGGGGCCGCTTTTGTTTATCTCCAGACATTGAGGAAGTCTCCAGACAAATCGGCGCAAGAATCAAAATGAGGAACCTTTCGCCAGTCCCTTTTCGTAGCGCTATGGGCCGCTGGCCGTGATTTGAAGTGCCGAGTAATTGAAAATTCTCTTATAGGGACCCGGAAATCACATCCGCCTAGCGAGGGGAAAAACCGTGGACCACAAAGATCATGTGAATCGCGCTGTTGAAGCGTCCATCGACATCGGGCTGGTCATTCTGCTGGCCGCCACTTGTTTCTTAATCTTGCGCCCCTTCATTCCCTTGATTGCATGGGGCATCATCGTCGCGATCGCCGTTTACCCGCGCTACCGGCAGTTGCAGCTCGTACTCGGCGGCCGTGGCGTGCTTGCCGCTGTCCTTATCACCCTTCTACTACTAGCCTTGTTGATTGTTCCTGCGGTCTTGCTCGCAGGAACACTGATTGGGGGTATCCAGACCCTGGCAGCACACCTCAAAGACGGAACCCTGATTATCCCACCGCCCCCCGCTGGCGTCGAAACCTGGCCTCTCGTTGGCGTTCCCTTGAAAAGTGCATGGAGCCTGGCTTCAACGAACATTACCGCAGCGCTAGGGAGTTTCGCTCCTCAAATCAAGGCGATCGTCCCTGGCCTGCTCTCGGCTTCTGCGGGAATAGGCCTCACCGTTCTGCAATTCGCTCTCTCCCTCATAATTGGCGGAGTCCTTCTCGCTAACTCACAGGGTGCTGCCGGAGCTGCGCGCTCATTAGCCAATCGCATATTTGGCGACAAAGGGCCGGAGTTTGAGCAGCTCGTCGGCTCCACTGTCCGCAGCGTGACGATAGGAATCCTGGGCGTGGCTCTAATCCAATCGGTTCTCGCGGCCCTTGGTTTTCTTGTAGCAGGATTGCCGGGCGCTGGCTTGTGGGCCGTTGTGTTTCTAGTGGCCGCATTGCTACAGGTGGGGACACTGGTCCTCATTCCCGCCGTGATTTACGTGTTCGCGACCTCTAGCGTCACGAAAGCCGTGATTTTTATGGTTTGGTGCCTCATCGTCGCCCTGGTAGACAACACTCTAAAGCCACTCCTGTTAGGGCGAGGCGTCGCAGTTCCCATCGCAGTTGTATTTCTCGGTGCGATTGGAGGATTCGTATCGATGGGCCTTATTGGCTTGTTCGTTGGCGCGATCGTTTTGTCGGTGGGCTACAAGTTGTTCATTGCCTGGCTAGCGCGAACTCCCGCCGCTCTTGAGGAGACTTGATATACAACGGATCCATGCCGGATCGCAGAGGGCTTCGAACCCCTCGGAGCCGATCGGTTACCGGAAAAGTGAAGTCCTAGGACTGTCCGGCACGACTTATCGGGAGTTGATTCAGGCAAGAAGTACGGGCCCTGATACTTCTGCCAGCTTGCGGATCGGATTCCTTCCAGAGTTTAATCATCACGAAGCGCAAATCTTTTTGCGCACGGAGGAAGCCTATGCCAATAAAAACGCCGAAAGAACTTTTTGTGATGCTCCTTACCGATGTACGACAGGGCACCGAAAAAGCCGAGACGATCTACGAGGAGATTGGGCAGCTGGTTCAAGATCCCCAGATCAAAGAAGCGTTGCAGGCGCGAGCGTTCATCTCAGGCAAAGTCCTTGCCACACTCGACGAGTGCTTCAAACTTCTCGGCGAGCAACCCGCAAAACTCAGTGGGCGGCTACAGGAAACGTTGATTGAGGACTTCCGTAGGGAGTTGGCGGAGATCCAGGGGCCCGTTGCCAGACGCCTTTTCGCGTTGGTGAAACTCAATCACGTTGCACAGTTTCGGATCAGCGAGTACCGCGCCTTAATCGCTGCAGCTGAAGCGGTCGGGCAGTATGGAGTCAGCTTGCTATTGGAAACCTGCCTTGCGGATAGACTGACGTTTGTGGATCGGACACAACGCTTCCTCAGAGCGTTGGTCGAGACGAAGGCAGCCGAACACGCTGCAGCAGCATCGTCGTAAGACACTTGCCGTCCGCTAACACCAGTCCGCTTGCAAGCGCGGAGGACCGGTGCTGCCGACTTGTGACTGAATCAAAGCGGGGGGCAGGTCAGTCCCGATTAACGCGGTAACCGGAAAGGTTCGACTTGGACCTAGCCCCTATGACGAAGGGATTGCCAAATGGAGTCCCAGATGACGAACGATCCGAATAGGAAGAAGAGGATTCGATAAAGTACCCGGGAATGGAGTTCAGGCCCTCTCCATTGAGCAGTGCCGAGGCGTCCTGGATAGAATCGGGAATGGGGATGAAGAGGAGACACATTCACTCCTCCAATAAGCAGCCCCGTGACCAATTCAACCCAGTCAGTTGGTGTGACGTCCGATGGTCCGATTGCAACTATATAAAACTTTGAACATGGACTCCTCCTGCATCGAAGGTCCATGTCTAACCGCTGCGTCGTCTATTTATATAACTGCGCGTGCTAGAGTTTCAGAAAGTCCCGCATCTGCTGCAACGCCTCGCCCAGCGCCCGCCGAAAGGCGCTGCCGCGTGGCCGTAGACCGGCAAAGCCCAGTTCGTGCTGCAGCCGTCCATCGACCACCTTCAGATTGGCCCAGCCCAGCATTTGCTCGCCCCATAGCATGGGCATAGCGTAATGGCCCAGGCGGCGCTTGTGAGCTGGCATATAGGCCTCCAGCTTGTATTCCCAGCTCCAGAACAACTGGAAGCGCCGTCGGTCCCAGACCACGGGGTCGAAGGGCGCGAGGAAGCGCAGCCTATCGTCGACCTTGTCCCGGACAGCCCCGGGGATCTCGCCCTGCGGCCAGAACCACAGCACGCCGTCGACCTGGGCACAGGCATAGCGGGATTTGGCCTGCTCTTGGATTTGCCGCACCTCGGCGGCCAGGTGCGGTACTCCATTGCGCAACAGTCTGCACACATAGCCCAGGCTGGCCGCGGGGAGCGGCGCGTAGAGCTGCACTACCATATCCAGCAAATGGCCGGCGCGCGCGAGCCGCGCCTCGGGGCTGTCGTCGCGCGGCAGGTGCTCGACCATCTGGTACACGCGGGTGCCGCCCTCGCGCCGCGCCACGCGCAGCAACCCGCGATAGTGCAGCCCCTCCAGCAGATGATTGCTGACATTCAGGTCGGCGCCCCAGCGCCTAATTCGCCCATGGTCAAAATGCGCCTGCACGTCCTTGGGGTAAGTGGGACCATGCTGGCACACAAAGGCCAGCACCTCCTGAGCGCGCGTTTGCATCTTGGAGTCCCAGGCGTCGTAGCTGGGCGGCGCGCCGCGCGGATGCAGCAGGGCTAGGGTCTCGCGAGGCAGGAAACCGTAGTTGATAAAGAAACCCTCTTCGATCGCCAGGCGCGGGTAGCGGCGCTCCAGCTCGCCGGCGCAATAGTCTTTAACGCGGTGCGCGAGGATCAGATCCTGGGCGCGAGCGGGCGCGCGCATCGGATCGGCCTGGACAAAGCCCAGACGCGCAACGGCCCGCAGCAGGCTGGTGGGCTTGAAAAGGCTGCGCGCAATCATGTACCGGCGAAGCTGCTGGAGACTGGGGACTTTGACAGGGCTCACGCGTGGCGTCCGGTAGGGGCAAGGATCATTACCCTTAATTTATACATCGCACAGTATTCATCGTTCGCTGATCCGAATTCAACGAAATCAAACTTTGAGCATGAACTCCTCCTGCATCGAGGGTCCATGTCTCTATGCTCGGTGACCTATTTATGTGAAGTAACTGCGCGGAACAAGACGCCACATTTGCGACTCTTCAACTCGTGCTAAACATAATTTTCCTCAGCACATAAACAAGTTGCCTGGCGCTCTCAAACGCTCGAAGATAATACGGCCAACACTGCAAGAGTCGTGGTAAACGCCGCTACCGGAGAAGTAGATTTTCAAGTTACCGGTAACGCGACTAATCCGGCGCTTGGGGCTTGGAGATAGCTACTGTCGTGAAATTTTCGGCCAGCCAATCCACGAATACTGCCAGGCCACAGAGAAACTTTGATAGTTGCCGCCGAAGCGCACATAGGCTCCGTCGCTGTAACTGACCTTGAGGGACTGGTGCTTTTTCAAAGGGACGGAGAACGTCCCTCCGATGCGCGAACTGGTCTGTCGAGTAACGGTGCTGGCAATGCCGCCCAAGCTGGTGGTGCCACCGAACCAGAAATTTCCATCCAGCGAAGCCCAACAGTGCAGCTTGCTAAAGTCATAACTCAAGTGGCCTTCAAAGGAGCTGATCGGACTTTGGGTCTGCGGCTGGGGATTCGGTAGAGAATAGAAAGCGTTGTTCGCCGTATAGAACCAGATACCTCCGTAGCCATCGAGAACCCAATTCCCCCAGCGGCGCGAATAACCCAACTCCGGTTTGAGCGCCCACCGATTGATGCCCCAGTTGATGAGGTGAGTCGCGTCGTATTGGCCGGTTGGAGCGACGACAGTCAGGCTAACTCCAAGAAGAGTCTTTTGTCTCCACTTCACGAATTGGGGCATAGCCATTGCCGGCCCGCCCTTGAGGTTGACTGAAAAACGCAACGTAAGATCCAGGAGACCCGAGCGATAAACATGGCGCTGGGCGCCAAGCACCTGTCCCTGGAAGGTTCCCACACCGTAGGGCAAAATTGCGGTTACGTTTGCTGAGCGTCCAAAAAAACCAAACGAATGATAGTAGCTAACAACGGGGACGCTATAGGTTCCCGTGGCTCCGGTAACGGGAATCGCCCCGTTGAAGTTCAGGCTGCCGTCAAGCCAGGACCAGGAAAACGTAACTGCGTTGGCGCTCTTTGGGGTGATGACATACGCGCGAGGGGCCAGAGTCTGCGCCATCGCGACGTGTCCGACGGCCATGTGTGCAGTACAAAACGCGGTACAAACAACAAGGTGGCGGACATTCATGATTCGTTGGCCCGGTCTATCGAAGAGTCTCCCGCGGGCCATATATTCCTTCATATCACTTGACGGTGAGCGCGGCTGAGACGCGCACAACCGCGTGAAACAGGTTCAGCGGCTGATTAACGCCGTAACCGTACAAGTGAAACCGGCCCGCTCCTCAATGTCCGGTAACGCGACTATACGTCCGAGTGGAAAAAGAACGGACTCGATGCAATTTCCCACCCACCGAACTTCGAATGCCCAATTACTCAGCCAGCGGAATGTTATCCGCCATCTGATAACGAATCACAGCCCGAATTTTGTTTTCGATTTGGAGGTAGCGCGCCACTTTCTTTCCCGGCAGCACATCATTGAGCCTGGCCGCGTAGGTCTTGCGCATGGTGACTTCGTCCTGATCGATGGCTAGCACCGCATTGGCCAAACTGTTCGCTTGCTCGTCGGTCAGCGACTTCTTGTTGTAGGCATCCGCATAGTCAAGAATCGTCTTGGCCAAACGTTCGTTGAGACCCTGAAGATCCTTCTGATAGGCGTCATAGATAGGCCAGAACGCTTTTCCCTCTGCTTCGGTCAGATCCATGTTTGCGGCCACCACCACTTTCTTGTCGGCCTTCACTTTGTCGAGCAGAATTTGCATGTTGGTGTCGGCTGACTTGTTCTGCGCGAATGCGGGAACGGCAGTTAGCGCGGCCACACAAAGAATGACCATTCTTGTGAATTTCATTAGTTTTTCTCCTTTGCTACCGACTTTTTTCCGGAAGACTGAATGCTCAGGAACCGAACAGGTTAGATTGCTGCTAGGCTCGGGATCCAGAATGCCTTTGGTTCTTCTCGGGAGAAGTTGCGAAGCCTGTTCATTAATGAGGCTAAGCGCGGGCCATCTGCGTCACCCAACACCGTGAATTTCAGGCCCAGACCATGACCGGCCTGTACATGTCGGACGACCGCTTCGGCTCTGATTTGCCCTTCCTGGACAAGAAAATTAAGCGTGGCCTTTGTGCCCACGACCGTTGGCTTTCGAGTCTCGATGAACAGACCGCCGACGCTCAGATTCCGAACTTGCGAAGTGTCATCATCTCCGCCACACCGCCAGTAGACCCAGACGCCGCCAAGTGTCTCGATCCGCGAGTTGAACCGTCTTGAAGGGGAAGCTATCTGCCGTAACATTTTAATCCTCCACGTGCGAGCCTTCGGATAGGCCTCGCACCCTTATGTTTTCTTCCTTGTTTCACGGACTCAACTCTTGCGAGCGTTAGCCACTAAGAGCCGAGAGTTGGGGATTGTCACAGGGCAGGAACCGCCAACTATACTGTCAGTTTTGACAGTCCCAGGGGCTTACCATTTGGCGGTGGATAGACGCCAAAATTGGCCTAATGACTGAATAACGTGCTTACCGTCAAGTCCTAGTAAACGCTGCCAGCTCAACCGGACATCTCTACAATGTGGGCCCCGGTCGCGTATCGAGGTGCGAAGAATGACTTGCCGATAGATTCTCGGCGCATCGAATTTCTCGCGTTTGCCTGCAACTGATCCGCGTTATTCGAGCGACCAGGAGGGCTTTAGGGTTTTTCTTGGCGATGGCCAAGAGTTTCAGTGCGGCTTGGCGGGGGCGGCGCGCGCCTTGTTCCCAACCGCGTACGGCGTTGTGGCTTATGTTTGGGTAGGTAGCCTCAAGCGTTAGCGAATAAAAAGTCGGTGCAGGGTACCGCCTGTGCCGGAGTTGGTACGCTCAAAGCCTGCTGCTTCGTACTCAATTTGCAGGACCGAGAACCGCTTAGAAATGTCTTCGTTGTTTCCTAAAAACCTCTGCCCCGTGGAAGCCTCAAGCAAAAATGAATTTGAACCGTCTTTGGCTGCATACACATAGATCGTCCGCCGCTCGGACGAACCTTTACTATACGTGGCGTGGTAGGCCATGCCGCCCTTTGCAAAAGCTGGAATATCTGCTGGCTCCTTCGTATTCTCGGCAATCTGTTGAAGATGTTTGTTCCGCTCCGCAGCAAGCTCAGCCGTAAGCTCACCGATCTGATTATGAAGAGCATTCTGTTCGGAACGGAAACGATCTGCATCAGCGCGGAGGGAGTTTGCTTCGGCGGAGTGGCGCAACTCGAACCACGCGAGAACAGGAACCGCAAGTCCAGGCACAGCAGCCAATAAGCTGTGCCACAAGGGATGCGTCAGGAGAAAATTATTGATGTCCGGCAACAGAAGAAATATCGCGAATACCCATCCGATGATCGCCACTATAGCAACCGCTCGTCTCATGGGCAGATTCTATCATTCAGTGGTTACTTCGCGGGGGCGTGAGGTCGTAGCTGATGACTCTGGTAATTTTCCACGCGCCGTCTTTGTATTGCCATAGATGAATGAACTTGCCTTCACCGACGCCCTCGGTTTCCTCATGTCCCGGGTGGTGGAAACGATGGACGTAGAACTGAAAGAAAAAGCAAATCACAAAGCAAAGAGAAATCAGGCCCGAGAGAAGAAACGTCAACCCCAAGAGCCAGGTTCAAAGAACGAACCTGGGGCACCCTCCGTGCTCTCTTGATTTGTGAATGGGCGAAAAGTTCCTCGTTCGATCAAGGGGAGTTTGACAAATTCCAGGAGCGGATCATCCGGGTCACGCGCCTGGTGCCGCTGCCGCTCTACGCAACTTTTACAGGGGGCTTGCGTTTCTCCGCGTCCCTGGCGGCCAGCACGCTCTTGTGCCGCAGTTTCTTCAAGTGGGAGTGGCCGGAGAAAGCGTTGAGCAACATGATCGCGCCTGCTGCGGCAATGATCCTGACGGGGTGGGCATAGAGGTAGTGGAAAACTAGAATTCCGAGAACGATGCTGGCCGCCAGTCCGCGCCTAAGCAGGGCGATAATGGACTGCCGATCGTACTCGATGTAAATCTCGGGAAATTCTCCATGCAAGCGGAGGGAATCAGTGTCCTCCTTCTCCTCCTCAGCCTTGACCACTTCCGGCTTTCGGCTCAATTTGTGCCAGACTTTTCTCAAGAGCCGCGGCACGTCTTCGATCAAATAAGAGGTTGCGACAATAAACTGGCCAGCAAGATAGCAAATGACGAGCAGCACGAAAAAGAATAGCCAGGGATGCGATTCTGCGACGGGCAGTTGTCCGGGGTAGCCGAAGATATAAAGACGATCAAGCATGGCCCCGATCAGAAGGAAGAAGGCGCCGGGAAGAACGTAACCGAAAACGTCTCGCAGGAGAACGAATCCGCGGATAAGCTCAGCAAGCAGATCCGACCAGGAAGTGGAGGAGTTTTCTCCGGACGTATTTTCATTCTCAGCCATCTGCGTTGACCAGTGGGACCGGTGCGAAAGAATCGACGGTCGCGCCTGACCTTACGCCAGGAGAATGAAAGGGTCAAGTCGGCGCCAGGGAATTGGGCCTTCGCGGCGGGAGCGGTGGCTGGTGATGACGGCGCGGGGATTGTGGTCCTTCACCAAATAAGTGAATGGATGCGGCACTCGGCTTAGCGCCGGTGTCTGTGTAACCGGTTTCCGAAATAATAGACTACCGAGGCCGTTGTCCTGAGATTGCTTTGGCCCCGAACCGCAAGGGATGAATCATAGAACGCCGTTCGCAGATAGTCCGCGCCCGTGCGAAAAGCCATGGAATCTGTCGCCCAGTACTCGACTCCGCCGCCAAGTGCCCAGGCGTAGCTAGTGGTCCATCCGCCGAGCAGGATGGTCCCGCCATTCGTAAGAACCGGACCACTCACTTTGGCGCCCCCCAACAGCACGTGAACGTAAGAATCAAAGCGACGGTGCAACGTGTGATGGAAAACGGGACCCGCGAGGTAAGTGAGGACGGAAGTGTGGCGCCCCGTACCCAGAACATTGGCGGCTTGGGCATAACTCACATCAGCCGTCAGGGCCAATCGAGAAAAACCGATCGTGAAGCTGGCATCAGGGCCTCGTAAGCCCAATCGATTGGACTGGTTCCCTGGTTGACTTAGGTAGGAGTAGCCCAGACCCATTTCAAATGTTTTGCTTCTGGCCGTCGCGATCGGAGGTGCGCTCCTGATGGGCTTGACGGGCCTTATGGGGGCAGGTGGAGTTTCGGCACTTGCGGCGGCGGCGGGAGCTGCGCCGCTTGCGCCCGCGATTGACGATTGCGCTGAAGCGGGCGCAGTGCACAGAAGGGAGCAGAATAATGCGGTGAAGATGATCCTCATGGGAAAAAGCAACACCATCCAGTTCTGTGGGGCGGGGGCACTGAGTTTGTCATGGGCCTTAGCCGGAAACTTTGTTAGGCGACAAAAGTGTATGCGCTGAATCGCGCATCGTGTCGCACAGGCGCTGAACCAATACAGGAGAAGGCGTGGGCGGCTGATGACCCAGCTGAAATCCCGTATCCAAGCCGATCGCAACAGCTAGCCCTTGCGCAGTCGCGGGTCGCCGATGAAGAAATCCCACTAGGCGCCGGATGACCATCCAGTGGCGCATGCTAGAGAATCTTAAGGAGGCGCGCTGTTCACTTTTGCACAATCAGCGGAGATGTTTTGGCCGGATGAGATAGGCGGGGTGACGCAGCGGGTCTGGGAAGAGAGCGATGCTCGAGGGGACAGCGTGATGAGGGGAGCGGTTGAAGAGAAGGAGTTAGGGGAAGGCAGACCCAACCTTTCTGGAAAGTGGCAGAAAGGTTGGGCCGCTCTATCTTCTGCTAGGAGCTGTTAGGAGGCGTCCTTGATGTCCTCGCGGGCGCGTTTCTCGGCGTTCCTTGCTTCCGTCCGGGAATGGGCATTGGGCTTCAGCTCGCGGATTGCTTTGCTCAGGTCCATGGGCTTGTCTTTCGACGGGGCCTCGCACGATTTAACGTCGCCGACCGGTTTCGCGCCGGTCACATCCCATTTAAGGCAGTTGAATTTGATCTGGAGATTGTGGCTTACGTGAAGAGCGGCAACGCAGTCGTTGAGGTTCTTGAATCCCGCGCAGGCGTCTTTAAGGCTTGTGCGTGGAGGAAGCACCGCCTGCAACTGCACCGATAACTTCTTGTCTTCCTCTTTGTTGGCGGCAAGCTGTTCACTAGCCGTCGGGGTCGGACTCTTCTTAATCCATTTGATGGGGTTATAGGTGTGCGCCGCTGTTCGGGCACCGCCAAGCAGGACGCACACTGCGGCGATTCCAATGATAATGCATTTGTTTTTCATACTGGCCTCTTTCGAGGGCCGGGACTGGCTATGGCTTCAGTAGGCCACGCTCTCGCATCGTGTTCGAGGCCTTGAGAGTACGGTACTCCCCCAATCGGTCACGCTGACCTTGTGGTCAGATTTTTGGGGTGACTGGGCTGTACGTCCGCACAGAGCCTCCTATTGACGCTCATGTTTGCTGGATGTTTTTTTGGGCCTGGTTTCCCGCGAATCTAGGGAGCCGCCGCCCGGGGGTGTATACTTCGGCGCAAGTTTGGAACAAGACGGAAATTCGAGCGCGAGGGGGATTTTATGGGAAGAATTTTTCTGGGATTTGCGATGGCGATGTTGATGCTGGCGGGTGTTGGAATGGGGCAGCAGGCTCCGAGCGAGGGGCCTTATAAGGTGCTGAAGACGGCGAAAGTTGGAGGGGACGGCGGGTTTGATTATGTATATGCGGACGACGCGGGGCGGCGATTGTACATTCCGCGAACAGGGCCGACTGCGCGGATAAACGTGTTTAATCTGGATACCCTGGAATCGGTCGGGCAGATTGCGAATGCGAACGCGCGCGGGGCGGCGGTTGATCCGAAGTCGGGGCACGGGTTTGGGAGCAGCAAGCCGGTGGTGATGTGGGATACGAAGACGCTAGCGACAATCAAGAATATTGATGTGGAAGGCGGACCGGACGGGATTTTGTTTGACCCGTTTAATGCGCGAGTTTACGTGTTCAGTCACAGGGCGCCGAACGCCACGGTGATCAACGCGGCGGATGGGTCTATCGCCGGCACGATTGATTTGGGCGGAGCGCCGGAGCAGGCGGTTACGGACGGAAACGGTCATTTATATGTGGATATCGAAGATAAGGACAACATCGCGGTGGTGGACGCAAAGACAATGACGGTGACCGCGCATTACGATTTGACGGGAAAATGCGGCGGGCCGGGCGGGCTGGCGTTTGATGTGAAGAGCCACGTTTTGTTCGCGGCATGCCATGAGCCGCAGGTGATGGTGATTCTTAGTTCGGTCGACGGAAAAATCATAACGAGCCTGCCGATTGGGAACGGGGTGGATGGGGCGGTGTTCAATCCGGAGACGAAGGAAGCGTTCAGCTCGCAGCGCGATGGAACGCTGACGGTGATCAAGGAAAACAGTCCGACGAGCTTCATGGTGGAGCAGACCGTGAAGACCATGCAGAGCGCGAAGACATTGACGCTGGACAGTAAGACAAATCACATTTTGTTGATTGCGGCGGAGTTCACGCCGCCGCCTCCTCCGGCCCCGGGGGAGCGTCCTGCGCGAGGGCAGATGGTGCCGGATACGTTTACGATTTTGGTAGTGGGGAAGTAAGTCGCGGACAAGAAGATGGGGTAACCGGCAGAGGGAATCTCTTGCGTGTGTCAGGTTATTTTGCCGGGAAGGATTGGTTGATCCAGAGGCGAGCTTGCGGATGCAGGGCGGCGTAGGCTTGCCAGGTGGAGCGGGCCCAGCGGTCGACGGCTTGGGCGACGGGGAAGGGATTGTGCTCGGCTTGGACTTCTGAAAGAACGGCTTGAACTTCGGCGATGGTGAGGGCTCCCCGGAAGGTGGGAAGGTCGGGCTTGGTGAGCGAAGGATTGCCACTTAGCCAGCGGTTGATGGATTTGTGGACTGAGGAATGGGACTTGTGCTCGAAGGCGGCGCAGAGTCCCGTGAGATGGGCGGCAAAGGACTTCGCGGAGGCGCAAAACTCGTCGGGATGCTGAAGGCAATAGCTGTCGACGAACATGCGGTGATAACGATAGGAGATGGGACTGCTCCACTCTCGCGCAATGTAGGCATCGAAGATGGCGCGGCAGCCGGCAGTGCCCCCGGGCACGGCCAGACCACAACTTGAACAGTTTGTTTCCACCTGGGTGTCCATCGGGGAATCCATCTTCAGAGCCATTTTCGCATGCCTCTTGGCACAGTTGAGGAAAAAGCATGACGCCGCCAGAATTTGAAACTCACTCGTGTGGCCAGGCCGGCACATCAGAAGCCTGACTTCGTTGACTAGATTTTTTGCGCAACCTAAGATGTGCGCCAGATGACGGACTCTATTTCACTGATTGGCCAAACCATTTCGCACTACCGCATCGTGGAAAAACTCGGCGGCGGCGGGATGGGCGTGGTGTACAAAGCGCAGGACACGCGCCTGGAGCGCTTTGTGGCGCTGAAGTTCTTGCCGGATATTGTTGCGAGAGACGCGCAATCCTTGAGCCGCTTCCGCCGGGAAGCGAAGGCCGCTTCAGCGCTAAGTCATCAAAACATTTGCACGATTTATGACGTTGGGGAAGAGGACGCCAGGGCGTTCATCGCGATGGAGTTCCTCGACGGCACGACTCTGAGGAGCCGCATCAAAGGCTGTCCGATGGAGCTGGAAACGCTGCTGTCGCTCGGCATCGAGATCGCGGAAGGTTTGGACGCGGCGCATGGGAAAGGAATCGTTCACCGCGACATCAAGCCGGCGAATATTTTTGTCACGAAAAGCGGGCAGGCCAAAATTCTTGATTTTGGATTGGCGAAGCTGGACAGCGTGGCGGAAGGCATTTCCGCGCTGCCGACAGCGACGGCGGAGGAAGTGTTGACCAGCCCAGGCACGGCGGTGGGGACGGTCGCGTACATGTCCCCGGAACAGGTGCGCGGCAAGGAATTGGATGCACGGACGGATTTATTTTCGTTTGGAGTGGTGATGTACGAAATGGCCACGGGTGCGCTGCCATTTCGCGGAGATACTTCCGGAGTGATTTTCGAAGCGATATTGAATCGGGAGCCGGTGGCGCCGGGACGACTGAATCCTGACTTGGATGCGAAGCTGGAAGAAATTATCAAGCGTGCACTAGAGAAGGACCGCAATTTGCGCTATCAACATGCGTCCGACGTGCGGGCGGAGCTGCAGAGGCTGCAGCGCGATACAAGTTCAGGGCGAGTGACCGCTTCGGGCACGGGAGAGGCGACAGAGGAGAGAAGAAAATCATCGACCCGCGTGGATTTGAGCGAAGCACCGCAACGTTGGGGGCGATATTTGTATTACGCGGCGGGCGCACTGGTCGCGTTAGGCGTTTTGGTCGGAGCGTATCTGGTGTCTCGAAATTCCGGGCGTGGGGGGCGGGCAAGCAAGGACTGGGAGCAGCTGACATTCTTTACCGACTCGGCCGTGTACCCGGCATTGTCTCCCGATGGACGGATGCTCGCGTTCATCCGCGGCAACGATTCTTTCCTCGGGCCGGGGCAAATTTATGTCAAGTTCCTGCCGGACGGAGAGCCAGTGCAGCTGACGCATGACGCAACTTCCAAGTTAGGCCCGGTGTTCTCGCCGGATGGCTCGCTCATTGCCTATGGCACTGCTGGACCCTGGGATACATGGGAAGTTCCCGTTCTCGGAGGCGGCCCCCATCTCCTGCTACCTAATTCCTCGTCATTGACATGGATCGGAGGTGAAAAGCGGCTACTTTTTTCTGAGATCAAGGAAGGATTGCATATGGGAATCGTGACAACGGACGAAGGCCGAGGAAACAGCCGCGACATTTATCTGCCTCCCGGCGAGCGGAGCATGGCACATCACTCGTATCTTTCGCCGGACGGGCGATGGGTGCTGGTTGTCGAGATGGACAGTCGCGGCAACATATTGCCATGCCGGGTTGTGCCATTCCAGGGAGGGGGCAGCGGGCGAGTGGTTGGACCCCCCGATGCCGTGTGCCTGGCTGGAGCTTGGTCGACTGACGGTAAATGGGTGTACCTCACTGCAGGGACCGACAAATTCCATATCTGGAGGCAACGATTTCCAGACGGCGAACCGGAGCAGATTACTTCGGGTCCGACGTCTCAGCAGGGGATTGCAATGGCTCCGGACGGCAAATCACTCATTACGTCTGTCGGCACGCAGGACAGCACGGTGTGGTTTCACGATAAAGAAGGGGACCATCAAATCGCTTCGGAAGGAAATGCGTTAATGCCTTTGTTCTCTTCCGATGGGAATAGCCTGTATTTCCTGATGGACAACGGCCAAACGCGTGGCTACGAGCTATGGGTCAAAGTTTTGTCGAGCGGAAAAGTTGACAGGGTTCTCCCGGGGTACGCTATGGACGAGTACGCGGTTTCCCAGGACGGAAAAGAAATTGTGTTTGCTATGAACGACCAAAGCGGCCGCTCAAATCTCTGGGTTGCGCCAACAAGCCGTCGCTCCTCACCTGTGCGCATTGCTTCGACAGCAAGCGAAGATTCCCCGCATTTCCTCCCGGATGGTGAAATCGCATTTCGCGCTATTGAAGGCGGCTCGAATTTTCTCTATCGCATGAAAGCAGATGGAAGCGGGCGGCGGAAAATCACTTCGGAACGAATCCTCGATGCGTTTTCGGTTTCGCCGGATGGGCGATGGTTTGTTGCAAACACATCGATCTCCAATCAAGAGCAAACCTCTGCGACCAGAGCGTATAGGGTGGATGGAGGCGATGCTCCGACGTTGTGTCTGGGCTATTGCCTGCTCAGTTGGGACGTCCCAGGCAAATTCATTTACGTCTATTTTCCGCAACTGTCCGAGAACACTTATGCTCTGCCAGTGCTGCCGGAGTTGGGCCTCCCGCAGGTGCCATCCGGCGGATTCTCGCGGGTCGAAGATCTCGCCAACGCAAAAAACGCCGTAATGCTCCCGCGCTTCGAAGACCTCGCTAACGCAAGAAACGCCGTGACGATCCCGCAGATAGCGGCGTCAGCACTCAGCCCTTCGGTCTACGCATACACACGCCAGAATACACGCCGCAATCTCTATCGAATCCAGTTGCCATAACTCTCCTGCCTTCGATTCCGTCAGCAGCGGGCGAACGGCGGCTACGACAAATCCAGTTGGTTTCGATGCGGCTGCACAGGGAGAGACTTCAAGCTCAGCGGACAAAAGGATAGATTTCGTCGGCGATCCAATAATTTTCGAAAAGAATAGCGAAGAGAGTTCCCGCTAACCAGAGTGCCCAGCGCCGGCGTTTCCAGACGGAGGCGAGAGGAGAGCCCTGCATGGGGAGATCGACGAGGTAGGCGGCGCAGTAGCACAAGTTGGCGAGCAATGCGAGGACGGCGAGTTGGAGGAGCGAAATAAGAGTGAACGCTGGCCGGAAATGTGGCCAGGAGACAGTGACCCAGAGGAGCGCGACGGAGGCCAAGGCGAGATTGTAGAAAAGACGGCGCAATTCCCAAAAACGGATGGCGTCGGCGAGGAAGCCGCTGGACGGACCCGTTGGAGGGCGGCCGATATCCTGAGGCGGAGCTGAAGGTGGTGCTTGCATAAAAGGAGGCCTCGGTTTCCAACCGAATGGAACGGGGTAAGAATAGCGCCTCGCTTGCCAGTGTCAAGTACTTTGTATGTCAAAGGTAGTTCGCGCGGATTCTTATCTGGCACACCTTGACCTTCTACACGTTGAGGAGTATATATGCAGAAGCCGGAGGTATGGCGCATGACGCTGAAATCGGATTTGCCGCAAGGGACGCTGGACCTATTAATACTAAAAGTTGCGGCGCTTGGACCCGTGCATGGGTATGCGATTGCGCAGCGGCTTGAACAGGTCTCGCAACACGTTGTTCAAGTTCCGCAAGGCTCACTTTATCCGGCGTTACATCGACTGGAAAACCGAGGGCTACTTGCAGCGGATTGGAAGGAGACCGAGACAGGCCGCGAGGCCAAGTTCTATCGTTTAACGAGGAAGGGGCGAGCGCAACTGGAGACGGAAGCAGCGAGCTGGGAACGATTGACGGAGGCCATCAGCCTCATCATGAAGTTGTCGGAAGGAGGCGCCGAATGAGCTGGTGGCAGCGTTTACTGAGGCGCAAAAAGATGGAAGAGCAGCTGGAGAAGGAGCTGCGGTTTCACTTGGAGGAGCACGCGAACGAATTGATCGCTAAGGGAATCGATCCAAAAGAGGCACGACGGCGAGCCCGGCTGTTTCTGGGTGGTCCAGAAAAGGTGAAAGAGGAGTGCCGTGATGCGCGCGGGACGAGGTGGCTGGAGGATTTCTGGCAGGACTTCCGATATGCGGTTCGCATGCTTCGCCAGCATCCTGGATTTGCCGCAGTCGCCATTCTGACTCTGGCGCTTGGAGTCGGCGCATCCACGGTGATGTTCACGGTCGTTAATGGTGTGCTATTGAGGCCGCTACCTTATCCGCAGCCTGACCAACTCGTCGCTTTGCACGGCCACACTAGCACTTGGAACGCAAAATTGTTTGGAGAACAGAATCTTGCGTACCCTGATTTTCTCGATTGCGTGCGCGAGAGCCATTCGCTGGCGCTGGCTGGTTCTCTGTTCAATGGAGGAACGGTTAGCGGCTCAGGCGACCCTGAGTATGTCGACCTGCAGGAAATTTCGTACAACTTGTTCTCTGTCTTACACGTCAATCCCGCGCAAGGACGCGCCTTCCTGCCCGAAGAGGATCGGACGGGCGCGGAGCCCGTGATGATCCTAAGTTACAGTTTCTGGCAGCGCCACTTCGCTGGAAGGCCGGAAGCTCTGGGTGCTTCGGTCACTCTCGACGGAAAGCTTTACACGGTCGTCGGCATAATGCCAGCGGGCTTCCGTGTGCGCGACAGCGAACCGGATGTGATGACGCCGCTCGGTCAAGACACGGCAAAATT
>Ga0210402_10002040_pt1 | contig 20077 bp, 16 predicted proteins | sample IncBWC7MmetaG_FD_161055 | JGI IMG/M metagenome (GOLD analysis project Ga0210402, IMG submission 161055) | Forest soil microbial communities from Barre Woods Harvard Forest LTER site, Petersham, Massachusetts, United States - Inc-BW-C-7-M | ecosystem: Environmental > Terrestrial > Soil >... | reverse complement strand
CCGCTTCTATCATCGAAGAAAAGCTGCGCGTCTGGCGCATGGCCGAAGCCAAACGCCGGGGCCTGCCGCCTTTCCGCGTATTCAGTGACCAGGCCCTGAAAGCCATGGTCGCCAAGCGGCCTGGTTCGGCCGCCGAACTGCTGGCGATCCCGGGCATCGGCATCAGCACGGTAGAAAAGTACGGCGCGGTGATTTACCGCCTGCTGCACCAGGGGCGCGGCTGATGTACTTCACGTTACAATAACTGCTTATGCTGCCCCGGCCCCGTCGATCCGTGCTTTTCCTGTTCCTCGCATGCGCTCCTCTGGCGGCCGAAGTCCGGTCTCTCACCATCCTCCACTCCAACGATCTGCATGCCCGCCTGTTGCCTCTGGACAACCATCACGGCGGCTTTGCCTGGCTGGCATCGGTGATCCGCCGCGAGCGCGCCAATTGCAGCGATTGCATTCTTCTTAACGCCGGCGATCTCGCCCAGGGCACGCCCGTCTCAACCATCTTCCACGGCCTCCCCGTTTTCGAGATCGCCAACATGTTGGGCTTCGACGCCGGCACCTTGGGCAACCACGATTTCGACTACGGCTGGATGCAGGCCCGCAAGTTTGTCGAGATCTCCAGGTACCCCACCGTCTCATGCAATGTAGTGGACCCGGAGGGCAAGCTCTTCACTACCAAACCGTACGTCATTTTGACCGTCAATGGCCTGCGCGTCGCCATTATTGGCGCCATGATGGACGACTTGAGGACCCAACAGTTCCCCAAGTTGCTGGGGCAGTGGCACACCATCCCGGTGGTCGAGACGGCGCGGAAATACGCCGTCGAACTGAAGAATAAGTCTGACTTGATCGTGCTGCTGGGCCACATCACGGGGCGCGAGGAAGTGCGGTTCCTGGCCACGGCGCCCGAGATTCCGATCCTGGTCACCGGCCACGCCCACAACGGATTGGCCGAAGCCGTTACGCAAGACGGCCGCATCCTGGTCCGGGTGAAGGGCTACGCCGAAGAACTCGGCCGCCTGGAACTCAAGGTGGATACCGAAAAGAAGGCGCCCGTCTCCTTCACGTGGAAGCACATTCTGGTGGACTCCTCTGCCGTGGAGCCTGCGCCCGAGGTGGCGCGCGAAGTGAAGCACTGGGAAGACGAAGTGAAGGAGCGGGTTGACCGCCCGTTGGCCGTTTCCAAACGGCGATTCTCGAAGGGCGAAGTCAAGGCCCTGATGGAGCAGGCCATGCGCAGCGAGACCGGCGCCGATTTCGCCTTCATGAATCAGGGCGGCGTGCGCGACACTGTTCCCGAGGGCCAGTTGCTGGAGCGCAACATCTGGGACATCATGCCCTTCGACAACCGCCTGGTTGTCGGCAAGATCAAAGGCCGCGACCTTCCGGCGGCCGTCCTGGGAAACCGCCAGGTGGAGCCAGACCGCGAATACACCTTGGCCGTAAGCGATTTCACCGCCGCCAATCAGGGAACCGCCGAGAACCTGCGAACCTCCGGTCTTCAATTCCCCGATGACGCCGGACTTCTGCGCGACGTCCTGATCGACTGGTTCCGCAAGCAGAAGGTCATCGAGTAATCGAGCCGCGCGGAGAATGGTAGCGGTCAATATGGAATCACCTTTGGCTTCGACCACGCTCAGCACGCTATGAACAGACGACGGATCCATCACATCAGGCCCCAGGCGCGGCCTGACACGTGAAATTCCACGGGCCTCCAGATCAGATGACGGTATTCAAGACCGTCTGCTCTTCTTTCCCTTGGGATCTCGCGGCTCCAATCCGCAGGCGCATCCTCGTAGGTGACAAGGTACCCATAGTGGTTCGCCAACTCTCCTGTTATAGCCAACATGGCACGCGGCTGGCTGACGTTGATTGTATCGGCTGCGGCAAAGGCACAACTGGACATCACGAGAACGGCCGAGAGTCGAAGTACCGGGTTAAACAGCATCACTTCATGAGAAACGGTCTTATGCTTCCGTAACGACATCGCGCTGGAACGCAGGCGGTTCCTCATAGCTGATCCGCCAATGATACGCCTTCCCAAGGGTGTCGCATATCTCCCTAATCGGCTTACCGCTCCCGGTGGAGATGTGCAAAGCGTCGTTTGCGGCGCTGGCCATTGATGATACGCCATTCGTGGCCATCAGAATACATATGCCTATTCTTGAATTCACAAGTGTCATCCTTTTAATGAGCGGGATAAGGGTTCAGCGCGACAAAAGAGTTATCGCGGTTTTCCGACCAGGAAGTCGGCGTTACCGACCAAACGATCGCATTGGTCTGGTAATCTGACCAGGCATTACCGGTGTTGTTGAAGCTCTCAAACAAAACAGATTGTCCCCGGTAGAGTCATTCAGGGGAACTGCTTTCGAGAGTCACCTGCCATCCGGCGTGCTGGTTATCCAGAAATACCGCCAGGTTGAGCCCCGCGGGATTCGCCGCGGATGGCGCAAGCAGCGCTTCTATGCCGTTTTCCCAGGCCCGCAATCCGATTTCCTGAGTGACCAGGAGCGGTGTTTCGATTAACTGCTTCCTCACCACGCCGGCCTTCCGTAACAGACTCCCCTGGCTCATGTCCACAACGCGGCTGAGCCGCAAACTTATGGATGCCACCACAAAGCCGCCGATCGGAGGGACGGTGAAATATCGTGCCATCTCTCGCCTGGCAGTCTCAGGGGAAACCGAGGTGTAGAGCGCGCCGAAGTAGCCGCGGATGTTATAGCGCGCCCCGTGCAGAAACGAGCCTCGCATCGAAACCAGATTGCCGGCGTAGCGCACAGGGCAGATGCGATACACGGTTCCCGAGAATTCGCTGGTGGGAGCGGTGCGGAAAAACGCCCGCAAGTCCGGCATCTTGAAGGGCGAGCCTCAGGCCGGGATGCCCCAGCTCATGCGCCCGACTACCTCGATCACCCGGTCGAGGCCGCCGTCTTCGGTCATCACCTCAACCGGCCGGCGATTCTCCAGAACGGGCACCGGGTGCCTCAACCAGTAGATCGCATTCTCGGGAGTGAACAAGTCAATCAGTTCGCGCCAGATGCGATACAGCTTTTCTTCCCTCTGGGCCTCGAGCGGCCGCAGTGTTTTACCCGTTCCCCGGCGCCGCTCAATGGTCCGCGGATGCACGCCCAAAATGCGCGCCACCTCGGCAAGGCCAAGGACGTCTTCGACAGAAGGATTCCCGGTGCTTGGAAAACTTGGAAGGCTTGCCATCAGTTCCACTCCATCAGTTCCACTCTGTCACCACATGCGACAAATGTCAAGACATATGCCGATCAATGTAATTATTTTCGATCTCACGAAGCCGCGGAATTCGGGGTTGGTCCGATTGGAGCGCCGGCAACAAGGTACCAGGCAGAGATTCCAAAACGCGTAAGCACGCGATAGATTTGCCAAAGGAAAAAATAGGGCCGCCCTCCGAGACCGGCCCCTCAAGTAGAAGCTCGCGGCAAAACCGCTCCCTAACGGTCGCGGCTCGGAACGGAGTCGTGGCTCGGAACGGAGTCGCGACTCGGAACGGAGTTTTGGCTCCGAACGAGCCGCTGCCGGTTCCGTACCGAGCCGCGCGCGTCAGCCAGCGGTTTACAACATATAGTGACGCCGGGTGGCGCGCCGTTTCACTCGTCCCGCAGCACAATCGCAGGGTCGATTCTGGTGGCCCGCAGCGCCGGGAGCCAGCAGGCCATCAGCGCCACCACCGACAACAGCGTGGGCACCAGGACGAAGGTAAGGGCATCCCGCGGGCCGATCACGAACAGCATGCTTTCCACCGTGCGCGAGGCCGCCAGGGCAATCACGGTTCCGCAGGCTATCCCAATCGCCACCAGGCGCATCCCGTCACCCAGAACCATTTTGCGCACGTTGTCCGGCGTAGCGCCAAGGGCCATGCGCACGCCCATTTCCCGCTTGCGCTGGGTCACCGAATAGGCAATCACGCCGTAGATGCCAATGGTCGAAAGCAGCAGCGCCAGACCGCCGAATACGGCCAGCAAGCCCGCCGAGAGGCGTTGCGGCCAGAGCGACTCCTGGATGGTGAACTCCAGCGTTTCCGATTGCAGGTACAGGTTGTGGTCCAACAACTGCACCTCGTGCCGGACCGCGGGCAGGACAGCCTCCGGATTTCCCGCCGTGCGGACTATCAGCACCGCCGTTGGAAAGTAGTATTGCACCAGCGAAAGATACACCATCGGCAGCGGGGCCTCGCCGAGGTTGCGGTAGTTGGCGTTGCGGGCAAGGCCAATCACATCCACGGGCAGCCCCTCACCGCCGAACTGAATGCGCTTGCCGACGGCGTTCTCTCCCGGCCAGAAGGCGGCGGCGGCAGCCTCATTGACAATCACCACGCGGGGGGTCGTCTTGGTATCGAGCGGGTTGAAGTCGCGGCCGCGCAACAGCGGGACCGCCATGGCCGGAAAGTAGCCCGGGGACACCACTGAGGTGAGGGTCGTCCGGCCGGTTCCGCTGGTGACGCTGTCCTGGCCTTCCAGCAGAACGGTGCGGGCCGCCGTGACCGAGAGCGGGTAGTCCTTGGATAGCGCCACGGCCGTGACACCCGGCACGGCGGCGGCGTGCTGCAATACCTGCTGGAAGAAATCACGGCCGCGGCCTTCCTTGTAGCCTTGGTCGGTCAGGTTGAAGCCCACGATGGCCAAGTGCCGCGCGTCGAAACCCAGGTTGACGTCGCCGGCATTTTGAAGGCTCCGCACGAAGAGTCCGGCGCCCACCAGCGCCACCATCGAAAGTGCCACTTGCCCCACGATCAGGACCGCGCGCGGCCGCCAGGCTCCGCCCGAAGTTCCCGGCTGGCCGGAGCGCTCCTTCAGATCGTTGGCCAGGTCGCTGCGGGTGGCGCGAAGCGCCGGCGCCAGGCCGAAAACGATTCCGGTACTCAATGAGACCAGGAAGTTGAACCCAAGCACGTGGCCATCCAGGTCCAGGCGGAATCCGGCGTGGTTGAACATGGGAGGCTTCAAAGTCCAAAGGAGTTCGGCAGCCCAGCGCGCGAAGAGCAAGCCAGCCAAGCCCCCGGTCAGCGCCAGCAGCATGCTTTCCGTGACCAGTTGCCTCACCAGTTGCCAACGGGTGGCTCCCAAAGCCAGCCGCACCGTGAATTCCTTGCGCCGTACCGCCGCCCGCGCCAGCAGAAGGTTGGCGACATTACCGCAGGCAATCAAAAGAACCAGCGCCGAGACGATCGACAGCAACGTGCCGGCGTTGGCAATGACCGTCCGGTTCTTGGGATTGATGGTTGCCTGGGCCAGTGGGATGAGCTTGATTCCCCGGCTGGCGTTGTCTTTGGGGTACTGGCGTTCCAAATCCTGGGCCAGGCTCCGCATGCCGGCCTCAGCCTGCGGCAGGCCCACTCCCGGCTTCAGGCGGCCCACCGCGGTGAAAAGCAGGGCGCGGCGCTGGAGCACAAAACCGGGCACGGGGTAAACCTGCGGATACATCGCCATCGGCACGTAAACGTCGGCTGCGGTCATTTGAGCCAGGCCCAGGAATCCCTTTGGGGCCACCCCCACGATCTTGAACGGATGTCCATCCAGCCGGATGCTGCGGCTGGTGATTTGCGGGTCGCTGCCATATTGCCAGGACCAGACTCCGTAACTGATCACCGCCACCGGACTGGCACCGGGGCTGGAATCCTCTTCGGGAAGAAATCCCCGGCCGATCAGGGGCTTGACCCCAAGGGTCGTGAAGTAGTTGGCGGAAACCATCTGGCCCATGAGATTCTGGGGCTCCGCCGGACCGGTGAGACTGATGCTGATGGGCGCGTAAAGCAGCAGGGAAGAGAAGACCGTGTTGTGGTCGCGATAATCGATGTAATTCGGGTAAGAACAGAGCAGGACGCCCGGGCCGCGGGTTTCGAGGGTGAACAAAGCCGCCAGACGGCCAGGATCTTCAACCGGGAGACTCCGCAGAAAAATTGCGTTCAGCAACGTAAAGACAGTGGTATTCGCGCCGATTCCCAGTGCCAGCGACAGCACGGCTACCAGCGTGAAACTACGGTTCTTCGTGAGCGCCCGTAGAGCCGAGCGCAGATCTCCAAGAAACCCCGCCATCCGTTTGACCCCGCCATCCCGTTTGACGGCTGCTTACTCTGTATATAACATGTTTCACCGGCCACCTTGTTATACTGCCATTTCGTGTATTGGGGAATAGTGCTGGTGGTTATCGCCACAGTATCCACTGCCGCCTGCGGACGCCGGCCAGGAAGCTTTCCGCCACCGGCCCAAGGGTCGCTCGATCTGGGCCCGGACCCCGGAGTTCCGCGCGGGGTAGTCCGAATGAACGATCCGGACGCCGACGCCTTTCTGGTTCGGGACATCAGCCCGGAATCAGGCCAGACGCGGTGGGCGTTTCTCCACCCGGAATTGCGTCTGAGCGTGGCCGATGCGCGCCATCTGACATTTGCCGCCGAGTTCGCGATTCCGGAAGTGACGTTCCGGGTGACCGGTCCGGTGACGGTGCAATGCGAGGTGAATGGCAAGAAGCTGGTGGCCCTGCGCTGCGACCATGCCGGCGACTACCGCCTGGAACATGCCGTGCCGGAGGGGTTGGTGGAAGTGCAGAAGCCCATTCGAGTGACCTTCGAAGCCAACCCGCGCTGGGTGTCTCCCGAAGACGGCGCCCAGCTATCCTTCCTGCTCCGCAGCGTGGGCTTCACGCACTAAATGCGGGAAGTGGTGCACATCCTGTTCGGAGCGGCGTTTACCGTGGGCGTTTCGGTCGCATTGGGCCTGACGCTGATGCGCCGGCTGGGACTGGTGTGGCACCGGATGGAGGCGGCGCTGCTGGCTTTCATCGCCGGCAGCGCATGCCTGAGCTTCTTGACCGCACTCCTGTGTCTGGTGCATCAGGCGCGGCGGGGAGTGTTCCTGTGGGGCGGGCTGGCAGCCATCGGCTGGGCGATTTGGGAGGAGCGAAGAGAACGCCAGGGGCTGGGGGCCGGGGGCCGGGGGTCGGGAGTCGGCGGCCTGGGGCCGGAGCTCGGGGGCCGGGGGCCGGGGGCAGGTTCACGGCCGATTCGCCCCGGAAGTCCCAGCACACCCCGACGCAAGCGGTTACCGGCCGTGCCGTTCGGCTGGCTACTCTTGTTTTCCCTGGTGTTTATGGCATTTTTTCTGTGCTACTTCTTTAATGCCATGGCTCCGGAAACCAGCCCGGACGGCAGCGGCTATCATCTGGGAAACGTGGCGCGGATGTGGAGGCATCACGGCTTCGATTGGGATTATCGCAGCATGTACTCCTACCTCTCGCAGGGAATGGAGATGCTGTTCCTGGTGGCGTTCGCGTTCGGGGGCCACTCGGCGGCCGCCATGGTGCATTTCACTTTTCTCAACGCGCTCGCTCTGCTGATTGTGGCCTACGGCAGGCGGTTCGGTTTTCCGCGGGCCGGCGTATTCGGCGCCATTCTGGTGTACGCCTGCCCGGTGATTGGCATGGACGGCACGGCCGCATATAACGATCTGGCGGTTGCAACCCTGACTTTCGCAGTCTTTTACCTGCTTCAGGTATGGGATGAGGTAAGATCATCTAACATATTGTTATTGATAGGCTTACTGTGCGGATCGGCTTTCGGCGTCAAATATACGGCGTTCCTGGTTTTTCCGGTGGCGATGGCTTTTGCGGGTTGGCACGGGGCACGGCTGCGCGGTCTGATACTGCTGGCGGTTCCGGCCAGTCTCATGGTCGCCCCGTGGATTGTGCGCAACTGGATCTGGGTCGGCAACCCCATGGCGCCCTTCCTGAACGCCGGGTTCCCCAACCCGTACTACCACGCCGGGATGGAGAAGATTTATGTCGATAGCCTGAGCCACTACATGGGAATCCAGCACGCGTGGGAAATCCCCCTGCAACTCACGATGCGTGGAAGCCTGGTTGAGGGTTTGGCAGGCCCGGCCTTTCTGCTGGCGCCCTTGGCGCTGCTGGCGCTTCGCTCACCGCAGCTTGGCTCATCCCAGCTTGGCTCATCCCAGCTTGGCTCACCCCAGGGGAGCCAACGCCAGGCCGGGAGGTTGCTGGCCGCGGCCGTGGTTTTCGCGGTGCCGGCGTATTTCAACACCGGCGCGCGGTTTCTCATTCCCGCGCTGCCGTTTGTCGCCTTGGCCCTGGGGTTGGGGCTATCGCAGTCGCGCGGCGTGCTGCTGGCGGTAGCTCTCTTCCATGCCGTAGTTTCCTGGCCCGCGGTGCTCAGCACCTATTGCGACCACTGGGCGTGGCGGGTGGCGTCCATTCCAGTGAAAGCGGCGTTGCGGCGGGAACCGGAATGGCCGTACATCCTGCAGCGCCTGGGCGACCTCGCTCTGAAGGGACCTATCGAACAGGCTGTGCCGGCGGGCGAGAAGATCTTCTCCTTCGCCGGACGGCCGGATGCCTACATCGACCGCGATATCGTGGTCCAATACGAGTCCACCCTGGGCAATCTGGTGCAGGACATCCTGCAGGCCCCCGCTGCCCATCCTCCGAAACACCTGCAGGCCTTCCAATTCCTCCCGGTGACTGCCCGCGGGGTTCGCGTGGTCAACCTCGCCGCGGCGGCCAACTTCTGGACCGTGGCCGAAATGCGCATCCGGTCGCAGGGCAGGGAACTGGGCCGTTCGCCTGGCTGGCGGGTGAGTGCCTGGCCTAACGGGTGGGAGGCGCCGCTGGCATTCGACAATAGCTACGCAACCCGTTGGTCCACCTGGCAAGCCATGTCGCCCGGAGCCCGCCTGCAAGCGGAGTGGAGCCAGGCCGAAACGGTGGATTCGGTCTGGCTGGAATGCGACCCGGCATGGGAAGCTAAAGTTCAAGTTGAAGTTTTGACGGAGCGTGGCCGCTGGGTTGCGATCACGGACACCGCCGAACGTTCCACGGTGGATTTACCAACCGGTATCCGGCGCGCGGCGAGCCGTGATGTGAAGGGGCTGGGGATACGATTTCTGTGGATCAACGGTTCGGATTTTTGCGCCGAGGACATGAAGAATTACTCGAAGTTCTGGGGCATCACTCTGGTGGGGGAGGCCAATGGAACCCGGTTCTACCGTATCGATTAAAGCGGCGGTAGCGACGAAAGCGGCCGGGGCGTTGCTTCTGACCCTTTTTGCGGTCAACGTCTACCGCGCTGCCATGCAGTCGATCACGCCGCCGGAGGCCGCCACGTATAACCGTTTCGTGGGCCCGAGCCTGCAGGAGGCACTGGCGTTGACGACAGCCAACAATCATGTTCTCAATACGTTCCTGGCTCGGATCTCAACTAAAATCTTTCATCTGACCGATCTGTCGCTGCGGCTGCCTAGCCTGATGGGGGGAGCCCTTTATTTCTGGGCGGTTTTCCGGTTGGCGCGCCGGGCTTTCGGCAGCGGTCCACTGTTTCTGGCGGCGGTCGCTCTGCTGTCGCTCAATCCGCTGGTGCTGGATTACCTGTCGATGGCGCGCGGGTACGGCCTGGCGCTGGCGTTCTGGATGTGGGCGCTCGACCTGATGTTAGAGTATCTGGAATCTGATCAGCCTGTTGTAGGGACAAAGTTAAACCTGGCAGGTATGTGTCTTGGGCTAAGTGTAGCTGCCAATTTGGCTTTCCTGGTTCCCACTATAGCCTTGGCCGTTACTTTCAGCCTTCGGCCGGCGCTGTGTCAGTCGTCAATCGGAAAAACCAAGCAGATGGAAGACACCGGGCGCAGGTTTCAGGACTTGTGGCTTCCGGCCTTTATCACAGCCTTCCTGATTCTGGTTATCCCTGCAAATCACACCGATTTCGCTACCTTCGATCATCCGACCTTTAACCAGGGAGCGACCAGCCTCCGGCAGACGCTGAACTCGCTGACCGCCCTTTCGCTGTACCACGGCAATCCAGCGGGCCTGCCGCCATGGCTGGCGGGGGCGGTTCGGTTCGGGGTGGCGGGACTGGTCATCGGGGCGCTGATCCTGTTGATGCAAAGCCCCAAGGCCATACGAAGCCCCCAGACGGTAACTGAAAAGACGGTTGAAAAGACGGCTGAAAACCAGATGCAGGCCGTTAGGCCGGTGCCGCGCGCAGGGCAGGCCGCGCCATCGCCAGGGCTGCCCTATTTGCTGGCCGGGACCATTCTGGTCAGCTTCGCCGGGCTGGAACTGGGGCATCGGGTTCTGCGGATCGCGTTTCCGCTCGGGCGGAGCGGCCTCTACTTTATCCCGGTGCTCACTTTGGCGGGATTGTGCCTGGTTCATCGACTCAATCGGAGGGCTGTCGAGTGGGCAATGCTATTGGTCCCCGCTGTGTATTTGCTTCAGTTCAACGTGAACCGCTACGGCGAGTGGCCCGAGTATGCCAATGCGCGGTCGGTCATTAAGGCAATTCGACAGGATTCAAAGTGGCGGCCGGTAAGGGCTGCCGCCAGTCCAGGGCTGGACCAGGTTCTGAACTATTACCGCGCCCGCTACGCTTTGGGCCTGTGGCCCCAGGTGCAAGCTGTTCCCGGCAGCGGTTCTTTCGATTATTACGCCTTAAATCGCGCGGATAAGAGTCTGGTTACAGCCCGGCACCTGCACGTGATTTGGCAGGACGGCAACCTGACAGTAGCCCGGTAGGGCCATGCGCCAACGCGGCCAGGGTGGTGGTTTTCGGCCACCGGAGGCCGTGCCGGGATACGGTTAATCCATAGATAAATAAACGGGTTTTGTTTGGCTATAACCTTGCACTGTGCCGGGTGTACGTAACGGGAGATTCTTATGGGACGCACACCCAAGTTTCGGTTCTTGGCTTTGACGGGCGCGGTGCTGTTGACCGCTGTTGGTTTCACCCCCGCTCGCGCTCAGGATCCCGACGATCTCAAGCGTGGCGTGGCCCGCATCAGTTTGATGAATGGCGATGTCTCCGTCCGCCGCGGCGATTCCGGCGACTGGGTGGCGGGCGTGATCAACGCTCCGTTGATGACCGAAGACCGCATTGCCACCGCCGCCGGCTCCCGGGGAGAGGTGCAATTCGACTCGGCCAACATGCTGCGCTTCGGCGCCAATACCGAACTGCGGCTGACACAATTGGAGTCTGGCCGGTACCAGATGGCGCTGGCACACGGCATCATTACCTACCGCGTATTGCGGCCCTCCGACGCCAATGCCGAAATCGACACTCCGAACGTTTCCGTAAGGCCCGCAAAGCAGGGAAGTTATCGCATCTCCGTGAACGAAGCAGGCGAGACGGAAGTTACCGCCCGGACCGGCGACGTGGAGGTTTTCACGCCCACAGGATCGCAGTGGGTTCGGGCCGGACAAACGCTGATGGCGCGCGGCACGGCCTCCGACCCCGAATTCCAGATTGTGACGGCGAACGGACCCGACGAGTGGGACCGCTGGAGCGACGGCCGCGACCGGACACTTTTGCAGTCCAACAGCCCGCGCTACGTGGGCCCCGGCATCTCCGGCTCCGAGGATTTGGACACGTACGGAAACTGGACCAACGTGCCCGAGTACGGCAACGTCTGGCAGCCGGCAGTGGCTGCCGATTGGGCGCCTTATCAGAATGGCCGCTGGGTTTGGGAAGACTGGTATGGATGGACCTGGGTGAGTTACGATCCGTGGGGATGGGCTCCTTACCATTACGGCCGGTGGTTCCATCGCGACGGATTTGGCTGGGGCTGGTATCCCGGCGTGTTCGGTGCCCGGCACTACTGGTCGCCGGCGCTGGTGGGCTTCTTCGGATTTGGTGGCCGCGGAATCGGCGTGGGCTTCGGATTCGGAAATATTGGTTGGGTTCCGCTGGCACCGTTTGAAGTTTTCCGCCCCTGGTGGGGACGTGGTTTCAACGGACGCGAAGGGTTCAACCGTTCCGTTAACATCACGAATGTAAGCATCACAAACGTATACAGAAATGCGCGCGTGAACAACGGCGTCCATGGGGTTGGTGTCGCGGAATTCCAGAACGGCCGGTTCAATAGTATCCAGCGGTTCAACGGCAATCAAATCCACGAAGCCGGCTTGGTGAGGGGGCAGGTGCCCATTTCGCCCAACCGCGCCAATCTAAGCTTTTCCGACCGGCAGGCCGTGGCCATGCCGCGGTCCAACCAGTCGAACCAGAACGGCCGATTCTTTACGCATCAAACACCGAACCCGGTGGCGCGGCAGCCTTTCAACGGCGGCGGTGCTAATGGTGGCGGCAGTCCCAGCGCCGCGATGGCGCGGCCCCAGGGGGCGGGCGGCGCGGCAGCGGCGCGGTCTCAAGGCGCGGGCGGCTCAGCCATGCCGTCGCAGAGCATGCCGTCGCAGAGCATGCCGTCGCAGAGCATGCCGAGGCAGAGCATGCCGTCGCAGAGCATGGCGGCGCCGAACCGGAGCACGCCGGGTGACTCATCGGGCAGTTGGCGGCGCTTCGGTACTCCGTCCGGACCGAATTCGAGTCCGCAAGCCAGTGCGGGGCAAACCAGCGGAATCCGCGGTAATAATGGTCCCAACAGCCAGATTATGCGGAACGACCGGCCTGCGCAAGCCCAGCCGGGCAACCAGGCCCCAGCCTACCGGAGCAATGGCGGGGGGGGCGGCGGCTGGCAACGGTTCGGTGAGCCGGCCCGATCGAATTACCAGAATTCCGGCCCGCGGAATTCAGCGCCCAGCGGCGGCAACGGCCAGTCTCTAAGGATCTCGCCGCCGGTGGTGCGGGAGCGCTCCAACAGTGCGCCGTCGTATAGCGCACCCCGGCAAAGCGCGCCCAGCAACAGCGCACCGCGCGGCAACGCGGGCGGCGGTGGCGGCTCGCGGCCCTCCGGTGGCGGCGGCGGCTCCCGGTCTTCGGGCGGCGGCGGACGCCGGTAACAGGTTTCTTTCCTTTAACACTGCGTAGTTTCTTCCCATAGGCCCGGTCCCGTTCAGCGGGGGCCGGGCCGTTTTTTTGTGTTCCGGGCATGTTCGACAACTCGGGGGCTCTCATCGAGCAGCAACGCTCCTCCAGTTGATTCAACTCCCTCGAACCGGAACCAGCGCCAGGGCAGGTCGCGCGGGGTGGTCTGTGGTTGGCTGGGATCCGCCCCCGGGATTGGAGTTGACATAATATTCGTTATCAGAAGTTGCCCGTGCGGCAGTTGCCGACCTTGCCCCAACCCTCAAGGAAGCCGAGCTACGGGTGCTGCTGGAGTGCTGCTGGAGCTAGCCCGCCGGCAGATCACCTCTGGCTCAGCCATCAGCGCCAGCAGCCGCGAGCTCGCAACCTGCAAACTGGGAAGATCCAATGTTGTACTCGCAATCGACACCCTGACCACGCGCGGACTCCTCACGACCCGCCAAGGGACGGCCCCGCCGAGGAGTGCCCATTTTAAGCAAGCCGCCCTGACTGGCCTACACACCTGTAGGCCAGTCAGCTAAACTGAAAGGAGCCACACCAACATCATGACCCCAGACGAACGTTTGGAGCGCATCGAACACGTAACCGCCGCCATCGCCGAGGACCGCCGCCGCGACCGCGAGGAATACAGAGCGCTCTGGCGCGACACGCAACGCCAGCTCAACGAGCTGACCGCCAACGTCAACCGCAACACTCTCGCAATCGCCGACACCCGCGACCTGATCCACCAACTAGCCGCCGACTCGCGCGAGGCAGACGCCCGACTCGCAGCCGAAGCGCGCGAGGCAGATGCCCGCCTGGGCGAACGCATCGCAGCCCTCGTTTCCGCCATCGCAGCCAAGCTCTGACAGCAGCCGTAGGCCGTTTCTCCGCGAAGCGGACCAGTAGGAGCAAATCGCACCAGCTTCCCCGCCCTTCACCCCCTCCCTGCTCTGGCCCGCACGACGTGGGATAATAGGCCCCATGAAGCTCTCAGACGGTAAACTCGCGCGCATGAAAGCGCTTTCCAACGAGCGCGGTGTAATCGCTGCCGCAGCCATGGATCAAAGGGGGAGCCTCCAGAAGTCATTGGCGGCCGCGCGCGGCGTCGATATGAAAGATATCACTCCAGAGATGATGAGCGAGTTCAAGGTCGCCGTCAGCAAGGTGCTTACCCCGCACGCCAGCGCGATTCTGCTGGACCCCGAATTCGGCCTGGAAGCCGGGCGCGCGCGGGCCAAAACCGCGGGTCTCCTCCTGGCCTACGAACTCAGCGGCTATGACAATACCCGTCCCGGCCGCCTCCCCGATCTGCTGCCCCACGTTTCAGTCAGGCGCATCCTGGATTGGGGCGCCGACGCCGTGAAAATCCTGATCTATTACACTCCCTACGACGAACCGGCGGTGAAAGACGTGAAGCATGCCTTCATTGAGCGGATTGGCGCCGAGTGCGAAACCTACGAGATGCCGTTCTTCCTGGAATTCGTGGGCTACGATCCGAAGGGCGGCGACGAAAAAAGCCTGGAGTTCGCCAAGCACAAGCCCGAAGTGGTCAAGAAGAGCATGGAAGAGTTCTCCAAGCCGCAGTACAAAGTGGACATCCTCAAGGTCGAGGTCCCCATCAACGCCGAATTCGTCGAAGGATCCACCGTCTACAAGGGTCAAACGGCCTACACCCGCGACGAAGCCCTCAGACACTTTCGCGAGGCGGCGGCCGCGGCGGCCAAGCCCTTCATCTATCTCAGCGCCGGCGTGAGCAACGCCCAGTTCACCGAATCCCTGAAAATGGCATCGGAAGCGGGCACCTCGTATTCCGGCGTGCTGTGCGGCCGTGCCACCTGGAAGGAGGGCGTGCCCGTCTATGCCAAGCAGGGTGTGAAAGCGCTGGAAGATTGGCTGCAGCGGGAAGGTGTCAAGAACATCACGGCCGTCAACAGCGCCATTCAGTCCGCCCAGCCCTGGTATGCGAAGATGGGGCTTCCGACGCCGGCCTGATCAGGAAGCTTGCCCCGATCCAGTTTGCCCCGATCAGGCCTTGCGCACGTATATGGGCGCAATCGATAACAGCACCACGCCGCAACCGTAGAGAACAAGCATCAGAAGGGTCAGCGACCGGACGCGCATATCGCCGCCTTTGAGTTCTCTCCACACGAAAATACCAACCAGTGCGGTCAGCAGGGGCGCGGCCTGGCCGAGGATCGCCCGCAACGCCGGACTTCCCTGCTGCGCCTCGGGCGTCGCCAGCACAACCATGCCGGCGGTCGTCCCCAGGCACCAGATCACACCGCCAAGCAGGCCCCAAATATGGTGTTTCAATTTTCCCGCAATATAGGCCGACAGATCCAGCGGATCTCCTGCCACCGGAAGGTTCATCATGAAGATGTTGTAGACGAAGGTGGAGAAGAAAACTCCCAGGGCGAATACCACGCCGATGGCGTATGGGCCCATCCCCAAATCACCGAGCCGCGCCTTGTCCAGAAGCGACCAAAAAGACCCCATCAGCAGGCCGCTTACCAGGGAAAGGACGATCCCTATAGCCCCGCTGGGCCGCCGCGTGCTCTTGGCCTTGCCCGCCCGCGCCAGTTCTTCATGGCGCTCGACCGCCAGCAACCCATGGCCGATGGCATTCACCAACGCCGATACCAGCACGAGTACGGCTCCGGTCAGGATCATGGCTCCGTTGCCCGACCTGGAGATGGCGAAGTTTAGAAGTGTCCCGATAATCAGCCCAATCCCCATACTGATCGGAAACGCCAGCACCGTGCCCGCCACGGAAACGGCCGCCACCAGCAGCAGGTTGGCAAGATTGAAGATCATCCCAGCCGCGAAACAAAACACCCATTGGCGCTTTCCGGCATGCTGCAAATCGTCCAGAAAGTCGAACCCATCGTAACCCAGGTTGCCCAGGGTGAAGGCCAAAATCAACGCCGTTGCCAGCATCCCGAACACGAAATCGAAGTAATACAACTCAAATCGCCACTTCCCGGCGAGCTTGAGCGTGCTCACCCAAATACCCAGGCACACCAGGCTCAGGATCATCAACAACATCGTGGGGGCGTACGTCTCCGGCAGGATCATGAATTCATTTCCAGAGAGTTGAGGTTACAACGTGGCGGGACGGCGGGTCAACCGTGGCACGGGCGCCTGTCAGGGCACTGGCCCCCGCACCCGGTGAACCGGCATCCAGATGCGGCGGCTTTCCGGGTTCCTGGCGCACCCGCCACGCAGTTGGCCTGTCGGAGCATTCCGGCAGCGGCGTCACGGAATAATAGTTCAGCCCGTAACGCCAGGCGCTGTCCAGCCCCTCCACACAGACCTCGCCCGCGCGCGACGAAACCTGCCCCCACAAATCGCGTGCGGAAACCTTCTGGTTCAGTTCGGGAACCACCGTGGCCTTCAGATAGAACACGCCGGCGGCCACTCCGGCGGCAACGGTGAAGACCGCAGCCAGACGCTTGCCGCGCGCCTCCAGCAGCCAGGCGCCCAGCGCCGGAGCGGCAGCCAATAGCCATTCGGGTTGAAAAGCCGGCCGCGCCACGCGCGTCAATCCGCGGTTCATCGCTTCGGGAAGGACGGCGGCGGCAATGGGAAACGCCACCAGCACCAACCCGGCGCACACCAGCCCGCAGCCAACCAGCCAGGACCGGGCGTGGCCCACTGCATCGGCTTCCTCATCCAGCGCCACACCCATCAGCGCCGCAATGGCGGGGATTACGGGCAAAATGTATCCTGGCAGCTTGTTTACCGGAATGGAAAACAGCAGCATGCCAAACAGCGCCAAAGCCAACAGGAACTGCCGGCGCGGGTCGCGATATGCCCGCGGGCGCAGCAGCAGCAAGAGCAGCGGTGTCCAGGGCAGCAATTCACCCGGCAGCCATTTCCAATAAAACCACCAGGGCTGCACGTGCATCAGGCTGGGCGACGTGATGCGCGCGAAGTGCTGCTTCAAAATGAAATCTTCGATGAACGGCCAGCCGTTGCGCCAATAGCACAGCAGATACCAGGGCAAGGCCACCACCAGGAAGGGAATGGCGATCCGTAACACCGCGGGAATACGGAGCGCCGGCCGGCCGGCCCGCACCGGCCCGATCCAGCCCGGCCCGATTCGCGCCAGCCCGATTCGCCCCAGCCCGAACCACCAAAGCAGGGGCACGGCCAGCGCGAGCGGCACCAGACCCTTGGCCAACACCGCGAAGCCCAACATCGCCGCCGCTGCCGGCAGGTACCGCAGGTCGGCGCGGCCCACCCATGGCAAGCACAGCAGCATGGCCGCCGAAAACGTCGCGGTAAGCGGAATATCGGTCACGCCGACCTGGCTATATCCCAGCCACATGCCCGAGGTGCCCAGGATCAGGGTGGCCATCCAAGCCGCCCGGCAGCCGAATTCGCGCGCCAGAATCCACCAGTAGAATCCGAGGAAAGCCACCGCCAACCCTGCCACAGGCAACCGCGGCGCCAGGTCCGGCGACAGCCCCAGACGGAACCCGGTGGCGCCCATCCAATAGGTCAGTGCCGGTTTTTCGAACCAGGGCTGCCCCCACAAGCGCGGCGTAACCCAGTCGCCCGACCACGCCATTTCCCGCGCCACCGACGCATACCGCGGCTCATCTTTCCCGAGCAGACCTACGGAACCTAAGCCATGGAAATAGAGCACGTATGCCAGAGGTAGAACAGCCCAAACGAGTCGCGGGATCTTGTGGGGCATGTGTCTTGATTATGGCATCGGCTCACTGCATCGGCAGAACTTCGGTCGCGGTGCAGCGCCACCACTTTCCAGCCGTGACTGGTGGAAGTCTCATCGACACCGCTTCGCCCTCCTGATCTCGCAGGCGGTCATCGACGAATGCGAGCACGGCGATAAACACGTTGCCACACTGCGCCGCGGTTACCTTGAAGAAGCAGCGGTGCTGGAGACGACCGCTGCCGCCGCCACACTTGCCGCCGCACTCATCCAACCCCATGGACCACTGCCCGCAAACGCAGGAGTCGATGTAGAGGACATGGCTATGAGCCGCCAGTTGTCGTCACCCCCGACCAACTCATCGAAGGTGCGCCGCGCTAAAACCGTGTGCGAAGCGGGAGATCCCCTGGAGGATCTGCACGCGTATCGGAGGCGTTTGGCGCGCTTCGATAACGACCTGCAGCGCCTGTGTGAGTACCTGAATTCACGTCCTTTACCACCGGGATTCCGGCGCGCCAAGGACGCGAAATAGGGCTTTCTGGTCGGCCACGCTAGAATTCAACAAGGTGGGATGCAACAAGCGGTCCGGTTTCTGTGGGTTCCCGCTATAATCAAGATAAAAAATGCGCGCCCTGCCCACCTTGGCCGTTCTTGGCCTGTTCCTGTTGTCGCTCGCCCGAGCCGACGTACGGAACTGCGTCTGCGATCCGTCGATTCCCGAAACCATGACGTGCCGGGAATGCAGCATCTGCCGCGACGCCGAAGGCATGCCCACCCGGGCCCGCAACGGTCTCCATGAAGGACACCAATCCGAATAAACCGAATCGCCTGCTCGCTCTGCCGCGCTTCCACACCAAAGGGCCCGCAGCAGCGTCTCGCTTAACGCCTATAAATTCAGCCCTGCGATTAACAGCTACCCGTCCCATCCCCCTGAAGGCGAAGCCTTCGCTCACTGCTTCGGCAACTCGTAAAACTCGTAGGCGATTTTCCACTTGGCTTCCTTCCCGGGCTCCACGCGGAAATGGTTGTACGCCTCGGGGCAGACCGTGGTGCGGATCGACCAGAAGACCACTTTCGAAATTGGTTGGTCGCCCACCTCGCGCACGCCCGTGCCGGCCTTCTTGTTCTCCACGCGGATATCGAAATCCTTGGCCGTCGTGCCAAAGCCTTCAAAGTTCGTGGAGGCGGTCTGCCCGTTGGCCAGCTCTTTCAAATACACCACTTCCCTGCCCCGCACTGCCGCCAGCGTATTCAGCTCGCGCGTAGCCTTCAGGTCGAAAGGAAACTGCACGGTCACGTCGGGCCCCGTAGGCTGGTTATCGAACATGTAGAAATCGTGGTTGTAGACGTCGGTCTCTATAGGTTTGCCGCCCGTGTTTTTCAGGCTGTGCTCAATCTCCAGTTGCGGCTTGCCCTTCACCAGGCGCACCGTCTTCTTGTAGATGTAGGCGTGGCCGGACGGTCCCTTGAGTTGCTGCACGAACTCCACGTGGTCGGGCTTCGGGGTGACGGTCCACTTTCCGGAATCCACAATCTCGTACGTCTTGAAGTCGTTGTACTTCGCCTCCTCGGGCTTGCGCAGCACGCCCACGCCGATGCGGATGAAGGTTTCGCCGGCCTTGGCTTCGTCGTATCCCAGGGCGGTGTCCCCGGTCTTGAACGATTCCACGGGGCCGGTGATGGAATCGTGCAGTTTCGGATCGTACTTGGGGAACCATTGGCCGAAGAACTCGTGCCCCTTGTATTGCAGGCTGGAAATCACGCCCGACCAGTCGAACCGGGTGGCCCGGTAGTAACCCTTGTCCGGGTCGGGGAGGTAGAGCTTCGCATGAACCAGGCCGTTGGAGATCTCGGCTTGGGGAAAGTCCGCGGCCGGCAGCAGGGCGCACCCGCAGCCGCAGGCCAGGAACAGGCAAAGAGTTTTCATTCTTACAGTATGGGCCAACCGGTACGGTATGAGGCAACCCGGCACCGTGAAAGGTGCTAAAACGCGGTGTCATGACAAATTGTCGTTTGGCTTTCCGCGTGGTCGCCCTGGTTTCGGCCGCGGCCGCGATTGCGATTGCGATCACATGGTTCCGCCCGTCGGGTGTCAGCTCGGCCGCCCCCAAGCCGCGGGCGCTTTCCTCCTGGGACGCGCAGGTCAAGCCGATTCTGGCGCAGATGACGCTGGAAGAGAAAATCGGACAGATGACCCAGCCCGAACAGAGCGCGCTGAAAGACCAGGCCGATATCGAAAACTACTTCGTGGGGTCGCTGCTCTCGGGCGGCGATTCCGACCCCCAGGAGGGCAACAGCCTCCAGGCCTGGACCGATCTCTACGACCGCCTGCAGGCGCACACCAGGAAGACGCGCCTGCAGATCCCGATCCTCTACGGCATCGACGCCGTGCACGGCCACAACAACGTGCTGGGCGCGGTGATCTTCCCGCACAACATCGGGCTCGGCTGCACGCGCAACCCCGCGATCGTGGAAAAAGTGGCGCGCATCACGGCGGAGGAGATCCGCGCTACCGGCATCCAGTGGGCTTTCGGTCCGTGCGTCGCGGTGCCGCAGGATATCCGATGGGGCCGCACCTACGAAGGTTTTTCCGAAGATCCGAAGCTGGTGCGGGAGTTGGGCGAATCCGCT
>Ga0210402_10002039_pt1 | contig 20091 bp, 17 predicted proteins | sample IncBWC7MmetaG_FD_161055 | JGI IMG/M metagenome (GOLD analysis project Ga0210402, IMG submission 161055) | Forest soil microbial communities from Barre Woods Harvard Forest LTER site, Petersham, Massachusetts, United States - Inc-BW-C-7-M | ecosystem: Environmental > Terrestrial > Soil >... | reverse complement strand
CGTAGGGAAGCGCCAGCGCCTCGAGGACCATGCGCACCTTGTGGCAGTTACCCGACGTCGACGTGCCGTAAACCTTGAACATTGCGATCTCCTTGCTGAGCGTGCGCCCGGCGCGCTCCCGCGCATAGCCCAAACTGCACTACAATCGGCAGGCGCTTTCGGCCGTCATCAAACCGTGCAAAGCGCACGCAAGCATGTCACCGCCCTCCACCCATATCTCCGCCGTCGTCGAAGTTCGCGAGCTGCGCAAATCCTTCAAACACGTGGATGCCGTGCGCGGCATCAGCTTCGACGTTCATCGCGGCACGACCACCGCCTTGCTGGGAGGTAATGGCGCTGGCAAGACGACGACGCTTTCGATGCTGCTCGGTGTCCTCACGCCGACCGCGGGCTCGATACGCATTCTCGGCGAGAACATGCTGCGACATCCGTACCGCGTTCTGCCGCGCATCAATTTTACCTCGCCCTATGTCGATTTGCCCAAGCGCCTCACCGTCGGCGAGAACCTTCGCGTCTATGCGCGGCTCTACGGCGTGGCCCGGCCGCAGGCGCGCATCGACGAGCTGTCGACGGAGCTCGACTTGAGCGATCTGGTCGCGCGACCCTACGGCGATCTATCGGCGGGCCAGCGGACCCGGGTAAGCCTTGCGAAGGCCTTGCTCAACAGCCCCGAAGTATTGCTGCTCGACGAGCCCACCGCGTCGCTCGACCCGGATGTCGGCGACAGGATGCGGACCCTGCTCGAGCAATACCAGAAACGCTCCGGCTGCACCATGCTGCTCGCATCGCACAACATGGGCGAGGTCGAGCGCATGTGCAACGAGGTGATCATGTTGCGTGCCGGTCTCGTCGTCGATCAGGGCTCGCCTCTGTCGCTTCTCGAGCGTTATGGACGGCAGAACATGGACGACGTATTCCTCGACATCGCGCGCGATCGGGTGAGCCCCGATCATGGCGCCAGCGCCAACGGCCACGGCGAAGGGATCGTATCTTGAACGCGCTCCTTGCCGATGCCGCGGCTTCCACCAATCGCATCCGGGCGATGATCGAGCGCCACGCGTACCTGCTGCTCAAGTCGTGGCCGCGCATGGTGTCGATGGCGTACTACCCGACCGTCACCATGATCATGTGGGCGTTCGTCACCGTCTACCTGCGCCCGACCAGCAATTTCCTGGCCGACGCGCCGGGGCTGTTCATAGGCGCGGTGCTGCTATGGGACATCCTGTTCCGCGGTCAGCTCGGCGTGTCGTTGACGTTTTTCGAGGAGATGTATTCGCGGAACCTCGGCAACCTGTTCGTCAGTCCCTTGCGTGCCTGGGAAATGATCGTCGGGCAATTGGTGATGAGCATCATCCGCACTTTGATCGGCGTCGGCGCCGCGTGCTTCTTCGCGTGGCTCCTTTTCAGGTTTTCGATTTTCTCGCTGGGCTTCCCGCTGATTGCATTTTTTGTGAACCTCATCATCTGCGGCTGGGCGATCGGACTCGCCGTCTCGGGCATGGTGCTGCGCTGGGGCCTCGGCGCGGAAGAGCTCGCGTGGGCGGCGATCTTTCTGCTCGCGCCGGTGTCCGGCGTCTATTATCCGATCGCCGTGCTGCCGGGCTGGCTGCAGACGATCGCGCACCTGGTGCCGACCAGCTACGTTTTCGAAGGCATGCGCGCGGTGTTGCTCGAGCATCAATTCCGCGCCGAGCTTTTCTGGAGCGCGCTGGCGATCAACGTGCTGTACATGTTCGCGGGCGTCAATCTGTATCTGCTGGCGATTGGCTACGCGCGCCGGCACGGCATGCTGATGCAGATGGGCGAATAGGAGCGTCAAGATGGACGAATGGCAGCATTACGAATGCGCGTGACGGCCGGACCCCTAATCTCGTCATTCCCGCGGAAGCGGGAATCCATTGGCTCTTGAAGATTGCAAAATGGATCCCCGCCTTCGCGGGGATGACGCCAACTGTGCGCAAGCGGTCACCCTTTTCGGCAGTCCTAGGTATGTCGATCCGATCAGCCAGCCGTCTGCCCCGGTCGGTGCGGGTCCAGAAGTATCGCCACCGCAACTTTCCTGTCCTCACCGGCGAGAATATTGAAGGTCCTGCACGCCGCCGGCGTGTCCATCACATCCAGGCCGATGTGCGCTTCCGCAAGCGCGCGCGTAAGGCGCGGCGGCAGAAAACGTTGCCTCGCACCGGTGCCGAGCAACACGATTTCCGGCTGCAGCGCCGCGACCGCGGCAAAGTCTGCGTCGGTGAGCGCGTCGAATCCGCCGGGACACCAGCCGGTAAGAATCCGCTCCGGAGTGACCACGATATTTTCGCGATACAGGACGATGCCGAGGCGCACATAGTCGTCCCCGTAGCCCGTGAAAACATTGCCCGCGCTGGTGTTGAGATGGAACTTCATGCGCGATTCATGCGAAGTTCATACGCAAGTCAGGGTCCTGGGCCGTCGTTTTGTGCATTGCGGTAAGTGCATAAGTCCGTTAGGATTATAACTTCAGCCGCTTCTACGTCGCTCGGACGGTTCCGGGCGCTTACGCAGGAAGACCCGCCGCATGTCTCCGTTCTCCCCCGATCCCGTGCAGTTTCCGCGTATCGAGCGCTTGCCGCCGTACGTTTTCAACATCACCGCCGAGCTCAAGATGGCAGCGCGCCGCCGCGGCGAGGACATCATCGACTTCGGGATGGGCAATCCCGACGGGCCGACGCCGGCGCACATCGTCGCCAAGCTGGTCGAGACCGTGCAGCGGGGGGACACCCATGGCTACTCGGTGTCGCGCGGCATACCGCGCCTGCGCCGCGCGATCTGCCAGTGGTATCAGCGACGCTACGGCGTCGAGTTCGATCCGGAGACCGAGGCGATCGTCACCATCGGGTCCAAGGAGGGCATCGCGCATCTGACGCTGGCCACGCTCGGTCGCGGCGACACCGTGCTGGTGCCCAATCCTAGCTATCCGATTCATATCTACGGGCCGGTGATCGCCGGCGCCGACATCCGTCAGGTGCCGCTGACGCCGAACGTGGACTTCTTCGCCGAGCTCGAGCACACCATCAAGATGAGCCTGCCGAAACCGAAGATGCTCATCATCAACTTTCCGGCCAACCCGACCGCGCAATGCGTCGAGCTCCCGTTTTTCGAGAAGATCATCGCGCTCGGCAAGGAACACGGCATCTACGTGGTGCACGATCTCGCCTATGCCGACATATGCTTCGATGGCTGGAAGGCGCCGTCGATCATGCAAGTGCCCGGCGCGCGCGATGTCGCCGTCGAATTCTTCACCATGTCCAAGAGCTACAACATGGCCGGATGGCGCATCGGTTTCATGGTCGGCAACAAGGACCTGGTGAATGCATTGGCGCGCATCAAGGGTTATCACGACTACGGAACATTCACGCCGATCCAGGTGGCGGCGATCGCCGCGCTCGAGGGCCCGCAGGACTGCGTCGCCGAGGTGGCGATGACCTATCAAAAACGCCGCGACGTGCTGGTCAAGGGATTGCACGAGGCAGGCTGGCTGGTGGATATACCCAAGGCTTCGATGTACGTCTGGGCCAAGATTCCCGACGCCTACAAGGAGCTCGGATCGCTAGAGTTCACGAAAAAGCTGATGGCTCAGGCGAAGGTGTCGGTGTCGCCAGGCATCGGCTTCGGCGAATTTGGCGATCAGCACGTTCGTTTTGCGATGATCAAGAACGAGAGCAGGACTCGTCAAGCCATTCGCGGCATCAAGCAGATGTTTCGCGACGACGGGTTGCGCTGATTGGACGGGCGATGCCTCAAGCACCCATGAAACCTCTGCAGGTCGGATTGCTGGGCATGGGCACCGTCGGTTGCGGCACCTGGATGGTTCTAAAGCGCAACGAGGAGGAGATCACGCGCCGTGCCGGCAGGCCGATTCGCATCACCTGGATCGCGACCCGCACCCTCGATCGCGCGCACCAGGCCACGCGCGGTGCGAAGGACATCCACCTCACCGCCGATCCGGAAGTAGTGATCGACCGTCCCGACGTGGACATCATCGTCGAGCTGATCGGCGGCATCGAGCCGGCGAAATCGTATGTGCTTCGCGCGATAGCCAACGGCAAGCATGTCGTGACCGCCAACAAGGCGCTCCTTGCCCGGCATGGCAACGAGATTTTCGCGGCGGCGCAGAAGACCGGCGTGATGGTCGCGTTCGAGGCCGCGGTCGCCGGCGGAATTCCGATCATCAAGGCGCTGCGCGAGGGGCTGACCGCCAACCGCATCGAATGGATCGCCGGCATCATCAACGGCACCAGCAACTTCATCCTCTCCGAGATGCGCGCGACCGGCGCGCCGTTCGCGACGGTGCTGGCCGAGGCACAGGCGCGCGGCTACGCGGAGGCGGATCCCACCTTCGACGTCGAAGGCATTGACGCCGCGCACAAGCTCACCATCATGTCGGCCATCGCCTTTGGCGTGCCGATGCAGCTCGACAAGGTCTACACCGAAGGGATCACGCGGCTCACGCGCGAGGATATTCGCTACGCCGAGGAGCTCGGATACCGGATCAAGCTGCTCGGCATCACCCGGCGCGCCTCGGTCGCGGACAGCGCGGACCGCGAAGGGATCGAGCTCAGGGTTCATCCGACGCTCGTGCCGGCGAAGCGCCTGATCGCGAACGTCGAAGGTGCGATGAACGCGGTACTGGTTAAGGGCGACGCCGTCGGAGCCACGCTGTACTACGGGCCGGGCGCCGGCGCAGAGCCGACCGCGAGCGCCGTCATCGCGGACCTGGTCGACGTCACCCGCATGCACACCGCGGACCCGGAGCATCGCGTTCCGCATCTCGCGTTTCAGCCCGACCAGCTCTCCAGCATTCCTTTTCTGCCGATGGGCGAGGTGCGAACGAGCTATTACTTGCGCATGCGGGTGCTCGACCGGCCGGGCGTGCTGGCTGACATCACCCGTATACTCGCCGACCGCGAGATCTCGATCGATGCCATGATTCAGAAGGAGCCGCCCGAGGGCGAGGACCGGACCGATATCATTCTGCTCACGCACCTGTCGATCGAGCGCCAGGTCGTCGACGCGATCGCCAAGATCGAATCGCTGCCGACGGTCAACGGCAAGGTGGTGCGCATCCGGATGGAAGAGCTCAATTGATCGCGAAAGGCATGACAAAGAACGTCATCCCCGCGAAGGCGGGGATCCATTTTGCGGCCGTCAAAATGCCAATGGATTCCCGCCTTCGCGGGAATGACGACATTGTGGCTTTCGCGGGAATGACGACATTGTGGCTTTCGCGGGAACGACGACATTGTGGCTTTCGCGGGAACGACGACATTGTGGCTTTCGCGGGAACGACGACATCGTGGCTTTTGCAGCGATGATGATGTGTGGATCGGCTCGTCGCCCGCAAAGCGGAGCCAAGTGAATCTACGAGATCAGTGATGCGTTACGTCAGCACGCGCAGCGCCGGTTTCGGACCACTGCCGCCGCAGCCGTTTTCGGCGATACTGCTCGAGGGACTCGCCCCCGACGGCGGACTCGCGGTGCCCGAGAGCTATCCGCGTTTCACTCCCGCCGAGCTGGCGGCGTTGCGTCCGCTCGACTATCGTCAGCTCGCATTCGCGATTCTTTCGCGCTACGCCGACGACATTCCGGCCGCGGATCTGCAGACGATCATCGCCCGCACGTACACCGCGGCGACCTTCGGCAGCGACGAGATCGCACCGCTTCTCGCTCTCGAGCCGAATCTGTTTCTGCTTCGCGTGTCCAACGGTCCTACGCTCGCATTCAAGGACATCGCGCTGCAGCTCCTGGCCAATCTGTTCGAGTACGTGCTGGCGAAACAGCACGCGACGCTGAATATCCTGGGGGCGACCTCGGGCGATACCGGATCGTCGGCCGAGCTCGCCATGCGGGGCAAGCGCGGCCTGTCGGTCTTCATGCTGTCGCCCAAAGGCAAGATGAGCCCGTTTCAGACCGCGCAGATGTACTCGCTTACCGACGCCAACATCTTCAACATCGCCATCGATGGCGTATTCGACGACTGCCAGGATATCGTCAAGTCGATCGGCGCCGACGCGGAATTCAAGCGGCGGTTTCATCTTGGCGCCGTCAATTCCATCAACTGGGCGCGCATCGCGGCGCAGGTCGTGTATTACTTCAAGGGCTACTTTGCGGCAACGCGCGGCGACGACGAGCAAGTCTCCTTCGCGGTGCCATCGGGCAATTTCGGCAACGTGCTCGCCGGTCACGTTGCCAGACAGATGGGGCTTCCGATCCGACGCCTGATCGTCGCGACCAACGAGAACGACGTCCTCGACGAGTTTTTCAGGAGCGGTCGCTACCGCGTCCGCAGCGGAGCCGAGACCCTGCAGACGTCGAGCCCCTCGATGGATATTTCCAAGGCGTCGAATTTCGAGCGCTTCATTTTCGACCTCGCGGAACGTGACCCGGGCGCGGTCGCAAACCTGTGGCGGGACGTCGAAGCTCGCGGCGGATTCGACCTTGCAGGCACGCCGCTCGCGCCTCGATTGCGTGATGCCGGATTCGTCTCCGGTCGCAGCACGCATGCCGATCGCCTCAACATCATCCGCATGCTTGCCCAGCGCTATGACGTGGTGGTCGATCCGCATACCGCGGATGGCGTCAAGGTCGGGCTCGAGCATCGCGAAACCGGGGTGCCGCTCATTTGCATCGAAACCGCGCTGCCCGCCAAGTTTGCGGCGACGATACAAGAGGCATTGGGATACGAGCCGAAGAGACCTCAGGCGTACGAGGGTCTCGAAGCACTGCCGCAGCGATTTGTCAGTTTGCCCGCGGACCGCGCCGCAGTGAAGACTTATCTGGCCGAGCACGCGCATGCTTAAGCGGCCGCCTCCCATGAGTCAATGGTTGCGTGATCTCGGCCGGAACCTTTGGAGCGGCGCGCTCCTCGTCTTCGGACAACCGGTCAGCAAGCTTCGCTTTCGCATCGGAGTGCCGCAGCTGCTGATCTTGTTTGTCGTTTCTGCGTGGCTCGATCTCGCGGTCGACACGGTGCGGCGCGAGCCCGGCGCGACGTTCATGCTGACGGGACTGGTCAGCGAGGGGTTCTACGGCGCGCTGCTGATGCTTTTCGCGGCGTTGTTGGCGATGATCTTCCGCCAGCCTTCATTCGCGCTCGCGCTGCCGGTTATTTTGCTCTCCAGCGAGTGGCCGTTGCAGCTCGCCCGCCTGATCAGCGGGGCGGCGCTCGGTGGCGGTGCGGAGTCGTTTGGCGCCGCGGTGCGCGCGGAACAATTGATCCTGCTCTGGACCCTCTTCTGGCTATGGCGCTCGGCGGCGGTCAGCCTGGAGCCCAAATACCCCCACTACGCGCTGCGTTCGATAGGCGCGGCCATTTTGCTGTCGACTCCGCTCTGGTTCGCGCCCGCGCTCTTGCCCGATATGGCCTGGTGGGAAGCTCCGGAGCAGGAGCCAGCGCGCGACGCGCGCTTCCCGAGCCCGGCCTCGGAGGCGGTGTTGAGCGCGCAGCAGGAACTCTTCGACCAGGCGCTCGATGACCTCGCGGACGAGAGACCCGGGGTCACCGATCTCTACTTCGTTGGATTTGCACCGTACGCCGGAGAGGACGTGTTTCGCAAGGACATGGAGCTCGCGCGCGATCTTTTCGACCAGCGCTTCGACACCGAGGGTCGATCCATCGTGCTGCTCAATAATCCGAGGACGGTGTTGGAGCAGCCCATGGCCACGGTCACCAATCTGCGGGCGACACTCAAGGAGATCGGCGCCACCATCGATCGCGACGATGACGTGGTGATGGTGTATCTCGAGAGCCACGGTGGGCGCGATCATCGCCTGGCGGCCGAGTTTCCGCCGCTGGAGCTCGAGCAGCTCACCCCCGAGATGCTGCGTGGATTGCTCGACGAGGCCGCCATCAAGTGGCGCATCATCGTCGTGTCGGCGTGCTATTCCGGCGGCTACATCGAGCCGCTGAAGGATGACTTCACCCTGATCCTCACCGCGTCGGCCACCGACCGCACGTCGTTCGGATGTGGCACGGAAAGCAACGCCACCTATTTTGCCGATGCGCTGTTCCAGCACGCGCTTCGCTTCGAAGATTCGTTCGTCAAGGCGTTCGCTCAGGCACGAGAGCGCATCGCCGAGCACGAGCGGGAGCAGAAAGTGAGCCCGCCTTCGGACCCCCAGATCTATATCGGCGACGAAATGGCCGCCAAGCTTCCGAAGCTCGAGGCGACGCTGCGCGCCCGCCGCGCCGGGGGGACGATTTAATGAGCGTTACATAAGTGCGTCGCGCTCGAATCCTCAATGTCGTCATTCCCGCGAAAAAGGGAATCCATTAAGCATTGCATGAGTGCGTCGCACTCGATTCCTCAATGTCGTCATTCCCGCGAAGGCGGGAATCCATTGGCTTTTGACGGTAGCAAAATGGATCCCCGCCTTCGCGGGGATGACGCTATTGCGTGATGCCCCGTAGGGGGCGCCGCACCGCACCGCTCCGGCGCCGCACCGCACTGCATCGCTCTCCCGCACCGCACCGCACCGCGCCGGCGCCGCATGTTGGTAGAATCGTTCTTCATGCCATGCGCGGCCCGCTGAAATAGACACGCCTGGCGATGGCCCGTCCGCGCCCTTGCGCAACATTGTCCGATGGAAACCGCCAAAACGACCGCACGCCCGCTTGCGGGACTGAAAGTCCTCGAGCTCGGTCAATTGATCGCCGGTCCGTTTGCCGGCAAGGTCCTTGCCGAGTTTGGCGCCGAAGTCATCAAGATCGAGCCACCGAAATCGGGGAAGGACCCGGGCGGCGATCCTCTGCGGCAGTGGCGCCTCCTGCACGAGGGCACGTCGCTGTGGTGGTACGTGCAGGCGCGCAACAAGAAATCGGTGACCGCGAATCTGCGCATGGCGGAAGGGCAGGAGATCGCGCGGCGGCTCTCGCGCGATGCCGACATCGTCATCGAGAACTTTCGTCCCGGTACGCTGGAAAAATGGGGGCTTGGCTACGACGTGCTTGCCGCCGACAACCCCGGGCTCATCCTGCTTCGCCTGTCGGGTTTCGGACAGACGGGCCCGTACCGCGATCAGCCGGGCTTCGGCGCGGTCGGCGAATCGATGGGCGGCATGCGTCACGTCACGGGATTTCCGGAGCGACCTCCCGTGCGCATGAACATCAGCATAGGCGACGCGCTCGCCGCGTTGCACGGCGTGATCGGGGTGCTGATGGCGCTGCATCATCGCAATACGCGCGGAGGCAAGGGGCAGGTGGTCGACGTCGCATTGTACGAAGCGGTGTTCAACATGATGGAGAGCCTGATTCCCGATTACGATCTGCACGGCGAAATACGCGGCCGCATCGGGACCGGTCTTTCCAACATCGTCCCGTCCAACACTTATACGACGCGGGATGGGCACAGCGTGGTCATTGCGGGCAACGGCGACAGCATCTACAAGCGCCTGATGCATGCGATCGGGCGCGACGATCTCGGTCAGGATCCCGAGCTCGCGAGCAATGTCGGACGGGTCAAGCGTACCGCGGCGATCGACGGCGCGATCGGCGAATGGTCGGCAGCGCATGACCTCGACGATATTCTTCGCGTGCTCAAGGCCGCCGACGTTCCGCATGGCAAGATCTACACCGCCGCCGACATCGTCAACGATCCGCAATATCTTGCCCGCGAGATGATCCGACAGGTGAAGCTCGCCGACGGGACGCCGCTCAAGCTCCCCGGGATCGTGCCCAAGCTGTCGGACACACCAGGTGGGATGGATTGGGTCGGGCCGGCGCTGGGCGAGCACACCGACGCGGTCTTGCTCGCCGCGGGGTACGACAGCGGCGACATCGCGCGGCTGCGCGCGATCGGCGCAATTTGAAAACGACGAGGTAAGACCATGGAGCGCATCTTCATCCACGACGTCGTCGCCCGCGACGGCCTGCAGATCGAACCCGCTTGGGTGCCGACCGAACGCAAGATCGAGCTGATCGATCGGCTGTCGGCGACGGGTGTGGCCAAGATCGAGGCCACATCTTTCGTGTCGCCCAAGGCGGTGCCCAACCTTCGCGACGCCGAAGCCGTCATGGCCGGCATCAGCCGTAATCCCGCGGTGACCTATGTTGCGCTGGTGCCGAATGCCCGCGGCGCCGAGCGCGCGCTTGGCGCCGACGTCGACGAGATCGTGCTGGTCGTCTCGGTGTCGGAGACGCACAACCGGGCGAACGTCCGCCGCAGCGTCGCCGAATCGTTCGCCGGCTTCCGCGAAGTCTTCGATGTGGTTCGCGGCCACCGTCAGTCCGTGGTCGGCGCGCTGGCAACGTCGTTTGGCTGCCCGTTCGAAGGCGTGATTCCGGAGCAGCAGGTGCTCGATGCCGTGGCTCGCTATGTCGAGCTCGGCGTCGACGCGGTGACTTTGGCCGACACCACGGGCATGGCGAATCCGCGCCAGGTCGAAGCGCTGGTGAAGCGCGTGCGAGCGCGCTGGCCGGATCTCGAGCTCGCGCTGCACTTCCACAACACGCGCGGCATGGGCTTGGCGAATGTGCTTGCGGGGCTCGCTGCGGGCGTGACGCATTACGAGGCCTGTCTGGGTGGACTGGGCGGATGCCCTTTCGCGCCGGGCGCAACGGGAAACATCTGCACCGAGGATCTGGTGCACATGCTGCATTGCATGGGCTACGACACCGGAATCGATCTCGACCTCTTGCTCGCGACATCGCGGCGTCTGGGCGAGATCGTCGGACACGAGCTTCCGGGCCAGGTCGTCAAGGCAGGAAAAGCGACCGACCTGCATCCCGCGCCGCGCGAAACGGATGTTACGCCGGTTCGTTGATAGTTCGTTATGTAGTTCGCTGGCAGTTCGTTGACCGTCGGCTTACCGTTCGTTGACAGTTAAGCGTCGCTATGTGAGCATCGCCGCACGCAAGAGCGCCGAACGTGTGCCAAGCATCTGCCCCGATGGGGACGATTACCGAAATGGGTGATGGCGTCGCCAAAACCGCGTCGTCCGCGCGAAAGCGGGGACCCAGTGGCGTTGGTACGAAAGACACTGGATTCCCGCTTTCGCGGGAATGACGATATCCGGGCGTAACGCATCCAAGGAATGCTCAATTGGAAGCGCGCCCGAATCAACCGTTGTGCCATTGGAGGAACACATGACACCGTTTCGCAAACTCGCATCCGCCGCGTGCGCGACGCTCGCTTTGATGCTGCCGCTCGCGACGCACGCGCAAGGCAAGCTGGAAAAACCCAAGGTCAGCATCGCCGTGGGCGGCAAAGCCGCTTTCTACTATTTGCCGCTGACCATCGCCGAGCGGCTCAATTACTTCAAGGAGGAGGGGCTCGACATCGAGATCAGCGACTTCGAGGGCGGCTCGAAGGCACTGCAAGCGGTGGTCGGTGGCAGCGCGGATGTGGTCTCCGGCGCGTGGGAGAACACGATTGACCAACAGCCGAAAGGGCTCCAACTCCAGGGCTTTGTCCTACAAGGCCGCTACCCGATGATCTGCGTCGCCCTGGCCAAGGCCAAGGCTGCCACCTACAAGTCGCCCAAGGACCTCAAGGGCATGAAGATCGGCGTGAGTGCGCCGGGTTCGAGCACCAATCGCATGGTCCTGCATTTGCTCGCGAAAGATGGCCTCAAGGGTGACGATGTTTCGATCATCGGCGTCGGCACCTCGGCGGGCGTGATCGCGGCGATCACCAGCGGCCAGGTCGACGCGGTGTCGAACCTCGACCCGGCGATAGCCATGCTGGAAAACATGGGCGCAGTAGTGCTGATCGCGGATACGCGCACGGCCAAAGGGACGGAAGCGGTCTTCGGCAGCGCCGATATGCCCGCAGCCGCGCTCTACGCGCCGATCAGCTTCATCCAGAAAAATCCCAATACCGTGCAGGCACTGACCAACGCGATGGTGCGCGCGCTGTTGTGGCTGCAGAAGGCGACGCCCGACCAGGTCCTTGCGACGGTGCCGCCGGAGTATCTGCTGGGTAACAAGGACGCCTACCTCGCGAGCTATTTGAAGCTGAAGGACGCGTTCTCGCCCGACGGAACGTTCACCGACGCAGGGGCGCAAAACACGCTCAAATACCTGGCCGCTTTCAACCCTGCGATCAAGCCCGCGGATATCAAGCTCGGTCCGACCTTCGACAACAGCTACGCGCAAAAGGCATTGGCCAAGTACAAGCGCTAGCGACGTCTCTCCACGATGAACCCTGCTGTGACGGAGCGAAGCCCGGCGCTGTTGCTCGACCACGTCACCTGCGCGTTCGCATCGCGCGAGAAGAGCGGCAAGCGCTATACCGCGGTCAAGGACACGACGCTTGCCGTAGGCGCGGGAGAATTCGTCTCGGTGGTCGGGCCGACCGGGTGCGGCAAGTCGACCCTGCTCAATGTCGCCGCCGGATTGCTGCAGCCGTCATCGGGTCACGTGCGTGTGCTGGGCGCGCCGCTTTCCGGTATCAATCGCCGCGCCGGCTATATGTTCCAGGCCGAATCGCTGATGCCGTGGCGAAACGCGCGCGACAACGTTCTCGCCGGACTCGAATTCGCCGGCGTGCCGGTTGTCGAAGCGCAGCGGCGCGCCGACGAGTGGCTCGGTCGCGTGGGCTTGACCGGCTTCGAGAAGCGTTATCCGCACGAGCTCTCCGGCGGCATGCGCAAGCGCGTCGCGCTGGCGCAGATGCTGATCCTCGATCCCGAGATCATGCTCATGGACGAGCCATTTTCGGCGCTCGACGTACAGACCCGGCAACTCATGGAGAACGAGCTCCTCGAGCTCTGGTCGGCTGATCGGAAATCGGTGCTGTTCATCACCCACGATCTGGAGGAGGCGATCGCGCTCTCCGACCGCGTGATCGTGCTTTCCGCCGGCCCCGCCACGAGGCCGATCGGCGAATTCATCATCGATCTGCCGCGTCCGCGGGACGTCAACGAAATAAGAATGACCCCGCGCTTCGTCGAGCTTCATACCGATATCTGGCACGTGATGAAGGACGAAGTGCTGAAGGGCTATGCGCAAAGCAAGAAAAACTAGCGCGCCGGATCCGGACGCGGCGGCGCCGCAAACCGCGAGCGCCGCAAGAAGGCCGAGCCTTCGCTCGTCGCCCGCACGGCTCGCGCTGTATCACGCGCTGCTGCTCGGCGGGTTGTTTTTGTTCTGGTACTTGATGACCGAGCCGGGCCTCATTCCGCCGTTTTATTTCGACGATCCGACACGCGCCAAATTCTTTTTCGGGCAGCCACAGGAAGTGTTCAAGCGCATCTGGAACTGGTTTGCCGGCGGCAGCATCTATCTGCATCTTGGCGTGACGCTGCTCGAAACGTTGCTCGCGTTCGCCATCGGCACGCTGCTTGGCCTGGTGCTGGGATTGTGGTTGGCGCTGGCGCCTACCGCATCCACGCTGGCCGATCCCTACATCAAGGCGATGAATGCCATGCCGCGGGTGATACTGGCGCCGATTTTCGCGGTGTGGTTCGGCCTGGGTATCACCTCGAAAGTCGTGTTCGGCGTCACGCTGGTGTTCTTCATCGTTTTCTTCAACGTGTATCAAGGCGTGAAAGAAGTGAGCCCGGTGGTACTTGCCAACGCGCGCATGCTCGGCGCGTCCGGCAAGCAACTTTTGCGTCACGTCTACCTTCCCTCCGCGACGAGCTGGGTCTTTTCCAGCCTGCACACCTCCGTCGGGCTCGCGTTCGTCGGCGCGGTCGTCGGCGAGTATCTCGGCTCCGCGAGAGGCGTGGGATACTTGATTCACCAAGCCGAAGGCGTGTTCGACATTGACACTGTTTTTGCAGGCATCCTGGTGCTGACGATCTTCGCGCTGATACTCGATTTCGCCGTGACCAAGATCGAAAGCAAGCTACTGGTCTGGCGGCCGGGGACGGCGGAGACCGAGGCGTTGTAGGTCTTGTAGGTCCGGTCGATGTGACGGATTGTGGGCGAGCGGCGAGCGCGGATTGACCCGACTTCGCGCGTCCGGTATCATGCAAGCTCAATCGCGGGGTGGAGCAGTCTGGCAGCTCGTCGGGCTCATAACCCGAAGGTCACAGGTTCAAATCCTGTCCCCGCAACCAAACAATTCAACGGCTTGCCAAACGGCGAGCCGTTTGTTTTTTGACGGTCGGGGAAATAACCCGAGGGTCGCAATTCAAATCTGTCCCCACAACTAAACAATCAAGGGCTTGCGTTTACGCGAGCTCTTCTGATTTCGGGACTGTGACCAATTGGTGCCCAAACCAAACAATCAAGGCTTGCCGATGGCAGGCCTTTTTTTTGGGCTGGCTAGCAGCGCCGCTGCGGAGTACGACCCACGCTGACCGAAGTGCCATTGCATGACCTCGTGTTAGAACTCGGGGACCGGCCAGACGCTCGGCGATCGTACGCCGGTTGCGGTCGAAGCGCCGCACCTTAGTTAACCTGTCCACGAAATCCAGGGTGTGCCTCAGCCTGACCCCGAATCGCTTCGTGTACGGCCTCAACAGGGCACGCCGCTGCATAGATTTTGACCCAAGCTCACACCACCCGTCACGTTCTGCGCGTTATCGAGCACATTGCTAAAGTAGCCATCGCGAGAAAAAAGACGCAGCCCGACGGCATTTCCGGGGGCCGTATTTTGTTGGACGGTGTTACCACTGATCGTGCTCCCGCCGAGGCTACTAATGCCAGATACGCCAGAAAAGGTAGTGTCTGTCCCTTGGTTGTTCCACACGGTGTTACCGCTCACTGTGGCATTGATGACGCAAATGGCACAAGGGCCTCCGGCAACATTGGAATTCACGACATTGTTGGATACGGTGCTCCCGCCGCCGGCTCCAATAATTTGCGTGAAACCGGAGCCTTGATTGTTGCTGACCACGCAGTGCGTCACCGTACTGTTGGGATTGACCTCAATGATGGTGTGGAAGAACCCGCCGCTGAAATTGCCGGTGGCACGTATCCTCTCGATCCAAGCATTTTCCCCCGCGTAGATCGCTCCGCCGCCCATGCCCTGGATGGTACCGTTTGTGATCGAGATCCCACTGCAGCCGGGAAAGCCGCAAAGCGTATAGGCTTCTACTCCTATGCCAGTACCGGTAATACCGGGACCGCTGATCGTGAAACCGTTGAAGTCCAACGTGACGTTGTTCGCGCTGATCTGGATCGCCGTCGTGTTGGCGTCGGGTGTGGTCAAATTTCCCGCAAGCCGGTAGCTGCCCGGTAGGCTTATGGTCACCGGAAAGCCCGGTGTATCGCCGGGCGTGACGTTGCCCGCAAGTGCCTTGTTCTGATCGATTAGAACTACGCCGTCGACGGCCCACGTGGGCATCGCTACACAACCCAGCAGTGCGACCGCAGCGAGCAAACTTTCTATCTGCATACTCTTGTGCATGATGGTCTCCTCTCTACGGAAGGTGAAGAAAATGGACATGGACCCGTGCCCACAAACGGTGGTGTGCTGTACCGAAAGCTAGCTGCGTCGACGCAGAGGCGCGCGTCAGCGAACGGCGGCGCGACGCCTCACCAGCCCAAGGGCGCCCAGCGCGACGCTAAACAGCAGCATGGCATTGGGCTCCGGCACGGTGCGACCGCAGCCGGCGGTGCATTGCAGTGTGCGCAACGCACCCTCGGCCTCGATCGGGTTATCGAGCGTGCCATCGAAGAGCGCGAAGCGAACCGAAGTAAAGGCGGCAAGACTGGGCGGCGTGGGTGGCAGCGACGTATTGGAAAAGGCCGTGCCGCTAAAATCATCCAGCCGGATCTCAATGGACAGCATGCTGTCAGTGCTGGAAGTGCCGGTGACCAGATACTCGTCCAGGGGTCCGGGAAAGTTGTTATTGACGGTGATGTTAAGAGTATCGGCGATGTAGGGACCATCGACTGACGGGTCAAGCGTGCCGGTGAAGGATACGTTCATGTTGAAGATCCCGCCGCTGCCGGCGTAGCCACCGCTATTCGCCGTGTTCAGCACCTGGGTCATGCTGGAGTCGAAGGTATAGCTGCCATCGAAAGTGGCGTTGTCAAATACCCCGAACGGGTCGTTGTCGATCGCGCCGGTGAACAAGAACGTGATGGGACTGGCTTGAGCGGCGCAAATGGGCAGTAGCGCCGCCAACAAGCCGAGGAGGAGTTTGCTGTTCACGGCACTTCCCTTCTCAACGCCAGGCGCAAAGAGCTTATGGTCCAATCAAGTAGCCGCGGGATGCTTACCCTATTTGGGACTTCGAGCATTTCGCATGCCTGTGTGTTTCAGTTCGGATAAAACAAACGCTTAGATAACTTTGTCCGACTTCTGTAAGGCGTCATGTAAAAGTACCCGACACCCAACAAAGACACGCCCAATCCTTGCTAACTCACTTCTTGCGGCCCCCACCTTTCCGCATCTCGAAACGGTTGGCTGTTTCCGATGGACTGACCGTCGGATGCGATTAGTCGCCAGAAGATGGCCGACATCGATTGTCATCGCGCGTCACCGAGCTTGGACCCGAGCTGAGGATATGCGCAAAGTATTCAAACTCGAAACGCGCATTGTCTGTTCGGAATCCCACCGGACCATCGAACTCCGCGACCTTACCCCCAACCGCCCCCTCCCATACCATTCTCTCGTCGGCAAAGAGCGTCAGCTCAGCGCCTTTGAGTTCGGCGCGCAGCGTGTGGTATTCACCAGGACGAATCTTTGGCAGCTCTACACCCTGTCGCGGTTTGATCGTGATATATCCGTCAGCATGACACGCGTCGGAGGTATGCTTTCCGGGATTGCGCTTTATGGAAACGCCGAACTTGGCGTCGGGTTCGATATGCCACATCGCATAGAGTAGATTGCAGGCATCCTCCGCTCTTAATTTCAGACCGATTTGACGCCGCAGCTCGCCGGACGCAAGCGGTTTTGAGCTTCCACTAGGCCCCAAATAGCGAAATCGGATCTCGGCCGTCTGCGCTGTGCCAACGCGAACGACTGCGCGCGAGCTCGGCGTCTCTATCGCGAGCTTGCCGGACGGAAGCGTGTTGACCGTACCATTGGTCACGCACAGCGTATTCTTGTCGATAAATTGCAAAGGCGGTCCGGCAGGCACTGGCGGCGTCGATTGAGCGAGCGAACAATAAGCAAGGACGATGACTGTTCCGGCGATTAGGAATCTCGATGGCATGTCAGCGATAGCGAGCTAGTTGAGCGGCGAGATTTGCACCCCGGGCAACGCCGCAACCGTCTTTCCGCTTGCGGTATCGATTATTTCGAGGCTCGAGGCGAAATGAGCGCTGGGGCCTCGGCACGCCTGTTGCGCGCGTTCGGCTGCCTCCGAGCAAGTCGTCGAGTTGTCGGGACACGCCGGCACAGCAACGACGGCGTGCAGCTCGACCGCGGTTGGGTCCTTGCCCACCGGTGGGTAAATGAGGCTACGCGACTGGTTGGGGCTCAAGATTTCGGTCGACGAGGCCAGGACGGTGCCAGCGCGATCGAGAATTGCAAGGTTCACCGCGCACTGTTGCACCGCCGGCACTGACACGCCCGCCTGGCTTTGGACGGCGGGAATGAAAACCACATTGAGGCTTGCCGTCTGATCGGATGCCAGTCCCAGGACAGCGATGATAGCGATTACAACGAACAATTCGATGAGCGTAAAACCCGCTTGGCGCGGATGGTGCCGAATATGTCTCATGATCTTTTGCTCCTTCGTAAACAGCACTGGTAAAGACATCCCATTCACCCACAATTACGCTCTGGCTGAAATTGCGCTGCGCCATGAGCAATCAGTCACCGCCGGCGAGTCGCGCTGGCTGATCCGTCTCGCTAGAAAGTCGGCGGCAGCTCCTCAATCTACTATGACCTGATTCACGTCGTGATCGGGTTCATGATGACGGCCTGTTCAACTGACTTCATCATTCAATGGTCACGACCTGCTTTTGGCCAACGTCGGGCCTCTCCTCGAGGGTGGAAGCTTGCGTAGCAGCCGCAGCAATTCCTTCGCGCTGCCAAACCCGAAGCGACGACCGGACTCGACCACTTCGACCGTACCGACCAGGATGTCCGGAGCAGACGTCGATTCCTGCCGCCGGTAGATGGTCACCACAAACATCTCGATGGGGCGCTCCCGGAATTGCGCTTGCGTGCTGGAGGCACGCGCACCGAATCTACGCCGCTGCGCGCTGCGCCGGACTAACGGCACGCTAACCGATGGCAAAAAAAGGCACCGTGAGGCGCCGCGGGTGCCGGCCGGGTCAGGGGCGCCCGCACAACGCTTTAGGGTTGAGAAGGCGGAGGGACGTCTCCTTGGCGCCCATAAAGTTGAGCGATGAGGTCGACCGTCTGCGCCGTAGGCTTTACGCCCAAGACGGTCGACAGAATTTCCTTGCAACGGCGAAACGCGCGCAAAGCGGCGGTGGGCTCTTCGCGGGCGACGTGACATCGGATCAATCCACGGTATAACTCCTCCGCCAGGATGTCTTGTTCGATACCACGTTCGTAGAGCTCAATTGCGGCGTCCCAGGCTCGCTGCTCTTCATGACCGCTGCCGGCATCCAAAACGAGACGCAGAAACCTTGCGCGCAGTCGCTCGCGGGTCGTGACGGTCCATTCTTGGCCTGGTTCCTGACCCAGGAAGGTACCTCGATAGAGATCAAGCGCACGGCGCGCGGCTGCGCCCCGCGTGAGCACATTACCAGCGTCTCGTTCCACTGCAGTGGCGAATGTGTAGAACGCCGCGGCATCGACCCATACCCGGTCGCGATTCAGGGCGACATGGCCTTCCTTGAGCTGAATGACGTCATCGCCCAGAAGTTTGCGCAATCGATGGATCGCCATGTCGAACGACGCTTTGACAGCGTCCCGCTCCGGCTCCGGCCAAAGCCAGTCGATCAACTGTTGGTTGCCTAGTTCGAGGCCCGGCGCCGCGGCGAGAGCTTTGAGCAACTGCAGCGGTTTTCTTGGTGCCTTGGCTCCGAAGGACAGCGGCTCACCGTTCAGTTCTATTGCAAAGCGGCCAAGCGTAAACACCTTGACCGGCCATGGCCATTTCTCCACCTCAGGCGACGGCGCTGGCAATTGGCGCCGTGCGATCAGTTCCCGCGCATAATCGGCGTGCACGTCCAACCGCAGCGCCGTCGCCGAAAGTTCAGCCAGGAGCTCCGGAACGTACTGCAAGAGCGTGAAGTTACGTTGCTCTTGCAAGAGTCCCAAGGTTTGCCGGAGCTTTTCATATGCGTCAGCGTAGTCGCCCCGCAGCGCGATGAGGGTCTCGACCACCTGCATTGTTGCGCCGTAGTTCGCCGCCTGCGCGATGGTGCATGCACTGTGTGCTGCCCGCAATTCGGTTAAAGCGTCGTCGAGCCGACCTTGCTTGACGAGCGCCGATGCAACCAGCTCGAGCATGCCTGGTAGCTGAATCCGTGGAACGCCCACCCTTTGTGCAAGGGCGACGGATGTTCGTCCCGCAACCACTGCGTCATCTAGTCTCCCCTGCAGCAATGACAGCTGCGCTTTGTAGTACGCGAGGTAGAAGCGAGCCAGCTGACTGGGATGTCTCACGCTCACCTCCGCACGATTGAGAAAGCTCTTCGCCGTCGTAAGGTCCCGCTCCAGAAGCGCGTTGCGGAATCGGTTCAGCAACAACACCATGTGGCTCAGCGTATGTTCGAATCCATTCTCATCCGATATCGCCTCGGCCCGAACGAGCGCCGCCGTGGCTTCTGGATGGTGGCCGTTGTGGCTGTGCCACGTCGCATAACTGATCAGCCATAGAATGCGGCGCCGTGGAGGCAGACGCGGGTCGTCCTGTAAAGGATGGAGCATCGCGACCAGGTCGGCGGCAGCTGGGTCATCGCCGATAACCAGCAGATACGTCAACAGGAGGCCGCCGGCGGCGACGCGCTGAGTGAGCTCCAGATCGTCGGTCACCAGCGCGCGCAATCGCGATGCAAGCACCGGTAGCATTGGATTGTCAGGCTGCCGTATAGTCAAGCCGATCAACGTCGCCGCATAGATTCGTGCCGATTCTTCGCGCGAAGCGAACGCCGGTGTCGTTGCCAGGGTGCGCTCGAGAATTGCGAGCCATGGATCCAGCGCTTGATAGTCGCCCATTTCATTGTATTCACTCTCTACAATCATCGCGGCGCAGAGCATTTGGCCGTGTACGTCATCGACCGCGACAAAGGCCGAA
>Ga0210402_10002038_pt1 | contig 20094 bp, 16 predicted proteins | sample IncBWC7MmetaG_FD_161055 | JGI IMG/M metagenome (GOLD analysis project Ga0210402, IMG submission 161055) | Forest soil microbial communities from Barre Woods Harvard Forest LTER site, Petersham, Massachusetts, United States - Inc-BW-C-7-M | ecosystem: Environmental > Terrestrial > Soil >... | reverse complement strand
ATTCTCGCTGAGGAAACCATATCCGGGATGGATCGCCTCGGCTCTGGTCTCCCTGGCCGCTTTCAGGATTGCTGGAATGGAAAGATAGCTTTGCGCCGCCGGAGGCGGACCAATGCAGACCGCCTCGTCCGCCTGCTCCACGTGAAGAGAGTGGCGATCCGCTTCGGAATAGACCGCAACGGAACCGACGCCCATTTTTCGGAGAGTCCGAATCACCCGGCACGCAATGGCGCCCCGATTCGCTATGAGAACTTTGCGGAACATTATGGCTGCGCGGCCCAGATCATGACTTCAACCGGTGTGGGATTGTACGCATTGCACGGATTGTTCAACTGCGGGCAATTGCTGATCAGCGCCAGCACATCGGTTTCCGCTCGCATCTCGACATACTTGCCGGGGTCCGAAATGCCGTCTTCGAACGTCAACTTGCCTTCCGGCGTAACCGGGACATTCATGAAGAAATTGATGTTGCTGGTGATGTCGCGCTTCGACATCCCGTGATCCCACTCAGTCACCGCTTTCAGAAAGCTGCTGCGACACGCATGCATGTGACGCTTCTCGATCGCGTAGCGAACCATGTTGCTTTCGTTCGCGCATGCCCCGCCCAGCGTGTCATGACGCCCGCAGGTATCGGCAACGATCGTCAGCAAGACAGTCCCCGCCGTCGACATGAGCTTCGTCCCGGTGGTCAGATAGATATTGCGTTGGTGTTGAATCGTGTCCTGGGCGCTGTAGCGATCGGAGTAATCGTGCGCGTTATAAAAGAGCGTATCGACCGCCTGATTACCATGCAGATCGACGATACGGAAATATTGTCCCTGCTTGATCTCGTAAATCCAGGGGTCGCCCGCGTTGATCACATGCCGGTAGATCGCCGCGTCCGCACGCAGTTTGCTTTCTACCAGAATCTTGCCGCTCACAATCGTGGCGCTCATCGTCGCCTCCTCACATGAAATATCGTTCGGTCAGGGTGAAGCCTCGCCCGTTCTCGGGACGCGAAACCCTGCACAGGTCGTCCATCGCCGGAGCCGCTACCTGCCGAATCGAGACCTGCACCGGCTTTGGCTGATACTTCGGATTCGGGTCGAGCGGATGCTGGCAGGTGTTGAGCATAACCAGCACGTTCATCTCGGCGCGCAGATCGATAGAGCCCCCAACCTTCGAATTCCCCGGCGCGAAGCTCATCGTTCCATCGTCCGACACGTCAACACGGCTGAAGAGATTCACGTTCGCCACAAGGTCGCGAGGCCCGAGCCCCCACTTGCCGAGTTCCACGAGAAAACTGTCACGGCCATTCTTGTGATAATCGTTGCGGTCCTTTTGATAGCTGGACGCCCCGTACTTTGCCTCGACCAACTTCCGGTTCGAAGTGCCGCCAATCGGATCGTGCCACCCGACCGTGTCCCCAGTGACGGAGAGCAGAATCCGCCCCATATCCGAATACAACACGAATCCCGACGTCAGCCGCGCGATGTGTTGCGCCTTCAGCGTGTCGGGCATGTTATAGCACTCGGTCGGACACTCGAAGTTGTAAAACATTCCGCCGACATTGGCGCCGCCTTCAAGGTCCGTCACGCGCAGCGCCGTTCCGCGCTTCAGTACGTGCGACCACGAAGCTCCCGGCTGAATAGTTTCTTCCCAAAGCACAGTCTGGTTCATCGGACACCTACTCCTGAATGGTTTGAAATGGAGTACAGAAAAGGAGAGAGCTACCGCTCAGCAGGCGGACCGCAGCAGACGAACATGCGGGTCAGGCGAAGATAGACGTCGAGCGTAATGTTTGCTCGCGGCCGTCGCCCTGAGGAATCACACATGCGGCGTAGTCTTTCACACCGCTATCAGCAAGGCCAATCACAATTTCAATTGGGAGCAATCTCTTTCTTCGATGATCGCCACCGGGTCGAGTGCAGATCGTGTGCCCCACTTCTGGCCGGTTTTGCCGGAAGTGGGGTTTCTTTCGACCTCAGTGCAGTATGCCAGCTCGGTTTTGAAAGGGCGCGGCTGCGAGCCGCGCCACTTGTAGGCAAATAAAGTGGGGCTTCAGCGTGGGCGTGAGATCGCCTTTGCAGGTTTAGGGTGGAACAAGGCCAGCGGTTTCTAGCCGCGAAGCGGCGAAAGAATACAGCCCACGGCGTAAGCCGTGGGTACAAGTGGGAAATGACCCAGCCCCAACGGGACGAAAGAAGACTTCTTACGCACACTCTTCAGGCCCCGAGGTCGCCACCGGGCCCGGCCTAAAACTGTTCAAGGCCCACGCCTATTGGTTGAGGCGACTTTCCCACGCTTGCGGCACTTCCACAAACGACCGATCGAGTGCAGAAATCGAACAGCAACCAAGTAGCCGCAAAGTCCGCTCCACATCGCTCTTCAGAATCTCGAGTGCCCGCCGGACACCCGGCCTTCCGGCAGCCGCAAGTCCGTATGCGTAACCACGCCCGATGAGAACCGCGCGCGCACCCAGGCAAATCGCTTTCACAATGTCGCTTCCCCGCCGGATGCCGCCATCCATCAGCACTTCGATCTGCCCCTTCGCCGCCGCGACCACTTCAGGAAGCGCCCGCAGTGTCGATGACACTGAATCCAGCTGCCGCCCGCCATGGTTCGAGACCACTACCGCCGCCGCGCCCTCATCAATCGCTCGCCGCGCATCATCGCCGATCAGAATTCCCTTTACGACGATCGGTCCCGACCAGTGCTCCCGAATCCACTTCAAGTCGGCCCACGTAACCGTGGATTCCGACAACGCTGCGCCCACGTCAAGCAGTTCCATCGGTCCGTTGCCCGGGATCACAATGTTCTGCAGCTTAGGAACGCCGCCATCCAGCAGAAAGGAAATCACCCAACCCGGGTGCGCGAGAATATCCGGCAAAAAAGGAATCTTGGAGAACGGAGAACCTCCCAGCAGCTCTTTCATCCCATTGCGCGGATCGCGCTCGCGCATTCCCGCCACCGGCGTATCGACTGTCATCACCAGTGCCGAGAACCCTGCCTTGCGCGCCCGCTCCAGCGCCGCCTCGGCAGCCTGGCGTCCGCCCAACAAATACAGTTGATACCAGGCTGGCCCCTTGGTCCCAGCCTTCACATCTTCGAGTTTGTGCCCGGAGATGGTCGACAAAATGTATCCAGTTCCAAACTCTCCCGCGACGCTAGCGGCGGCGATTTCCCCTTCCGGATGCATTAACCGGCTGTAGCCGACCGGCGCCAGCATGAACGGCAGCGACAGTTCGTGTCCAACTACGGTGGTCGACAGCTTGCACTCAGAAACTGACACCGCTCCCCGCGGACGGAATGTCACGTCGCGAAATGCCCGACAATTTTCGTTGAGGGTTAGTTCAGATTCGGCGCCGCCATCCAGGTAATCGAAAACCGACTTGGGGACTCGCCGCTGCGCCATCTGGCGAAGGTCTTCGATGTTCACTACCTTCGACGAGCTTAGAGATCGCGCTTGAGCCGTCATCTAGTATCGCGTGGGAATCGTGCTGAGCAGCAGGGTAAGCTACTCCCACGCAATTGTCGAACTGGCGTTCGCGAAATTTCGCAACGCCAAACAGTCCACTGCACACCGAACCACGCCATGCCAAGAAGACGGGCACGCAGTTCTCCTGCCAGCGAGTCATGCAACAGCCGGTTTTGCACGGCAACCAACTGAGACGCTGGTCACCCACAGGTGTGAGTGAGATTCAGATCGGAGAAGAACGTCAGCCTTGGACTGTCGTCAGCGGGAATGAAATAAGTGGATCGAACACCAGAGTTCGCATTCTAGCCAAGGCCCTACGAACCAAAGGCCGCGTTTCAGAAATTCACCGGCAGCTTCACCACTCTCTTCTGGATGGCCCACATCACAAGCTCCGCCTTATTGTGAATCCCCAGCTTCCGCATCAAATTGAATTTGTGCGCGTCCACCGTCTTGATGCTCAATCCCAGAATACCGGCCACCGACCGCACCGTACGGCCCTCCGCCAGCAGCTTCAACACCTCGTGCTCCCGGGCCGTCAACATCCGTTTTCCCGACGCCAGCTCCTCGATCGGCAACTCTCTTACCGCTGCATCAGTGGCCACGAAAGGCGTGCCTGTCGTGCCCCTGACCATCGTCACCAACTCGTCGGCAGAAGTCCTCCGCATCGCATATTTCGCGCTGCCCGATGCAGTCGGCCACGGCTCATCCTGATTTGGACTCGGCAAGAAAACAATCCTGCTGGTTGGGGATTCCTCGAGAATCATCTGCTCCGCTCGCGCAGGAGCGCATCCGAACATCGTCGCGTCTGCGACCACTGCCTCGGGCCGATGCTCCAGAATCTGTCGCAACGCCTCAGCGCCATTCTCCGCCTCGGCCACGACATCCAAGCCGGGGTCGTCTTCGAGTAGCCGACGCAATCCCTGCCGTACCAGGGCTAGCTCATGCGCCAGAACGCAGCGAATCGTCTTATAGTCTCGGATCTGTGCGTGGGGGCACACAGTTCCTCCTACCCAGTCGGCAAATCTTGAAGTAGCGCAGTCCATTTTGATGACCGCGCCGAATACCGACGTCAATCCGACTATTGTACCCCTCTCGCAGCGTTCTCTGCCGATTTTCTCCGTCTGTCGTAGGGTTTTCTTAGCGTGATCTGCGGCGTTTCTCCGCGTTCTCCGCGGTTAAGAACCGGTTTCCTTGCAAACTCGTGAAAACCGCGATCCACCCGGATTTTCCGCTCTAATCCTGTACAATCAAAAATTTATGTTGCGCTACTTCACCGCCGGAGAATCCCACGGAGAGGCCTTAATCGCCTTCCTCTCCGGCGTCCCCGCAGGCCTGAAAATCGATCAGCCATTCCTCGACCGCGAACTCTGGCGCCGTCAGCAAGGATACGGTCGCGGTGGCCGTATGAAGATCGAGACTGACACCGCCCACATCCTCTCCGGTGTCCGTCACGGCATCACCATCGGCTCTCCAATCTCTCTGCAAATCGCCAACCGCGACTGGAAAAACTGGCAGGAATCCCTCCCCGTCGCCGACGGCGATTCCGCCAAACACAAGCGTGTCGCCTCCCCTCGTCCCGGACACGCCGACCTCGCTGGCGCCCTCAAATACAACTTCCCCGAAGCGCGTTATATTCTCGAACGCGCCTCCGCCCGCGAATCTGCCGCCCGCGTCGCCATCGGCGCCATCGCAAAACTCTTCTTGCGAGATCTCGGTATCGAAGTCCTCAGCCACGTCGTCACCACCGGCAGCGTCACTGTGACCGATCAAGTCTCCTGGGAGAAGATCCGCGCTCTTCAGAATCAGCAGGAGATTCTCCTGAACTGCGCCGATCCCGAAACCGAGCAGCGCATGAAAGAAGAGGTCGACAAGGTCCTCCGCACTGGAGACTCTCTAGGCGGAGTCTTCGAAGTCGTGGCCCATGGCGCGCCTCCCGGCCTCGGCACCTACGCCCAGTGGGATGAGCGCCTCGACGCCCAACTCGCCGCCGCCGTCATGTCCCTGCAGGCAGTCAAGGCCGTCGAAATTGGCTCCGGCGTCGCCGCTGCATTCCGTCCCGGCTCCCAGGTGCACGACGAAATCGGCTACACCGCCAAAGACAGCTTCACCGCTTTCTCGAGAACTCACAACAACGCTGGTGGCATCGAAGGCGGCATTTCCAACGGGGAAGAAATTCGCGTGCGCGGATACCTCAAACCGATCTCAACTCTCCGCCGCCCGTTGCAGTCCGTGGACTTCTCGAGCCGCGAGCCGGTGAAGGCGGCCTACGAACGTTCCGACGTCTGTGTCGTCCCCGCCGCCGGCGTAGCTGCCGAAGCCATGGTCGCGCTCACCCTCGCTCGTTGCGCCCTGGAAAAATTCGGCGGCGATTCGATGACCGAAACTCTCCGCAACTTCCACGGCTATTGCCAACAACTCAAAACCTTCTGATGATCTACCCCATCGTAAAATTCGGCAACCCGGTGCTCGAAAAGCCCGCCGAGAAAGTCACTGTATTCGACAAGGAACTCGAAAAACTCATCGAAGACATGTTCGAATCGATGTACGAAGCCCACGGCGTCGGCCTCGCCGCCCCGCAAATCGGCATCGGACGCCGCATCGCCGTCATCGACGTCTCCTTCAAAGAAGATCCCAACGCCAAACTGGTTCTCGTCAATCCCGAGATCATCCACACCGAAGGGAAGCATACCCAGAGTGAAGGCTGCCTCAGCATCCCCGACTTCCGCGAAAACGTGACGCGTCCCAACAAAGTAACAGTCCGCGCGCAAGACATTCATGGCAAGGTCTACGAGAAAACCGGCGAAGAGCTGCTAGCCCGCGCCTTCCTCCACGAGACCGATCACTTGAACGGCAAGCTCTACATCAGCCACATAAGCGCCCTGAAACGCGACCTGATGAAACGCAAAATCCGCAAACTCCAAAAAGCCGGAGAATGGTAGAAATTGAGCCAGTGAGCGATTGAGAGATTAAGCGATTGGGCGATCGCGTGATTGGGATTCGCGTCGCTCGCCCCTGTTGTCATTCCGAAACGGCGTTAAGCCGTTGAGGAATCTGCTGGTCGTTTGCGACGCCGCGCCACCAGCCACAAGCAGATTCTTCCTTTGCGAAGCACGATTGGGCGCTACGAGTCGCAGAGTAGCTCGAACTACTGACCACGCCGTGGAAAAAGGGGCCTCTTAGAGCCGTGTAAGCCGCGTATAAGGAAGAGGGGCGATAAGCCGCTATTGTCGTTTCAATTAGCCAATCTCTCAATCGCTCAATGACTCAATCGCTCAATCTCATCTTCTGTGGCACCCCGCGCTTCGCCGTTCCCTCGCTGGAGAAACTCGCCGCCGCCGACCACCGCATCCATCTCGTCGTAACCCAACCCGATCGCCCCAAAGGCCGCGGCCTCGAACTCGTACAATCGCCCGTTAAACAATCCGCCCAGAAACTAAACCTCGCCATCACCCAACCCGACCGCATCAAGACGAATGACGAATTCCGCTCGCAACTCACAAGCATCAAGCCCGACGCCATCATCGTAGTAGGCTACGGCCGCATCATCCCCCAATGGATGCTCGACCTCCCACCGCTCGGTAACATCAATCTCCACGCCTCGCTCCTCCCGAAATACCGCGGAGCCGCTCCCATCCAATGGGCCATCGCCAATGGCGAAACTGTTACTGGCAACACGACGATGCGGATTGATGCCGGCCTCGACACCGGCGACATCCTGCTGCAACAGCAACTCCCCATAAACCCCGACGACACCGCCGAAACTCTGTCCCCGCGCCTGGCCGATATGGGCGCCGATCTCCTCGTCGAAACGCTCCGCGGACTGGAAGCCGGCTCAATCCACGCTCGAAAGCAAGACAATTCTCAAGCGACTCTCGCCCCAATCCTGAAGAAAGAAGATGGCCTCATCGATTTCTCCCGCCCCGCCCAACAAATCCTGAACCGTCTCCGCGCCTTCCAACCCTGGCCCGGCGCCCACACCAAATTCCGCGGCAAAAATCTGCAAATCCTAAACGCGCAACCAGCGAACGAACCGGTCCTTCCATCCGAACTAAAGGCAATTGGAGATCACCTACTGGTAGGCTGCGCGAAAAACACGGCGCTGGAAATCCTGGAACTCCAGCTAGAAGGAAAGAAGCGCTCCTCAGCCCAAGCCTTCATAAACGGCTACCACCCGAAGCCATCCGAGAAGTTGGGATCCTGATCGGTCCACGTAGCGACAGCCGCCTCGGCTGTCCCGCGAGGGCGAAGCCAAGCGCAAGTGTAGGGACGGACGCCTTCGTCCGTCCCGCGGGCAAAGCCCGCGTTAAACAGCCGAAAGCAAATTGACTCTCGTGAGAAGACCCGAGGATCCCATCGCCGTGGAAGAGCGGCCCTTCAGGGCGCCACGTTAGCCGTGGCAAAGATGCGGCTAAACAGTTTGCTGAAAAACTCGCTTTTGGGTGGCGCAGCGCTTTTAGCGCTGCGATAAGGCCTTTCGTTTCTAATAGAGCTTCAGCCCCTGAGGTTTCGCAAGCGAGTTTTTCAGCAAACTGTTTAGCCCCCGTGGCCGATCGCTGACGTCATACAAGTCCGTCGTGCACCCCATCCCCGCATTTCCGTTTTCCGTACAATCGAAGAGCATGCCCCCGTCCCCCGCCCGCACCACCGCCTTCGACATCCTCCTCCGCGTCGAACGCGAATCCTCCTTCGCCTCCGAACTCCTCCATTCCAACACTTACGCAAATCTATCTATCCCCGACCACGCCCTGGCTACCGAACTAGTCATGGGAGTTCTCCGCTGGCGCTCTCTGCTCGATGACAAGATTTCAAGCGCCTCTTCGCAGCCGCTAAAGAAGCTCGATCCAGAAGTCCTGATCGCCCTTCGTCTGGCTCTCTACCAATTCCTATATCTCGATCGCATCCCCCACCGCGCCGCCCTCCACGAAAGCGTCGAACTGGTAAAACGCGCCCGCAAAACCTCCGCCGCCCCCTTCGTCAACGCCGTCCTCCGCAAGCTCTCCAAAGATCCTCTGTGTTCCTCTGTGCCCTCTGTGGTGAGTGATTTTTCCCCGCAAGCCACAGCTACCGCATACGCCCATCCCACCTGGCTAATAGAACGCTGGGCGCAAGCATACGGCCCAGAAGCAGCCGAACGAATTTGCCGACACAATCAAACGATTCCTCCCACCGCTCTCCGCCTACGTACCCCCAATGCAGCAGAAGAACTCGCCGCAGAAGGAATCTCCCTCGAACCGGGGAATCTCCTCTCCTCCGCCCGCCGCGTCCACTCCGGCGATGTCACGAAGACCCATTCCTTCGGGAGCGCCCAAGTAGTCATTCAAGACGAAGCCTCGCAACTGATCGCTGCCCTGGTTGGTCCGGGCCACGAGAAAGTCTTGGATTGCTGCGCCGCCCCCGGCGGCAAGACGCTAGCCATCGCCGACCAGCATCCCGACGCCACCATCACTGCCGTCGAGATCCACCCCCATCGCGCCCGTCAAATGCAAAAGCGATTTCCCGCAGACACGAAGATTCAAACGGTCATCGCCGATGCCCGTACTCTCCCCGTCGCGCAGCCCTTTGATCTCGTCCTGGCCGACGTCCCTTGCTCCGGCACCGGCACTTTGGCCCGCAATCCCGAAATCAAGTGGCGCCTCAAGCCAGAAGATCTTCCCGAACTCCATGACCGTCAACTAGCGATCCTCCGTTCCGCAGCCGCCCACCTCGCTCCCGGCGGCCGCGTGATCTATTCGACCTGTTCCTTGGAGAAAGAAGAAAACGAAGATGTAGTCGAGCAAGCAATGAAAGAAGAACCAAGCCTGCATTTGCTGGATTGCCGCACCGAACTCGATCGCCTGCGATCGACGGGAGTCGTGACCTGGCCCAACCCGGCATCGCTTGCGCAGGGCCGGTATCTCCGCACGATCCCGGGAATCCACCCCTGCGACGGCTTCTTCGCCGCCATCCTGGAACGAACCTGAGAGACATGAAAAAAGTCCGCGGGGCGGACGGTGGCGCGTGCTAACCAGCAGAGGAACTTCGCAAGGTAGCGCGCCGGCGTCCCCGGCGGCCGTCGGGGACGGCGTGGCGCCGTCCAACCGAAGAGCCTAAATCCGGATCGCAACCCCTCGCTTCAAGCGGGTGTTACGAAACTCGACGTGACCATAAGCGCTGGGAACGAACCGGACGCTAGCCGCGAAGCGGCGAAATGTGAAGGCCCGGCACGAAGTGCCGGGAAAACGTCATGGGAAGAAATCGAGTCCGCTTTAGCGGACGACACAGTCGTACAAAACCTTTGAGGAAACTGCTCTAGAAAGGCCGTGCTGCCAGCACGTACACCAGCACCACGATGCAGAGGGTCAACACAAGCAGCGACAACTTCTCAACCCTGAGGTTATCTTTTCCGTTGGTAGATTCCTGCGCCATACACCCACAGTCTCTACCACGAACGCAGCTTTGAAAATGGCTCCGCCGTGGCTGGCACACCAGTAACCTCTCCAAAGTCACCCTGAGGGTGTCCCACCTTGTCGCGTTTTGTGCGACAGGGTGGGGATTTAGATCTTCCTTGCAACAGCCCAACCGCCCCACAATATCCCTAAAATCACGGCCTCTATTGCAAATCCTGCCCCAATTCCTGTCCTCTGGTCCCACCGGTAACTACCTAGATTCCCTCCCGCGAAATCCGCATAGCGATCCCATTTCGAAACGCCGGACTTGTAATCGTCTTCTCCTCGCCGGCATGTTTGAATGACCCCACATCCTTCTTCTCCCCTGACACCACGTCGACCCACCAAACGGCATACTCCCCCGCCGGCAAGTTCAAACTCAACTCCACGGGACCGTTCCCGTCCAAATACAGCGCATACTGACCCCGCCCCGAAGAAAGCGCATGCGTCACCACTCCCCCAGCATGCTTCACCAAATCGAAATCGGGCCTGAGATCCACCAGCGGCAGACCGTTTAAGAACTCACTCAAGATCCTCAACCGCCTCCGCAGCTGCGGACTCCCTCCGCCCGGCCCGTTCGCCTCCAAAAAGCTCCCATCCTCATGCCCGACGGTAAACGAATAGTCCAGCCCGTCGAACACGCTCCCACCTGCCAGCATAAAATTCCAGGCTTGCCTCGCATACGCGTCATCGCTCTGCCCCAGGAATCCCGTCTCGTCATACGACAGAGCCTTCCCCAAACCATAATTCAGCGTCGCCGCCTCCGGATACGCGTAATGAAAATTCACCACGCTCACCCCCGGCAGCACACCGCGCATTGCATACCGAAAATTGCAGCAATCCTGCGCGATCATGTGCTTATTCGGCAGACCTGCCTCTTCCTTAGTAATCCACTCCACCACCCGCGCCTGCCAGGCCATCGTCGCCTCATCCGGCAAATCCACCGAATTCGGATACTGATCCCGCCCGGTAAACAAATAAGGATTTACCACGTCCGTCAGTACCGGACGGTCCGACCACGGCTCATTCGCAATCTCAAATATCACATTCGGATATCCATTCGCCTCCTGCACAACCTTCCGCGCATACTCTTCCTGATACCCCAGAATGTTCCCATTCTCCAGCGTATTCACATTCTTCCAATCGATCGCGTCCGTCCCATTCACATTGTTCTCCCGCTTGAACGGCGACAGATTCCACTGCATCTCCCCGTACTGAGAAGAGAACAATCCAATCTCCACCACAATCCCAAGCCGCGCCGCCTCCCCCAAAAAATCGTGCAGCCTCGAAAAATACTCAGGATTCCATTTCGAGAGATCCAGCTTGTTCCCCCCGCCCCTATATCCCCCCGCATCACTCCGCGCCCACGGAGCCACAAACTTCCCTGCCTCCGGCGCCAGATTATTCCGACGAATCCCAAACGACTTCCCCGGCTCTTCCACATACGCCCCGCCAAACATCCGCGTGTAACTCATCCCCGCAGTATCCAAAGCCGCAAGATACTTGTGATAATCAAATTCCCCGTTTAAGACAGCCCCGTAATGCCCCGCGCTGGTGATTAAAGCAACCGCCTTGCCCCGATACAAAAAATAATGCGGATTCTCCGGATGCAACCGGATCGGCTCCTCCCTCTGCTGCCCCCGAGTCGGAATGACGGTGAAGAGAAAAAAGAACGCAAACAATTTCGGTGGATTGCAGATCACGTGAACCCTCCGTACTCAACCTTACCGGCAGCAAGCCCTTGTCATCCTGAGGCCCGCGCCTTTTGCGGGCCGAAGGACCTCTGCACTCCTCTCCCGCTGCACTACCAAACGGATTCACCAAGAAGCAGAATCACGCCTTCATGAGCGATTCGAGCATAGGCGTCGAGGGCAGAACATTTTTCAGACACCGCTCTGCTCTACTGTATTTGAAACGGTAAGAACGCCCAAGGAGCACTGCTGAAACTCAACGTTCAAGCGGCAATAGGTATGTAGGGTTACTCGCAAACGCCCCGCCAAAAACCTGTAGGTCCGCCTGCCGCATATCCCACGCGATCACCGAGACTGGCGTGATCTGAATCGTGATGTCATCCCACGCTGTGAATACCGGCCCGATCCGCTTATCCGCGATCGCAGCCTCGCTCAGGTATTTTCTGTGGACCTCCGCATTCTTCTCGCGCGACGACTCCCCGTTCAGAATCTCCGCCGTACCCGCAATCGTGATCCCGTGCGACGCCGCGGGATCCCGCGAATCGATCATCAAGCTCACTTTGGGATTGGACTGTAAATTCCGAGCCTTCCGGCTGCGCGACGAAGTCGCCACGAAGACCCGCTCCCCATCGAACCAGAACCACACTGCCACCATGTGGATCGATCCGCCCGGGCCCTCCGTCGCCAGAGTCGCAACATATCGCCCGTCCAATAACTCCCGGACCGATGCATCTGCAATTGAAGCCATCAGGATTCCTCCTAAAGTTCCCCGAGCCACTAATTCGAAGTCGCCATCTCACTTCAGCGCAAAGGGCGTCGAGATTGTATCGCAGCGCGCGACAACGTGATGCAACAGCACAATTCATCGCGAGTACTCCGTCACCTTCCCATCCACCACCGCCGCCACATACTTCTGGGTCCCCAGATCCCGCACCTGCACCACCCGTCGCCCATCCCGCGCCAGCTTTCCCCACCGGCTAGGCTTCTCCGGATTCTGCTCAATCGCCTGATACTCCTTCCCACCCATCACAAACCGCACCGTCCGCAACCGCTGCGCCCCAGTCCGCGTCACCCGCGAAGCCCTTCCCTCGATGGTAACCTCAAGTCCACCCATCATCTGCTCCGCCAGCGAACTCAAAGCGTCGTGATCCAGCATCTCGATCTCACAAACAAGTTGTTATCCTATGCGCTTTTTGCGCACAGAAGGACTTAGGCATTTTCTCGCCGGAAAACCGTGCGAACCAGAATAGTAAACATCAAGAGCGCATGCCGGTCTACCAGCTCGATGGCTCGATTCTCAACTCACCACACCACTACTCGAAGAAAAGCAGTGAGATTCTGATCCTATTTCCCACTTGTTACCAACTTGATCACCCGCTAGTGAAGCACCCGAAGCAACAGCCGCCTCGGCTGTCCCGCGACGGCGAAGCCCAGCGCAAATGTAGGGACGGACGCCTTCGTCCGTCCCGCGAGCGAAGCCCGCGTGGCGACCGCCGACAGCGATCCGAATCTCGGCCCTCCGAAAGGATCAGGGTGAAAGAGCGAGACGATCTATTCGAAATGGGATTCAGACAAAGAAAAAAGCCCGGCGTCCAACGCCGGGCTTCACCAGATCCAAACTCGGGTCCCAACTGCACTCTACCGATGCGGATCAAACTCCAGCCGCTCCGTTTGCCTCGTCTTGCGACTCCCCGGCGCGTACTTCCACTGCTTCACCGCCGCGATCGCCGCCTGCCCCAGAATCGGATTGCCGCCTAGCAGCTGTGCACTCTCCACCGTCCCGTTCGCCGCGACATCCACCTGCAGCCGCACTACTCCGCCGATATACAACCGCTCCAGCGTTGGCGGATACTTCGGCTCCACGCGCGTGATTACTTTCCGATCGCCGGCTCCGTCCTCACTTTGCGAAAGCAGTGGCACACTCACAACATAAGCGAAGAGGCACAACCACAAGCCCGTTCGCGCCGCCCTCCGAACACTCCCATCCGTGAACAACTTCCCGAGGAGGCTCATTTTGACACCCCTAGGTTGAGGCTATACACCTCTTGTGTGCTGCGATCCCGCACGAACATCCACGAGCCATCCGGCGCCTGGCCAACCCAGTATCCCCATGGCCCCAGATACCGATCAATGTGGCGCAGAGCGTAAACTCGTTCTGCATGATCCTCGCCCAGTTTCACCCGCCGGATCGTCTCCTCGTCCGTCACCATGTCGTCGAAGTAAAGATACTGGCTGTCGCTCGACCACAGTGGATAACTCACCGATCCCGCCGCATCCGTAAACCACGTCGACCACTTCTGCGTTTTGAAATCGAACAGCATCACCTTCGTGAAGTCCAGCGACAGCGCCACAAGATAGCGCCCGTCCGTTGACCACCGCGGGCTGAACAACCCGTCCGAACCGGCAACCTTCGTGATCTTGTGTGTCTTCAGGTCGAGCATGTTGATGCTCATGTCCGGCGTTCCAAACACGTACCCGTAAATCATCCGCTTCCCGTCCGCCGACCAGTTCGCATCAATCTGCCCGTGGTTTTCGGCGTACACCGGAGTCGCCTTGCCTCCTTGCGAGCCAATGACCATGATCTGGGAAGGCCGTCCCGTCCGGCTGCTCACATAGGCGATCTGCTTGCCATCCGGAGCCCAGCGCGGCAGTGCGGCCCGCTCTGGCGCGAACGTCAACTGCAACCGCTCGCTGCCATCCGCCCGGCTCCTCCACATCGTCCCGTCCGGAATCAACACGTAGCTCACCCACTTCCCGTCAGGAGAAAAATCCAAGTCGGTCGCCGAAATTCCGGAAAGAACTTTCTCGTAGTCCTCCTGCGTTGCATCGTACTTCACCAGTTCCGCCGTCGGCTTCACACCCAGCGCCCATACCTTGTCGTTCTCCGCTGGCCACGGACTCCCAAACGACATCGGACCATCCGTCAGCTGCTTCGGCTCGCTACCGCTTTCCGCCAGAACCCACAACGTCGTGATCGGTGGCCAACTCTGGGTCGCCTGGAAGATGTACGACTTCCCATCCTTGCTCCAAACTCCACAGCACACCGCGTGCGCCCTGTCCCATCCCACGAGCATTTCGTGGGGATTCGAGCCATCCCTCCCCACTTCCCACAGCGCCGAAGTGTTGGTCTCCACATCGCTCACGCTGAATCGAATCTTCTGTCCGTCCGGCGAGAACCGCGGACTAAAAGGCCGCCCCTTGACTGCCGCCAATTTCTTCGCGTTAGTCCCCTTCGCCGAAGTGATCCAGATCTCGTTCCCTTTCACCGAGACCAGCTCTTCCGCATTCGGCGACCATGCCGCATCGTCAGCTGCCAATTTTCCCAGCCGCGTCGAGGCCACTTTGTTGAGCGGAATCGTCCACAGCTCACGGTTCCGCGCCCCAGCATGCGCCGGAGACGCGAGCAGACTCGTGTGATCCGGCGACACATCCATCGCGCGCACATCGGCAAACGGCGTCTCAATCGTCGATTGCTCACCGGTGTCCGGAACGATCTTGGAGATGACTTGATGCCCGTCCTTCTCCTCCGCCACATACAGCGCGGACCCGTCGGACAGCACCGCCGTCTTGGCTAAACCATCATGTGTGATTTGATTTGCGGTTGCAAAGCTAGGCGGATTTGCTGCCGCCCCGCCATCATGCAACCAGAAGCCCGCGCAGACCAACACCAGACAGGCGAGCGAAATACACCAGACACCTCGCGAAACCCTCATTCGGAACGCCCCTCTCTGAGACCCGCACTTTCGTCCCAGTTCCGACAGCTTCGCTGATACTAATAAAGATTAACCTCGCCGACCGCCCCCTCAGGTAATCCCCCCAAACGAAAGTAACGCAGCAAAACTCGTGTCGGGATGGATGCATTCGTCCGTCCACCGAAGGCGAAGCCAAGCGCCCATCCCATCACTCAGCGAGTCGCATCACCCAATGGACCATACAATGGGCCATGTAATGGACCATGTGGCGACGGGCGCTTCGCCCGTCCCGCCGAAGCGAAGCAAGGCGGAACCCACCCAACCCCAGAACTCTAATCACTCCGCCAACCCCACCATCCTTGTCATCCCGACGCGGGCGAAGCGCCAAGGAGGAATCTGCTGTCCTGCCCCGAAAAACTCCCGCGTTCACCAGTCAATCAAACAAAAGTAAACGACTCTAGCGCCTACACTCCTTCCGCTCAAAATCATCCTGAAAAACTCTGATTGACTCCCGGGCCTACTGGAAACACCCTACAACGTTAGGGGAATTTTCCCGATGCCCGCTTTCGTCTTGGGAATGTCACAATCACAAATTACCTTGAGTATTCCTGAAAGAAAGTTGCGATCGAGAGAAATGTCCCAGGCAAGAATTCTTCTTGTCGATGACGACCCCCGTGTCCGCCGTGTGATCTCCACCATGCTCTCCCGCCACTCAGGCTGGGAAATCTGTGGTGAAGCTGGCGACGGCCAGCAATCCGTCGAACTGGCCCGCACCACGAATCCCGACCTGATCCTCATGGATGTCAGCATGCCCGTTATGAATGGCCTCGATGCTACGCGCATCCTTCGCCGCGAGATCCCCCGCGTCGATGTCATCCTCGTGAGTCAGAACGATCCCAAAGTCATCTCCCACCAGGCGGCAGAGGTCGGCGCACGCGCCTACTGCAGCAAGTCCGATCTCGCACGCAACCTGGTTCCCATCATCGAGCGTACCCTCGAAGGTCGCCACCGCAAGCGTACCGACACGGCCTTTCAAGTCTTCGCGCGCGGCCCCAACGATCAAGCCAGCAACTTGCTCGCCGCCATAGTGGACTCTTCCGACAACGTCATTATCAGCAAAAACCTCGACGGCATCATCACCAGCTGGAACACCACTGCCCAGCGCGTCTTCGGCTACTCCGCTAAGGAAGCCATCGGCGCCCACATCACCCTCATCATCCCCAAAGATCGCCTTCCCGAAGAAGACGGCATCATCTCCCGCGTCAAGCGCGGCGAACGCATCGAGCATTTCGACACCGTCCGCCAGCGCAAAGATGGCACCCTCATCGATATTTCCCTCACCATCTCCCCCGTTCGCGACTCCTCCGGCCGCATTGTCGGCGCCTCCAAAGTCGCCCGCGAGATCACCGACCGCAAACGCGCCGAACGCAGCACCGCCCTGCTCGCTGCCATCGTCGACTCCTCCGACGATGCCATTGTCAGCAAGACCCTCGACGGCATCATCACCAGTTGGAACAAGAGCGCCCAGCAAATGTTCGGCTACCTTCCCGAAGAGGCCGTAGGCAAACACATCACTCTGATCATCCCCCGTGATCGCTGGGACGAAGAAGCCGGCATCATCGACCGCCTTCGTCGCGGCGAACGCGTCGACCACTTCCAGACCCTCCGCCGCCGCAAAGATGGCTCTCTCATCGACGTCTCGCTAACCATCTCTCCTGTCAAAGATTCCTCCGGAAACATCGTCGGAGCCTCCAAGGTCGCGCGTGATATCAGCGCGGCGGTTCGCGCCGCCGAGGCTCTCCGTGGCAGCGAAGAAGAATTGCGCCGCCTCTCTCAATCCCTCGACCACCAGGTCCGCTCCCGTACTGGCGAGCTGCAGGAACTCTCCTGGCAGCTTATGCGGACTCGCGACGAAGAGCGCCGGTACGTTGCCCGGGAACTCCACGACAGCGCCGGTCAATCCCTAGCCGTTTTGGCCATAGAAGTCGACCAGCTGCTCCAGAAGGCCTCGACCTCCCCGGAACTCGCTGCCGACATCGAACGAATCCGCGAGACCGTCCGCCAGTTGCACAGCGATATCCGCACGACTTCCTACCTCCTTCATCCGCCGCTGTTGGACGAAAGCGGATTGCAGGCCGCCATCAGCTGGTACGCCGGCGGTCTCACTGAAAGAACTGCTCTGCCCATCGATGTCGAAATCTCTGAAAATCTGGGGCGCCTTCCCCGCGAACTGGAACTTGTGCTTTTCCGCTTCGTCCAGGAAGCCCTTACCAACATCCATCGCCACGCCAGTGCGACGAAAGCCTGGATCGCCATGTCACGCTCGCAATCTCACGTCATGGCCGAGGTCCGCGATAACGGCTCCGGCATGTCCCCCGAACGCCTCCGCCAAGTTACGTCGGGAGGATCCGGCCTCGGCATCCGCGGCATGCGCGAACGCATCCGCCAATTTCAAGGCTCCATGGAAATCCACTCGGATTCCTCCGGCACAAAAGTATCCATCGAAATCCCCATCCCCATCGATCAAGACCCAGCCCACTCCCAAAATCTCCAAGCCGCCCTCTAAAACCATCCCCCGCCAATCAACCATATTCCGATCGACAATGTGGCACTGACCATGTGGCACTGACCATGTGGCGATGGGCGCCTCGCCCGTCCCGCCAAAGCGAAGCAAGGCGGAACCCACCCCACTGCCAAACCCTTCTCATCCCGCCAACTACCGAATCCTCATAGTTCCATCCCAGCCCCAACCGCTCGTCATTCCGACGAAGCGCGAAGCGCCGAGAAAGAATCTGCTGTCCTTCGCCTGGAAGAAACCGTCCCAATCGAACATCCACCCCGTCTCATTCTGCAGGCACAGCCTGCGCCCAAAAGCCGAGAGTTCGCCATTCCCCAGCCGCGAAGCGGCGCAAGAATGCAGCCCACAGCACAAGCTGTGGGTAGCTGCTGGCATGTTGCTCCAGCCCCGAAGGGGCGAAAGAAAGAAACGCCCGAATCATTCACTCCACATCGGGGAATCAAGAGAGTTACTATCCGGAAACTCCCACCGACACATCAAAATCATGCCCAATCTTCGCCAGTCCATGCTCCAACCCGCCTGAACAATCACTCCCACTCCACCTGTTAACGACCCTGATCCCCTAAAGACAAAGGCGGCCGCCAGGCCGCCGCTTACACAACTGAGAACTGCCTTACTACTTCTTCCCCCTCAACATCTCCACCACCCTGTCATAATCATCCACCGTCGAATACTCAATCACGATCTTCCCCTTACCCTTCCGATCCCGAATCCGCACCCGCACTCCCAGCAACCGCTCCAGATCCGTCTGCGCCGACCGCACATTCGGATCCACCCAACGCGCCCCGCCGCTGGTTTTCTCTTTCTTCACTCCCGGCATGTCGGGCAGCGGATCCAGTAGCCCATCCATCCGCAGAACCAGCATCTCGATCTGTTCGATGTTCATCCCCTTTTTCACCGCATACAGTGCCGCTTCCGCAATCCGGTCATTGTCTCCCAGCTTCAACAGCTCTTTTGCCTGTGAGAAATTGATACGCTTCTCCGCCAGCATCTCCATGACTTCCCGCGGCAGCTTCAGCAGACGCATATAGTTCGCCACCGAAACTCGCGACAACCCCACCCGCTCTGAAATCTGCTGCTGCGTCAGATTGAACTGGTTGCTGAGGACGCGAAACGCCTGCGCCTGCTCCAGCGGGCTCAGGTCTTCGCGCTGGAGATTTTCGATGATCGTCATCTCAGCTGCCTGCTGCTCCGAAATTCGTCGCACCATCGCCGGAATGTGCGTCTTCCCCGCCTTCTTCGACGCGTGCAGTCGACGCTCACCCATCACCAGGATGTACCGCCCCTGCTCCGTCGCAGGACGCACCACGATCGGCTGCACCACCCCGTTCGCCTTGATCGAATCCGCGAGTTCCTCGAGCGCGTCGTCATCGTCCACATACCGCGTCTGAAATGGATTTTTGTCGACGTCGGCGATAGCCACGTTCACGACCAGATTCGAAGGCACCCGCGTTTCCGCCACGGCCTGGATCTCGATCACCCCATCGTTCGGCGCATCCCCGAACGGATCGTAGTCCACGGACCCGGTAGCAATCGCCGACTCTGCAAGCGCAGTAGCCCCATGCACAGCCGGTCGAAGCGGAGCCGCTTGTGCTCCTGGTAAAGGACTGCTGTCCGCGGCCGTCAGGCTGGACGAACTCATAGGGACAGGCCCCAAACTGGAGGGGTTCGCAGGAACAGCCGTCGGCCTGGAAGGGTGTTCAGGAACCCCCACAACGCTGGATGCGTCTGCAGAAACAGCCGGCAGGCTGGAGGGTTTTGTGGGGACAGCCGCCATCGGCTGTCCGGCCGAGCGAAGCTCGGCTGTCTGCGGCGCATGAGTCGCCGAGTCCGGTTCCACTGCCGTCGCCACCATGGAAGAGCGGCCCTTCAGAGCCGCGTCAGGAGCCCCAGAGCCCGGAGCTTCAGCCCCCGTGGTAACTCTCGAAACTGGAACAGCGCTCGCCGTCACATCCGGCGCACTATTTGTCACCGGCGGTCTCACCACCCGCGGCCCCGGCAATAACGACTCCAACCCTCTCCCCAGCGCCCGCCGCTTCTCCACCTTCTCTTTATCCTTCTCCAGATGCCCCGCCAGATTCCCCGCCGTAGCCGTCGTCACGATACTCGTCCCCTCTCTCTTGTCATCCTGTGGCCTGCCTTCTTTCGCAGGCCGAAGGACCTTCGCATTTCTATTTTTGTACATCGATATCCATCGATCTAGCATATAGACGGTCGTCAATATACTAAGCGCTCTTGTCCATCTCCGCCG
>Ga0210402_10002037_pt1 | contig 20098 bp, 36 predicted proteins | sample IncBWC7MmetaG_FD_161055 | JGI IMG/M metagenome (GOLD analysis project Ga0210402, IMG submission 161055) | Forest soil microbial communities from Barre Woods Harvard Forest LTER site, Petersham, Massachusetts, United States - Inc-BW-C-7-M | ecosystem: Environmental > Terrestrial > Soil >... | reverse complement strand
AAAAACAGACAGAACAAGTAGTATATGTTTGTGGTTCAAAAACCCGCCTTTTTGAACTGGGGGGGGGTTCATTTTTGCCACTTACTTTTTTGAAGCAGGTTCAAAAACCCGCCTTTTTGAACTGGGGTCCCAAAAAATGCCCAGTTCAAAAAGGCGTAAAAATGAACTGGGGTCGACATTTCGAGGGTAGTTCAAAAAGACGTAAAAATGAACTGGGCGGCAGGCGGCGATAAATGGGGCGTATACTTGACATGAGTACATATATAGTGTACAGTACACGCATACCTTAGTTGTGTACGGAGGTGTGATATGGCAATTCAAGCCCAGTATGTAGCCCTTACTACGAAAGGCGGGGGACATTGGGTCGTACTTGTTGGGGAGAAAGGAGAAAGCCGAGATAGTGTGTACCAGCGAGCACGCACGCACGTCTCTCGTTCCAGTACAGACGATGAGGTGAACAATCTCATTGTCATGAGTGTGTCGGCCACCAGGCGGGCGTATCCTGAGGCGTGGCGACATTACGAGTATGCTAAACTTGCGGGCATACCTTACTAGTAAAAAACAAAAAGGACACCACGCATGAACAAATTTGCAGAGCTAGGATTTCGCGGCGGCCAGGCCTATCAGGACGCTACACCCCTTATGCAGCGACTCGCCGACGCGGCCAGCAGTTTTGAAGCGGCCTGGGTGCATCTCGAAACGGCATCCGATCTCGTCAAGAGCCGGATACCTGAAGAGTACGGCACGATCCAGCAGACATCACTCCAAACCTGGCAGGTGTGGCAATCCTTCGAGCGGACCTGCCAACTGATAGAAGACATCCAAAACAATATTCACTTCCACGCCGAGCAGGCCAAGACGAAGGAGCCGGGCAAGTGATACACCGTTTCCTTGAACGCTGGGAGGCGGCCATACGTCAGCTTGTGCCGGTGATGTATCTGCTGGGCATGGTTGCAGGTACCGTCGCATTGTTCTCTGGCGTCAACATTGGCGGTCGCCTCGTCGTTGGCATCCTCACTGGCATTGCTGTCGAACTGCAAACATTCTTCCAGCAACGCCAGGTACGTCTCGATTATGGCGTCTGGCGAGCTGAGCTGACCGCTACATCCTCTCGCCGGCTCAAGGCGTCTCTTTATCCCTTGCTCGGCCTGTTGGCCTTCCAGGCCTTCAACAGCGTGGTATTTACCATCAATACCTATCGCCCGGTGCATTCCGTGGTACCAGGATGGTTACAAATCGGCCTGATCGGCGGCTCTGTGCCGCTCTTGCTGCTCCTGGCAGGCTTTGCGATCCCAACCGCGACCAACCCGGCCGACATGCTCACCGAATCGAGCCGGGCGATGCTCTGGCGTACCATGAAGTCAGTCAAAAAGCAGTGGGCACAACGGCTCAAATCGGCCGAGACAACCGGCGAAAGTCTCGCCCTGGTCGCCAAGGCACTATTGGAGGACGCCGGCGCAACGGCCGACGCGGCACGACTCCGGATCATGGATGAGGCCATACCGCAAATCGGCCGGCCCAGCTCGTCGCCGACACCAGCTCCTACCAAGCCAGGCAAGAAACGAACTGCCCCTAAGCGATCACGAGATGAGCTATCGGCACAGCGTGAGCACCGGCTAGACGTACTCCGCCAGCAACTGACGGCTAACCCACGGCTCACACTGAGGCAGGCTCAAGAGGTCCTAGGCATGTCCAATCGTCAGGGGGCGCAAAACCTCTGGCACGAGGTGAGAAGGGAGCTGGGCATCGGCAGAAAGCTCGCTGGTTAATGTATGATGTGCATGGGCGTGTGGCCGCTTAGGTATCATCTACGTAATAATACCTAATAGCTCATCCGCCCGAGCATGAAGGACGCGACACAATCGCCAGAATGTGTCGCGTCAAAAAACCAGAGTGTGTTGTGTGTGTGTCGATACGGCTAGACGTGACCCTCCTTCATTGAGCGGCAGGCGTCTACTCGTGCACACGTTCTGCTAGGAGTTGTACGCCCTATGCATTCAATAGTACGAGACGAGCCATTGTCTCGTCAAGAAGCACAGCCCGAGTTATGTGCTTATTGTCTCCAGCCCACCCGCATTGCGGGCATCTGCACAGATTGTAAAGCTCGCATCAGTTTGGCCGGATCGGCCCGATCTAAGCAGGTTGTTGTCCTGCCCATTGCCGATTTATGGGATGCCCCTACGGAGCTTCAGGTACTCGCCCTCATGCAAGACGATGGCGCCATTGCCTCATGGATTCGCCCGAGCTACATAGCCTACGCGGAGCAGCTCGACCGGACCCCAACGACCATATCACGAACAATTCACAAAATGGTTCGCATGGGCTGGCTAGAAGCTCGCGGTTCCGCTCCGCATGATTACCGTCTCCTCATTCCATCACTTCGGTAGCCACGAAAGGGCGGAACTCATGGCAACCGAAGTGGAGCACGCATACTGGGAATACTGGCAGCCCGGAAAAAACGTGCAGATAGCAGAACCTGACCAAGCCGATTATGAACGCTATGTCAGAAAAGCCAGCCGGCCGACAAGTATGTATCGCCTGCTCTTACTGGCAATGGCCGCTGATGCATGGCCTATCCTCGATATTTATGGCGAGGGCTATTCAGCGCAATGTATCTCAAGCATTGAAACGCTAGCGAGGCGAACATGGAAGTCTCGCAGCACTATCAAGCGTATTGTCGCCGAACTCGCCGAGTGGGGCGAGCTGGAAGTAATGCCATGTGATGGCAAATGCGGTCGCGTGACCTACTACCACAGTGGCACCAATCATTATCTTTTGCCCCTGCCCTTGGGAGCACAGCCGTGGGGAAGAAAGAACAAGAGAACGAAGCGTGAGAACAGCAGTACCAGCAGTTCAAAGCGACGACGATCTAGTACCGGAAAAACCTAAGCAGAACGGTCGTGCACGAGGTCGTTGGCTCTGTAACCAGGGCCAGCACAAGATTGCTCCCTACGAGCCCGATCAGCATTTCGTCTATTGTGTCCGCAAGTGCGGGTATGCTCGCGTTCGAGTCCTGCCCGACGAGCAAAAAAATGGGCGCCAGTGACCTGGCGCCGGGAGGTCATCACATGCATTTGGACACCACGCATGACCTACAACGTATTATACGCCAGTACCGTGTGCGTAAAATTGCGTACTATGACCGCTTTTCAGGCCTAGTTGCTATGCCCTCATGGTCCGACCCAAAGAAGGCAACACCGCATGCAAGCATCTCTCGGTTACTCGCATGGGCGGCCACCAGCTCGCCGGAGAGTCGGGCTCGTGTCATCTACATAACGGGCGGTGCGACCGCCGGCGATAGACCTGGCTATGATCCCAAGGACGATACCGCGATTGACCGCTACTGGTCGGAGCCAGTAGGGCATGGGTGGACCGTCACGAGCTGGCGCCGCGATCCCTGGCACGTCGCCTATGAGCGTGACGGCGTCAAGATTGACGTGGCGATAGGCTCGTCATGGTTCGGCGATGAGCATAACGCCATGAAGTGCATGCGAGCCTGGACACTCCTATCGGCCATGCTCCGCCACACCTTCGATGAGCATGCCGTACTCATGGGCTCGCCTGGTCGCACTGGCGCTGACCTACTCCAACGCTCGCTGCCAGAGGGTGCGACCTACCCCCGCATGCGTGATGACATCCGTGACATCCTCGTCAAGAACTTTTCGCAGGGAAGAATGGAGCAGCCAGGTACTTATGAGTCACAACAAATCGACGGACGATGCCCCGCTGTTTGCGTCCTTGACGCACGATGGATGTACGCTGCGTCACTGCGGCACCTACCTACAGGTCCGGTGGAATGGGAAAGAAAGGGACCTACCTTTCACGGATTTCGTCGGGGTATCTACCACATTCAGACTCGTGTACCGGACGACTGGTCCCATATTGGTCTTGCTCCCACCTGGTCAGCAAGTGAAGGTCGGACTGTCTGGCCTCGTACGCCTGGAAGTTTTGTCGCCTCATCTTGGCTCACTGGAGCTGAGTTGAGCGTCCTGTATGAGAACGCGTGGCCGGTCAACATCCTGGAGTCGATTGTCTACGCTCCAGAGGATGCCCCAGGCCATGACCCGGCTCGCCTCTGGATAGATCGCATGATCGAGCTGCGACGCTGGGCAGAGCTGAATAACAATGACCTGGCCCTCTACGCCATACGCCACATGATTATCGACACCGTCGGCTATTGGCATCGTGCGATGCGGCCGGAGATGCGATGGTTGCCCTATGAAGGCCTGGGAGCTGGGCACGCCATACCAGACAATGCCCTCATGGTCCTACCGCTCAAGGAGGGCGTTCGGTACAGTGTGCCCGCACCGCTCGACCCGGCCACCGACCCGATGTACAGGCCGGAGTGGAGTGTCCAGGTGTGGGGCAGTTCGCGGGCCAAGCTCAACAAAATGGCGTTGTCGTTTGATGCGAAGCGGCTGCTCTGGCTCCGGCATGACTCGGTTGTGCTGGACTATGACCCGCATCTGCCGGACAACGGCAAGATCGGGCAGTGGCGTGTCAAGCGGAGCTATGACGCGAGCTGCGATCCCCCGCTGACAGAGGCGGCATACCGCGAGCTGATGAAGGGGGCGGATTGATGGGCTACCTGGTCATCAATCTCTGCATCGGGCTTGTCATCGGCCTGGTCGTTGTGGTGGTGTTTCTGGGAATCGACGCATACACGCAGTGGAGGGAAAAGCGGTGATAAAGGTGTGGAGTCGGCTCGTGCTTGCGATGATCGTGTTTGAGAGCCTTGTTTATGCCGTCCATTGGATTGGACATGTGCCGCTTGAGATTAGCTATTTACTAGTCATTCTCCTACTCGTTATTGTCATCGCCGACAGACGGTTAGGATGGTGACTTATGCCCAGCGCATACGAGCGGCGGATACAAAACTATCTGGCATCTCACCCAGGCGCCACGCGTGCTGAGGCTCGCGGGCATGGGCAGACACCGGAGCACGGCGGCGTCCTGAGCGGCACGCCACGCCATATCACGCTAGGCGCCCACGACATCCATCGCAGCTATAGCGACGATGCGGCTGAGAAACAGATTTACCGTGCATCCAACCATGAGGATGCGAGAGTGCAGCTTATGGTGCACACCAAGGCGAACGGCTGGCAAACCATCGGCGGCACACGCGGCTATACGGCGCCCTATCTTGCCGAGCAGGTACATAAGGCTGGGTACCTCCGTGGAGCCATCCAGTCAGGCGCCCTGCATGGCGGGCAGGGCAATAACTCCGATACAGTTGACGATGCCAGCGAGATAGATGCCTGGCAGATAGACGAGATACGCACATGATATGCGGGGTAGTTTGGGCGGCATGGGTTGTCGGATGCTGCGTGGTGGGCGTCATATGGACGGCCTATGATGAGCTGAGAGAGCATCATAGGGGGCATGTATGAGCCATGATGATACATTCTTTCCTGGCCTTTCAACGCGAGAGCTTACCCCTTTCATATACTGGCGCTTTTATAAACACTGGGGCCAGGGATATGCAGCCGGCGAAGGGCTCAAGCATATTGGCGGTGATCGTTCCGGCTGTCTTGATGACGATGGGCGCACTGACCGACCATTTGTTGTCCAGGCACGCCTGTATGAAAGCCTCAAAGGCAAAGTCAGCGCCGTGTATAGCTATCCCAATGGTCTCGGGGCCGTTGACCATTATTTCTGGGAGATTATGCCAATAGAAGGCGAACTGGATCACGAGGTAGAGCGTTTCGATACCGAGGGACCAATGGAACGCCGCATAATCGAATTGTTAGGTTAGGCGAGATAACGCGGCTTAGTACAAGTAAAGGAAAACAGGGACATGCAGACAGACTTTCTTTCGGATACTGATGCAGAGAAAGAAGCGAAGCAGTTACTGAAGGCGGCAATACGGTTTTATCAGCGCGTGGCGATAGCCAACCAACGCGGCTATCTCAGTAAAAAAGCGATGCTGTTTATCAACGATGCGGGAGCCGATCTCTCGAAACAGATGCACAAGTGCTTCAGCACCTGGGATATAGACGCAAAAGACTTCACTTTGCCTAAGGGGATTAAAACAAATATGGAGATTCAGGCTGGGAATTATCTCCTACGCAACGGTCAGATAGGGCACGTCTGGGAAAAACGTGTAGACCCTGATGAGGGCGTTTTGTGGATTGGAACCGTGACAGACGGCGGCGTAGAAACTTGGGATGAGAACGGTAACGACAAGGCAGGCTATAGGAGCTGGGACCTTGCCGAGCTGATGCCAGGGAGTGAGTCCGAATAGGCACAGGACCTGTGCACGACTGTTGACATATACCCAGAGCGTGGCGTATGCTCTGGGTAGTTTTTATGCCCGCCGCATCGCCAGTATAGCGGCAGGGCGTAACCGTGTGTGTATCGGGTTATGTGTTGTGCTTGATGAAACGGACATGGCCATGCCTCCTGAAGATGAACTCGCAGCGGCGCCGGCGGCTCCCCCCTCATCCTCATCGGCGACGGATACGCAAGTCGCACAAAATTGGTTTGATGAGTGGAGCTCCGCGATTGAAGATCGCCTTGGACATCTAGAGCAGGCCATCACGCACGTCGCACAATCACAGCAGATGGGAGCGGCACCTCATGGCGGATCAAGCACCGGCGAATCGGGCGGAGCGGCGGGCACGAGCGCGGCCGCCCAAGGGCAGCAAGACGGTATTTCTGCATCAGGCAGCGTCGGCGGGCAGCACGGCGGCCAAGCGCCAGGCGGCCAGCTTGTCAAGCCAGAACGAGCCCCCATCGCAGGACATTGGTACTTCAAGCGCATCTGGGGCAAGTGACGTGGGGCCTGATTATTACGCAACGCCGGTCACGGAGCAAGAGCAGGCCGTCTTCAGCGGCTATCGCGGCAAGTATGGCCTCATCAAAACCAACATTGTCACGAGCTATGCGACGGTTGGTATGTTCCTGGGCGGCCCCGCATCTGCTGATGGCCAGCTCTTTCTCGGCTCGGCTGAGCCCATCGCCGATGCCTGGATTGCGTGGGGCAAAGCTGACCCCCGGTATATGCGGGTCGTCAACCTGCTCTGGGGCGGCCCCTTCATGACATTGATGTTGGCCCATGCTCCGCTCATTGCCGGCGTGATGGCCAACCACGGCGTGCGGATGCCCAGCCTGCTCAACCCGCTTCAGATGCCGATGTTCAAGACACTGCCCTTCGCTGGCCAAAATGCGAATGCGGGAGGCGGCACTGGTACGGATACTCTGCCCACTGCCAGTGACGCTATCCCGCCCTATGACCCGTTCACGGCCAACTATCGCCCGGTCGGCGCCAACGCTCCGACCGAGGACCCTGGCCCGCCGCCCAGCCCGCCAATGGACGCACCGCTCCGCCTATACCCCGACGAAGGCATACCGGCGGATGTGGAGTCGCAGCTGCGTACGCTCGCCGGTCAGGTCGGCGTACCGTATGCCCAGATACGTGACCAATACTTGCTGGAGACGGCTCAGGACCGCATAGCCCGCAATCAACACATCACCCCGCCGGCCGCCCTTGGCATGCCGGTTACACAGCCGGGAGCATAAGAGATGACCTTGAGCCATGAGGATCGACTGAATAACGTTGTCGAGCATGTGGCCATGCTCACGGAGATTCTCAGCCGCCAGGCGCCCCCAGAGGCACAGCAGCGTATCTACCGAGCACGAGCCATCATTGACGACGACTTCATTGTCGTTACGCTCTTGCAGAATCTGCCCAGCTTTGTACCTACCGCCGGCCAACCTGATGTCAAGATCATGCTCTTTGTTGACCGTCCCTATACCACGACGGCAACCGGCGGCACGCCCATTATGATGATGAGCCTGGTAGGGCAATATTCCCTGGATGAGATCGTTGCATTCCTCGCACTCGACAAGGTCGAGCCCGCGTCTCTCACATGGAAAGATGAGACGAAATACAGTTCCTTAGTCGTTGTCGGAGACATTCTGAGGAAATTACGGTAACACGGCGTAGCACAACCGGCGGCGTTCTTCGGCTCTTTCCACCGACAACGGGAGAGGCGGAGGACGCTGCTTTTTTTGAGGTGTCACGTCCGAGCTGGCTGGAATGGATGCGATCCAATTGGGAGCAGGGGCAGCATGTGGCCGTCATGGGCCGCACCGGACGCGGCAAAACCATGCTGGCTCGCGATCTCCTGACGTGCCGCGAATATGTCTGTGCTCTGGCCATCAAACGCGACGACGACACCTTAGACTCGTTCCCAGCCGCTGGCTACAAGAGGATGGTCAATAAACGCTGGCCGCCGCCCTACGGCACCAATCGCGTGCTGTACTGGGCTCGCCCGCAGAACCTGACAGACATCGCCAAACCACGAGCCCAGATACAAAACATTCTGGACGATGTCTACCAGCATGGCGGCTGGACGGTGTTCTATGACGATATCGCGTATATCGCTAAGAGCCTGGGATTCGCCCGCACGATTGGCACCCTCTTTAATCAGGCACGCAGCTCGCATTCCTCACAGGTCGCCGCCATGACGCAGCCGAGTTCCGTCACCCAGGCCATACCCAGCGAAGTGTGGCGGCAGGTGCGTTTTCATCTGATTTTCTACTACAGGACCGGCCGCGACCTGGACGTGATTTCCGATATCGTCGGGTACAAGCAGGCCCAGCTCAAGCGCTGGATGTCGCTGCTTCGCCCCTATGACTTTCTCTGCTTCGATGACTTGACCGATCAGATTTTCCTGGTAAGGAGCGGTTAGCATGCACGTTCACACGGGCATCGTCTTCGGCCTTCTCGCCTATCTCTGGTGGATTTTTTTCCATGCAATCGTGCAGACGTTTGCGTTGCAAATCCATCAAACCAGAATGGGCCAAGCACTCGCCATGTACGGATAGGAGAAACACATGTCTGAACAGCAAGACTATGGGTATACCCCGCCAACGGCGCCAGCGACTACGGCGCCAGAGCAAGACTTCGGCTATAAGCCGCCGATGACCACGACAAGCAACGTCGACGCGGGGCAGCTCGCCGCCCTGGTAGAGCAGCTCGTCAAAGAGCGACTCGCCGCCGCCGGCGTGGCGAACGTCGAGCCGGCCCGCGTTGTCACGCCAGAAGAGGCAGCCCGCGTTGCGATTGATAAGGGCGGCGCCGGCCTCGGCATTGACGAGCGATTCGCCGAGCTCTATGCCCATCTCAGTACCCTTGCGAAGAAAGTAGGCATATAGATGCCAATGCTACCCGCAACCGTCACCGCTGCCCCACAGGGCCAGGTGAAACCCGCCCCGGCACAACGGGCCGGCGCCGTACCCTTTACGCGTGCGGCCCAGCGCCACACGGAGCAGGGCAACGTCGTGTCCGGCATTGCCCTGAACAATACGGCGCCTGGTACCTTTAACTTCAGCATTCCATCATACGGCTATCTTGCTGGCGTGTTCCTGACATTCTCAGCGACCGGCGGCGCCGGCGGCTCTGGCGTCTTCTACGAAGATGCCCCCTGGTCGGCGATCTCGAATATCATGCTGCAAGACGTGAATGGCACCCCCATTTTTGGGCCGTTTGACGGCTACAGCGCCCACCTTGCTTCACAGCTCGGCGGGTATCGCTACCTGCCCCATAACCCGCTCATCACCGCGACGGACACGACCGTCGCACCGGCGCCCTTTGGCCAGGTGATTCAGTACGGGCCGGCCACGCCGACCGCAACCGGCAACACGCCGCTGTACTTTGCGACGGCTGCCAACGGTAACTGGAATGCGATCCTGCCCATATGGTTGGGCTTTGGGACTGGGGGGCTGGGCTTTTTACCGAACATGGATGCAAGCAGCCGGTATAACTTGCAAGTCACGCTGGGCTCAGGCCTGACCGGCACCAACGGCCCAATATTTACCACGCAGCCTGTCACCGTTCCAACGCTGACACTCGCTGTTGAGGCGTATTGTGTGGCACAGCCGCTCGCCGCTGACATCTACGGCCAGCAGAACATGACCGAGCCACCGGCCAATGGCACCATCCAGTACTGGAGCCGGCAGACATTCGCCAGCCTCTCCGGTGCCCAGACCATCCAGCTTGCCCGCGTGGGTAACGTCGTGAGAAACCATATCTTGATTTTCCGCGACTCGACCACCAACACACGAGCGACGGCCGAGACATCCGATATGCCGCCAGTGATTCAATTCGACTGGGACTCCCAGCCCCGGTATATCGAGTTTTTGGGAACATCCCGCTTCAAGGCCTACCAGGTGAGTGGCCTGAATGCTCCGGCCGGCACGGTGTTTTATGAGAACACCAGTGACCCCGAAAACTTGGCGGGTGCCGAGCGTGGCGACTACTGGATGACCACCGTAGGCGCAACGAAACTCGTGCTCCGCTTCACACCGGCGGCGACCGTCAACTTGCAGGTGCTGACCAATGACTTCGTGCCGAGCTCTGGCGAGATTTACTCCGCCTACTAGTAGGTGAGCTATGCCCAAGGCATTAGAACGCAAGCTACAAGCGGAGGCTCGTAAGAAGTTTCCGCGTGATAAAGAGCGGCAAAAGCGCTACGTTTTTGGAGCGCTCCGCCGCACCGGCTGGGTACCAAACCAGCCAGGGAGTCAGGCATGATCGGTACGGGCGGATGGTCGATTCAGAACATCCTGAGTGCTCACTCACTCGCGATCCTCATGATTGTGATTGGGGCACTGCTGCTCATCGGAGCCATCACGTTGTCATTCCACGGCGCTGTTGTCATATAGGAGGCGGCACGCATGCAAATCTTCGGTATTCACATCATGAGCTTTTTGATTGGCGCCATTGTCGGCTATCTCGCCGGCAAGGGTTTCTTTTCGGGTCTGCTCGGCCGCAGGGCTGGGTGAGGGGAGTCATCAGATGAGTAGTGTACTCGCACTTGTCATGTCCATACTGACGCTCGGCGCTGGCGTATTTGTTGGCCTCTGGGCATCAAAACGTTTCGGCGGATAGCGGCGTGACAACGCTTGTTATTCTGTTGCTGGGCTATGGCGCCGTGCTGATTGTTTCAGCTATCGAGAGTAATGCCGATGGAAGTGACGTTTCTGTCATGCAGACCATCTCGGATATCTGGAATGACAAGGTGGACGTGCATAAGGGCAACACGCCGCCCAGTACTGCGCCGCCCGGCAACAACCCGCCGGTGCCTGGTCCTGGTCTACCAGCCCAGATACCCGGTGCTCCCATGCCCGCGAATGCAAACGCGACGGGCCAGATACAGGGCGGCGCCTTATGAGTGGATATAGCGGATTAGACTTCTCGACGGTCGGCGGCGAGCTCGCCTACTGGCTGACGCATATCACGCAGGCCTTCAAGGGCGGTCATCCCGGCTCAGGAGAAAATGGCTATGACTTTGGCATGCCCCACGGCACGCCCGTCTATTCCATTCTCCCTGGTAAGGTCGTCGGCGCCGGCTATTACGGCGGCGGCGGCGTCGTGGCCGTCCAGTATAATCCGCAAAATATCATCTACTACCAGCATCTTGATTTGAACCAGGTGCAAGTCGGCGATCAGATAGCGGCGGGCCAGCAGCTTGGCCTCTCCGGCGGGCAACTCTCCGGCGGCAATCATCCGGCAACCTGTTGCAGTGGCGGCGATCATATCGAAGTGGGCATCAATGCCCCATTCGGGGGAATGTGGAATCCTAACAACGTCGGGCCAAACGCTAACCCGATTGGCCTCTTTAATTCGCTAGCCGCTCAATACCAGTCGAACAACGTCAAGACGGGCGGCGCCGGAGGTGGGGCCGGTGGGTCGTTTGTCGGCCTGGTCGCTACCACCGGCACACAGAGCCAGACGGGGCATTGCATCTCGCCCTTCGGATACCAAATCTGCATTCCCAACACGATTTGGAACTGGATAACGCAGCCTATACGGCTCGCCAAGATATCGGCCGGTGTCCTGCTCATCCTGACTGGCGCCGCGTTGTTCATGTTTGCTGGAGCAGGTGCTCCGTATACTGGCGCCGCTGTCACGGCGCTGTCCGGTGCACCAGAAGCGGCTCCGGCGGTGTTCTCCGCTATTCGGAGTGTGACGCATCGGCGGCAACCGGGTGAGCCACGCCAGGCGCCAGCCCCGGCCGGGCAGACGGTACCCTATGCAGTAACCACCGTGCAGCGTTCGTATACGACGCGGCGCCTGAAGGCACAGATGCAACCGGGTACGGGCTACAGCATCCCCCAAAGGCCAGCAACAGCGGCGCCGGCGGCGCCTCCTATGGCGGCGCCTCCTACAACGCCAATCGACCAGCAGACGCCGCCGGCGGGCCGGCTCGGCACATCGCCCAACCCGATGACGGCTGAAGAAATCGCTAAGGCACAGGGCAAGCCTCCGCCAGGAATTGCCTCCTTCCTGGGCAAATATCCGGCGCCCAAGATACAGCGGGGGCCGCAGACAGGGCTCGGACAAAATACGTATGCCTACGGTGCTCGCCGAGCGCTGAGTCAGGAGCCCATTCCTGACGCTGAATATCTGCAAACCAAAGAGGATATCGCCAAGTTCATGGCATTCCAAGAGCACACAAAGCAAATGGAACGAGATAAGAAAGAGTCGGCGGGGCTAACGTATGGGGATGTACGCAAAGCACTTGGCTTGGATAAGCCAGGGCAAAAAGTTCCCGGTACGGAGCGAACGCTCGCGAGTGAGCAAGAGCACCTCACGACGTTGCAGCAAATACTCAACGAGGAAACTGACATGCGAGTGCGTGCCGGTATCGAGCGAGACATTGCCGCCACACAGGCAAGCATTAAAAAGATGCGAGGAGGCAAGTAGTCTATGCCAGGCGTCAATCGCACCATTGTGGCATCGGTCATCATCATCATGGCCGCCGGTATTTATCACTACTTCCTGCAAAACGGGAGCAAGAATACGACCCTTACCCGCATCATCGTGGGCGCCTACATGCTTGGCCTCTTCGCCAGTTTCTTTGATCTAGTTGGCTTTGGTGTCGGGCGAGTGGCTGGATGGATACTCATGCTGGCAATGGGCGTTGCCATTTTTACCGTCGTTACCGATCTCGTCAAGAGATTCCAGGGCAGTCCTGCCGGCTCTAAAATCGTGTTTGGTGGCAGTAGCCCGAGTTCGAGGTGATATCTATGATTGGTTCTATTGTCGGCCTGGCTGGCGCTATTGTGGGCGTAGGAGCGCTATTCGTGTTCCTGGGCAGTAACAATACGTCGGGCATCCTGAAGTCAATTTTCGATGGTTTTACCGGCAGTCTCAGCGCTGCGATGGGCCGCGGCAAGTAGGGGAGGCTCCATATGGGTATACTCTCAAGTCTCGGCCTACGCGGCACACAACCTGTAGGCGGCCTGGCACGTCCCATACGGCGTGCTGAGACTCGCCGCTGGGATAATGTACTGCTCCGCCCATTCCGCCCTCTGGTGGCAGGCTCCCTGCCTGACCGTCCAGCGCCCCGAAATGCGCCGGTTGCATCGCCGGTCATGTCGGCCGCCGTGCCGCCGGCCATGCCCTTCGCTCTGCGTACGGCGCCGCGTGGCCGTTTGGGTACCGTGCCGAAACTCGCACCAGGTCGTCAGGGATCCGGCCTCGGCGTGCCGGTTGGCGCCGGTTTTCAGCAGCTCGTCTACACCGGATTTACACCGATGGAATCAAGCCCGGCGCTGGAAAGCAATTATCGTGCCATCACGATACCCAACGGGAACATTGTTCCCTGGATGCCTGGCCAGATGTTGCGGCCAACCTACCGGGCTCATGACTTCGCCCCGGCTCAGCGCTTTTTCAATCAGGCTCGCAGTGCTCCCATGTGGAGCCAGGCGCACTTCTCGCCCAAGCAACGGCCGCTCATCCCGCCCGTGCAGATGTACCTGCTACGCAATCCTTCCAACGTCGTCCGGCGCATGGTGCCATCGGCACAGCGCAACATTGGCCTATACACCATTGGCTACCCAACGCGTGCGAGCGTTGCGGCCGGCCTGTCCGGTGGCCCGGTCAATGTGCTGGGGGGAGGCTACTAGATGGCAGTCCTATCCCGGCGCCTTGGGCCGCTCCCCATGTGGGCGTATATCGCTATCGTCGTCATAGGCGGCGTGGTGTTCTACCTGTGGTGGAGGCATTACACCAATAGCAACGCCGCGAACCAGGCACAATCTACGTCTGGTATTGCCGGCGCCAATCCGGCCTATGACCCGCTCAACCCGACCAACGACCCCAACATTGACCCGAATACTGGCGTGCCCTATCAGCTCGAAGAGGCAACCAATCCAGCGACGGGAGCTCCCTACTACTACAGTAGCCCGACGAGCTCGCCGCCGCCGTCGACAACAACCACGCCGGTCGTGACGCCGCCGACGAGCTCAGGCGGCGAGCAGATACCCGCCGGCGGCAAGGGCTATACCTTCCAAACGGTAGGCAACACCGGGCAGACCAATCACCTGTACAACGTGGCCATGCAAGAGTATGGCGTGACCGGAACGTCAGCGACCAATGCCGCAACACAAGCTATCATCAACGCGAATCCCAGCCTGCAAGGTAAGTCTTACACCTACCAGCCACCTGTTGGGACTCGCATCGTCATTCCGCAACGCTAGAGAGGCGCATGTATGAACGGTATTGCCGGCGGCGAGCTCTGGCTCACAGCGGCGTTTGTTGCCTATGAATCGGCATTCGCCTACTCACAATTCATGCCGAGCCTCTTCACCATACGGAGCCTTGGGAATGACGATTCCAGTAAGTTGCAATCGCTGCGACAAGGTGAGGTCATTGGTACCGTCTTTACGGGCGGCTTTGCGATCCTGTTTAGTCTGCTGCTTAAGAGCTGGCTACCGTTGGCTCTGGCGGCCGTATCATGCGGATTTGTTCTTATTGTCTATGAATGGGCTATCCGCACGAGCCCCAACTACCAACAGGGAGCATGATATGGGCACAGAAACACTTACGGCGAGCACAGTAACAGTAATGGCGCCAACCATAACGGCGCCAGCTCCCTTCCACGGCACATCGGCCGCTGACATGCAAAAATTGTTCGGCCGAGCGGTCTTGTTTGTCTTCCCTGACGTGGGCTGGAGTGTGAAGCAGTTTGCCGGCATGGCATCGGCCGCCAAGGCGCTCGGATTTGATACCATCTCGCCTAAGATCGGCGAAGGTACGCAGGCCTGGTATTCGCTCGACGCGGTCAAGCAACAGCGGGCCGCCGTGCTCGCCGCCGGTTGCGGCTATGCGCCGTTCTGGTATAGCGTCGGCCCCAAGTTCGGCATTGTCGCCGCCGAGGCTCGCATGATGCAACAATATGGCGATGCCAACGCCGGGGTCATCATCTCCGATATGGAAACCGAATGGGACGGCCAGGTCGCCGCCGCTGAACAGTTCGCGAGCATCTTCCGGCCCTGGGTAGGCACACTGGGCGTCACCACATGGGCCGACCCGATCTATCAAAACTGGGTCGGGGTCATGGCGGCACTCGCCCCGGCCGTCAATGTCTGGATTCCCCAGCGATATGACAACTGGCTGGCATCTCAGGCATTGCCGGCCGAGGCTACGATCATTCAGCCCGCCGTCGATTTGTCGCAGGAATTCGGCCCCAACAACGTCACATCGCAGGTGCTCCGCATTGCGTCTCGCGGCGGTACGGCCTGGATATGGGATAACGCATTTGCCCGAGCGAACCCAGGACTGGCGCGGAATCTGACGGCGATATTGCATAAGGGGTAAGCCGATGGCCGATCTATTGGATAGCTTATCTGATTCGCTGACGAAACTCTTTCATGGCCCCAGCGGTACGGGCGTTGTCGTGAGTGCTGGCCCTGGCGGGCCTGAGAGTGACGACGAGTCACACCGCGTGGTTGTCGAGAAAGCGCACAAGGGCACCATACCGCTTGGCTATCTCGCCAAGCATCCCGGCTTGGGCCGCAATGCTCTAGGCTTTGGGGGCGCCGCCGACGCGATCACGGTTGACGCGTCAGACGACGCCGCGGCGCTGGAGCATAGCCTTGAGGAAAACGCCAGGATAGCACGTGTCGCCAGGAGGGTGCATGATCGTGTCGAGCATGGCCACGTCCGCATGGGCAAGTGGTATTGGCTTGAGGGCCATAGCGACCAGACCGTAGGGCCATGCGTCGGCCCCTATTCCTTGTTTGACGGCACGATGACGGCGCCTGGAGCTGGGAACAGTGTGACCCAGATACCCATAGCCGTGCCGGCTGGTACTCTCTCACCGCTGTATCTGCTCGACCGCTATCCCGGTGCCATGTATATGAGCCTGTTTGTGTCGAGCTTCGCGTTTGTGCCGACTGGTGCCACAACGACCGGCGTACAGGAGTGTTGGTTTACCGATGCGGGCGGCGCTGTAGCGGGCCTGGGCATCTATCCGGCGGCCAGTGGAGCATCAGGTATCCAGAATATCAATAAGCAGTGTAGCTCGCCGCTGACCGACTCCGGTGTCGCCCAGCTCGGAACGCTGACGGTCAACAACCTGGGCATTGCTGGCACGCCGACCACCGTACGCTGGCAGCTCTCCATTGGCTTTATCGCGTTTCTCGCCGATCCCTGGTTTAACCAGCAGATGATTGTACCGCAGACCAAGGCCGAGAACGTCAAGACATTCCTGCCTGATGACATCTTTGCTTAGGAGCTCCTTATGGAATCATTCATCCGATTAGGTGTCACGGTGGGCATCGTGCTCGTGTATCGATGGAGTCTCCATCTCTCGACGCCGGCGAAGGACTACCGACTCCTGAGCGACCTGGTCGACGAGCTCGGCGTGCATGTCCGACGAGGTATTACTATGATGCGTGTGTGGCTCATGAGCCTCATAACCTACGTGCCCAGCTCGACGGTACAGGATGCCTGGGTGATGCTGCGAGACAGGTTCGCGGCAGGTAGATATGGGGAGGCGGGCACATGATTCCTATACAGCCATTCATGGGCAACACGGCCATACCGACCTACCTCAAGTACTCTGCCGTAGGCATGTTGCTCGTTACCTACTTTGGCGTGCTCGGCTATGCCGGGTTTGTTCTGATCACACAGGGACAGAACAACCTACCATCATGGGTCGCATTTATCATCGGCACCGGACTCACCCAGGCACTGAATCTTATTTCTCAGCACGTCAGCTCAAGCGTAGGTGAACAAGCGACCACACAGGCGGCTATCAATCAGGCTGCAATATCCGCAATGGAACGGAGCGAAACACATGCCAGCTCTCCTACCGCCTAGTATGCAAATCGGGGCCAATCCCCCCGGATATTCGGCCATGCCGTCCACCGGACCAATCCGCACGCCGATGGCCAATCCCGCCCTGCCGGTCACCATCCAATCCGCCGGCTTTTCTACGTCGGTATCGGGACCTACCAACATATCGCAAACCGTCACGGCTACCAAAACGGGCACGTACCTCGTATGGGGTGTCGCGGTCAATGCCAGTGCCGGCGCCGCCCTTGGTGGCACGCCTGCCGGCTGGACACTGCTCACGTCGCAAACCGTGGCCACGCTGGCGGCCGCTCTCTACATCTTTCCCGGCAACCCCGGCGCCCTGACGAGTGTGACGTTTAGCAGCAATGCGACGGCCACGACGGGCGGTATTGCCTCGTGGTTCTGGGAGCTCGATAACGTCTTTTTCGTCACGGCGAAAGGTGTATCCGCCAACGGCAACAGCACCAGCCCGGCGTCGGGCAGTGTGACGCCCGCCAACAATCTCAACATGATGCTGGGAATGGTGGCTTGGGTGCTGGGCGCTGCCACACTCAGCGCCCCGACTGGCGGCTGGACAACGACCAATGCTCAGACGAGTAGTACCGTTGGAACGACCAACGCCGCTATCGAGACATTCTCCCAGATAGGAGCATTCGGCCCGCCTGGAGCGGCGAGCCTTGGTGCAACCCTGTCGGCCGGCTCGGTCTGGGTTGACGGCGTGCTTGTGGTGCCATCGACGGCAAGCGGCAACTTCAGCCTTGACCCGGCAATGGCAGCGGTCAATGCTCGCATCGACGGAGGTGCCGGATACGCGTCCGGCGGCGCATGGGGGCCACTTGGCGGTACCAAACCGGGCGGAGCCGGAGGCGGCTATTAATGCCGGGCATCAGGATCGCCGATATCAATGTGGCCGGCCTGACGGTCGGCCAGGTGATACCGCTTAAGCTCCCATTCGGTACGTATCTCCCTGCGACTCTGAAGCAGAATAGCGAGGGTTCGGCGGCGATACTCCGCATCTGGAATGAGTCAGGCGTGGGGTTTGACTACGTGCAAGTGGGCGGCGTCGATACGGGTAGTGTATGCGCTGGCGGCTGGTATGATATCGAGCTTGATCACGACGTACAGCAAATCAATTTCACCGTGTCGTATATCCTGCCCAATGCGCCGGTATCTCTGCTCAAGTCGACCTACTACTTGCCAGGCCAGACGCCGCCGCTGCGTGCGATCCTGGGCAATTCGCCGATTGGGGGGGCGGTCGTTAATTTGACAGCAAACAATCTGATAAACCAGGGCAATCCGGCCGGTACCAACATGGTACAGGGCAGCAGCTCGCCGGCGGCCGGCTCCATCATCATCAATAACGACGGCAGCGGTTCGCGGTCGCTTATCTCCAATGGCGTTACCGAAGTGCTAGAGAGCTGGACCGAAGGCACCGGATTGACTGAGGCGGCCGTGGTATATGGCGCTTCGACGGATTATCAGGCAACCAATTTCTTCGGCGAATTCAATGGCTACATCAAGTCACTTAACGGCGTGGCGACGACCCAGGCACAGGGCGGTAACGGTGTGCCGGCAGGCTTTACGATCCTGTTGGAGTCGCACGTCACGGCTACGTCCATCCAGACACTTTTCAATGTCACCATCACCCAGGGCGGCCTTTATCGCTTCTCCGGCTATATCACGATGGGCAATAACCTTGCCGAGCCGGTAACCTATAAAGTTGCCTGGCAAGACTTGTTGTACACCGGCCATACGACCACGTTTATCGACAACGCCAACCAAAAACCGCTGAATGGGGCGAATAACATCGGCCCTACGGATACGATTCCTCTGGTGACATTTACCGTGCTCGCTACCGCCGGCGGCAACCTCACCGTGACCTACCAGGACCCGGCCGGCACGCCCAATGACTTTGTTTCCCTGTATATCGAGTATCTGAGTTGAGGCGGGGTGAGGTATGGCCGGAATCAAGAGCCTAAGCGATCAGCAGCTCGCCGACCGCCGAGACTATCTCCAAGGGAAGGTAGATGACCCGAACACGCCGGCCCAGCATTGGTGGAATCTACGCAGGGAGTGCGATGATTGCAACCGGGAAATAGAACGCCGACGCCAGGGCAAGGAGTGGGCATCTAACTATTTCGGCGGCGGTCGGCGAGGCAATAAGGGCGGCCGCCCTAAGAAATCAGGCGACGTGCCCGATGTTGATGTATAATCGGGATATGAAACGTAGCCAGGCCATGCGTGCCACCGGCATGAGTGCAGCACGCCTAAAATACCGCTGGCGGGATCAGGATATCCCCTACGCCTGGGTTGTCGCTGTGTGTCTCCGCAATGAGGCATCCAGGTTGCCGCATGTTCGTCTGTCGATACCGAGCTATGGATATTTGGGAATGCTGATGCTCAGGATGATGGAAGACACCCCTCAAGCCGATCCAGAGGTCTAATCAAGGTCTAATCATGGACATACAGCCATACTTCTGGCCGCCGCCATATATGTACTATCGGAACCGGCAAGGAAAGTGGTCAGTGCTCGACAATAACAAGGAACGTGCCACGCTAGCAACCTATCTAACAGAGGCAGAGGCACGTCGTGATGCCTGCGTGAGGAACTGCAAGCAGTACGGCACACAGTGCCCAGAGCATCCACAGGTCTAATCATACCGCCTGCCCTCGCTAGACCCTCTGTTGGCCCTCTCATATGGATGAGCTAGCTCCCGTGCTATACTGATGACAGCTCGCCGGGAGATCAGTTCCCCGGATGAAATGACCCACCTATTTGCAGGGTGGGTCATTTCATCCGGAATCCTGCCCCAGTAGGATGCGTAGAGCTTTCGTCATGCTCTCCCCCACCCTCTGTATCTGCTCTGGCAGCTCCCGGAGTGCTATCATGTCGACCAGAGCTCGCATCATAAGGAGCTGCCTGGCTAGGTGTTCACAATTGCCACACATCAATTTATTGGCTCGGATTTTACGGCCACACCCCGGACACGGTTTTAGCATTTC
>Ga0210402_10002034_pt1 | contig 20107 bp, 18 predicted proteins | sample IncBWC7MmetaG_FD_161055 | JGI IMG/M metagenome (GOLD analysis project Ga0210402, IMG submission 161055) | Forest soil microbial communities from Barre Woods Harvard Forest LTER site, Petersham, Massachusetts, United States - Inc-BW-C-7-M | ecosystem: Environmental > Terrestrial > Soil >... | reverse complement strand
GTAATCCCCCTTTTGGCCCCCCTCATCGGTCCTCGGCGACTGGCCAAGCCGCCCTTACGCCGTTACACCGGATCTGGCGGCTTGCGGGCAAGCCTTGGAGGCTCTGGAACGGCCGCCGAGCGGCTCCAAATCGGCTCGCATCAAGGCCTACTGAGGTCCGGGGCTATAGCGAGTGACATCGGTTGTTCCCGACAGCTATCGCGCAGCGGTACAATTTAGCCTTCAATGACCTGCCAAGCCGCAAGACCAGGAGTTTTTACATGACTGAAAATCACCGTATGGGGTCGAACCCACTCCTCACCCGGCGTAAAATACTGGGAGTGTCCGGCGAGGCGGCATTGGCCGGCATCGCAGCCGGTACGGTTTCGCAGGCTGCGGAAATACGGCCTCGTATCGCCTGTGTCGTCACCTATTGGGCTGCGCCGGGATCACATGCGGACTGGATCATAACCAAGCTGTTGGACGGTTATTGGTGGAAGGGCGCCCATACTCCTTCGCGGGTGGACGTGGTGTCCGTTTACATCCATCAGTTTCAGGAAAGCGGATTGGGCCAGAAAGTGTGCAAAGCGAAAGGCATTCCGATCTTTAACACCGTAAGTGAAGCCCTCACGCTCGGGGGGAAGGAACTTGGAGTGGATGGTGTGGTCCTGGTGGGAGAACACGGGATTTATCATGGCAATCTGAAAGGACAGAAATACTATCCGCGCTGGTGGCTCTACCAGCAGATTATCCGGGTTTTCGAGCAGAGCAAGCGCTCGGTGCCAGTCTTTAACGACAAGCACCTCTCCACCAGTTGGGACGAAGCCAAGTGGATGTTTGACAAATCTCGTGAGCTGAACTTTCCTTTGTACGGCGGTTCCTCCATACCGTTCTACTTCCGCAAGCCCGAGATCGAACTCGATATCGATACGCCCATCAAAGCATCGATCGTGGCTGGAAGCGCTGAAGATGAGGGAAGCCTTTTCCATTGTGTCGATGTGCTCCAGTGCTTTGCAGAACGCCGCAAGGGCGGTGAGACAGGCATCGCGGCGGTGCAGTGCATTCAAGGGCCGGAAACATGGAAGTGGACCGACCGCAATCCTTGGGCGGGCAATCTGCTTGAGGCAGTGCGGACCAGCTTTAACCTGAAGGCGGGACAATTTCAGGAGACCACCCGCCAGCCAAGCGTCTCTGTCGTGGAGTATCGTGACGGGACGAAAGGGGCGATATATTCGGTCCGGGGTGTGGGGTGGACCTACGCCGGCAACATGGACGGGCGTAAGGCCCCGACGATCATCTCGATGCTTGGCTGGCCCGGGCCCTACTCCCAGTACCACGCCGCGAACGCCTACGAGCATTGGCTCATCGAGATGATGCTGACCAGAAAGGAACCATACAATGCGGAGCGACTGCTTCTGTCCACAGGGATTGTCTCGTACAACATGGATTCCAACTGGGAGAACGGCCGTCACTATGACATCGGACGGCGCATCGAGACGCCGTTCATGAACATAAGCTACCGCTCGACACGGGGACCGCTCTTTGAGAGGGAGCCGCGGCCGCCGGTCATCCCATACATACGGGGTTTTGAACAATAGGCTCTGCGCGAGAATGTGGCGGAAGACGCATTTTAAGCCGCTTTTTGAAAAACGACCAATTCGGTCATGGCCGCGGCAGGATGAGTGACTTAAGGACAACGATGGCGAGATAGACCACGGCGCGGTAGCTCCAAACGCCGAGCCCAAGCCCAAGCCCGAGACTGAATCGCGCGCGCCGAGGTCATTTTGACAACGGCCTTATTTTAACGCCCGATGCCCGGTCGGCCTGTTCCTGGGACCTGCCATGTCTCGGATGCTGGCCCTGCCACAGTTAACTCGCCTGTTTTCAACGGCGAAAAAACACGGTGGGAACTGCAGGTCCCGCCTGGCCCCATCAGCCCTCCGTCTTGCCCACTACCGGCGGCGCCGCGATGAACCGGTAGCCCACGCCACGGACCGTCAGCAAGTGCCGCGGACGGGTCGGGTCTTCCTCAATGTAGCGGCGCAGGCGCACAATGAAGTTGTCGATGGCGCGCGTGTCGGTGTCTTCGTGCAGCCCCCACACTTCTTCCAGCATGGCTTTCCGCGAGACCGGCTTGCCCTCATGCTGAATCAGGTACCGGAGCAGGTTCACTTCCATCAGCGTCAACGGAAATACCTGGTCTCGCACGCGCAGTTCCAGCAGATCGAAGTGTACCGACTTGTCGCCGAACGTGAACATGTCGCGCGGCTCCGGCCGGGTTTCGATCTCCAGTCGGGTTTCGATGTGGTTCATGGAGGCGCGCAGCCATTCGCGGCGGCGCAGCAGACCGCTGATGCGGGCGATGAGGATGGCTAGTTCGAAGGGTTTGGTGAGGTAGTCGTCGGCGCCGGCGGCGAAGCCGCGCAGCACATCGTCGGGATGGCCGCGCGCGGTAAGCATCAGGGTGGGAATGAACTGGCCGCTTTGACGCAATTCGGACATCACGGTGAAGCCGTCTTTGCCCGGCAGCATGACGTCCAGCACCACCACGTCAAAGGCCGGGTCTTTGGCCAGGATTTCGAGGGCGCTTTCACCCGTGTCGGACACCTGCACCTGGTAGCCCTCGGCCTCCAGGTTGAATCGCAGCCCATCGGCCAGGTGCTGCTCGTCTTCCACGATCAGGATTCGGCTCATTTGGCGATCGGGAGTTGCAGTATGAAGGTGCTGCCCCTGCCCGGTCCCTCGCTTTCCGCCCAGACGCGGCCGGCGTGACGCTTGGCCACGGAGCGCACAATGTAAAGCCCCAGCCCGGTGCCCTTCACGCGCGAAGCCAGGGGGCCCGGAACGCGGTAAAAGCGTTTGAAGACGTGCTTCAGTTCGTCTTTGGGAATGCCGGCGCCGCGGTCCTTCACGCGGACCAGCACGTGTTTCTCGTCGGCCTGGGCCGTCTCCACGGTAACCTGCACGGCGTTCCCGGAATACTTCACGGCATTGTCGATGAGGTTCAGGACCGCCGCGCGCACGTCGTCCACGTCGCCGAACACGGTTAAGGCTGGTCCGGCATGGTACTGCAGGGCGTCCGGCGAGGCATGGTGCATGGTCCGCGCGCGCGCCACGCAGGCCTCCACCAGTTCGCCAATGGCGATGCGCGACAAGTTGAGCCTGTGGCCGGTAGCGCCTACGCGGCCCGTCTGCAGGACTTGCTCAATGGTGGAGATCAGGCGGTCGCTATCTTCCAGCATGATACGGTAGAACTCCTGGCGCTTCTCTTCGTCCACCGGGCGCTTCTGCAAGGTCTCCAGGTAAAGACGAATGGAGGCGACGGGCGTCTTGAGTTCGTGGGTGACGGCGTTGATGAAGGCGTCGTGCTGCTCATTGCGCCGGATTTCGCGCACCAGGAAGACGGTGTTGAGCAGGATGCCGCAAATGATCAAGGCCAGCATCAGCAGCCCGAGAAGCAGCAGGAAACCGGTGCGCCACTTCAGCAGAATCCACCCGATGTAGAGGACCAGCAGAACCGAGATCAGGCCGACGCTGAGAGCGATAAAGAAGGCAATCGATTTGCGCCGCCCGGTCATCTCCATGATTCAAGCTTACAGGAAAGCTATCAGCTATCAGCTATCAGCCTGCAGCTCCGGAATGCGCCTTCGGCGCGCTGGTCAAACTGCGCCCGGCCGATAGGTGCCCGCCGGTCGGAAGCTGATAGCTGACAGGCTGAAAGCTGATAGCTTCTTCGCTACTTCAGCGAGATCTTGCGCACGTACGATTCCACCGGCGCCGTGCCTTCCTTCTTCTTGCCCTTGTCGTCGTAATCGTTCCAGCCCGTCGAAGCCAGAAAGTAGAAATCCGTTCCCACGACGGTACCGTGGGTGGGCTCGCCCAAACCCGGCGAATTGGCTTCCAGCACCGCCTGCCGCTGCAGGTCCAGCGAGAACCGCATAATGCGCGGCGGCGAGGTGCCGTTCTGCACAGCCAGGAACCCATCGCGGTATACATAGAGCCCGTCGATGCCGCTGAGCGCGATATCCCGGGCCGGCTGAAGCCATTTCACGGATCGCGCGGCCAAATCCATGGCGGCGATCCCGCGGACGTAGTCGGGGATGTATAACGTTTTCTCATCGGCCGAAAGAGCCGGCGTTTGCGGGGATGGAAACTCGCCGGGGGCGTCCAGACGAACCAATTCCCTGGCTCCGGCGGGAAGCTGGAAGACGGCGCCGTAGAGGCCTTCCGAGATGTAGAGGTCGCCACGGCGGCTGATGGTCATGTCGCCCAGAAGGCCCTTGACCGGCGATTCGATGCGCTGCCGCAAGGCGCCCGTTTCCAGATTGAAGGCCAGCAGCGCGGTCTTGTCCTTGTCGGCTTCCACGCAACTCTCGCAGTGCGGAATCCATCCGGTGGCGGCCCACAGGGTGCGGCGGCCGGCGTCCACGCGAAGCGCCAGAATGGACCAGTCGGACTTGGCGAAGACGTGGCCGTCAGCGGTGACGATGGTCCCCTTGCGCACGCTGCTGATGAAGAAGCGGCGCGTTTTCGGATCGTAGGTAATGTCTTCGGGGATGATGTCGCGGGCCGGAAGCGTGAACGCGGGAACGGCATGAGATACCGGCTTCTTGCTGTCGTCAATCTGTTTGAGGATGGCGGCGAATTCGGTGGTGGAGCGGAGCGAGGAGAAGTCATCGTCCGCCGCCAGGTCATAGACCAGCCGCATGCCGGCCCAGTCGCGCAACGCGGCCAGCGCGGCGGCCGAATTGCCGAGCCTGGCTTCGGATGCCGCCAGGTTGTACGCAATCCGCGGGTTGCCGGGCAACAGCGGCCGAATTTCGAGCAGCAAGCCGCGAAGCCTGGCGTAGTCCTTGGCCTCGATGGCTTCGCGGGCGCTATGGTTGAGCACGCGCCATCGCGGTTCGGGGGCATCGCCGGCCGCCAGCAGGCACGCCGCCAGCACGGAGGCCGCCAGCAGGAACGCCACCAGCCGGAACGCCAACCGGAGAACGGGCGCGATTTTCATCGAAATAGCAGGGGTGCGTAGTCGTTCAGGTAGTGGCGCCAGTTGATCCACGTGTGAGCGCCGGTACTTTCGTGGAATTCGTTCTTGACTCCATGCTTATTGAGCACCGCCACCAGGTTTTTGGCGCTCGCATTGGCGCCGGTATCTTTTTCGCCTACGCCCACCCAGAAGACTTTCACCGTCTTGTTCGTCTTATCGGCGTGGTCCAGAAAGGCCGCGTTGAGTTGCTCGAAGCCCGCCGTGGTCTGCGGGTTGACACCGGAACTCCAGACGCCGATGTACGCGAACAGATCCGGATTGCGCGGCGCCACACGCAGCGTCTGACCGCCACCCATGGAGAGGCCGGCGATGGCGCGGCTCTGTTGATTGGCCAGCACACGATAGTTTTTCTCCACGTACGGCACGATGTTCTTGAGCAGTTCGTCGGCGAACTTGTCCTGCGCGCTGGCGCCCGGTGCCGCGGAAGCAACCTCGGTTGACGGCGGCACTGCCGGGCGCGGCATGCTGCCATTGGGCATCACCACCAGCATCGGCTTGGCCTTCTTTGCCGCCAGCAGGTTGTCCATGATGAAGCCGGCTCGGCCCATGGTGCTCCAGCCGGCATCGTCGTCGCCGCTTCCATGGAGCAGGTACAGCACCGGATAGCGCGTGTTGCCGCCGTCATACCCCGGCGGGGTGTAGATATGCATGCTGCGTATGGTGTCCAGGGTGGAGGACTGGTACCAGACGATGCGCACATCGCCGTGCGGCACCGGCAATGTGTCTTCGAAGGCGGCTTCCCGGCCGGGGACTTCGAACATGTTGTCGTTGCTCGTAATGCCGGGCTTGATTTGAGGGTTCTTCGGATCCAGCGTCCTTACGCCGTCAACCGTAAAGGAATAGCTGTAAAAATCCGGCGTCAGCGGCTCGGTAGTGAATGACCAGACACCCTTATCGTCCTTTTCCAGGGTGGCGCGGCCGGTCAGGAAGTCGCCGCCCAGGGTCACTTCGGACGCTTTGGGCGCATAGATGCGGAAGGTGGCGCGGTGATCGGACGCCACGTCTGGCGAGACCAGGGTGTCATTCGGCGTAGGTGTGCGCGGCGCGCGCTGAGGCTGAGCGGCGGCGGTGAGGCAGAGCAGGCCGGCTGCGACGGCGGATGCGAGAACGGTTGGTTTCGGCAATCGGGAAAACCTCCTACCGTTCCGCAGTCTACAACAAATCTTCGGCTCCGCGGGCGGCGATATCAACGCGAGTACTAACCGCTTTGTGGGGAACCTCTTTTGGGGGAATATACCCGCCTGGCTCTGTCCAACGCTTCGGGTGCGGTTTATCCCGACGCATCCAGATTAACAATCTGCCCCACAAAACCAGGGACCGCGGCCGCGGCCGTGGTTACTGAGGGAGAATACAAGGATGCGAAGAAGACTCCTGGTTTGCCTTTGCGCGGCGCTTGGCTCGCTGGCGGCGCAGAACAATCTGACCACCACCGCCACCCAGCGCTATTTCAACGGAGTTCGCCGGAACCTGGAAGCCGCTGCCGACGCCATGCCCGCCGAAAAGTACAGCTTCCGGCTTACCGCCGAACAGATGACCTTTGCCGAGTGGCTCATGCACTCCGCCGACCGCAACTACACCGACTGCGCCGTGCTGAAATCGGAGTCTGCCCCGGAAGCCCAGCACCAGTTAACCAGTCTGAAAGAGAAGGCCGACGTCGCCAAGGCCCTGAGGGACTCGTTCGCTTATTGCGCCGCGGCCATCGAAGGGGCTAACGATCAAAAGGTACTCGCCACCCCGCAAACCACCAACGCGCTGCTGCACGTCATCGTGCACAACAACGAGATCTACGGAAACGTAGTGGGGTATCTCCGAATCAGCGGAATCGTTCCGCCCTCCACCGCGGCCCGAACGCCGCCGAGGAAAGCCGAGAAGTGACCCGCCGCACCATGCTGACAGGCGCTCTGGCCACGCCCCTGTTTTCGCAAACCAGCGGCCAGGTTTTCGCCTACGCCGGCTGCTACACCACCGCACAACGGCACGCGCACGGCGACGGTATCCACGTCTACCGCATGGACCGGCAGACGGGCGCCTGGACCCACATTCAGCACGTTGGTAACCTGGTCAATCCTTCCTTTTTGATTGTCAGCCGGGATCAGCGTTTTCTCTACTCCGTCCACGGCGATGAAGCCTATGCCACGGCGTTCGCGGTGGACGCGGGATCCGGATTCCTGACTATGCTGAACCAGGCCGATACTGGCGGCGCCAATGGCGTGCACCTGGCGGCGGACCCGGGCGACCGGTTTATGGTGGTCGCCAACTATGCCGCGGGCAGCGTCGCGGTACTCCCGGTCCGGCCGGACGGACGGCTGGCGAACCAGATTCAGTCGATCGGCCTGCAGGGCCAGCCGGGGCCGAACCCGAAGGAGCAGACCAGTTCGCACCCGCATCACATCGTCTTCGATCCCTCCGGCCGCTTCGTGCTGGCGCCGGACAAAGGCTTCGACCGCGTGTTCGTTTTCCGTTTCGATGCGGCCAGCGGTAAGCTGAGCCCGGCCGACTCGGCGTCAACAAAGTCGAGCGCCGGGTCCGGTCCCCGCCACGCAGCCTTTCACCCTTCGCGGCCCATCGCCTGGGTAGTCAACGAACTCGCGAGCTCCGTCACCACTTACGAGTGGGACCCGCGGCACGGCAGTCTGCAGCCGGTGCAGACGCTGCCCACGCTGCCACCCGATTTCCAAGGCGAGAACACCGCGGCCGAGATTGCGGTCGCACCCGAGGGCCGGTTCGTTTACTGCTCGAACCGCGGCCACGATAGCATCGCCATTTATTCCACTCATCCCAAGACCGGGATGCTGGCATCGGTTGGATGGGTACCCACCCAAGGCAAGAGCCCGCGCTTCATTGGGTTCGATCCCTCGCATCGGTTCCTGTACGCCACCAACGAACAGAGCGACACTATCGTAGCCTTCCGCGTGGATTCAGCAACTGGCGGCCTGACGCCCACCGGTCAGGTGGTTCAGAACGCCAGCCCGGTGACGGTGGCTTTCGCCAAGGCGTGAGGCGGCCTACACAGCGCTCACACTTCCGGCGGTTCACCAGGCAAGAGCCACATGACTCCGGCGCCGCACACGAAGAAGACCGATGTTACGCCCAGAGCCGCTCCCATTCCGTAGCGGTCGGCGAGCGCTCCCACGGTGGCCGGCGCCAGCGCGCTCAGGGCACGGCCCGTGTTGTAACAGAAACCCTGGGCGGTGGTGCGCGCGATGGGTGGGAACATCTCCGCCGCCATCACTCCCAAGGCACTGAAATAACCGTGGCCGAAAAAGCCTATCAGCGGACCGGCAACCAGAAGGACGGTGGCGTACTTGCCGAGCAGTCCGTAGACGGGGATGAGCGCGGCGGTGGTCAACACGAAGGTCAGGAACGCCGGACGCCGGCCGAAGCGGTCGGCGATAAAACCGAACAGCACGTAACCGAAAAAGGCGCCCACCTGCATGGGCACGATCCAAGCCGACGTTTTGACAATTCCAAGGCCCGCGCCGCCGCGCTCCACGGGGCTCGAAAGATACGCCGGAATCCAGGTGAACAGGCCCCAGTAGCCAAATAGCAGGCAGGAGCACAGCGCGGCGAACAGCAGCACGCGCCTCCGGAGTGGGGGGCGCAGTAATGCGGCGATCGGGGCGGCGCCGGGCTGCGCGGCTTTCCGCCAAACCGCCGGTTCCGGAATGCTGCGCCTGATCCACCAGGTGAAAAACGCCGGCAAAACTCCCAACAGGAACAGCGGACGCCATCCCCATCGCGGCAGCACCAGCGCCGCCAGGATCGCCGCCGCGATGTAGCCGATGGCCCACCCCGACTGCATCAGCCCGATGCCTTTGGCGCGATGTTTCGCGGGCCAGGTTTCGGCCACCAGCACAGACCCGGCCGCCCACTCGCCGCCCAAGCCGATGCCCACCACGGAGCGCCAGAAAACCAGTTCCGCTACCGTGCGCGAAGTCGCCGTGAATGCCGTGAATACGGAAAACACCAGGATGGACCAAGTCAACGCGCGCGCCCTGCCGAACCGGTCGGAGAGGTAGCCGAACAGGACTCCGCCGATGGCCGACGTGGCCAACGGAGCCGCCGCCAGGGCGCCCGCCGCCGCTCCACTTAACTGGAATTCGGCGCGGATGGCGGTGAGCGCGAAGGAGTACAACAGCACATCCATGGCATCCAGAATCCAGCCGAGTTGGGCGGCAGCCAGGACGCGCCACTGGTCGCGGCCGATATCGCGATACCAACTGGACGGCTTTATTGCAGCACGCCCGCTTTCTTGAAGTCGCCGGCCTTCACAAAGCTCAGCGTGGCCGGATCGACGTGGTGGCGGAAGGCTTCGTTGACCTCGGGCACTGTCAGGGTGGCGATCTTGGCCTCCATGGCCGCGTCAAACTTCATGGTGCGGTCGAAGCGCTCGCGGGTCAACAGCACGCCGGCCAGCGCACCGTCGGTGCTGCGCCCAACCCCCAGTTGCTCCAGCCACGCCTTCTTCTCGGCAGCCACTTCCTCCGCGGTGAAACCATCCTTCAGCGCGCGGGCCAACTCCTCCCGGAATGCTACATCCACCTTGGGCAGGTTCTGCGGCGCGCAGATGGCGGACATGGTAAACGTGGCCCCGTCATCTTTCGCATTCACGCCGAAGCCGGAATTGACGCCGTAGCTCAGCCCGTCTTTGTCGCGAATGCGATGCACCAGGCGCGCCGAAAACGTGCCGCCGAAGATCCGGTTGGCCAGCATCACCGCCGGGTAGTCCGGATCGTCCATTGCCAGGCGCGTGTTCATGCCGGCCAGGAATTGGGCATTCTGCTTGTCCGGGGTCTCAATTTTCCGTTCCATCGGTCCCACTTTGGAGTAGGGCAGCGTCACGCGCTCAAAGCGGCTGGGGCTCTTCCATTGTCCGAACAGCTCGGCGGCGAGCTTCTGGACGGCCGCCGGATCGAACTGGCCCACAATCACCAGTTCCGCATTGGAGGCGCCGTAGAACTGGGCGTAGAACTTGCGCGCTTCATCCAGCTTTACATTCTTGATCTCCTCGATTTCCTCGTCCAGCGTGCTCACGTACCGGGTGTCGCCGCGCTCGTACGGCCTGAGGTGGCGCTCCAGTTCGATGGACCCAAGCACCTGGGGCTCGCTCCGGGCATTCTCGATACCGGCCAGCCGTTGCTGGCGCACCTGTTCGAATTCATTCTCCGGGAAGGCCGGCTCCCGCAGCAGTTCGGCCGCCAGCCGCAATGCGCCCGCCAGGTTGGCTTCGACTGTCTGGATGTTGGCGTTGGCGCCCGTGGCGTTGCCGCTCACGTTGATCTGCGCCTTCAGGCGGTCGGACTCATCTTGAATCTGCTGGCGCGATTTGTTCTTGGTGCCCCGCATCAGGAGGGCGCCCGCCATCTGGGCTTCCGCCGATTTGCCGAACACGGACTTGGGATCGCCAAACCGAATGCCCAACTGGGCTGTTACGATGCCGCCGCGATTCTTCTTCGAAACCAGGACCAGTTTCATCCCGTTAGCCAGCTTGGCGCGGATCACGCGGCTTTCGATGTTGGCCGGGCTGGTATCGAAGGCCTCGCCTTGAGCGATCACCTCGCCGCCCTTGTAGTCTTTGAGCAGCGCCGTGAGGTCGGGCGCCGAGGGAATCTCGGAGCGCTCGGGGCTCTTGGTGGGGATGAACTCGCCCAGGGTGCGGTTGGATGGCAGCAGGTAAGCTTTGGCCACGCGCAGCACATCCTGCGGGGTGACCTTCTTCACTTCGTCGCGCTGATAGAACATCAGACGCCAATCGCCTTCGGAGATCACCTCGCTGAGCGCCAGGGCAACCGATTGCGTATTGGTCATCGCGAGGTCGATCTGCTTGAGCAGGCGGGTCTTGACGCGATCCACCTCTTCTTTCGTCGGCGGTTCATTGACCAGCCCCTCCACGGTCTTCAACATGGTCTGCCGGGCATCGTCCAGCGATTGCTCCTGGCGCAGGATCGCCAGGGCGATCAGGACCCCCGGGTCGCGCAACTCGAAATTGATCATGACTCCCTGGACCGCTTTTTTATTGTCCACAAGGGCTTTGTACAGACGTCCCGAAGGGGTATCGCCGAGCACACCCGCCAGCACCTGGATGGCGGCCGTGTCGGGATGCGTGGCAGCGGGCACATGGTAGAGCGCGGCCAGGGTTTGAGTGTCGCCCACCCGGCGTAGCGTGACCGTGCGCTCGCCATCCTGGGTGGGCTCCACCGTGTAAGTCTTCTCCAGTTTGCGGGACGGGCGCGGAATGTGGCCCATGGTATCGGCCACCCACTGCAAGGTCTTGGATTCGTCGAGCTTGCCGGCGATGGTCAACACCGCGTCGTCGGGTTGATAATATTTCTGGTAAAACGCCGCCAACCGGTCGATGGGCACGTTCTCGATATCGGAGCGGTTCCCAATGGGGAGGTGGCCGTAGTTGTGCCACAGGTACGCAGTTTCCAGTATGCGTTGGATCATGACGTTGGTGGGGTTGTTCTCACCCGATTCGAATTCGTTGCGCACCACCGTCATTTCCTTGTCCAGAATGGCCTTCTCCATGCGCGTGTTGACCATGCGGTCGGCTTCCAGTTCCAGCGCCCAGCGCAGGTTTTCGTCGCTGGCGTTGACGGTTTCAAAATAATTCGTCCGGTCCCAGGACGTGGAACCGTTCATGGCCGCCCCGTGTTCGGTCAATTCCTGCTTGATGTTGGCGCGCGTTGTGGTCTGGAGGAACATGAGGTGCTCCAGCAGATGCGCCATGCCGGTTTCGCCGTATCCTTCATGCCGCGAGCCGACCAGATAAGTGACATTGACCGTGACCTTGGGCTTCGAAGGGTCGGGGAACAAAAGAAGGTGCAGGCCATTGGGAAAAGCGTATTCCGTGATGCCCTCAATGGACGCCACCTTTTGCACGCCCTGAGGGAGAGTCTGGGTAAAAGCCGGCAAGGCCAAAGAAAGAACGGCCGCCACGAGAATGAATGAAGCGCTGCGACGCATAGGGATTTCTCCTTCCGAATTTCAGCTCGAATTTCCAGATCGGATTATGTCAGATGTCAAATTATAACAACGGAATGCCGGCCGCCCTCGGCTTGGCGGCTCATTGGTCGCGGCCGTGCTCAATCGTTCCGGGGATTTGCGAACCGGGCGGCTTGCCTGGGGGAAGGTGGCCCTGCCGCCAAGCCTTTCTCGTAGGCGTAGAATGAATGCAAGATGGCTAGGTCCAGGTTTAGCTCCAAACCGCACGCTGAGGTGTTGCTAAGGGTGTTCGACTTACCCAGACGTGGGATGACTCCGGCGCTCGCTGAAAGCATTTTGGCCTTCGACTTCCCCGAGGTGGATGCAGCCCGTATTGAAGAATTGAATGTCCGAGCCAATGAAGGTGAGCTCACCGACGAGGAAGAAGCTGAACTGGAAGCGTACATCAATATCAATGATCTCCTCGCATACTGGCAGTCGAAGGCCCGTCAGATCTTGCAGCAGCCAGCATGAGTGAACCGGCTGAGGCGGTTCGGCGGCGCGCCGCCAATCGCTGCGAGTACTGCCGCCTGCCACAAGCGGCGTTCCGCCGAGGATTCCACATGGAACACATCGTGGCCAGGCAACACGGTGGGTCGACTAGCCTTGACAACCTTGCATTCGCCTGTTGGAGCTGCAATCTGAAGAAAGGTCCCAACTTGTCTGGTATCGATCCAGAGACCGGGCTTATGGCGGCGCTCTTTCATCCCCGCAAGGACTCCTGGTTGGAACATTTCTCTGCGCATATTGGCACTCTTATCCCGCTCGGTGTCGAGATCCGTGGCTTGACACCGGTGGGACGTGCGACGGTTCGGGTACTTGGGCTGAATGAGGAAATGCGGCAGATGGTCCGTTACGAGCTCTGGCTAGAAGGGTTGTATGCGAAATAGTTCTCGGCCGCAATCCGCTCACATTATGGCGGCGTAGCCGCCGTCTCGCGGGCGGGATACGACCCCCTGCAAAAAGCACGTAGAATGAAAGGCGCGCTATAGACGCCGCTATCATGCCCGGCACACCGCCAGCCCAACGCGCCGACGACCCGGTCGCCCCCGGGCAGCTTCTCGCCGATCGCTTCCGCGTCATGCGCCGCATCGCCCAGGGCGGCATGGGAGTGGTCTACGAAGCCTTCGACGAGAAACTTGGCCGGCGCATCGCTCTGAAGTGTGCGCGCGGCGGGCACGACCGGCATCTGTCCCCCGAAGTCCGCCTGGCCACCGAAGTCAGCCATCCCAACATTTGCAAGATCTACGAAATCCACAGCGCGCAAACTCCCGCGGGGCCGCTGGAATTCTTCACCATGGAGTTCCTCGAAGGGCCCACCCTGTACCGCCGCCTGGAAGAAGGCAGAATAGACCGCAAGGAAGCCGAGGCCATCGCTCGCGATCTGTGCGCCGGCCTGGCGGAGGCGCACCGCCACCAGGTCATCCATGGCGATATGAAAAGCGCCAATGTCATTCTGACCAGGAATCCGGACGGAACACCGCGCGCCGTGATCACCGATTTCGGCCTGGCCCGCGCCGCCCGCACCTCCGGGATCCGGGGCGGCTCGCCGGGGTACATGGCGCCGGAACTGTACGCCGGCCAGCCCACCACGGTCGCCTCCGATATCTACGCCCTCGGCGTGATTCTGCACGAACTCGCCTGCGGCGTCCGGCCCGACGAGCGGGTCGCCATGGCGGCCAGCACAGCAACGCTGCTCCCGTCCGATCCTCCGGTGAAACTGGACCACCGCCGGCGGCTCGCCGACCTGAGCCAGGCGCCTCCGCCCCCGCTGCGCTCACGGTGGGATCCGATTCTCAAGAGGTGCCTGCAGACCGACCCGAAGCTGCGATACGAAACAGTGGACCAGGTTCGGCTGGCGCTGGGTCCCTCGGTAGCGCGCCGCCGCGTGTTGATTCTGGCCGGCGCGGTGGTGCTGGCTGCCGTCGCAGCCCTGCTGACCTACTGGAAGTCCACGGCGCCGGCCCAAACCGTGCGGCTCGATGTCGACGCAGTGCAGGGCTCGCCCCAACTCGCGGTGAAGGTCCGCCAGCAGATGGCGCAACTTAAAAACAGCCCGCTGATCGCGTTTTTCGTGAACGCGTCGCGAGCTACTCATCGCCTGTCGGCCGATGTCACCCCGAAGGCCGGCAAGCTGAGGCTGCACGCCGTGTTGAGCGATCTCCGCTCCGGCGCTCCGGTGACGGAGTGGGCGGCGGATTATGAGCCGGCGCAATTGCGCTACGCCCCCGTGGCGCTGGCCGGCGTGGTCAGCAGCACCTTCCATCTTCCGGCGCTCACCACTTATGCCACTGTCAACGCATCGGCGGCAGCTACTTATCAACAAGGCCTCGCCATCATGCCCGATGACCGGAAGTTGGATGAGGCTCTCGTCGCCTTCCAGTCCGCCGCCGCGCTCGATCCCGATTCGGCGCTGCCACTGGCCGGTCTGGCCGAGGTCCAACGGCGCAAGTATTTTCTGACAGAGGTCCAGTCATGGGAGGATGCAGCGATGGCGGCCTGGCAGCAGGCGGAGCTGCGAAATCCCGATAGCGCCGAGGTGCATCGTATCGCCGGCCTGCTGGAATACGATCACAACCATCCGGAGCAAGCTCTCGCCCGCATGCGCCGCGCTACCGAATTCCAGCCTCCACACCGCGATGCCTACCGTCGCCTGGGCGCACTCTATCAACAGAAGGGACAGCTTCCGGAGGCTCTCCAGGCTTATCTCAAAGCCCAGAGTATTGCGCCTGGGGATACACGGATTTACGAGGAACTGGCCCACGTGTATAGTGTGCAATCCAATTTCGCCGAAGCTTCCAAAGCCCTGCAAAGAGCGGTGGAACTTGCCCCGGATCGCCCACATTTTCGCAGATTGCTTGCCCTTGCCTATCAAGACCAGGGACAGTTCGCCGAGGCGGAGTCCTCCCTCCGTACCGTCCTCGCTCAGGAACGCTCAGCGGACAACCTGAGAGCGCTCGGCCACGTCCTCATGTACCAGAAAAGGGACGAGGAAGCCATCGGGCTGCTCTCAGAGGCTGCCAAGCTGGGCGATCAGATCTCCTTCACGTGGCTCTGCCTCGGCCTTGCGAGCCAACGCACGGGCCGCACTGCCGATTCGCGAAGAGCATTTCAAAAAGGGCTCACCATCGCCGAGCACGAGGTGGTGCAAGTGCCGCGGAGCGGCTATTACCATGCGAGTCTGGCCTACTTTTGCGCTCAAACGGGCCAAACCGAGCGTGCCGGCATGGAGGCTGCGCAAGCGGTCCAACTCGCCCCCCACCACAACGACACAATCTGGATGGCTACACTAACCTACGAACGCATCGGCAACCGGGCCGCCGCCCTCAAAACGCTGGAGTCCGCACCGCGGTCCCTTATGGAAGATATGCATCGTTGGCCGGAAGCAGCCGCATTGACCAGTGACCAGGGCTTTTCCCAACTGTCGTCGGCGCCAGGCGGACAACACTGACCTGGCGCCACGAAAACTCTTGACTTGCTGACAAGCCTATGTTGGGATATAGCGACTCTGTATTTTTCAGTTCGGTGAAAGGCGACGAACCAGAATGGCTACAAAGAAGAAGGCGGTCACGAAGAAGGCGAGCAAGATCAATCTCAGCGGCGGTGGTAGCGGTGACGGGACCTCCGGTTCCGAGCTCAAAGGCGGCGGCGGTCCAACAGGCGGCGGCAAGATCAAGAAACCCGCCGCGAAGAAAAAGAAATGAGCCCCGGCACCGCAACTCGCGCCCTTTCGCTCAAAGTGCAGCGACAGGAGAAGTCCGAATGGTGTTGGGCGGCCGTGTCGGTCAGCGTCGATCGCTTTTTTCGCCCCGATTCCACGCATTCGCAATGTGAGATCGCCGGCTCCGCGCTCAATCTGCCGTGCTGCAAGGGTGGTCAGCCGGCGCAATCGGATTCCTGCAACGCGCCGCATGCCCTGCACCCCGTGCTCGGCCGGTTTCATCTGCTGGCGGCCGATCCCATTGTGAAGCCGCTGTCTTTCGACCGCGTGCGCACCGAAATCGATGCCGGGCGGCCCGTCTGCGTCCTGATTAAATGGCTGGACAATCAGGGCCAGGTGACGGACCGTGGCCACTTCATCGCTCTCAGTGGATATCGCGTGACGCCGGCGCTAAAACAGTTCGTGTCCGTCACGGACCCGTGGTTCGGTTCCTCCGAGGTCGTCTTCGAACAGCTAATCGACGGCAAGGGCGGCTACCGCGACGGCCGCGGCGTGTGGGTCGCCTCATTCCTGGTAGCCAACGAGGCGGCATCCCCATGCCGATGAAATTCGTCCCACCGCCACCCCATGTCTTGAGCACCTACCAGCAATCGTTGCTCGATTTCATGGGGCCGCACGCTCCGGCAGTCCAAACCTATCACCTGCCCGTGGGCACGCTAGGGCTGGCGGAACTAGCCGCCGGCGCAACGCTCCACGACGTCGTTCCCTCCGGGTGTCGTTTCCTGGCGTCTTGGGCCGATGCAACCTGGACCTCATCCGAAATGACCGATCCCACCCTTTACGGGAATGCCCAATTCCGCAATTTCACGACCGGCGAATCTGTTGCAGTGGCCTTCGCGCGGATCGCCCAGGCTCAAGGTCTGGACGCTATGCAGAGTCAGGATTACGAGCTCCACTTTCTGAGCGTCCCGGGCATCTACCTGGAAGCCTTGCACCTGGTCAGCCAGGGAACAGGCTCGGACCTCGTTCTACCCCTCCTCTCCATCGATCCGCAATTGGGCCCCGACGCCGTCTGCGATGAGGCAACGTTCCTCGCGGTAGCGCGCGCCAGCGCTGCGGTTCGCGTGAAAATGACCAGCACCGATCCCTTGAGCTCGTAGCGATCGGTCACCTCCATGTCGGGCCTGCGCGCCGGCCGGAGGACAGGTCCGCCATCCAGCATGGCTATAGCCAACTCCTTTCCGCGCCGTCGCTACGGGCTTTCTTGACAACTGTTGTCATATATGACAACATGATTGTAGGGGACCGGAGTAGCTAACGGCCAATGACCCGAAGGACACGGGCCGTTTCATGGATCAAGGAAGCACTGAAGGAATTCGAGACCTTCCCGGAAGGGGCGAGGTCGATCTGCCTGGCGGCCCTGACCATTGCAGCGGAGGGCGGCAAGGCCGACGTTGCGAAGCCGATGCACGGCCTGGGATCGGGCGTGTTCGAGATCGCTTTGCCGTTCAAGGGCGATGCGTTCCGCGTGGTCTACGCGGTACAGCTCGCCGATGAAATCTGGGTGGCCCATGCGTTCCAGAAGAAATCGACGCGGGGTATCAAAACGCCGCAACGCGAAATCGACCTGATAAAGGACCGCCTAAAGAGACTGAAGGAGGTGCTGCGATGAAGAGCGGCAAGCTGGAAGTGGTGCGGGGAAGCGGCAACGTGTTCCGTGACCTGGGACACAAGAACGCGGACGCCGAGCAATTCAAGGGTATCCTGGCCGCCGAAATCATCAAGGCGCTCGACCGGGAACACCTGACGGTGCGCGCGGCGCATGATCGAACGGGCATTGCGGCGGCTGATTTCTCACGCATCCGCAATGCTGACCTCGGGCGGTTCACTGTGGATCGTCTTATGTCGATCATCAACCGGCTCGGCTCGCGCGTCGATGTCAAAGTGCGCGTGCATCGCGCGGAAACGGTCGCTCAAGAGGCTCGGCCATAGGGCAGGGAAGCGGTCACTCTTTCTTGCGCTTGCGAAAAAGCCCAGCCACGAGCTGCTCGGGCTGAATGTCGAAGGCCTCGCAAATCCGCAGCAACGTGAACCGGGTCGAGGGGCGTCCGGCCTCGATCATCTGCCAGTGGCGTACACTGAACCGTAGGAAATCATGTCCTCCTGGCTCAGTGCGCTCCGTTCGGTAGGAGCGGATGCGATGACCCAAGGCGCGGAAGAAACGCTTGTAGCCTGCCGGAATTTTCCTAGTCGCGCCGACCACTCCAAGCTGAAGTCATCGCGAGCAAAAATAATTACGAGCAAGATGCGTATCGTGCTTCCCAAAACGCCCCATGGAGGATAATACTTTCCGAAAGGATTTCCGCCCATGCTCACAACGCCCGTCTTCTGAGGACGGGATTGTTCGTCATTCTCGTCGCACTCACCACCTCTGGTCTAGCATCGGCTTCGGCGCAAGCAGTTGCTAGCCAAAACACAGCGGCCGCCTCCCAGCGCGGCCTGGAGCTTCTTCGGCCGGCATACCAGTGTCTGGTGGTCTTCCGTGGTCCCCAAGTCCGTTCTGGGAAGTTGGAATCAAACACGGGCTGGAGACTGGACCGCGCGAGCCGGCGTCACTTTGGCAAGAGCCTCCGATGACGCGATACCAGGTCACTCGTATAGTATGGAAGACCTGGAAACCATCCTCGCCATTCACGCGCATCCTGACGACGTGGAGATCCTGTGCGCGGGCACGCTGGCGCTGCTCTCGGCTGCCGGCCACCGCATCACAATTGTCACCATGACGCCGGGAGATTGCGGCTCCCACGAGCACGGCCCGGAGGAGACCGCCCGAATCCGCCGCCGGGAGGCTGCGCGCGCGGCCGCCCATATCGGGGCCGTCTACCGCTGCGCCGAGTTTCGCGATCTGGCGATCTTCAGCGACGACACGTCGCGGCGGCGGGTCACGGAGATCTTACGAGCCACCCGGCCCAGCATCATCCTTACCGCGCCGCCGGTGGATTATATGTGCGATCACGAGGCTACCAGCCAGTTGGTGCGCGACGCCTGCTTCGGTGCGCCGGCGCCCAATTACCGCACGGGCGGCGAACCGGGCGCCGAATCGGGCGCCCAACCGGGGGCCGAACTGGGGGCGGCCCCGCTGCCCGCCATTCCACATTTGTACTTTGTGAGCCCGCTGGGCGGCACGGAGGCCGATTTCTACGTGGATATCGGCGGTACTTTCGCCACCAAACGGGCGATGCTGGCCGAACACGAGAGCCAGCGCACCTGGCTGGCCCGGCACCACGGCATGGACGACTATCTGGGGCAGATGGAACGGTGGACCCGCGCCAGCGGCCAGCGCGCCGGAGTAGAATTCGCCGAGGGCTTTCGCCAATACCGGGGCCATCCCTATCCGGAAACGCCGCGGCTGCAGGAACTGCTGGCGGGCTACTGCACCTTCACCAGCACCTTGCCCATCGGGCCCTGATCCAGCCGGGCGAAGGCGGCCTTCACCTCTTCGAAAGGCCAAACCGAATCCATCACGGGCCGTTGGCCGGTTCGTTCCAGCCGGCCGACGATTTCCTTCCAAGCCAACTGCGCGGACTCCGCAGTGTAATCACCCACCGCCACACCGCCGATGCGGTTGCGCCGGAAAAACAGCGCCGCCGTATTGAAATCGGGCACCGCGCCAGCGCTGCGGCCAACCACGCTGATCTTGCCGCCGTAACCTAGAAGCGCGATTACCTGGTTGAAGAGCGGGCCGCCGACGTTGTCGACCACGAGGTCCACTTTCCTGGGCTCGATGGCCTTGGCCGCGTTTTTGCGCATATTAGGGTCCGCGGGGTCGAAGACGAAATCGGCGCCGAGTTCCTTGAGCTTTGCGCCCTTCTGCGCGCTACGCGACAAGGCCACCACGGTCATGCCCATCGATTTGCCGAGCAGCACCGACGCCACGCCGACGCCGCCGGATGCGCCGGTCACCAAGAGGACCGAACCGGCGCTGGGTGGCGATGGCGGGTGGCTCCATTGCGTCAGTGCCTGGAAGGCCGTGAGGAATACCAGGGGCGCGCCGGCCATGTCTTCGATGGACCAGCCTTGGGGAACGGGCGCCACGCTGGCGGCATGCACCACGGTGAGATCGGCCAGCGTGCCCCAGGTCGTGACGCCCGCATGGCAGCGCAGGATGCCTACCGTGTCGCCTGGCCGAACCGCTTCCACGCCGGTGCCGACGGCAACCACATCGCCCACGCCGTCGCGCCCGAGGATGTGGGGCAGCGGCGGTTTGGCCGGGTACATGGCCTGCGCCAGGAAGGCATCGGCCGGGTTCAGAGCGGCGAACCGCATTCGCAGCATCACCTCGCCGGGACCGGGCTTTGGGTCCGCGACTTCTGCCAGACGGAGGTTTTCGACACCGGAAAAGGAATCCATTAACCATGCGCGCATGGAGACATTGT
>Ga0210402_10002033_pt1 | contig 20107 bp, 14 predicted proteins | sample IncBWC7MmetaG_FD_161055 | JGI IMG/M metagenome (GOLD analysis project Ga0210402, IMG submission 161055) | Forest soil microbial communities from Barre Woods Harvard Forest LTER site, Petersham, Massachusetts, United States - Inc-BW-C-7-M | ecosystem: Environmental > Terrestrial > Soil >... | reverse complement strand
GGATCAGCCAGCCCTAGTCATGAGCGATCTAAAGAGCGGCGTCCAGAAGGGTCAGGTCGCTCTGTTCGTCCTCACGGGAGCAACGTACTTCTCCAACTTCGAGGTGCGAATCACGCCGGATTTGCCGTGGGAGCGGCACCTCCTGCCCATGCCTCAGAACACCCTCACGCACTGGAGCCTTTCACCGGCCTACGATGGACTGGCGCGCAATCTGGAACGCCCACTGGCCAAGTCAGAGAGCGATGCGATTCAGTGGCAGGACGTCGAGGCCGAACCACCCGGCTTTGTGGTCCTTTATCGTTATCGCCAGGCGCCGCATCCGATGGTCACGTTTCAGGGAGACTTCTCGAAGCGCCTGGAACCTCAACCGGGGATGAAGGTCCTCTACGCGCGCACCACCATCCATTCGGACCGCGACCAACTGAAGAAGCTTGAAATAGGCTACAGCGACGATGTCAGCGTATTCCTGAACGGCAAGATTCTGTATCGCGGACGAAGCGCCCAGGGATTCCGCGATCCAGGCTTTTTGGGCATCGTGAATCCGGAGAACGACGCCGTGTACCTGCCGTTGAAGAAAGGTAGTAATGAGTTGATGCTGGCCATCACCGAACTCGGCGGAGGATGGGGATTCATCTGCAGGTTAGCGGACGTCGAGTGAGGTCAACGGCTCACTCATCGCGCAGAGTCTGCGCCGGATCGATTCGTGCAATTCGCAGCGTAGGCACGGTCCCGGCAATGACCGTTACAGCCGCGAGAATTAGAATGACGCACAAAATTGTGGGGATATCGTAGACGCCCACCCCATACAACACGCTGCGCATCGCCCTCAGCGCTCCCGCGCACAAGACTAGTCCCAGAATGAGTCCCAACCCCGAGGCCTGAACTCCGGGACCACCTATATTGACCATGGCTTGTTGAATAGTGGAGCCCAGCGCCATACGGATGCCAATCTCTCTTGTCTTTTGCGCGACGATGTTTGCCACCAGGGCAAAGATTCCGACAGCGCTCAGCAACAGAGCGAGACCTGCCATGGTGCTTAGAAGTGCTACTTCGACACGTTGCGTCGCCAACGTCTTCGCCAGCAGATCGTTCATCCGGTAGAAGCCGGAGAAGGGTAAGTTGGGATCGACGCCCGCGAGCGCGCGCTGCATCTGCGCGGTCAGTCCCTCGACCGGGCCTGCCGTCCGAACGATCCAGCTGGGCTGGAACCAAATGTGGAGTAGTGACAGCGACTGAGCGTCTACCTGGGTGGCGGGAATATACATCAACTCTTCGGCGGAAAGGGGAGCAGTAGGATCCAACCCCGGCTCGATCGCCACATCTTCTACCACCCCGACAATCATTTTGTCTTTATCCACGTAGTGCCCCAAGGGGCTTGCCCCGTGGAAGAACTTGCGGACGAATGTCTGATTGACGATGGCCACTTGTTGCGAATTGGGACCGTCTGCGTCAGTAAATGCCCGGCCCATGAGGATGGGAATCTGTAATGCCCCGAAATAGTCCGGCGTAATGTACGCCTCGCCGGTCATCACTTGCTGGCCGGATTCTTTGCCGTCGCTGAGCATCACTCCACTGTTGAGCGTGCGCTCATATGGCAGACTCAGGCCGACCGCAGCGTGTTGCACTCCTGGAATCTGCCGCATCGCGGCGATGCTCGCGTCCAAAAGCTTTCGAAACGCTGCTGAATCATGGAAACGTGTGTCATCGAGGGACGCTTTCGCTGTCATGACTCCGGTTGAGTCGAATCCCGGCGACAGGGTTTGAAGATGAACGAGAGTGCGAATCAGCAGGCCCGACGACGCCAGCAACACCACGGTCAACGCAACTTCGCCGGCAAGCAATGCCTGCCTTAAACCCATTTGATCGGCGCTGCCCGTGGAGCGACTCGCGATCGCCGAGCGCAAGTCATACCTTAGCCCCGTAACGGCAGGAATCATGCCGAACAGCACGCTCGTGAGCAGGGATATGAGAACCGTGAAAGCCAGTACACGCGCATCCAGAGGCACGTCAGCCACAGGAAAGAAGTGTTCAGGTAAAAGCTGGAGCAGTCCCCGCAGAGTCACGAAACCGACTGCTATTCCAGCGATTCCACCGACGAACGCCAATAAGAGAGTTTCGACCCAGAATTGTTTCTGAATTTGCCAGCGCGAGGCGCCGAGCGCGAGTCGGGTGGCGACTTCCGAGGTGCGCCGCAACATGCGAACGAGCGTCAGGCCAGCCAGGTTGGCGCAGGCGATCAGCAGAATGATCCCGGCTGCCAGCATTAACGCTAAGACCTGCGGGCGCAGCGTAGCCGTCTCTCCTTTTTGGAGCGGCACAGAATAATATGTCACTTGTGCGCCGGGGTTGTCCTGGAGTTCATAGCGCACGGTGCGGAGGGACCAGGCACGATTGATCTCGGCATCCGCTTGCTGCCAGGTAGCGCCATCCCGCAATCGCGTGATCAAGTCAAAGTTCGTTCCTCCGCCTTCACCGTCGCGGCTGGCCTGTAATGTTGTATATACGTCGGCATCCAACGGAATCGTCACGCCATCGGGCAGTACTCCCACTACTGTGTACGGCTCTCCTTTCAACAGAATGTTCTTGCCTGATATGTTGGGATCAGAACCGAAACCATTTCGCCACAATCCATAGCTGAGGATGGCTGTCTTTGCTCCGTGCGGAAGATCTTCCGCATCCGAGAACGTACGACCGATGATGGGATGAATGGCCAGCACATCGAAGTAGTGCGCGGAGACGCGTCCGGCGTGAAGATACTGCACCTGCGAATCGGCATGGAGATTGACGCCTGAAGTTCTCGTCGCTGAAACGGCCGCGATCAGCGAGGGAACGTTGTCGCGCAACAGTTCCCATTGTTCGCCGTTTACATGATGCCGCTCGTCCCAGCCCATGGGGCCGGTGACGCGCGTGTAAATCGTTCCCATCCGTTCGGGATGGGAGTAGGGCAACCTCTTAAGTAGAAGCGCATTGACCACGGAGAAAATGGCTGTATTTGCACCAATGGAGAGCGCCAGCGTGAGGACCACCGTGACGGTAAAGCCGGGATTTCGCCACAGCTGGCGAACTGCAAACCTAAGATTCTGATTGAGTATTTCCACGAAAATATCCTCGGAGATCGACGTTACGCGCCCTTAACGAGTCTCGAGCCGGAGCGGCCCTTCTACGGGTGCCGTCTGCATCTTGTCTACCGAAGTCTACCGTTCGGAAAAGCAAGAAACGATGGCGTTTCTACCCCCTGAAACCTGATCCTCGATTGTCCGCTTGTGAACATTCCTGTGCGCTGGTGGACAGGCTCGGCTTTGCCGGGGTGATGTATGCGCGGCGTATCGTCGGTTATTCGGAGCTAGAGGACTCCCTCATTGCAAGGTGTGGCTTGACGAACTTGCCCCGGAGGGAGATCCCATTCCGATGTTGTAACGCTTGAGTTTGCGGTAGAGGGTCGCGCGACTGATACCGAGCATTCGTCCGGCAAGCGCCTTGTCGCCGTTGACCTGTTCAAAAACACGCTGAATAGTGGCGCGCTCGATATCCTCCAGATCGGTTGTGGACAACGGCGTTCGAGGCGCCACCGCAACCACCGCCTCTGCCAGATCCGGATCCAGTACGGGCGGTTTGTTCGTGTGTACCACAGGAGTGGTCGTCAAACCTGCACCCGCGGCAATGGCCGGCGGAAGATCACTCAATTCGATGATCTGTCCGTTTCCCAGCGCAACAGCCCTCTCGACGCAGTTTTCCAGTTCTCGGACGTTGCCCGGCCATTCGTATTGCATCAGGGCCTTCATCGCGGCGCTGGAGACATGCTGCTCGCCTCCAGGGGCATAGCGTTCCAGAAACCAATGCACGAGCATCGGGATGTCGCTACGGCGCTCGCGGAGAGAGGGTACGAAGAGCGTGACGACATTCAGACGGAAATAAAGATCTTTGCGGAAGGTTCCGTTCTTGTAAGCGGCCTCGAGATCACGATTCGTGGCAGCAATGACCCGCACGTCTACCTTGATCCGCTGATTACTGCCCACCGGCCGTACTTCTTTTTCCTGCAGGACGCGCAGAAGCTTCGCCTGCAGTTCCAGTGGCAACTCGCCCACTTCGTCGAGGAAGATGGTGCCGCCATCAGCCGCTTGAAACAGTCCCTGCTTGGACTTCAAAGCCCCGGTGAACGCCCCTTTTTCGTAGCCGAACAGCTCGCTTTCGATGAGCGTGGGAACGAGGGATCCGCAATCGACCGCGACGAACGGACGGCCGGCAAAAGCTCCGCGAAAATGCATCGCACGGGCGACGAGCTCTTTTCCAGTGCCGCTCTCGCCATAAATCAGCACCGGCGTGCGCGTATCTTTTAATCGCGCCACCAGACGCATCACTTCCTGGATGCGCGTGGACGAACCGACAATCCCATGCACAGCAGTTTCCGAATCTGTGCGCTGTCGCAGGAATTCGTTTTCCTCGACCAGCCGGACTTTCTCGGCCATGCGCCTCAGAAACAGCCGCAATTCTTCCAGCGGTGAAAACGGCTTGGTGATGTAGTCGTAAGCGCCCAATTTCATCGCCTGCACGGCGGTTTCAATCGATCCATGTCCGGTCATCAGCGCTACTTCGGTGCGGGGCAGAAGTTTCTTGATCTTCTCCAGGAATTCCAGTCCCGACATGTGCGGCATCACCATGTCGGACAAGATCATGTGGACCGACTGCTCTTCCAGAAGAGCCAAAGCCGACTCGCCGCTCTCGGCTTCCAGGCAAACAAATCCGAGCGCTTCGCCTACCGTTGAGCACAACTTGCGGATGGTCTGCTCGTCATCGACGATCAGCAGGCGTATGCGGAGATCTTCCTTACCGTTGTTCACTACTCGGCCTTTCCAAACGTTTTCGAGATCACATCAATGAATTGTTGAACGCGGAACGGCTTCTCCACGCAGGGAGCGCCCGTCGCGCGCAAGGTTGCCACCGTCTCTTCGTTCGCGATATCGCCGGTAATGAAGACGACGCGAGTCGCCAGATCCGGCCTGTGCTTGGCGATCCAGGCATGCACCTGTCCGCCGTCCACCCCGCCGGGGGTCCGCATGTCAGAGACAATGCCGAGATAAGATCCGCGCTCCAGCAGCCGCAAGGCATCGACGCCGGACTCGCAGCACACAACCGGATATCCGCTGCGCTCGAGAGCTGCTTGCACGTAGGCCATCACCGCCGGCTCATCTTCGATGAGCAGGACCGGCAAAGCTTGAGGTTTCAAGGCTGGCAGGCTCATGGTTGTGTCACTCCCGCGGCCACGCCCAGAGACGCGGCCTGAGGCGTTGCAGGCAAGCGAACAATGAAGGTCGCTCCCTGGCCCCCGATGTTGTTGTGGCAGAGAATCTCACCACCGTGTTCTTTCACGATTCCGTAACAGATGCTAAGGCCTAAACCCGTACCCTTGCCCACTTCCTTGGTCGTGAAGAATGGATCAAAAATCTTGTCAGGATGCGAAATTCCATTTCCATTATCGGAGAAGGAAACTTCGACCGAATCACCGGACTTGGTCGACATGATCTCGATGCGCGCGGGACGTCCGACCTCGCGCACCGCGTCGTAAGCATTGTTCAGGATGTTGAGAAAGACCTGTTGCAACTGGTGCGCGTCGCCGATCACGTCGGGAAGTCCTTCATCCAGGTGTTCGACCACGTCGACGCCGTGACTATTAAAGTCATAGGAGCGCAGCTGAATGGTGCGCCGCAAAATCCCGTTCAGTTGCACAGGATTGCGTTGCGGCGGCATCTGACGGGCAAAGCTGAGCAGATTTTGCACGATCTGCTTGGTGCGCTGCGCTTCTTGCAGGATCACTCGCAGGTCCTTCCGCGCAGCTTCGGTCAAATCGGGATTTTCCATCAGCAAGTCGGCGAAGCCGAGAATCGCGGTCAGCGGGTTATTCACCTCGTGCGCCACACCCGACACCAACTGCCCGACCGCCGCCATCTTTTCCGTGTGGAGTAACTTGTCGCGCAGCACTGCGGAATCCGTGATATCGGTGAGCACCAGAACGATGCTGGTCACCGTTCCCTGCTCGTCGCGCATCGGGCTGAGGTTCGCTGAGAATTTCCCCGCGGCACCGCTACGTCGCACGATTTCCAGTTCGAGGTTGTCGACTTGCTGGCCGTTCAAGGTGCTGTGGACAGCTTCGGCCAATGGCTGCGCAAAGTTCGGCGAGGCCAATTCGAGCAGAGGGCGGCCAAGCAATTCCCGCTGCTCAAATCCGGCGTCATACCAGCGCCGGTTCGCGTAACTGATCAGTCCTGCGGTATCGGCCACCAGAATCAAGCTCTGAGTGTTGTTGAGGATCTTGCCCGAGAAATCGCGCTCCCGATGCAACTCCGACTGGTAGGTTCGAAGGCCGGTGACATCCAGCATCAGTCCGCGAATCTGCAGCACGCGGCCCTGGTTGTCGTACATCCCGAAGGCGTTAATCAGCACGTGAATCAGCGAGCCGTCCTTGCGCCGAAGGGTAGCCTCAAAATTGCGCAGGCTGCCCTGTTCCTCCATGACCTTCGAATGTTGCTGCCGCTGCTCGGGAGTGAGATAAAGCTGGGTCGGGATATCGATCTGCAGCAACTCTTCGCGGCTGCCGTAGCCGAGCATCCGCACCATGGCATCATTGACTTCCACAAATCGCCCGCCCGGCGTGCTGAAGAACAGACCTTCCTGAATATTGTCGAACAGCTCGCGGTACCGTCGTTCCGCCTCGCTACGGTCAGAGATGTCTTTCAGAACATGAATCGTCTGCAGGCCCTCCCCGGAGGCGTCGTGCACGCGCGATGTTGAGACCAGGTAGGTGCGGTCGAAAACCGGGTGAGCAAACTCGCCGGAGTCATCCCCCATCGAACGGCAGAAGGGGCAGGAATACGAAGCGGAATCACTGGTCAACGCCATCAGTGCGCGAATATTGAGTCCGATCAACTCTGCCGGAGGCACACCAATCATCGCGGCCAGCGACCGGTTCACTCGCAATACCTTGTCGGACTGGTCGTGCACGACAATGAAGTCCGAAATGGCATCGAATATTTCGACCCAATGGCGGTTCGACTTTTCAATCTGCGTGAACATCCGCGCATTGTCCAGCGCCATAGCGGCATGCCCCGCCATTGTCTCCAGGAAGGCCCGATCCTCCTGGTTCAGGGCTCCCGCGCGGCCGGAAAGACATAAAATTCCGGCAAGTTCACCATTGGCGCCAGTGAGCCGTACCAATGTGCAGTCGGTCCAACCTAGTTTGGCGGCGGGTTCCACTCCCAGCATTTCTTGGGCAGAACCGCAGGCAACATTTTCCGCGTTATGAGTGACAAACTCGCCAAGCGTAGCGCCCAGGTCTCGCTCACTCTCACGATCCATGGAGATCGTCTGGGTTTCTCTCTTCACCAGATTCGCCTCAGCCTTGTGTAAAGAGCCGTCCGGCTTTTGTTCTTCGGATGGCGGGACGATTTCCAATGTCGAAGGGGATAGCTGCGTCTGATGCAGCGCAGCGGGCTGCCAGCGGCCGTCATGATACAAAGCCAGCAGTCCGCCGCGTGAGCTCGTCAGTTCCACCGTGCGGCGAACAAACCGGGACGCAAACTCGGGCAAGTGCAGGCTGCCGTCAATGTCACGCGCCAGTTCGATCAATGCCTCGGCCCGCCGCCGGTGCTGTTCCGACAGGTGCAAATTGCTGGCAACTTCCAACACGACCGCAGCCTGGTTCGACAGGGCCCTGGCGCGCCGTATGTCCTCCTGTGAAATCCCGGTGCCATCGAGACGATCGAGCAGGCCAAACATCCCGAGCAGTTTGCCGCTGGCTCCGAGGAGCGGCACGGCAAGAAATTGTTGCACTTTGTATTTCGCAACGACTTCAACATTGGCCCCTAGGACCCGGCTCGCTTCATCCGTCCAAAAGACCTCTTTAGATCGAAGGGCTTTGGTAGCGATCCCTTCAGGAAAAATGGTGTCGACCGGGCGCGGTTGTCCGCGTTCTACTCCGTAATGTACCTGGAATTGGTCATTCTCCAGCAGGGCGATGAAGCATCTCCCGAAGCCGAGAAATCCTGAAGCGCGAATGACAAACGCCGGTAGAAAACGATTCAGATCTCCGCTGGCGCTGAGTTCCAGCGAAATCTCAAGGAGTTGATGAAGTTCCTGCGCCTGCGAGTGTGCAGTGGCATGCAGTTCCGCATGGGCCACCGCGACGGCGCCAAAGCCCGCGATGGCTGCGACCAGCGCACGTTCCTCGGCCGTAAAGATGCCGTCTTGCCGGGGATAAATTAAGATCGCGCCCTGGGTGCGGGCCGTGCGAAAGGGTGCCGCAATGAGCATGCCGGGAGAAACCAGGTTCCCGAGGGAATGGACGTCCGCGCCGATCGAGAGAGTCAGGGGCTCTCCCGCCGCCACCGCCCGTTGGGCAAGGTCGGCTGCGAAGCGCAAAGTTTGCCGATCGTGGCGGGCGCGCGCCGAAGTCGCCAGTTGCGGAGTCTCCGCCGACACCGCCTTCAACTCAAAGGGACCTTCCCGGCGCAGCAGCACGCATACCAATCGGGTACGCAACAGCAAGCGAAGCCGGTCGGCCAGTGCCTCGATAACAGCGCCCACATCCGGGCTTCCGTGTAAGGCGTGGACGACGTCCGCCAGAATCTCGGCGCGGCGATGCTCTTCCCGTGACGCCTCGCCGAGACGGGCCGCTTCCAGAAGACTTCCCAGTTGACCCGCCAGAATGGTGGCTTTAGCGGCGAAATCCTCGTGAAACGCCTCATCGTTGGCGTCGTGCAGGAAGGTGAGCGCACCGATGACTTCATTGAAGACCAGCAAGGGCGCAGCCAGTAGCGAGCGGGCCTCAAACTCCCGAGCCGCAGGGAAGGCGGCAGAATTCACATGATTCGCGAAGATCGTACGCCGCTGCCGCACCGCTTCTGCGGTCACGGTACTCTCCATCGGACGCAGACGAAGTCCGACGAAACGCTGGGACATCTTGCCGTCGGCCTGCTCACCTATGAGTTCGTCCCCAGCCTGGCAGCGCCAGAAGTAGACTCCGGAAACATCAAAGAATTCGCGCGTGGCCTGGCAGAACAACTGAATCAGTTGGTTGGGCTGGGGCCTTTCGCCGGATTTGGCAGCAATACGGAGCAGTAGCTTCTGAAAGCCCTCATCGGAACCGGAGAAGGCTCGGTCTCCCGGAGGAACCATCGAACTACGAACAGAAGCACTGACATCTGCACCGGCGCTGGGGAAATAGTTTTCGCGATTCACAAGTGCTTGAATCTATTGGGAAACTAACTGTCATCTCAATTTGAGTCAAGGGAAATGGATCACGAGGTGCCTGGATGTGAAATCCCGTGACTCGGAGTGAGATTTTGTCTCACCGTGAGAAACAGTACTCGGTTTTTGCCGAATGAGACAACGCTAATTGCGAGCAGGCACAAAAAGCACCCTCCGTCTTGAAGTAACGCATTGCTGTTCAATCATTTACAGCCCATTACTTTGGTTTTTCCAAGAAGGTTCCGTTGGCCTAGGCATTGCACTCTTGCCTTTGCCAGTTCTTGGAATCGGAGGAGGATTTGTGTCTCAGCGAATCGCGGCCGCAGTGCTAGCAGTCGTAACAATTGTGGCGGCTTTCAGTCTGTCCCACGCAGGTGCCCAGACATCGCAGAGTGACGAGATCAATCGTCGGGCGAAGACTAAGGTACAGCCTTTTTACCCGGAATTAGCACGCAAGATGAATATCGCGGGAACGGTAAAGATCGAGGTAACGGTCGCCCCCAATGGCACCGTCAAGGAAGCTCGGATCGTTGGTGGACACCCGGTTCTCGCCAATTCGGCCCTCGACGCGGCCAAGAAGTGGCGCTTTGAACCAGCGCCGTCGGAGAGTACGGGCGTCATTGAGTTCAAGTTCGAGCCGCGGTAACTCGGATTACCGCGGAGGAGACAGGCATGACTATCGGCAAGAAGTTATACGTGAACTTCGGCATCATCCTCATCATGGTGCTGGCGCTGTTCCTGGCGAATTGGCTAGCGGTAAGGCGCGAACACGATGCCAAAAAGGCCGCGCAACAATCGCAGGACCTGGCCGAGGCCACCAACGCGGTCCGCTCCCAGATGATGCAGAACCGCCTCTATCTGAGCAACTACTTGCTGAGTGGAGACACGCGTGAAGTCGACCGCATGAACGAGGGACTTCGTACGCTCAACGAGAAGCTCGAGCTGGGCAAGTCACTGGCCAGCTCCGACCAGATCAAGACGTCCCTGAACAAGGTGCAGCAGCTGGAGCAGTCCTGGGGCAAGGAATTCGCACAACCGCTGATCGATAAACGAAAGGACGTTGACTCAGGCAATGCCACGGTCGCCGAACTGCAGATCTATTACTTGCAGAAGGATGCCTCGTCCTGGGTCAAGAATTCCAGCGATTCGCTCGACGTCGCGGATGGCGAAAACCGCAAAGTGGTCGATGAGCGGAGCAATTCCGACGTAAGTGCTGCGAACTGGACCATCTGGATTTCATTCGTTGCCACACTGGCCGCATTGATCGCCGGAGCAATCATTGCGTACCGCACCGCCAAGTCAATCACCGAGCCGCTGACCAATCTCATGAACGTGGCGCGCGCCATCGGAAACACTGGCGATCTGGAACATAACATCGACCTCGGCCGTGACGACGAGATTGGCGAACTGGCCCGCACCTTCCACAAGATGGTCACCTACCTGAAGGAGATGGCGGGAGTTTCCGAAGCCATCGCCGGGGGCGATCTGACACTCGAAGTAAAGCCGCGCTCCTCGCACGACACCCTGGGCAACGCCTTCGCCAAGATGGTCGAAGGACTTGCCGGGCTGGTGCGGAGTGTTCGCGACGCCTCGTCGCAAGTCGCCAGCGCCTCCAACCAAGTCGCCGGAGCTTCCGACGATTCGGCCAAGATTGGGCTGCAAGCCTCGTCTGCCATCGATGAAGTCACCAGCACGATGCACGAGATGAGCGTCAACGTGCAGAACATGGTGAAGAGCACACAGGTACAGGCCTCCAGCGTCAGCGAAACCTCGGCCTCGATCGACCAGATGGTCGCGTCGATTCAGCGAGTAGCCGATACCGCCAAAGTGCTGCTCGACATCTCCAACCGCTCACGCGAAGAAGTCCACAGCGGCATCGGCACCATGGAAAAGGCGACCGATGGCCTGAACCGCATCAACACGACCATTAACTCCTCGGGCGAGATCATTGGAGCCCTCGGACAGCGCGCCGACGACATCGGCAAGATCATCGAGGTCATCGACGATCTGGCCGAGCAGACCAACTTGCTGGCATTGAACGCCGCCATCGAAGCCGCACGCGCCGGAGAGCACGGCTTGGGATTCGCTGTGGTCGCCGATGAAGTCCGCAAGCTGGCGGAGAAGTCCGCGCAATCCACGAAGGAAATCTCGGAACTCATTCAAAGCATTCAGAAGGAAGCCCGTAAGGCGGTCGAGAACATGGATCGCTCCACCGCCATTGTGAACGAAGGACTGGATCTGGGTTCCGAATTGAATTCAGCCTTAAAGAAGATCTCGAACGTGGTCACCGAAGTCTACAAGTTCGCGCAGGAAATCGGCGCCGCCACTAACGAGCAGTCGCATGGATCTTCGCAGATTGCGCGAGCCACCACGCGGCTGAACGAAATCACGCACGAAATCAACTCGGCCGTCGAAGAACAAGCTTCAGGCGCCCAGGCTGTCGTCAAGGCGATGGAGCGGATGCGGGAACTGGTGCAGCAGTCGACCTCGAGTTCCACGGAACTGGCCGCTTCATCCGAGCAGATGTCAAAGATGTCGCGCAGCCTGCTTGATTTCATCGACCGGTTCGCACTGGCGGAAGCTCTGCGGGAGAAGGCGGCGGATTCTGCAGGCCGCAACGCCAAGCGTGCCGCCGCAGCCGGGGCGCAGTTCTAAACCTTAGGAGCCCAGACCATGAGTCGTGAACTCCATATCGTGGGTTTCCAGGTGGGCCGCGAGACCTATGGCGTCCCCATCACTTCCCTGCACGAGATCGTGCGGGTGCCGGAAATTACCGCCGTGCCTGACGCCCCCGACTACCTCGAAGGCGTCATCAACCTGCGCGGCAAGATCGTTTCCGTCATGGACCTGCGCAAACGTTTTGGAGAAAAGCAGGCCGCCGTCAAGAGGACCAATCGCATCCTGGTGGTCGAGCACGCCGGAAGGCTGGCGGGGCTCATTGTAGATTCGGCTTCCGAAGTATTGAAGATTCCAGCCGACGCCGTGGAAGCTCCGCCTGCCGTTTTTCAGGATGGCGGACTCAATTGCGTTACCGGCCTGGGAAAGGTCTCAGGGCGGTTGATCGTACTTCTAGATATGAGCAAGCTGCTGGCCCCTGCGAGCCTCGTCAGCAAGGGCGAGTCTGAGGATAAAAAGACAGCAGCCAAGGCCGGGGCGCGGTAATGGCGGGCATTATTTCAATTCAGCGGCAGGCAAGGCGAGAACAGGCATGAGCACATCCGGAGCGGCACCCGCTCCCATACTCACCGAGGCGGAACTGAAGCTGTTGCAGGCACTCATTTACCAGGAGTGCGGCATGGCCTTCGACGAACGCCGCACGCATTTCCTTCAGGACCGGCTCTTGCGCCGGTTGAAAGAGTGCCGAGCCGACTCTTTCTACGCCTACTATCGCCTGCTCATCAGCCAGCAAGGCAAGGAAGAACTCGCCAAGCTGCTTGAGAACCTCACCGTCAACGAAACCAGCTTTTTCCGCCACAAGGCGCAACTCGATCTTTTCCAGAAGACAGTTCTGGAAGAACTGCTGAAGCACAAAAGTGCGCGCCGGGAGTACTCGATCCGGATTTGGAGCGCAGGCTGCTCCACCGGACAGGAAGCGTATACCCTGGCGATGCTGGTCACCGACGCGCTGGCTTACTACTACCTGCGCAATCCACTGCCCATCGACATGCCCTTGCCCAAGCCGCTGGTGCCTCCACCGTGGCGGGTCGAAATCCTGGCCAGCGATATCAGCTACTCCGTACTGCGGCACGGGCAGGAGGGCGCTTATAGCGAGCATCAGATGTCGATGGTCGACTACGGCTACCGGCTGCGCTATTTCGACAAGGTTTCCGATCGCTACGCCATCAAGAAGGCGCTGAAGGAGATGGTGCACTTCGACTTTCACAACCTGAAAACCGAGTACCTGCCGCAGCGCAACGATGTGATCTTCTGCCGCAACGTGATGATGTACTTCGATGAAGCCGAGCAGAAACGGCTGATTGAAAAGTTTTACCGCTGCTTGAATCCGAGCGGCTATCTCTTTGTCGGCCATGCCGAAAGCCTGCTGGGTCTTACCCAGAAGTTTCAGATGGTGCACAAGGATAGCGGGACGGCCTATCAGCGGCTCGAGGTGAAAGAGTAAGCATGAGCAATTCCCCTGATGAGCGCGGCGTAGAACTGCGGGAACTCTTCTATGAGACCTCGCAGGAGCTCGTCCAGGCTCTGAACGAAGAAGCACTGAAGCTGGAGAAGAATCCCGCAGACGATGAGATCGTGCGCTCGATCCGGCGGACGGTGCACACCTTGAAAGGAGATTCAGCCGCCTGCGGCCTCCGCGAATTGAGCGAACTCGCGCATCAGTTCGAAGACGCGCTTTCGCTGGAAAGTACAGCTTCGCATGCAGCCGTCGCTGAAATCGCCTTCGCTACAGCCGACATTTTCAGCGAGATGATTGCGGCCTATCGCAATGGCACGAGGCTGCCTGCCACCAAGGCCTTAAGTAAGAAGATTCAAGAACTGACCTCCGCGCCGAAAAATGGCAAGACACGGGGCAAAAAGACAGCCGGCAAGACGTCAAAAGGCAAAGAGTCGGCGGGAAAAGCTTCTGTGAGCAAGCCGGCGAGCAAAGCAGATGCCCAGTGGACCGAGTACGAAAGACTGGCCATGTCCAAGGCTCAAGCCTCCGGACAAGACGTTCTGCACGTGGTCACCAAAATTGATGCGCACTGTGCCATGCCCATCGCGGGACGACAGCTGGTTCACAACGCGATCGGCACCATGGGCCCCGTGATTGCCGTTCGTCCCGATGCCAAGTCTCCGGCCGCAGCGAAATTCATCGAGTTCGTAGTCGCCACGGTACAAACCCCGGAACAAATCGCGGCCAAGTGCAAGATTCCGACCATCGTCGAAGAGGTGAGTGTCGAGGTATTGTTGCGTGCCAGTGCGGCACCGCAGCCTGCAGCGCCGGAAGCTTCGACCGAGACCGGCGCGCCCGATGCGGCCCCTGCAGCCGAAATGGCGCTGCCTGAGCCGTCCGCTGCTGCTATGCTGCCCGCCGGCTCCGTCGGCGTGCCGCAGGAAAATCTGCTGCGCGTCGAAGCCGGACGGATCGATAACGTTCTCAATCTGGTGGGCGAGCTGATTATCGGTAAGTCGATGCTGCAGCAGGCATTGAACGAATTCTCCAAGCGATTTCCCAAAGAGGCGCTGCGCGGAAAATTTGCCGACGCCATGGCCTTCCAGGCCCGCGTCCTCAACGACCTGCAACGTTCGGTCATGAAGATTCGCATGGTGCCCGTTGATCAACTCTTCCGGCGTTTCCCGCGCATGGTGCGCGACGTCGCACGCCAGTGTGGACGCGAAGTGGAATTGGCGGTCAGCGGACAGGACACCGACCTCGACAAAGGGATTCTCGACGCCATCGCCGAGCCTCTCACACATCTGGTCCGCAATGCGATCAGTCATGGCATCGAGTCTCCTGAGGAGCGGCGGAAGCTCGGCAAGCCGAGCCAAGGGATCGTACGTCTCAACGCCTATCACCAGGGCAACCAGGTCATCGTCGAAGTCACCGACGACGGACGCGGCATCGACGTCACAAAAATCCGAACCAAGGCGTTCGAACTCGGCCTCACGACACCGGAAGAGGCCTCCAAAATGAGCGAACTGGAGGCTCTGAACTTCATTTTCCGTCCCGGCTTCTCGACCGCCGAGCAGGTCACCGAGGTCTCGGGACGCGGCGTCGGCATGGATGTCGTCCAGAGCGTCCTGCACCGGCTGAAGGCCTCGATCAGCGTCGACACCCGCCTCGGACAGGGGACCACGTTCCGCCTGAAGCTGCCTTTGACGCTCGCCATCATCAAGGCGCTGCTGTTCTGGGTGGAGCAGAGGCTGTACGCAATCCCGCTGAACGCGGTGCTGGAAATCGCCCGCACCTTCGAAGGGGAAGTGCATCAGGTCGACAACTACGAAGTACTGCAACTCCGCAACCAGGTGCTGCCCTTGCTCCGCTTGGGACGCCCGGCGCCGGAGGGAGATCGCAAAACGAAGCTTTTTGTTCTCATCATCACCGTCAGCGAAAAAAAATACGGCTTGATTGTCGACGCGCTCGAAGGCGAAGAAGAACTGGTCATCAAAGCCTTGGACGATCAGACCTTCTCGACCGACCTGGTCTCAGGCGCTTCGATCCTGGGAGACGGGCGCGTTGTGCTCATCCTTAATCTGCCCGCGGTGGTAGAACACGTCGCCCGTTTGCGGCCACAGGAGATGGGACGGGCGAATTCCGGCCTGTTGTTGACGCACACCGATCGCATGCGTCTGGCGCTCACTCCGGAAGTCGGAGGCCAGGTATGAAGCAGGTACGGGTGCTGGTGGTCGACGATTCGGCGCTAATGCGCAAATTGATTCCGCAGATGCTCGCCGTCGATGAAGCGATTAACGTCGTTGGAACTGCGATGGATGGGTCGTTCTGTCTAAAGAAGATCGAGGAACTCAAACCCAACGTGGTTACGCTCGATCTGGAAATGCCTGGCATGAACGGCATCGACACGCTGAAAGAGATCATGCGGCACAATCCGGTTCCGGTGATCGTATTCAGTTCGCACAGCACGGAAGGCGCGAGCGTCACAATGAAGGCGCTGGGGCTGGGAGCGTTCGATTTCGTCACCAAGCCCAAGGACGCGTCCGCGCATATGGCGGAGACCGCGCGAGAGTTGATTGCCAAGGTCAAAGCCGCCGCGGACTGCAAGCTGAAGCCGCGCATGATAGCGGGCATACCTTCGAAGCCGGAAAAACCACCTGCACCGGTCGGATCCCCGAACAAGATTGTTGCGATCGGCGTTTCGACTGGAGGCCCGCAAGCTCTGGAGTTCGTGCTGTCGTCGCTGCCCGGGGACTTCCCTGGGGCCATCACCGTGGTGCAGCACATGCCTGACGGATTTACCGAAATGTTTGCGCGCCGATTGGACGAAGTCTGCCCTCTGCGTGTGAAAGAAGCGCAGTCGGGCGACATGCTTCTCCCCGGGCGGGTGCTGATCTGTCCCGGAAGCCGCCACATGAAGGTCAAGCGGCTGCCGCTGGGCGACATTGCCGTGCTTAGCGACGAACCGCGCGTCAACGGACATCGGCCCAGTGTCGACGTCCTTCTCAGGAGCGTCGCGGAGGAATTCCGCGGCAATGCGGTCGGCGTGTTGATGACCGGGATGGGCGATGACGGCGCGGAAGGATTAGGCGCGATTAAGAAAGAAGGCGGCATGACCATTGCGCAGAGCGAAGAATCCTGCGTGGTCTATGGCATGCCCAAGGCAGCAATCGAGCGTGGCTACGCCATTCGGGTAGTCGGGCTCGACACCATGGGATCGACGCTGCAAGCCCTCTGTGGACGCGGCGAAGGCGGTCCTGCAGGGCGCGCTGTGCGCGCCGGAAGCTGAGATCGGGCACGAAAAGCCGATGACCAGCGTTATCTGGTTACGGCCAACGGCCCATGATATGCAGTAGAAAGGGGAGGTCTGTTATGGAGCAGTTCGCACCAGTGAAACGCAGCAAAGACGGGCAGCCGGTCCGCTATTTGATCGTGGACGATTCCGTATTTGCACGTAAGAACCTGGCCCGCATGATCGAAACGTTCGGCGGGCAGGTGGCGGCTGAAGCCGGCGACGGCTTGACCGCTATCAGCGAGTTCGACCGCACACATCCTGACATCGTGCTCATGGACATTACCATGCCGCAGATGGAAGGGATCGAAGCGGCTGAACGGATCGTCCAGCAGCATCCGGAAGCGCGCATCGTCATGGTCTCCTCCGTCGGATACCAGGAGAACATTGTTGCCGCGCTGCAACGGGGTGCTCGCCATTTCGTGCAGAAACCGGTGAAGCCGGAAGTGCTCTACGAAGTGATCAAGTACGTGCTCGGTGAAGACGGCGCAGTGTCGAATGCCGCAGGAGCGGGAGCCTAATTCAATGAAGATGGAACTGATCCAGCCTTTCATCAACGCGGCTGACGCCGTGTTGTCGCAGGGCCTGCAGGGATCGACCAAGGTAGGCAACCTTACGATGGAAGAGGAAGCCTATCGCCGTAAAGGCGTGGCGGGCATGATTGCTTTGACGGGCGACATCGAGGGCCGTATTATCCTCGACCTCGAGCCGCAGACCGCCGTGCGCGTGGCCAGCCATTACGCTGGCGCGGACCTCCCCGAATCCGACGCGCTCATCAAGGAAACCATTTTCGAATTGGCGAATCAGGTCGTGGGCAACGCCATCTCGGCGCTGAACGACCAGGGCTTCCATTTCCGCGTTCATCCGCCGCTGCTGCTTACTGCCGAACAGGGCGACAAAACCAGCGAAGACACTGAGGCCCTCATGATCTTGTTCGAGACCTCCATGGGCAACGTATTCATGAATGTAGCGCTGCGCTACAGCAAGCGCCGCATGGCCGATCACGCCGCCGCGCGGGCTTAGCGTCTACTTTGCTGGTGTTTGTCTGACTCTGGATTTTGTTGCGTCGTTGGGTTCCGGGTTGTTGGTCTTCGGTCTTTGGCTGACGCTCTCCGTCTACTTATCGGGCCACCACTTGCGTTTTCACTTTGGGAAGCAGATGGATTTTCGGGGTACCCCTCCCCCTCCGGTCTTGTGGAATCATTGATTTAGCGGAAAATCTTGAAATAATCTATGGGGCTCAAGCGCTTAGAGGCAAAATCTTGAGCCGCAGGGACTTAGGTCTCATTGACCGACCCCTGCTTACACCGCTTTCGCTTTGGCCATGATCTGCTCTAAGGATTCTGTGCGCAAGGGCAGGTGTCACATCGGGCTGTGATTTCTCTCACGTTCGCTTCAGAAACTGGTGAACGTCTTCAGGTTTCCAAGTTTATTTTCCGAAGCGGGAACAAGATGAGGAAGTAAAAATCCCCGCCCTCTCGCACAAACCGCGAGAAGGGCAGGGCACCCTATACGGCAGAATTTTACGAAAAGGAGGGCCAGCCCCTCCTCCCCGGGTTTTGATGGCAGGGTTTTGAGATGGGATGAGAAGGTCGATCCCCGATCACGGATCGAGCTACCGGTGATCAAAGCACTCGCAGTGCAATCCCGAAGGATAAGGAGATCCACCCTTGAAGAAGAATAGCAAGTCTCCCATGAAGAAGGAACAGAAAGCGAAGCGGGCGGAAGCTCGGCGCCCAGTGCAGCGAGAACCCAAGGAAGTATTGGCGGAGCTGGTGGAGAAACTGCAAGGAAAGCTGGAGGTGAAGGCGACGTCGGCGAGCGCAGCAGAAGCGGGTCCGCGAGCTGAGCTGGAGCCCAATCTGGACCGGCTGACGGTGGGAGTGGATTTAGGAGACCAAAGGAGCCACTTCTGCGTTTTGGGTTTGCAAGGGGAGACGCTAAGCGAAGGGCAGCTACAGACGAGGGAAGCGGAAGTCGCAGAGTTCTTCCAGGCCATACCGCCGGCGCGGGTGGTGATGGAGGTGGGGACGCACTCTCCCTGGATGCAGGAAATCATCGCGGGTGAGGGACACGAGGTGGTGGTGGCCAACCCGCGGCTGATGGAGGGGTCGAAGCGGCGTAAGCGCAAGAATGATCGGATCTATGCGAAGAAGTTGGCGCGGCTGGGGCGGGTGGTGCAATTAGCAGATGCACTGAGTGATTGCATTCAAAGCAGAAGTACGGGCACACGAAGCTATTGCGCCAGGTGAAGGGGGTGGGTCCGATCACCGCGCTTGCCTACGTTTTGACCTTAGAGAATCCGGAGCACTTCGCCAAGAGCCGAGATGTGGGGCCCTATTTGGGATTAGTGCCGAAGCAAGAGGACTCCGGAGAGAGCCAGCCGCAATTGGGAATTAGCAAAACCGGGGACACGATGGTGCGCAAGCTGTTGGTGGGGAGTGCGCACTATATTTTGGGACCGTTTGGACCCGACACCGACGTACGACGTTACGGGCTGCGGCTGTGCGAGCGTGGTGGAAAGAACGCGGAGAAGAGAGCCGCGGTAGCGGTAGCGCGGAAGCTGGCGGTTTTGCTGCATCGACTTTGGGTGAGTGGCGAGGTCTATGAGCCGCTGGGCTACGCCTCATCGAGGGCGCTCGTACAACAGGCTGCGTAGACGGAACAGACATGACAAGCGGGAGCTGGGTCCAGGGAGTCATGAGTTGAAGACGCGAGAATCAATCGATCGCCAGAAAGTTTGCAGGCAATGACATCCACCGCCTTGTTCGGGAGACTGCGCATTACACTCGGGTCAAGAAGGCCGTTTTTGAGATAGCAGCCCCCAAACAACCCAGGTCCGTCACCGTGGTGATGGACCTGGGCTTTAAATCGAACCCCAACATGCACCGAGGCCCAAAAGTGGCCCATTAGAGTGCGGATAGAAGCAGGGCAAATGTGGGTGGCGCCGGCCAGGATTTCTGGGGAAGACTTTGACAGGCGCGAATCAATTTATGTTCTCTGGACTGCGATACCGATTCCTAAGACGAGAGGGTGGGGACGCGCTTGCATGCCCTCGGGACAAAAAACAAAATCCAACCCCATCAAATAAGGACGAAGCCCAACTGAACTGCGTTGCGCTTCGTCCCCAACTCGATTATGAAGTGGTGTGGAGACCAGTCAAGGGTCAAGATGAACGCCAAAAAACGGCGCCCTTGACAGCTCTCCACGCCACCGCAAGCAGCGTCGTTGATCTCGGAGAAAAAAATGGAGGGCAGCCACGTCGGCCTTGACTTTCATGACCTTCTCATAGAAGTGTAATGGGGATTTTTCGCCAACTACGGCGATGTCACAGCCTACGCGGATGCCGCGATGTAAAACAAGATGAACGTCACCACAGCTACGGAGGGAGGGTCGATATTCCTAAGCAAGATTACTTCAGCAAAGTAATGCTAACCTGACGTCCGTCTAGCAGGATGCGG
>Ga0210402_10002031_pt1 | contig 20126 bp, 20 predicted proteins | sample IncBWC7MmetaG_FD_161055 | JGI IMG/M metagenome (GOLD analysis project Ga0210402, IMG submission 161055) | Forest soil microbial communities from Barre Woods Harvard Forest LTER site, Petersham, Massachusetts, United States - Inc-BW-C-7-M | ecosystem: Environmental > Terrestrial > Soil >... | reverse complement strand
GGAGCCGCGAGGCTCCCCCCTATCCCGATCTTTGGCACGAAGCCGCCCAGAGCCTATGCGACGGATGTCCGCAGCTGGTGGAAGCTGACATACGAGCGTTCGGGAGGCATTCGGGTTTTGACCCGACTCGGACATCGGTCAGAATTTCATGTTGCGGTAGCGAAGCCGGTTTCAGCCCTCTGTCCAGGCGAGCTTGCTTAGGTCCCGTGTATTGGGTCTTCCATTCCGGGTGATCGTGAGCCACAGTTTCGTCTCGCCGCTGTTGCCGGACAGTGACCGTTCCCCGGACGAACGATATGTCGTCGTCTGAGCGCGGCTCTTGATTCCGCCGGGGCGAGCGCCCGTTTCCTTTTATGGGCTCGTGCGCTCGGCGGCGCTTTGCTTAATGTCCGGTCCCTGTCGTCAGGAGCGGCTCCGCGGTCGCCGTGCCGCAACGAGGGTCAGGTCCAGCCATTCCCGATCTGGTTACCGGAATTCGGAGCCCAGCCCGTGCTTCCGGTGGGGTCCTGTTGCCCGGTGCCGTCGTACCGGTACCACCGCAGCAAGCCGTCGTTCCCGATGGCGTAGATCACCCCGTTCACCGCGAAGAAAGTGGGATGCCGCCTCGCGCGCGGGTTTTTTCAAAATCCGGGTGCCGGGTTGGCAAAGCTTACCCGTCGTCCTCGGTTTTCAATTTCACGACCGCCTCGATGTGATCGCGCCAACTCGCGATTGGGCTCGCGCTCGATCAACTCCCGGATGCCCTCCGCCACTTCTCGGCGGCGGCGCGGCGGGATGGCCGGCAGCCATGCCAAGCAGCTCGCTGCGCTGACGGCTCAACACGCGGTGCCCGCAATCTACCAATGGCGCGAGTTCGCTGCGGCCGGTGGTTTGATGAGCTACGGATCCAACATTACGGACACTCATCGCCTTGTCGGAATCTATGCCGGGCGAATTCTTAAAGGCGATAAGCCCGCCGATCTGCCGGTCGGTAAAATCCGAGATGGGCCCCCGAGCTGACATGCGCCGCCCGGAATTGCTGCTGCGCAAACTGACTATTGACCCCATTCCGCTGCTCCCCTTTCCTTGCTCTAATATCGAGGCTACACTCGGCCCAGGCGAACGCGATGAGAGGGCGGCAGTTCATCACGTTGATCGGCGTCACCGGCGGCGAGCGCCTTGCCTCTTAGGGCGCTGGCAGCGACCACGCGATCGAGGCAGTTGAGGATTACATCTTGCGCCGCATGTAAATCACGCGAATGCGGCTTTTTGGTCGAGTTGCAGATACCGAATCACACTTTCGATCCCGTCCTGCGGAGTCGCCAAAGCCGCATTGGGTAGCAGGTAACCAGATCGCGCTGCGACTCGATTTTGTCGGGCCAGCGGCAAGGAGCCGCTCGACCACCGCAAGGCCGTTGCGCAGACTTGGTGCGGCCTGAGAACATTGGCAACAAAACCGTGAGATCGCGCTCGCATTCAGTTCTGCTTATATTCTTTCTGGTCGCTGTGGGATCGTACCCTCGTGCCCAAGTGACTTCGGGAAATACACCGACCGTCATCCTTCCACGTGATACAGACCGCACGATCAGTCTATCCGCATTCGCCGGCAAAACCTATCTTCAAGTAATGGATTCTGTAGGTGATGGAATCTTTAGCAAGATAAATGTTGACGATAACTCGCCGGTAACAATCGCAACTGCTGACCAAATTGTGCAGACCATCAATCAGTTCGACAGCAAAGTTGGACAGAAGCTGTTCGGATTATTTAAAAATGGCGAGAACGATTTCCGTAGCATTGTCGCCCGTATTCAAGGTCAATCGCTTAATCCTCAGCAAATCCGAAGCGCGCTTTCGCCTTATATTACCAACCTGACGGACCCGAGCCACGCGAATATCGCGCTGGATGCCATTTCAACGTTGGCTCTACTTGCCAGCGGCTCGGGCACTCTCGTCCTCATCAATACGAACGAATACTTCTATAACGTTGGATATGAGACCCCGATCGTCAAGTCAGGAAGAAGCTTTGGTGCTGCTCCGGGCCGATCACTGCTTGATCCATCCGATAGAGAGTACCTCTCTGAGATGGATGCTTGCTTTAAGCAAGCAAACCCTGAAGAGATAAGTTCTATCTACGAAGCCATTTTAGAGGTTCTTACCAAATCGGATGGCTCTAAATTGTCTAGCTTGAGTTCATCTGCACAGGTGATGGCCATAGATTTCTTTACAATTTACACTGCGGAACTTGTTCGACACGTCATGGCGACCCTCGACGTCGAAAAGCATCCATGGGAGATCGACATAGCAGAAGTGACGCTGTTAACCGCCTATGGCTCAGCTTCAGGAATGGTAATGAAGCATGGCTCGCTTGTGGCGGGAACAGCTGCGGATTACTACGCGCAGGGGATTTCAGGCGGCGGAATCGGAGACACGCGTGCTGATTTTACAAGGCTTGGGAATTTAATCACAGCGTATGAGGCCGAACAACATCCCGACCTAATTCAAACACTGGTGAACTTAACGCCCATTCAAGATGTGGGAATCTTATCTGCGGTAGACGGCGACGTTTTCAGACGGGTATTAGTATTCTTGAATCGAACTGAATTTCAAGACGCTGTGCGAACACATGCTGATGCCATAAATAACGCGATGGTCCAGCTGCTGAATCAAGTTCGTTTGGATCAAAGTCGGATTACGCAATACGTTCAAACGCACTAATTTGAATCTGGCCTTAATTTTCTTGACACGGACCACCATTTACTTCGTAGTAAAGTTAGGGCATTTTCCGGAGTGGCAACCGATATAGTTGAACATCAGGCATGTCCGTGCAAATCCGTGCAAAGGTGACACTAAGGTCGGCCGACGACGTGAGGTAAAGCACCAGGTAAGCACGGAAGGTAGTGTCCGCGCTCAAGGACGTATGTCGATAAGGCTTTTCAAAAGGGCGCGGTTTCTAACGGGGCAGGTCAAGCTGAGCCAGGAATAGAGACGGCGCCACGTCCTCTGCTGAGCGGAAAATCTCTGTGCGCCTACGTAAAGAGCAATGTCTAATCGCACTGCTGCTCGCGAGCGTAGCGTACGCAGGCGATCGCCCTGATCCGAAATTGACGCCGGGGCTAGCCAACCCGAAGCTGACGCAGCAGAAGATCTGCGACAAGAATTTCCGCACCACCTCGGTGCGCAACGTATCTGAGAAGACGAAGAAGCAGGTCTATGCCGCCTACGACATGGCGCCTGCCAAGGCGCCGTGCCCGTGCGAGGTCGATCATCTGATCAGCTTGGAGCTGGGCGGCAGCAACGATGCGACGAACCTGTGGCCGCAGAGTTACTCCACCATGCCGTGGAACGCGCGCGTCAAGGACGCGTTGGAGACGCACCTGCGCTTTCTTGTCTGCCAAGGCGAGTTGACGCTGGCCGAGGCGCAGAAGGAAATCAGCAACAACTGGATCGCAGCCTATCAGAAGCGCCGCGAGGAGATCGCTTTGGCGCTGGAGCGTGGGCTTTACACGATCAAACCACCCGAGAAATGAATGGCTAATGTGATCGCCGGCGTTGGCGCGCTCGGGCGGTAGCGCGGCGTTGAGCCTCGCTCGAACCGCTCGATGATGATCATGCGGCCGCCGCAGCAGGGGCAGGGCTGCGCGAGTGCGGGCGGATCATCGGCCTTGGGGGCATTTGTATCGGTGGATTGTATTTGGGAAGCAGGCACGTTGAGTAGCTTGCGGGCTTGCGCGATGTTGTTGGCACGCGATCCGTTGGCGAACAGGCCGTAGTGACGGATGCGGTGAAAGCCGCCGGGCAGCACGTGGATGAGGAAGCGGCGGATGAACTCGTGGGTATCGAGCGTCATCACCTTGTTGTATCGCTCGCGGCCTTCGCGGCGGTAATGCTCGAAGCCGAGCTCGACGAGTCGCTCGCCCGCTCACGCTACACCCGGAGGGCGAGCGGTCAGGCGGCGATTCGGAGGAGACGGCGAGCGTCACCGGTCACCGCCACGGCCACCGGTCGCGGATCCGATCCCGCACCATGCGTCACACATCATCTTAAGTCAGTCGATCACCTCGTCGGCACGGACCAAAAAAGTCTCCGGTATCTTCTGGCCGAGCGCCTTGGCGGTTCTGAGGTTGACGACTAGTTCAAATTTCGTTGGCTGCTCGACTGGAAGATCCGCAGGCTTGGCGCCTTTGAGAATGCGATCCACGAAATAGGCCGCGCGTCGATACAGAGCGAGAATGTTCGCCCCGTAGCCTATGAGCCCGCCTGCGTCCCCGTATTCCTTGGCGCCAATCGATGGCAATCTATTTTTGAGCGCAAGCGCCCCGATAGTGGGAAAGTTCGGGGCAAACTCTCCATCCTCTGTAACGACAACCGAATCGGCGTGGCTCTCGGCCATGGCCTCAAACGCGCGGTCAAACTCGCTGGGGCCTTGTGCCCGCGCTGTTGATCCCGTGACATTAGCGTCGGACCTTGCCAGGCTTGACACGAGACCCGTCGCGACGAGGAGAGCCAACTCATGAGTCGCAACAACTCTGAGCTTCTTCAAGCCGCCGAGGCAGGTTGCGAGATTGAGCGATATCGTTCCGTCAGCAGACTTCTGAGATACGCTGCAATCGCACGCATGCCACTGCGGCCGTCCTTCGCTTCGGCGTCCGGATTGTAGTTCGTGTTGGTGTTGATATCGTACGTGAAGGTGTGGCCAACCGCATCGGCTATGAATTCGACCCCGGCAATGTCGATGTCATTCGCGGCAAGGAACGCCTGCCAGGCCGGCAGCAACGGGTGCTCGAACTTGGGGAGAATCTGAAACTTGTCGCCGGCCGCGACAGTGGAACATGCGCTCGAGACAGCTTCGATCTGGCAGGCATCGGCCGGGCACAACTCGAACCCATGAGAGGTATCGACACTCACGGCATAGACGAGATTGCCGCCCACGAATTCGACCCGCGTGATGAACGGCGCTGGCGCCTTGATGTACTGCTGCACGAGCGTGATGCCATCTCGTGACTCTTCGAAGTCCGAGCTGCCGATATGCTGGGCAAGTGCCGCCGCCGAAAACAGCAGCCGCACGCCGAGGCCCTTGCCGGCCCGGTTGTGCTTGAGGATCACGGGGAACCCGATCTTCTCGGCAGCATCGGCAATGTTGTCGCGACCGATCACGGCAATCGTGTCCGGAGTCGTGATTCCAAATGCCTTGAGGGCTTCGTACTGAGCAACCTTCGAAAGCTCGAGCTGGAGGGCACGCTCGCCGTTGACCACCACGCGGCCGTGGCGCTTGAGCCAAGCCAACACAGCCGCCGTGAACTCGGGGCCGTAGCGATGGCCGCGAGTGTGCGAGGAGGCGCTCATACGGTTGTAGAAGATGCCCTCGGGCGGCGTCATCGTGAGATGGAGCATGCCTTCATCGAGGAACCACTCGCTCAACGGTACTCCGAGGACGGCGAACTCGCAGCGCAGCGGCTCGACCCAGGCGTCATTCTCATGGATCACGAAGACACGCGGCGTTCCTGCACTCGCGAAGTATTGTGCTTTCACGAACCTTCTCGAATGTGTGGATCAGACCAGTACATCACAGCTCCTAACATAGGGCCAAACGGCGTCGCAAGCCACACGCGTGCGCCATTGGGAAGCGGGATCATCGTCGTCCTGCGTTGCCTGCCATTATTGCCGCAACCGCGGCTGACACGGTCTCGGCATCCACGGCGCCCGAGATCCTCAGCCGCGCTCCGGATGCAAACTCGATCTCAATCGAGCCTACCGTCTGACGCCGCCCAGCCATCACGGCACGAGGATGAGCTGCGCCGGCGTCAGCCCCAGATAGTACTGTCCTGCCGACTGCATGCGCGCGATGCTTCCCTGCACCTGAATGGAGACGGTGTGCACATCGCGGAAGCGGCGCTCGAACGGGTTGCTCTTGAAGATCGCGGTTGCGCCCGCCTCCTGAAAAATGATGTCGCCGGCGTCACGGGCCGAGTCGATCTGATGTGTGCAGGCCTGACGCAGCTTGATCCGCAGCGGCAAGCTCACTGCACCCTTGGTCGCGCACTCCTCCCACGCCTCATGCAGCAAGGAAACAAGCCATGCCTTGGCGGAGCTGATCTTCGCGTCCGCCTGCGCGAGGCGCGCCTGCACCCAAATATCGTCGCGAAGCGCAATTGCGTTCGATGGGGTCTTTTTCTTCGCAACCGGAATGAAGGCGTCGAGCATCGCCTGAGCCGCTCCGATTGCGACGGACGAGAGACCCGATGAGGCGATCAGCTGCATGGAGTGGCGATAGAGTATGCCGCTCTCCCGCCGCTCGGGCTCGGGTTGCGCCACAACGCCCTCCGGCAGGTTGTGATCGCGCGCGGTGACGCGGGGAATGACGCTGTAGTCGCTGGGCACAAAGAGAGCGGAGACGGAATAGGTATCGCTGCCGGTGCCGCAAAGACCCATCACGTCCCAGCTCGCATAATCCACCTTTGCCGCGGCGCGGGGAAAGATCATGGTGCGCTCCACGAACCGGCCGTCGGGATGCTTGTGCTGCACGCCTTTGTCGTCGCACAGTCGGCAATGCCCGCCGAGCCAGGTTGCAGCGCGGTTCCCGCTGCCGAAGGTCCAGACGCCGTTGATCCTCCACCCGCCCTCGACCGGGAGCGCCAGGCACGGCGGCTCGCCCCTGGTGTAACCGAAGGTAAATACTGCGCGCGGATCGCCGAAGATCTCCTGCGCGACGTGCGGCTTCAAATATGCGCAAGCCATCGAGGCGCATGCGGCCTGAGCAACGCACCAGGCAACGCTGGCATCGCCCTCGGCAATAGCCGCGACCACCTGCGCATGGGTTGCGGGGTCAAGCTCCGCGCCGCCCACGGAGCGCGGCATGACCGTGCGGAACATCTGCGCCGCATGCAGCGCGTCGAGCACATGCGCGGGAATGGTGCGGGACTGCTCTATCTCCGCGGCGCTTGCTTCCAGCAAAGGTTTTAGGGCGCGCGCCCGCTCGACCCATTCGCGAGTGGTTTTGGCGGAAATTGCATCCCGGATATCAGCAGCTTGCAGATTCACCAGCCTCTCCACGTTTCATGCGCTACAAAATGCTCAACCTGGTCGGATGCTCCGGCCGACAACGCCATCGAAGCTCGCGGGCGGGAACACCCTTGCGTTGCGAAAATGAGCTTCCCTATAGGTTGAATGGACAGAGAAATCATTACAAGATCAATTCTGAAGAATTAAATCGCGTGCAGTTTGGGGAGGTAGACATGCGCGGACGCTCGGCCCGTTTCAGTTGGCTCGCTTTGGTGCTCTGCCTTGGCGCAGGCGGCGCGGCGAGCGCACAAGACGCCGTCAAGATCGGTGTTCTCACCATCCGCAGCGGACCCGCCAAACCCATTGGTGACGACATACTCGCCGGTATCGAGACCGCGACCAAGATGCACGGTCCGGTGCTGGGGCGTCCCATACAGCTCCTCGTCGAGGAGAGCCTGTTCAACGCCCAGACGGCGGTAACGAAGGCGACCAAGCTCGTTCAGCAGAACAATGTCGCCGGCATCGTGGGCACGAGCACCATCGAGACGCTGGCGCTGCTTTCGGTCGCGGACCGGCTGGGAGTCCCAATCGTCACCTCGAACTCGGGCTCCGCCGCCATTACGCGCGAACGCTGCAACAAGTGGGTCTTCCGGACCAATGCAGAAGACCTGATGTCGGTTGAGTCGCTGCAGGAGCTCGTCAAGCAGACGCCGAAGCTGCAGCAAGCGAAATGGTTCACCATCGGCCACGACTACCCCTGGAGCCGCCTGGTGGCCGGCTCGGTGAAGGGGGTGAAGGACCTGCAATATGTGGGCGAGACGTTTGCGCCGCTCGACACCACGGACTGGGCACCCTTCATTGCGCGCGCGCGTTCGGCCGGCGCAACCGCCGTGATCATGCCGGTCACATTGGGAGTGCCGCTCTTGCAATTCATCCAGCAGGCGAACGAGTTCGGATTGACGGAGACGGCCGTGCTCGTCTCCCCGATCGGACTTCCCGATTGGCTGGTCGAGAAGCTGGGGAAAACATCGACCAACGTCATATCGGCGGGCTCCTGGGCGGCGTGGCGCTACGAGGAAACCTGGCCCACCACAAGGCAATTCAACGAGGCGTTTTACGCGATGCACGGGCGAGTCGCGGGAATGCAATCGTTGCAGTCCGCGAGCGCGGCGCTGATGCTCTACAGCGCTCTGAGCAAAGCGGGCTCAACCGATCCCGAAGCCATTGTCCGCGCACTCGAGACTGTAGAAGTGAACACGCCGGTGGGCGCCCTGAAATTCCAGCCGAACGGCCGTCAGGCGCTGGTGCCCTTGTTTCTCGGGCCCTACGAGAAGCTCGATCAGCCGAAGTATGGCGCGACTTACGCTCAGCGGGCGGAGCCGTTCCCGGTCAGCAAATCATTGCCGAAGTCCGCTGCCGAATACGGCTGCAAGCTCGGCTCGTGAGTGTCGCGAAGACGCAATCGCATATGCAAGGGGGCAAGGATCAGCGCGTGTGGCCCCGGAGTGTCCTCCTGTCCTGGGTGAGTGGAACGAGGGCCCGCTTGGGCCGGTCACACGCGATAGCCCCGCGGAGGCTGCGTCGCCGTGGATTTGAATTTTCTGTTCGTCAACATCTTGAATGGCGTCGTCTACGGCTCCTTTCTGCTGCTGACGAGTCTCGGGCTCAGTTTGGTGTTCGGGCTAGGCCGGGTGGTCAACTTTGCCCATGGCGCGCTCTATGCCATGGGCGGCTACGCCCTCATCGCCGTGATGCATGCAGGCGGCGCGGGCTACTGGCTGGCGCTCGCTGTGGCCCCTCTGCTGGTCATACCCATGGCCATGGCGATCGAGCGCGCCACCATAAACCCGATCCGGCATCGGCCCGATGTCGATACGCTGCTCGTCACCTTCGGCTTGTCCTCCATGATTGTGGGAGCAATCGAATATGTGTGGGGAACCGGCACCACACTGCTTCCGCCTCCCTCGCCTTTCACCGGCACGGTCGATGTCCTGGGTAATCAGTACCCGCTCTATCGGCTGGTTGCCGCGCTCGTGTCCCTCCTCGTGTCCGCTGGCGTCTTCGCAATCATTCAATTCACCCCCATGGGGTTGCGCATCCGCGCCATTACCGACGATCCCGGCATGGCGGAAGCGCTCGGGGTGAACATCAAGCGGCTGCTCACATTGGTCTTCGGATTCGCCGCCGGCCTTGCGGCGCTCGCAGGCGCCCTGGGAGCGCCGATCTTTGCCATCCATCCCGAAATGGGAATGAACATTCTCATCGACTCGTTTCTGGTCGTGGTCCTCGGCGGCCTCGGCAGTCTGACCGGATCGGCAATCGGAGCTTTCTTCGTTGCGCTGACCAAATCCATAGGAGGAGGCTATTTCGCGGAATGGTCCACCGCGTTTCTGTTCCTGATTGTTGCGCTGGCCCTCATTGTTCGGCCTACAGGCGTCTTCGGTCAGGGGCGGGTGGCTTAGTTGCCATGACAACCGACGTGTGGCCCGATCGTGCAAGCGCGATAAAAACCGAGGTGCGTACAAGGCGGATCACATCGCTGCTTATCTTCGGCGGCGCCGCGCTGCTGGCCCTGCTCCCCTTTGCCGGCATTGCGCCGTTCACCATTACGCTTCTCACCGAGGCTATGATCTTCGCAATCTGGGCGATGAGCCTCGACCTCATGACCGGATATACCGGGATGCTCACGTTCGGCCATGCCGCAGGTTTTGGCCTCGGAGCCTACGCGGCGGGCTATTTCGCACGCGAGGTCACAGGCGACTTCTTCGCCGCGCTGCTTGTGTGCGAGCTCGTCGTTCTCTCGGTCGCGTTGGCGATCGGCTTTGTCACTACCCGCCTCTCCGGAGCTGCGTTCGCAATCGTCTCGCTCTGCATCGCGCAAGTGCTGTTCCAGATCGCCGTTGCCTGGCGATCGGTGACGGAAGGAATGGACGGGCTCGTGGGCGTCCCGTTGCCGAGAATATTCGGCGTTACCATCCATAACGGACGCGAATTCTACCTGCTGACCTTGCTTGTCGCGTTGATGGTCTATCTTGCGCTCCGCCAGCTGGTGGCTTCGCCGTTCGGACGAACGTTGAGCGCCATTCGCACCAATGCGGATCGCGCGGCTGCAGTCGGCATCAATGTTGCGCTGCACAAATGGCTCGTCTTCGTCATCGCCTGGGCCGTTGCCGGGATCGCTGGCACGCTCATGGTTTTCATGAAGGCCGGAACGACACCGATGTCGCTTTATTGGGTCGAGTCGGGAAATGTGCTGATCATGGCGATATTCGGCGGACTTGGCACGTTGCTCGGCCCGATGATCGGCGCGATCTCATTCGTGTTCCTCCGCGACGCGTTGACGACCGGTTTTGCTGTGTGGCAGCTCGCTTTCGGGGTCGTATTTGTCATCGTGGTGCTGGTATTTCCTTCGGGTCTCGCGGGAATTGTCTCCCTACTTCGGATGCTGCTGTGGCGAGCCCGCTCGTAGTCCGCGATCTATCCAAGAATTTCGGCGCGCTGCTCGCGGTGGACGGATTCAACTTGGACATCCGCAGCGGCCAAGTGCATTCGCTCATCGGTCCGAACGGCGCCGGCAAAACGACCGTGTTCAACTGCATATCCGGTTTCCTGCGACCGGCCGGCGGTCAGGTAGTTCTGAACGGCCGCGACGTGACCGCATGGCCGCCGTATAGGCTTGTCGCGGCGGGACTGGCCAGAACGTTTCAGATCACGCAGGTCTTCAGTGATCTCACTGTCCTGGAGAACGTGGCGCTGGGAGCTCGCTCCCGACTCGGCAGAAATCTTCAGATGTGGCCGCGCGCGCAAAGCGAGGCGCAGGATCGCGCCTATGAGGTTCTCGATATGCTCGGCCTTGCGCGGCAAGCCGGAGCGAAGGCCGATCATCTCGCGCACGGGGACAAGCGTGTCCTCGAGATCGCCATTGCGCTGGCGCTTCAGCCGCACGTGCTCCTGCTGGATGAGCCGACTGCCGGCATGTCGCCGGGGGAAACGGAACGTATGGGAGAGCTCATTCGTCGCACCACAAAGCATGCTTCCGTGCTGCTCGTGGAGCACGACATGGAGATCGTGCTTGGCATCTCCGACGAGATCACGGTCATGACGCAGGGACGCGTAATCGCCAGCGGCCCGCCCGATGCAGTCAGCCGCGATCCGCTCGTCCGGGACGCCTATCTCGGTGCGCTCGACGCGGAGGCGCTGTAGTGCTTGTCGTCAACGACATCCACGTGCACTATGGCTCGGCCCACGTGCTGCACGGCGTGGGCCTTGACGTGCAGGCAGGTCAGATTGTCTGCCTCGTCGGGCGCAACGGGGCGGGGAAGAGCACGATGCTCAAGGCGATCATGGGCATCGTGTCCCTTAGCGGCGGCAGCATCTTCTTCCGTGGCGACCGGATCGATGGGCGTGCCCCCCACGCGATCGCGACGCGTGGGCTGGCCTGGGTGCCGGAGGATCGTCGGGTGTTCGGTTCACTCTCCGTGGAAGAGAATATCCGGGTTGCCGCGCAGGCGATGTATCGCGGGAATTCCGGGCGGCGCGTCAAGGAGGCGCTCGAATTCTTTCCGGACCTGCTGTCGCGAGCCCGCAGTCTCGCCAAGAACCTGAGCGGCGGGCAGCAACAGATGCTCGCCATCTCCCGCGCGCTGGCTTCGCGTCCCGAGCTTCTCATGCTGGACGAGCCGACCGAGGGACTGGCGCCGAGTATGGTCAAGGCCATCCGCGACGGAATTCTTGCGAGCCGCGAGCGCGGCGTCTCCATTCTCCTGGTCGAGCAAAATCTTCGGTTGGCGTTGTCCGTGGGCGACGTGTTCTTCGTCCTTAGCCGTGGAAGCGTGGTATTCCGGGGGAGCCGGGACGAGCTCCACGAGACACCGGAAGTCATCGGCGAGCACCTCGGAATCGGACGTGTCAAGAACTCAGGCTAGCGCACGCGCCGGAGTATCCGCAGGCGACCGCACCAAAGAGCGCTACAAGCGTTGTTACGCCATTTTTACTGTTGAGATTTCTCGCGTTGTTTACAATCGGCGACATGAAGAAGATCATTCTCATTTGCTTGCTGGTCGCGTTCATTTCCTTGCTGGCGTCATGGAGCAAGACGTAGTCCGCACCGGCGCAGAGTCCACGACATCTTTCAGCGGAAACGAGATTGCAAGGTTCTGCTGATGCGGCTGGCACTGCTTATTGTAGCAGGGGCCATTCCCGCTATTCCGGTCCTCGCGCATTCGTGGTATCCGCTATTCTTCTGCGGCGATATGGATTGTTTCCCGGTCGCCTGCGATCAGCCGGTGGAGACGGTTTCCGGCTGGCTCTATGTCCCTGCTAACTTGTTCGACCCTGAGCAAGCGCAGCCGAGTCAGGACCACCACCCAACTGCTGTCGTGGCTTGAAGCGATCGCACAGCATGCGGATGAGCAGGAGGCCGATTGCAAGCATGCGGCGATCATGTTCCGATTCGCTGACCGCGAGTTAATTGGACAGTTTCGGAAGCGACAGGTTTCCGAGACGCCTCCCACGAGGTGGCGCTTTCGCCTCGCGTCAAGTGGCATGCGCTAATTTCCAGATTTTTGCAGGCTCGCCGAGGATCGCGAGGCAGATAACGGCGAGGACGCTGAGGGCGATCACGTAGAGGCAGATCGGCCAGATCGCGCCACCAAAGCTTGCGAGTAAGGCAGTGGCGATCAAGGGCGCTAGGCCGCCGCCAAACACAGCGCCAATCTGATACCCGAGCGATGCCCCGGAGTACCGCACGCTGGTATCGAATATCTCCGTGAAGTAGGCCGCGACCGGACCGTAGACCGCTCCGAACGCCGTGAGCGCGATAGTCATGCCGAGGGTCACCAGCGCGGGATCCTTGGTCTGTACCAGCCAGAATAGAGGAAAGATGTAAAGGCCGATGAACACGGCGCCGCCCATCACCACTGGTACGCGCCCGATCCGATCAGAAAGTGCGCCGAACGCAATGCAGGCAACGATTTGAACGGCGGACGCCACCATGACCGCGTTTAGCATGGTCCGGATGCCGATGCCGAGAGTTACGCCGCCATAAGAGAGCATGAAAACCACAACCACGAAGTAGCCGCCATTGATCAGAAGGAAGGTGCCAGCGGTAAGGAGGATTTCCCGATAATAACTTTTCACGGCGTCGAGAATCGGCAGCTTGCTCCCGCGGCCCTCCTGTTGCAGCGCAAGAGACTCCGGTGTCTCCAGTATCTTGGTGCGGACATAGAGGCCAATGGCGATCATCACAATGCTGAACAAGAACGGAAGCCGCCAGCCCCAATTTAGGAAATTGTCACCCGTCGCACTGAGGGTGAGGCTGAGAGCGCCTGACGCGAGCACCAGGCCCAGTGGAACGCCACCATTGGGAAAGCCGCCGTAGAAGCCGCGCCGGTTCGGTGGCGCATGTTCGACAACCACCAAAACCGCACCACCCCACTCGCCGCCGTACGCGATCCCCTGCACGAAACGCAGAACTGTCAAAAAGATCGGCGCGAAGATGCCGGCCTGCGCGTAGGTCGGCAGGATGCCGATCACCGCTGTGACGACACCCATGAGGCCGAGGGTGAACAGCAACATCGGCTTGCGACCTATCTTGTCGCCGTAGTTGCCGATGAAAATGCCTCCGATCGGCCGAGCGATAAATCCCACCGCGAAGGTCGCAAAGGCCAGCAGAGTTCCCGCAAGCGGATCGCTGCTGGGGAAGAAAAGTTTGTTAAAGACGAGACCGGCGGCACTGCCGTAGAGGAGGAAATCGTAGGCCTCCAGGGCGGTACCGAAGAAGCTGCCGAACACGGCCCTGCGTACGGCTTCGTTGCTGGCCCCATGTGTGATCGCTTTTCCCTGCTGCATCGTCTTGTTCCCCCCTGACACGGTCGGATAGCTAAGGCGATCACCATCCAGACATTAATGGTCTTCGTGTGCCGACCCAGACCGTTTGATTGCTGGGCTAAAATATTTTAGCACACCCTCCCGCCTCTATCCACTGTCGATCCCGCATGTGTGTCGATCCCGCACAGTGTCGATCCCGCACCCAACGATCTGTGAGGGCGCTAGCCGGTATACCCGCGATGCTTTACCCTTCGTCTGGAATCAACCCTGGGAGATCGACACCATGCGACCGACGACCCAGCTCCGCCAACTGCTCGCCCGCGAGGGGGCTGTCATCGCGCCCGGCGTCGCAGACGCGCTAAACGCTCGTCTGGTGGCGAAGCACGGCTTCGAGGCGATCTACATGACCGGTGCTGGGACCACCGCAACACGGCTCGGCATGCCCGATGTCGGACTCCTGACCATGACAGAGATGGTCGACAACGCCGCTCGAATCGCCGATGCTGGCGGGTTACCTGTGATCGCCGATGCCGACAACGGCTATGGCGGCGTCCTGAATGTGCGCCGCACGATACAATCGTATGAGCGGGCCGGTATCGCTGCGATTCACTTGGAGGACCAGATCATCCCGAAACGCTGCGGGCACCTCGCGGGCAAGCAGGTCGTGTCAATCGAGGAAATGGTCAGCAAAATCAAGGCCGCGACCGACGCGCGAGTCGACCGAGACTTTCTGCTGATCGCGCGCACTGACGCTATCGCGGTCGAGGGCTTCGAGCGCGCGCTGGAGCGCGCAGAGATTTACCGCGCCGCCGGCGCCGACGTGATCTTCGTGGAGGCGCTGAACTGCGAGCAGCTTCCTAAGATCGCACCACGGGTCAAGGCACCGCTCCTCTACAATATGGCGGCCAGCGGCAAGACGCCGTTCTTAACGAAAGCCGAGATCGAACGTCTCGGATTCAAACTGATCATTTATCCCAACTGGATCGTGCTGGCCCAGATCCGCGCCGCGAGCCGAGTCCTGCAAACCCTCAAGGAAACCGGATCGATCGCTGGCCTTGCTAACGAGGTCGCGAGCTTCCGCGAATTCTTCGATCTCGTGGGAATGCAGGAGGTGCAGGCGCTCGAAAGCCGCTACGGTATTGCCGAGGAGACGCGTGCCCGATACTGAGCGTAGCTGCTCAACTGAAAACGTTACGTCGTACGTTACATGTGCCGGCGTCCACCGTCGGGATATTCGGTTGCGTGATGCATTACGCAGCGGTTTTCTCGGAACATCAGCTCGTTGCGCCGCCCCTTGCGTGCGATAGATGGATTGCGGTCCGGATCACGTGGGGGGTGCGGCCCCGTCGATCAGCGCGCGGCGCGCCTTGCCCGTCATGCCCTTGAAGCCGATGGTGGAGTCGCTCGAGTAGAGAGCTGTGGCGATCTACGGATGGACGCGCGCATTGGATGTGTCCTCGTCCCTGCGACTACGCCTGGGCGGTGAAAGCATCCAGGATCTCCGCGCCGGTTGCGGTCCAGACATCTTCATTTTCCATGATGTGCGTGAGGGCGCGCTCCAAAGCGCCGATCCGATAGGGCTGACCGATCACCCACGGATGGAGCGCCAGAGTTAAGATGCGGCCGCCGGTACTCGCCGCCTCCTTGTAGAGTGCATCGAATTGATCGCAGACCTGCTGCGTAAACGCGTCCTCGGAGTGGCGGTTCTGGACCAGAATGGTGTGGTCATCAATGTCGTTGGAGAGCGGCATGCTGTAGATTGCGCGGCTCTCGGTTCGCATCGCGAAGGGCATATCGTCGTTGACCCAGTCGCATACATAGTCGATGCCCGTGGCGGCGACTAAATCGAGCGTCGCGAACGACTCCGACCGCGCCGGCGAAAGCCAGCCGCGGACCTTCTGTCCGGAGACGCGACGCAAGATTGCGAGAGAGTCTTCGACCAGTTCCCGCTCCTCGTCCTTAGGCAACCCCTCGTAGTGCAGGTGATCCATGTCGAGGCCATTCGCAATCACCTCCCACCCGCGATCGACGCAGGCTTTGATGAGGGAGGGATGCCGCACCGCCACCGCGGCGTTCACCGCAACGGAGGCGCGCATGCCGAAGCGCTCCAGCGCTTTCATCACACGAAAAATGCCGACGCGGTTGCCGTAGTCGCGAAGTGTATAGTGCCGCAAGTCCGGATAAGCCGTCACCAAAGCTCCCGGTGGCTTAAAGGGTTTGCCCTTCATATCCAGGGGGAACCATTCGAGGGCGGGCACTATCCAGAGTGCGACCCGGGCACCGCCTGGCCAGTTCACCTTCTTACGCCGTGGCAGCGCCGACCAGATGTAACGGTCATGATCCATGCCGTAGCGGCGATGGGCATACTTCAGGTAGTCCGGCGGCACGCTCACGGCGCCTCTCCCACGGGCTCGGAGGCCCTGGTGAAGGCGTCGAAATCATGAGCGAGGAAGTATTGCGCAATCTCGCGCCCGGTCGCGCGCCAGATCTTGTCGTGGCCCGTGATGTAGGCGAGCACCTCCTCGAAGGCCGCGATACGATAGGGCTGCCCCACCAGGTAAGGATGGAGCGGGATGCACATTACAGTTCCTGAATTCGCACCCTCCTCGTAAAGGCGGTCGAACTGGCGCTTAATGATGTCGCCATAGGCGCGCGGGCTCAAAGTGTTGACGCTGAAGACAATGGCGTCGTTCATCTCGAGGGAATAGGGGATGCTCACTAGCCGGCCACGTTTGGTCTTCACGGGACAAGGCTGGTCGTCGTGAAACAGGTCGCAGCAATAGGTCAGTCCCATCTCTGCAACCAGATCGAGAGTGCGCTCGGTATAGGTTAGCGCGGGGGCAAGCCAACCATCGAGCTTCTGTCCGGTGTGTTGCTTGATTGTATCGATCGAATCCTGGATGAGCGCGCGCTCCTGGTCCTCGCTCATTTCGAAGACGAAGCGCGTGTTGTAGGTGCCGTGGGAGTAGAACTCCCACCCGCGCTTACCGCATTCCTCGATCACTTCGGGATGATGTTGGCACACCGCGACGTTGAGGGAGACGCTACCGCGCACGCCGCAGCGGTCAAAGGTCTCGAGCATCCGCCAGAAGCCGGCGCGGTTACCATAATCCCGATAAGAATACCCGAGGACGTCCGGCGGCGGCCTGGGCCACGCGCCGCGGGTGGGATTCTTGGGGGGATCCAACTCGTAGAACTCGATGTTCGGTGCCAGCCAAAACGCCACGTGGGCGTCGTTCGGCCAGCGGATCTTTGGCCGCCGGTCGTAGGGTAGATAATCGTAAAGTCCGGGATCGCGTTTCACGTCCACACCGTTAGTCGTTGACCGGATGATAGTTACTCATGAAGTCAATTACCTCGGCGATCGGGATCACGTCAGCATATTTTAGAGCCATGTCGTAGAGATTCGCGAAGTGCGGGCTCTCGTGTTTGTCCGAGACGCATTCCTCGGGGACGATGGTGCGAAAACTCCGTGAAAGGCTGTCCACTACGGTCGCGCGCACACAGCCCGAGGTCGATCCACCCGTCACGACCACGGTGTCAATTCGGTGAAATGTGAACAGCGATCCCAGATTGGTCTCGAAGAATGCCGACGCCATCCGCTTGTTGACGACGATATCCCGCTTGGCGTCGACCCGGAGGCGGTCATCCAGTTGGGAGCGGCGCGAGCCCAGCTTAATGTTCTGCAGCGAGTCCGGTGTATTCGTTCGGGCGCCCCAAACGCCGCAATCCTCCCCCGAGTCCATATAAGCGACATGGGTCCAGACCACCGGGCAGTTCTTGGCGCGGAACAGATCGGCGAGGGTGTTCACGTAGTCGATTTGCTTGGGATCCGTCTCATAGGCGGTCTTAAATTCGTCGACGCGGGTGTAGGAGTTCTGGAGATCGACGTTGACAAGCGCAGGCTTGCGGCCGAAACCGAAGCGCTTGCGGGCCGGATTGGCCTTGATCTCCTCGTAAAGCTGGCGCGCCGTCTTGTCCGATTGTTCCATCGCACTCTCCGCGGAAATCCTGCCTGGCCGGCGATCAACCGTCTCATGCGCCAGATAACACGCTGGACCCGTGCAACGGCTACGATTCATCTAAAACCGAGATCGGTCCGATGACAAGAGGTGTTGTCGTTTTCGGTAATGGGGGTTCAGACGTGCAAGTAAAAATATCAGCAACGCATAGGCGGGGAGGGACCGGCGCGTTCATGAACTCCCATCGGGAACAGATTGTCGCGCTGGCGGCTGGACATGCGATTCCCGCGATATATAGCTTGCGCGAGTTCGCGGCGGCCGGTGGTCTGATCAGCTACGGAACGAGCCTTACCGATGCCTATCGCCAAGCCGGCATCTATACCGGCCGTGTTCTCAAGGGCGAGAAGCCCGCCGACCTGCCGGTCCTGCGACCAACCAAGTTTGAGATGGTCATCAATCTCAAGACCGCTAAGACGCTCGAGCTTACAATTCCGCCGGGCGTGCTCGCCATCGCTGATGAGGTGATTGAGCGAGGGGAGAAGCCGCAGCGGTTTGTAGCGGCGTCTGCGGTTATCTTGCGGGGCTGGCACTCGCGGCGCGTTTTCTGGCGGAACGGCGGCAGTAGTTTGCGCGCGGGGGTCGCGGTAACGATTGCTGCGTTTTACATCGACCGTGCTGTGGGGAGGTAAGGGGCTGCATAAAGCCGCGAGGGCGGCCTCTTTCCCTTTGTTCTTCCGGCCGGATGCAGTACATTCTAGGGGGCTCGCGTCCCAAGGGGCACCGGGTTTAGTCATGCCCTCCTCAACTACATTTTGCAGCTATCTCTCTGCAGTGACTGTGCTTTTCCAATGTACTTCTACAGTGCTTGCTCAAGAGGGACAGGCGACGATAGCAACCGCTTCAGCTAATGATCGCGGAGACGCGTGCCAGCAGTCCATCGAGAAGGTGATCAGCCTTTGCATGATCCGAGGGTTGAACAATATCGGGCGCGTGAACTGTGACTGCGTGCAGGATGGACGCAAGTGGACGTGTATGGGGACAGCGGGCTGCATAAAATGAAACCGCCTGGCGCGAACCCCGGGCGGCTTGCATTTCCCCGAATGGGCCGGAGCTTGTTTGGCTGGCAAAGAGTGTTTTACTGCGCTGCTTGAGTCCGGTTATGACATTGTGTCACGAGTAACGCTGGTCCACACGGCGCTGCGTAACCTGGGCGTACATTGCGTTGCTTTCAGGCTTCGCGTTCGTCGCGGCGCTCATTGCTAATTTTATAACGTTTGGGCACCGTTTTGTCGGCGCAATTCTGACCGCGTTATTGTTCGCTGCCGTCTTTGTATTCGCAACCTATTATCCCCACGGCATAACTCTACCCACGTTGAAGTAGGGTCGAAAGGCCGCGCGTTCGTTGGACGGGCGGCTATTGCAGGGCCATCCACACCACGGGAAGATTGTGCAACCAGTCATTCATGCCGCTATCCATTCAAAGCTAAGGCAGCATCGATGAATTCAGCGCGATACAGACGATACCAAATCGAGTACGAGGCGACATTCGGCCGATACAGAAGGTCTGTAAGGTGAGCATTACAAGCTCAATCTCAATCGAAGGAGACTCGCATGCGCAAGACCACATTTTGGGCCGCTATCGCTGCCGGCACTTTGATGCTCGTTGGCATCGCGGGATGGGGTAGTTCAGACAAGCGCGCACTTGAAGCTCAGGCTTCCACCCAAAGTGAAGCCACCCAGCTCGACGCGTTTCAAATGATGCTGAACGCTAGGAATTTGCCCAATCAGGAGATTGAGGACTTTTCCCTGGTGTTTCCCTCCACAGTAACACACCGACGAACCTCAATCACACGCTGAATAACTCAATCACACGCTGAATATATCGGCTCGCCACCCTTAGGAGGATATTCCATGTTGCATTCTCCAACAATCGCTGATCCATGCCAGCCGTCAACAGTCAATTCCTACGCGATAGGAGTTGTGGATGTTGGAGCATGCGCCGTACAGTTCGTCAATCGAGCGCGAAATCAAAATGAACGTCGGATTGCAGCACTTGACCGCTACGCCGAAGGATGGGCCGAGGCCAACGTCGATAAAATCCTCGATGCGACCGCCCCGAACTATCGGTTTACTGATCCGCTAGTGGGAAGCTTCTCGGGCGGGTCTTTGCACGAGTATTTCGATATGTTGCAGGCCAGTTTCTCCCGCGCAGGAACGATTACAAAGCGCGAGCTGGTTCAGCCCTCCCGCGTCGCGCGCTGGATCGCGCTGATGATTTTGAGGTAGGTGCCGCAGCGGCAGATATTGCCGTCCATGTGCTCGACGATGTCGTCGCGCGTCGGATTCCTGTTGCCGGCG
>Ga0210402_10002029_pt1 | contig 20130 bp, 17 predicted proteins | sample IncBWC7MmetaG_FD_161055 | JGI IMG/M metagenome (GOLD analysis project Ga0210402, IMG submission 161055) | Forest soil microbial communities from Barre Woods Harvard Forest LTER site, Petersham, Massachusetts, United States - Inc-BW-C-7-M | ecosystem: Environmental > Terrestrial > Soil >... | reverse complement strand
GCTTTTGCGTTTTTATGACGTTCAGCGCGGGCAGATCCTTCTCGACGGCATCGACATTCGCACGATCAACATTCAAAATCTTCGCCAGCAATTTGGCATCGTCTTGCAGGATTCCTTCCTTTTTACGGGAACCATTGAGTCCAACGTCCGCCTCGGCTCGCCCGGGATCGATCGCTCCACGGTAGAACGCGCTGTCGACGAAATTGGGTTGGGCGATTTTGTCCGCGGGCTCCCGGAGGGCGTGGACACCTCCGTCAACGAGCGTGGTTCAACGCTCTCCGTCGGCCAGCGCCAGCTCATTTGTTTTGCACGCGCCCTGGCACACAATCCTCGATTCCTCATCCTCGATGAAGCCACGTCGAGCGTCGACACGAAAACAGAGCTGCAGATACGCGAAGCGCTCGACCGCCTTCTTTCAGGACGCACTTCTCTGGTCATCGCTCACCGCCTGAGCACCATTCAATACGCCTCTCGCATTCTCGTCTTCCACAAAGGCCGGCTCCGCGAACAGGGCGCCCATCAGGAACTGCTCGCCCAGCGTGGCATTTACTACCGCCTCTATCAGCTCCAATACAAGGAACAGGAACTCGGCTTGCCAGAAGACACTCGCGACGCCGCCGGCCATCTCGCGGACCAGCCTCGCGGCCCGCTGCCCACTCCGCAGCCCGCGACAGATTGAACGCCGCCCCGACCGCGCATGCCACCGATTCCGCTCCTCATCTCCGCAGGCGAAGCTTCCGGGGATATGTATGCGGCCCGCCTGGCCACTGCTCTTCAGAAACGCGCGGACGTTTCCCTCTTCGGCATGGGCGGGCCGCAAATGCGCGCCGCTGGCGTTGATGTCATCACCGATTACAAGGAGGTCTCCGTTGTCGGCATCACGGAAATTCTCAGCCACCTTCCGTCTCTAGTGCGCGCCATGCGCCATTTGGTTTCAGAAGCCGCGCGCCGCAAACCTCCTTTTGCAATACTCACAGACTTTCCTGGTTTTCATCTGCGGCTAGCGCGCAAGCTCCGTCCGCTTGGAGTTCGCAACATTTATTACATTTGCCCACAATTTTGGGCGTGGCGGCCGTGGCGCGTGCGAGTTATACGCCGCCGCTTCACGCAAGCCCTCTGCATTTTTCCGTTCGAGGAGGACTTCTTCGGCGGGGCCGGCATCACCACAAAGTTTATCGGCCATCCGCTTGTCGGCGCCGTGCAGGCAACGCAAACCCGCGAAGAGTTCTGCCGCCTGCAAAATCTCGATCCAGCCCGGCCCATTGTCGCGATTTTGCCTGGAAGCAGGCACGCCGAGCTGGCCCAGCACATGCCCGTAATCCGTGAAGCTTGCGTCGGTATCCAGCGGCAGCAGCCCGCGCAGTTTGTTGTAGCCGCTGCAACACACGCCAACCTTCTGGAGCTGCAAACTGGCTGGAACCACGGACTAAACGTCTGCGTGGTGGAAGGCCAGACGTACAACGCACTTGCCGCAGCCGATGTGGCCATCGTCTCCAGCGGAACGGCCACTGTCGAGGCCGCGCTTCTCGATGCCCCTATGGTCGTCGTTTATCGTGTGACGCCGCTCACAGCCCTGCTCGCGAAGCCTCTTGTGCGTACGTCTTACTTCAGTATGGTGAACCTGATTGCAGAGCGGCGCGTCGTTCCCGAACTGATTCAAAAGGACTTCACGCCGGGCAAAGTCGCCGAGGAGGTCTTGCGTTTGCTCGGGGACGTGCACGCTCGCGAAGAACTCCGAGCCGGGCTTGCAGAGGTTCGCAAACGCCTCGGTCCCCCCGGAGCCGTGGACCGGGCTGCCGACGTGATTGCTCAGCTTCTCGCAGGGGTCCGTGGCAACGCTTAGCCCGGTGTCTGCTATCCTATATAGGTAGAATGGTGTCGGTTTGCACCTCAGTGAGAGGTGCCCCGTTTGAAAAGGAATTGAAAGGTTTTTGATGCCCCTTCGCCGAAAAATTCTTACTAAGTTCGCCGTCCAGCTTATCGCAGTGCTCGCCTGCGCTGCTGCTCCGGTCTGCGCCCAAGCGCCCCGGCCCGTCGGCTTTCTTGCGGATCACTATGATATCTCCGCTGCGCTGGATTCCACCCACCAATCCATAAACGCTATCGCCAAGATCGACTTTAGAGCCACGGAAGTTTCAAGCAATATCCGCGTCGAGCTGCATCCGAATTTGAACGTCAGCGAAGTGAAGACCGCCGATGGTAAATCGTTGGGGTTTGGCCGCGACTCGACGAATCCCCTATACGTTCTGGTCACGCTGCCTACTCCAGTTGCAGCCGCTGGCCATGTCACGCTGACGTTTGCCTATTCCGGCCTTCTCGCCAACGAGGAAAACAGCCCGATACCCGGTGTGCGTGCCGCCGTTATCGGTCACAACGACGCCTACCTGCTGCTTCCTTCCAGATGGTTCCCTCTTACGGACTATCCCTCCAACCGCTACACCGCAACGTTTCGCCTCAATGTGCCCGATAATTTCGCTGTAGCCGGCTCGGGAAAGGGTTCTGCGCCAACGCCTCTGGCGGGAAAGAATCCCGGCGAGGGCGGCCGCCTTCTCTACACTTTCGAGTGCAAGACGCCCGGCCCCCACGGGACGTTCGTAGCGGGAAATCTACAGCTCAATCCAAAGCAGGCCGAGGGCATCGACGTGGCGGTGTACGCTCCGCGTTCGGATTCCGCGAATGCCCAGGGATTTGCGGATGACGTCGCCCGCGCTGTTACTGTATTTTCCGACCTATTCGGCGGCCTGCAAGACCCCGAGTTTACCGTGATTCAATTGCCCGACGGCACGGTCCGCGACTTCGCCGCTCCCGGTGTCCTTTTGCTCAGCCGCCGCCTTTGGGAGCCGAAAACCGCGGAGCGCACCATTGCTCGCCTGGTCGCTTCGCAGTGGTTTGGTGACTCCATCCTTCCGGCTTCGCCCGGCGATGTTTGGGTGACGGACGGCCTCTCACGCTACTGCGAGGAACTGTATGCGGAGCAAAGCGCCGGCAAAGAGGCTGGCCTACGCGCCGTAGACGAATTTGCGGTGGGAGCCTTGATGTATGACGATGCGGCTCCCGTTGGCCAGGCAGCCCGGCTCGCCCCGTATTCGAGCGATTATCGCTCCGTCGTGCTCAACAAGGGTGCGATGGTCTTCCACATGCTTCGCGCCCTGATGGGGGATGTCGCCTTTAGGACGCTCCTTCATGATTTTGCAACGCAGTACGCGGGCAAGACCGCACGCATCGATGACTTCATTAATTTGGCAGACAAAGACGTGCAGGCGGCGGCCAAACCCGGAGAGGTTGCGCCGAACCTGCGGGGCTTTTTCGCGCAGTGGCTGAACTCAACCGGCGTGCCTGATTTTACGACTGAATTTGTCGTCTACCGCACGCCCAAAGGCTTCCGAATCGTCGGCAAGATCAAGCAGCCAATCGATACCTTCAGCATGCCCGTCCAGTTGCGGATCGACACGGAAGGCAACCCGGAAACGAAATGGGTGGATGTTCTGGGTCTTGAATCGCCGTTTACCGTGGAAACCTTTGGCCGTCCCAAGCCCGGCGGCATCAAAGTCGATCCCAATAACGTCATCCTCAAAGGCAGCACATCGCTTCGGGCACGTGCCGCGATCGCTCGCGGAGAGGAACTCGCCGAGCAGGGCCGCTACTATGACGCTATTGGCCAATACCAAAGAGCCCTGTCAATCCAACCTGGCCGCCCCCTCGCCAATTTCCGCATGGGTGAGGCCTTCTTCTACCAGAAGAACTATCAGGCCGCGGCCAACGCCTTCCGTGAGTCTTTGCAAGCCGTTCCCGAGCCGTCTGAAAAATGGTCCGAGGTTTGGGGACACATTTACCTCGGAAAGATTTTCGACCTCCTGGGTCAGCGCGAGCGGGCCGTCAACGAATACAGCAAGGCTAAGCAAACCAACGACGATACAGGCGGCGCGCAACTCGAAGCCGAGCGTTGGCTAAAGAAGGCTTATTCCGAGGGCGGCATCTCTGCCGCAAACCCCGCGGCAGGCGCCACGCCGGCCTCTGCAACGCCACCACCGCCCCCTGCAGGCGACCGCCCCGTCCTGAAAAAGCCCAGCCAGTAATCGCCGGCAACCGCCGCCTAGCCCGGTCCGGGGCTCCGAAGGTGTAATGAACAGGGTTTTCAGCAGTGTGTCAATTTCCTGCAATCTGGCTTATCTGGTCTGCTGACAGCTCAAGGGGTTCGCCGGCCCTGCTCCTCTCGGCTGCCTCGGGCTTTGGCTGTTTCGACTTGTGGTTCGTAACAGAACGATCGCGTATGCACATTCAAAACTGTGCCAAGTACTGTAGCTACTGAGACGCTCAAAACGCGGTTTTCCAGGTATGCCACCCACATTGTAATTATAAATAAACTAAATAGGACTTGACGCCGCAGTTTATATCACATATTGTCCGCGCGCATTGTCCCTTCCCACCAGCAGGAGGCGAAGCAGATGTTGCCGCGCTTTGGCGGCCAAAAAGCAATTGCGAATTTCGGCTACTCTTCTGCGATTTCCATCCTGATGAGGGACCTTACATTGAAAATTAGGAGGAACCGATTCACATGCGACTGACTACTCGTATCCTTTTCGTGCTACTGATGCTGACGTGCGCGGCCGGCGTAGGATTTGCGCAAGAGGTCGATATGGTTGACCCGTCTTTTCTGGCAAACGCCACCAGCAAAGCGTTTCATCCTACACCCCACGATCTGACGAACGGCCAAGCACACTCCCGATTCGGGATTCACGGCATCGATTCCATCCCCAACTTCAACGATCACTTCTTCGCGGATGGATTTGATTTCAATGGCAATCCGAACCGTCACTGGTACACAAACACTGTGGGAAATCCGCCGCAGATGGGAGGTACGACACTGATAGGCGCTCCACTTCAGCCCGTGAATGTCGAACTGGATGATGCCAACGGAAATCTACGTGTTGTGGGAGGCCACCCGCTGATTTCGGATGCGACCAAATTCGTTGCTCCGGTATTGGGATCCCCGGTGTTCTCCAACTTCACCTATTCGAGCGGCGCCGACCCAACGCAGTTTTCCGACGCCATCCAACGCGCGGAGTACTTCAACAAGATGAAGCCGGACTGGCACACGCTTCTGCTGGCTGCTCCAAAGCCAGCCCTCACGATGCACATTCGGCAGTCGGCAAACTGCCCAACCGGACCCCGCTCCGCCGGCTGTAATTATACTTTCTCGCTTAATGCGGACGGAACATGCTGCCGGTTTATTCTGGTAAACGACAACCCGCCCGATTTCGTTTTCGAGAACGGCTTGGGCGGAATCGTAGTGACCGACATCTCGAATAATGTCATCACCACGAAAGACATCTCCTCGTTCTTGTTCCCGAACGTCTTTCTGTTCTTCGGAAATACTAACAATTGCTGCGTTCTGGGCTTCCACACGTACTTCTTTGCGCCGGGCAGCGATCCCGAAAGTCGCTGGGTGCTGGACTATGCCAGCTGGATCAGCCCTGGACTCTTCGGGGCAGCTTTCGTGGACGTCACCGGTCTCAGCCACGAGATCGCCGAGACTTACAATGACCCGTTCGTGGTCAGCGACAATGTGCACAACCTGACTCCATTCACTCTCGCGCCCAACGGAGGCTGCTCGGAGGTTCTGGAAACCGGCGACGTCATCGAAGGTCTCCCGAACGCAACCTTCCCCATTAATTTGAACGGCTTCGTGTACCATCCGCAAAACGAAGCCCTACAACAGTGGTTCAAGTTCGAATCTCCCTCGAGCGCCCTGGGCCAAGCCTACAGTTATCCAGACACTACGGTACTGCCGCAGCTGTCACCACCTCAGAAGTTTAATTGCCAGCCGTAAGAGCTCATTCGCTTTGAGGCCCGGCCGGTGAGCCGGCTGGGCCTCATTATGCGAATTACGCATATCGCGTCTAAACCCATCGCGGCAATTCCTTCCGATCTCAACAAAGCGACATTTTTATCGAGGTGAACCAGAGGATATTCTAAAAGAAGTTTCACACACTTCCCCGGTCAGGAGAACTCTCAAGGTAAGAGTTGCCCCCGCCCCTGCACGCATGAGAATGCCCAGGGCCTCGCGGTGCCCAGTGCTAGCGGCTATTCCTGCATGTGAGGAGTGTTCGTGAGCAGGACATTGCTATATCTTCCTAGCCTGCTACTGACGAACCCTTTTGCAGTTTTTTCCAGGCACGCGTGAACACTTCGCAGGCTCGCTCGTCAAACAGCACGATATAAATCCTCTCCAGGGAGGTTTCGCCCTGCAGATGCTGAGCCGCCTCAAGCAACAGGATGGACGCGCACTCATCGAGAGGAAATCCAGCGATTCCTGTTCCCACGGCAGGAAACGCAATAGTCTTCAGGCCCCGCTCCGCGGCAATGCGCAAAGAATGGGCGATCGAGGTCCGGAGGTTGGCCGCTGTAGTCCGACCGCCAAGCTGCATGCTCGCTGCATGGATAACGTGGCGCGATTTCAGCTTGCCGCCGCCCGTGATCGCCGCGTAGCCGATCGGAATGCTCCCGATCGCATCGCATTCGCGCTGAATTTCTTCTCCGCCCTTGCGCCGAATCGCTCCCGCAACGCCGCCGCCCAGTTGCAAGTCATTGTTCGCCGCGTTCACGATTGCGTCCGTATCCATGTCCGTCAGGTCACCCTGCTGGATCACGATTTTTTCTGAGAGCGTTTTGATCATGTTCTTGCTTCTGTTCATTCTCGCGTTTCGGATAGACAGTTCTTTCGCCGCGAAATTCCTGGCTAGGCAGAATTCAATCGCCGTTGCCGGCGAAGAGCACCTGCTCCTCGCTTAGCAAGGAAACTTCCAGGCCCATCCGGCGACCAACCTCGCAGCAAGCAGCGACGGTCTCCACGTGAGTCTCCCGCCCTTTCACGAGTTCGAGCCGCATTGCCCGAGGCACGTCAGTGAAAAAGCGCATGCCGATGCATCGCTCTGGACAGAACGTGATGGAAGCAAGCTCCGTGATGGACAGTGAAGGCGTCGTGCTCGCGAATATGGAGCCCGGTTTGGCAAATTTGTCGAAAATCGTGAAAAGTTCGATTTTCATCTCCATCTCGTCGGATACGGTTTCGATGATTAGGTCCGCGTCGCGCGAAGCATCTTCAGCCGAATTTACCGTTCCTATATTAGCAAGTGCAGCATCGCAAGCGGCGGCATCAATTTTTCCAAGCTCAAAATCTTCGACGAGCCTCTGCGCAAGCCAGGCTACTCCGTGCTGCAGCGTCACAGGCGATATGTCCTCAAGAATGGTGCAATAGCCTGCAAGAGCGGAGGTACATGCGATGGCGCGGCCCGCATGTGTCGCGCCCACGACGGCGATGGTCTTTATTTCCATCAAATATCTCGAAACCTGACACGAATTTTCTGCGGCGCGACTCTAGTACCGTGGCACTTGCGGATCGATCTCCACCGACCAGCGGTCGATCCCGCCCGCCATTGACTTCGCGTTTTCGACACCCTGCTGCCGCAACCACACCGCCGCATCGAGGCTGCGCATCCCGTGATGGCAATAGCAAATCACATTCTCCGCGTCCAGCAAGGCATTCACACTGGACGGCAGAGTGCCAAGTGGAATTAATTTTGCGCTTGATATCCGGCAAAGGTCGTATTCCCAGGGCTCGCGCACATCCACTAGAAGCATATTCTCGCCCCGAGTGATTCGCTCGCTCACTTCTTTTGCAGTGATTTGCAGATCGTCCATTTTCTCCGCTTTGTGGTCGGAAAGCGTCCGAACCGAAATACTACTTGCCCTGAAATTTCGGAGGGCGCTTTTCGAAAAATGCACGGATACCTTCGCTGCAATCTTCCGAATGAAAGCACTTCATTTGCTGCTCAACTTCGTGATCGAGAGCCTTCACCAAATGTTCCTTGCTACTTCCAAATAAGACCTGCTTCACGGCGCGGATAGCGATCGGAGGCCCCTGGGCAATTTTCTGCGCCAAGTTCTTCACCTCCGCTTCCAATTGCGATGCCGGAACTACGCGGCCGACGATTCCAATCCGCAACGCGGTTTGCGCATCGATCATATCTCCGGTGTAAAACATTTCAGCCGCGATCGAGGGCCCCACAAGCTCCGGAAGAAAGTACGTTCCGCCATAATCCGGGAAAAGCCCCACTCGAGAAAAATTCTGCCCAAACGTCGCGCCATCCGCTGCGATCCGGATGTCCGCCGCGAGCGCGATGTTCATCCCGGCACCCGCCGCGGCGCCATTCACAGCTGCAATCACTGGCTGCGGCATCAGGCGCATTTTCAGGACCGCTTGCATGCCAGAGCGCAAAATTGGCTCAAGCTCAGCGGTCTCATTGCGCTCGCGACCTTTGCCGATTGCCCCGAGATCGCCGCCGGCGCAGAAAGCGCGTCCTGCACCGCTTAGAACGACGACACGGATGGAATCATCTGCTGCAATCCGAGCCAGTGCTTCATTTAACGCAGTCGAGAGTTCGCTGTTGAGGGCATTCAGCTTGTCGGGACGGTTCATTACCAAGGTTGTGATGCCGTCGTGTTTGCCTTCCAGGAGGACCGGGCCCGCCGCTGCTTGTGCTGGGTTACTCATAATATTCCTCCGTACTACTGTCCCGTGCCATCATGCCCCTTGGTGTCGCGTTCTTTCTCGGTCCGTGAAACGACCTGCGCCAGCTTGCGAAAATGCTTGAGTTTCTCGCTTTTCCCTTGGGCATTCTGGCCACTGGTGGAAGGCAGCACGTACACACGCGCCCCGTAGAGGAGTTCTTTCTGGAGTCCAAATTTACACTTGCGCTGCGAAAATTGTTCGTAAACTATCTTGCCATTGAAGGCAACGACATGCGGCGCAAACTCCTCGAGCTTCTGGGATAACACGATACGGCCTTCGGCGAAGTCTCCCCGTGTGAGCTCTTCCACGCCCTTGGTGGGCCGCTTGACAAGGTCGGTGAGTCCAATTCCGAATTCAATCACGCGTTTGTCATCGTGATAGTCAAACGGTTCCGGCACTACGCCGCTTTCATACAAGATGGGCCAGAACAGGTTAGTGCGTCCCGCGTAATAATGGCCGACACGAACGGAAGATTCACTTGGATTGCAACCGACGATGACCAGCTTCATGCCTTTTCGCAAATGGTCGGGGAGGGTTCGCATGTTCCTAGTGTTGCCTATTTCGGCTTCGAAACGCCAAAGTTTCGCCGTCGAGGGTCCCAACGGTCAAGGTCTCTCCCCGAGAATCAGACGTTCTTCCTCGTGTGCGGAAACAAAATTCAAATTGAACAGCTCCGCGCGCCGCCTTGGGCAATGAATCGGAAGACGATAGAGGACGAGCGGGCTGTGTAGGAACCAAAGTAATGGGAAAAAGAAAGAGATCTTGGTAATCCATCGTGCCTTGAGGAACGCCCGATGAAAACTCTAGACAGGCAGAAACACGCTGTCAAGCTTTCTCCCCCATCCATGCCAAGCCGCTGGGCATTACAATAGAAAAGAATTGAATCCTGACCCTACCCTGGCTCATCAAACCAAGAGAATGAGGCGTGTGATTTCGTGCTTTGTGCTAACTTTAAGGTGGAGACCATTGGAGAAGGGCGGAAATTGAGCCCGCTGATTTTCTTGAGCACACCAAATCCACACCGGCTAGCTTCGAAAGTTGCTCGCGAAGACGAGCATCTTCTGGTCGCGGCCGCGAAATCGGGTGACGTGGCGGCCTTCGAGGAATTGGTCAGCCGCTATGAACGCAAGATTTTTCGACTGACGATGAACATCACCGGCAACCGCGAGGATGCCGAAGATGCGATGCAGGACGCCTTCCTCAAATCCTTTTCCCATTTAAAAGATTTTCAAGGCGATTCGCGGTTCTATACATGGCTCGTTCGTATCGCCGCTAATGAAGCGTTAATGCGGCTGAGGAAGCGCCGGCCGAACCAGTTCTCGCTGGATGAACCCATTGCGAGCGACGAAGACCTGATGCCGCGCGAGCTGCAGGACTGGGGACCGGGCCCGGAACAGCGCTTTGCGCAAACCGAGATGCGGGAAATTTTGTCCGGCGTGATCGAACAGCTCGAGCCGGAGTATCGTATGGTGTTTGTGCTTCGCGATATTGAAGAACTCTCGACCGAGGATGCGGCTTCCGCGCTGGGCCTCTCGGTTCCGGCCGTGAAATCGAGACTCTTGCGGGCAAGGCTGAAGCTCAGGGAGAAGCTAAACCGTTACTTCCAGCAGGGGGGTGCAAATTGAACTGCCAAGCTGTCATCCACGAACTTTCGAATTTCATCGACGGCGAACTTGATGGAGCGATGAAGCTGGAACTCGAACGCCACTTCAAAGATTGCGAAGACTGCCGGCTAGTCGTCGATCAAACGAAAAAGACCATCGAGATTTTCTGCGATTGCGAACCCGTCGAACTGCCCAGCGATGTGCGCGTCCGCCTTCACGACGCGTTGCGCCGGAAGTTGAAGGAAGCGACGCACTAGTCAGTTCATTTGGTTCGAAACGCCGCCAGCCCAGAATGGCAGTTCTCTGCCCAATCCGTTTGCCTTCGCCAAGGCAAATATTTTCATCGCGACCGCCAGATCCCAGGAAGCAATCCCATTGGACTTGAACAGGGTAACCTCCGAATCGCTCGTCCTTCCTGCAATTTTGCTCGCCACAACATCCGACAGTTTCTTTACGCCGGTCCAGCAGGCTTCGTCGCCACGAAACGCGAGTATGAGATCACCAGCTTCCTGGCGCGACTGCTCGATGGAATCGACCACGATGACATCGGCGCTTGCCACGGCCTCATCATCCAGTTCGCGCTTGTGGGCGTGATTTGCACCGATGGCGTTCATATGTACGCCCGGCGCCAGGTCTGCGCCGCTCACGACGGGATTCGCTGACGTGGTGGCGGTACAAAGGATGTCCGCACCGCGCACGGCCTCAGCGGCGGAGGTTGTAGCTTGCACAGGAAAACCAAGCCGTTCTGTCATTTCCTTCGCATACGTTTCGCGCTTGGCGGCATCGCGGCCGTAGACTCTCGCAGTCTCCAGCTTTCTCACTCCGACGATCGCTTCCAGCTGGGTCCTAGCCTGGCCGCCAGTGCCGATGATGGCGGCGACGTGACTATTCTGGCGAGCAAGATATTTGGTAGCCACGCCCGAAGCGGCCCCGGTGCGAAGTTGGCCCATGTAATCTGCTTCAATCAGTGCGACGAGGTCACCTGTCCGCATTTCATATAGAAGAACCAGGAATCTGATCTTGCCATGAACATAGGTGTACTGCTTCACCGCCACATAGCCGGCGGAAAAATCCGCGGCGGCCATGTAATGAAAAAAGCCTCCGCCGGGCAGTTCGAAACGGCGGCGAGGGTGGACGACCACCTCTCCGGTGGCCTGCTTCCGCGAAATTTCTTCGACCGCCTCGATGGCGATGGGCATCGTGAGCTCAGCTCGCACTTCGGACTCGCTGATATGCAGAGCCATTCTTCTTTTTCCTTCCGCAACGCCGCACAATGCTACTTACCGAACCCACGTGAATGTGCGCGGTACTCGAAACCTATCAGTTCGCAGTTGGAATGCTCTTTCCAGCGCGGACGGATTTTTTTGTGATTTCCGGCCCTTCGCGAATGCGGCGGACGACCGTCTGCATCAAACGATAGACGCGCTCTTCTTTGTGACTACCCATTTCCTCAAAGCGAAATTCGGGCTCGTCCTTTGACCCCTTTCCAACCTGGACAGGCAATTGGCCGCAGAGATCGTTTTCAATGAAGGCCGTCTCGTACCGCTCTTTTCGCAAGTTCCAGGTATAGACGCGAAGGGTCGTAAAATCGCAGGGCTGGCCTTCAGGCCCGCGCGCCGCAGCGACGAGGTACTGCGGCTTGTCGCCCCTAGGATCGCTGACGCGGTTGAGTTCAAACCAGGCAATCGGACGGATGTTTGAGGAGGAAGCCCCGTCGCGCACGGGATCGGGTAAATCGAGCTCGATAAATCGAGCGATTACCCACCCGGCGATGGGCAATGTTTGATCCCCGGGCTGGGTTGTGGTCGTTTCCGCGGCACGTGTCGTGGCTTCTCCCGGGGGACGCGTGGCCAATCCTCGAATCAGGAACCAATCCTCTCTCTTGGTGTCCTGCAGCTCGTTCAGTGAGTCTTTTTCGTCTGAGACGGGGACCCAGTCCGCTATGGACCGGCCCACGACTTCCACAGGCACTCCGCGAGCGAACTGATATAGACGTGCCTGGGTGCGTCCCGGTGCCACGCGCAAATTGGTGGCGACTTTGGTGCGGCCGCGCGCCTGCGCGGGCATCGGAAGGACCTGCTTAAGAAGTTTTGCACTGCGCTGCCAGAGCGCCGGCTCGATCAAGTATCGACCCTCCACCCAGCCCAATTCGCCAGCGGCGGTTCGCACCTTGATGCTGTCATTGCGGCGGGCGACAACATCCACCCGGTCGCCATAGTGCAGGGTGTCCAGCGGTTCGCGGACTTGGGCTACGCTGCTCCAAAGGGTGGCGGTGCGTTCACCCACGTAGGCTTCTCCGAGGAATTCGCGCTTTGGCCTCAAGAACCAGGCCACTAGAACAACAAGGAGAAGCAGCGGAACGGCAATCAAGAGTTTCCGCTTCATGCGGCACTCCCAAATGTCGTTCCTATAGTTGGCAGCGCGGCATCTTGGAGGAGAATCGCTAGGCCCGGCACATCTTCCATGTCGGCCGGCGCAGTATCTTTTAGCATTGGAATCAGGCGTCCCACTTTTCTTCAATATGAATTGTACCTGATTCTGCGCCGAGTCCGGAGTTCACCATGCTCCGTTTGCTTTTCTGCTAAAATGCGGTTGCGCTCAGGCTTTTCTAATTCCAGTTCAAAGGAACTCGATGAGATCTCTCAACGCCCTGCAGCCGTTCGCCTTGCTGCTGCTCCGCGCTGCCTTCGGCATTGTATTCATGTCGCACGGTTACCCGATGCTTGCTCACCGGACGAGCGGATCGCACGCACTTTTCGCGCAACACGGTATACCTGACTATTACGTTTACATTTCCGGGGTGCTTGAGCTCTTTGGCGGAGGTTTGCTGCTGCTGGGATTGTTTACGAGGGGAGCGGCGCTGCTGCTAGCCATCGAGACGGTCCTGCTGATGTGGAAGGTCTATACGCCGCACAGCTATCTCGCTGTAAACGAATATGCATACCCAATGGTAGTGGCGACGGGGTGTTTAGCGCTGGCCACAATAGGGGCAGGGCTATTCTCGCTCGACTTTCCGTTGTTCGAGAGTCGCGAAAGATCGCGCGGTCCGCGGAATCCAAAAGCGAAGTAAGGCGTAGGCCGCTCAGCCCCGGACGGGCTCCATGTTCGGCCAGCCCCAATGGGGCGATCCTAATGCGGGGAAGCCTGGCTAGGTGGTTGTGACCGTCTGCGAAGTTGGCACAACTCCGCCCGGAGCGACGGGCAGGACAATCCAAAGAATCACATACGCGAGAAGGCCGGTGCCCCCGCAGATGAAGAGTAGAACCCAGATCAGGCGGATGATGGTCGGATCCATATCGAAGTAATCGGCGAGGCCTGCGCACACACCAGCAATTTTCTTGTCGGTGCTCGACCGCATGAGTTTCTTTTGTGCGCCGGTCGCGGGAGAGAGACCCGGCGCGCCGGACTCCGGCTGTTTCGTGCCGCAGCTGTAGCAAAACCTGGAACCGACGGCGATGTCTTTATGGCAGTTCGGGCAAGTCATTTGCGCACCCCCAAAATAAGAGTATTACTTGCACTCCCTGCAATAGGATACGCCAAAAAGGGTGAAAAAGTTTCGCGAGCTTCGAGCCACCAAACCGACGGCTTAATACTCAAGAAGTTGTTTTACGGCGGTTGTGATGTGGCTGGTCTGGGGGAGAATCACGTCTTCCAGTTTGGGCTGATAAGCGCAGAAGGTATCCATGGCGGCGACTCGCTTCACAGGGGCGTCGAGTTCGTCAAAGAGTTCGTCGGCAATGCGGGCGGCGATTTCCGCGCCGTAGCCCCAGCTCAGCATATCCTCGTAAGCGACGATGACGCGATGCGTCTTTCGAACGGTGTTGGCAACGGCCTCCCAGTCGTAAGGGGAGAGCGAACGCAAGTCTACGATTTCCACCGAGATGCCTTCACGGAGCAATTGCGCGGCGGCCACTTCGGCCCGATGCACCAGAGCACCATACGTGACGATGCTAACCTCGGTACCTTCCGTGACCATGCGGGCCTTGCCGAACGGGACGGTGTAATCCGGACCGGGATACTCGGATCGATTGTAGGGCTGACGATAGAGGTGCTTGTGCTCTAGGAACATGACTGGGTCGTCGCAGCGAATGGCGGTTCGCAGCATGCCAGCGACATCGAGCGCCGTGGAAGGCATCACCACGCGTAACCCGGGGCAATGCGTAAAAATCGATTCACCGCTTTGGCTGTGATAGATGGCGCCGCCGGTAAGATAGCCGCCAATCGCGACGCGCAGCACGGCGGGAGACTTAAACACGCCGTTCGATCGCCAGCGCATGACGCACAGCTCGTCGCGAATCTGCATCATGGCGGGCCAGATGTAGTCAAAGAATTGAATTTCCGCGACGGGCTTGAGGCCGCGCGTGGCCATGCCTATGGCTCGGCCGACTATGGCGGCCTCCGCTAAGGGGGTGTTGAACACACGATCGTTTCCGTATTTGCGCTGCAACCCGGAAGTGGCTTTGAAAACGCCGCCCTTGCCTTTCACTTGCTTCAAATTGATTTCGCGGCTGGCGTCGGCGACGTCTTCACCGAAAACAGTAATGCGCTCGTCCCGAGCCATCTCGTCGGAGAGAGTCGCGGCAATCATTTCGACCATGGTTTTCGGCGCGCCGTGGAGCTGCGGCTGGGCTTCGAAGGCAGAAGAGGTAGGATCGACGTCGGGTGAATAAACGTTAACACGAATGGAATCGATCTGCGGCTCTTCGGCAGCCAGCGCCTCATCGGCAGCGTTGCGGACTTCCGTGTCCACTTCGGATTCGAGGGCTTCGATTTCTTTCTGGTCGAGGATGCCTTCGCGAACGAGGAACAACGAGAATTTGGAGATCGGATCGCGGTGCGCCTCGTCCTCGCGCTCCTCGGCCGTCTTGTAGAGTTTTTCGTCGTCGGAAAGCGAGTGGGAATAGGGCCGCGTCACGTGCGCATGAACGAGGGCAGGTCCGCGGCGCTCGCGGCAATATTGCACGGCGGATTTGCATACCGCGTAGCTTTCCAGAGGGTCCGTGCCATCGCACTCCGCTATTTGCAAGCCGGGAAAACCCCTCGCCAGTTTCGAGATGCTGCCGCCTGCGGTTTGCACTTCGATGGGAACGGAAATGGCGTAGCCATTGTCTTCAATGAGGTACAGCAAAGGAAGTTTTTTGGCGCACGCGGCGTTCAAGGATTCCCAGAACTCACCTTCACTCGTCGCGCCGTCGCCCGCGGAGACAAAAACGATTTCATCGGACTCGTGTGAGACGTGTTGGCCGAGAGGAGCCTTCTTGGCCTGTGCCAAAGCCTTCGGATGATTCTCGTAGTAAAGAGTGGCTTCCGCGGCGCCCACAGATTGCACAAATTGCGTGCCAGTGCAGGAGGACTTGTTGACGATGTTCAAGCGGGAGTGCCCCCAGTGCGAAGGCATCTGGCGGCCGCCGGAGCTCGGATCGTCTTTGGCTCCCACTGCCTGGAGGAGCATCTCGAGCGGCTTAACGCCGAGCATCAAGCAAAGGGCGCGGTCGCGATAGTAGGAATAGATCCAGTCGACACTGGGACGAAGAAGAAGCCCCATGGCCGCCGTTACCGCCTCATGGCCCGCGCCGGAGATTTGAAAGTAAATCTTATTTTGGCGCTTGAGCTGGATTTCGCGGTCATCCAAGCGGCGGGAAAGGTACATCGTGCGATAAATGCGGACGAGCACGTCGCGGTCGAGGCCGCGCAACCTTGGGGCGTCAAGCTTGGCAAGTTTGACGCGTGTTTGTAACGCCATTCGTTCTGCCCTCGTTGTGAAGTGGGGTTTTGCCTCTGCGGGAGTCTATTATACCTGAAGTCTGGCCGAGCTCCGAATAATTGGCAAAGCTATTCCAGAGATTCAAACTGTTTCACGACTTCATCAAACTGCGCCTCGCCCTGGCGAACAAGGCGCGGCGAAGCTTCCTTGAATGGCTCTTCGGAAGGGATACGGTCTAGCCAGCGCTGCTCGGTGAGCTTTTCGTGGCCGGAAAAATAGAGCCTTACCAGCAGGTTCACTTTACCATTCGCGAGTGTTGCATCCTCAGGGACTGCGGATTCGCCTGATTTGTGTTTCGATTTTGACTTGGCTCTTGGTTTGTCGGCTTTCTGCGGCTCCGCGGCTTTGTGGGCGTGCTCTGGAGCATTCTCCGCCTCGGCTTCGGGACGTTCGAGTTTGTACTGAAGCTTCTTGTCGAGACGGAAGGCCTGCTTCCAACCCTCGAGTTTGTGGCGCGCCAGCTGGGCTTTCGCTTCATCGGTGCCGAAATCAAAGAGGAGATACGTATGAGCCATAAAATAAGTCTGCGACGCAGGCGCTGGCAAGTCAAGGCGGTAGCGGCGGCGTTCGCCCAAGGGTTAGCACAGGCCGAGAGCGCAATCTTAAGGCTGACTCCGTCAAAGGCATTTGGCTACCCAACGGGTCGCTGATACGTCTATCAGGAGTATCATTAGGGGTGGTGCCGAATTTCTGTGAGTAGAGCGGAACAAAAGCGCGTTCAAGTGGCTGCGGCATGGTTCTGTTTGCTGGCAGTGGCGCTTTTGTATGCGCCGCTGGCCGGTGCCGAATGGTTGGCGCACAGCAAGGATTGTTGCACGGGGGGCTATTGCACCATTCCCGAGCATCATCATCACAAACATCAACGTGCGCCTGCCCAAAACTCGTCTCCCATGGATTGCGGGCATGACATGGGTGGCATGATGTCGTGCTCCATGTCATGTTGCCAGGATCCTGCGCGGCCCGCGTTGATGCCGGGCATGTTCTTGTTGCCTTCGGTTAGTTTTGCGCCGCTGGCTGCTCGAGTTCTACGTCCGATAAAGATCGCAAGTGCTCTCGAAATTTCGCGTTTCGTCAAGCCGCTTTCTCCTCCGCCTCGATTGGCTTCTCCAGTCCTATAAAGGACTCCTCGCTCTCCACGCACGTTCCTTCACCCGCGTCGCGGCTTGAAAGCCGGGCGAGAACTATTCCATGAGGAGAAAAGAGAGTTTATGCGAAGAGTATTACAAGCATTCGCGGCAATTCTGCTGTTTGGGGCCGTTGCTTTCGCCACGGTGTTTGGCACCGTGCGAGGGCTCGTTCATGATCCGCAACACCGGCCCGTTCCAGGAAGCGAAGTCGTTCTAAAAGCGCAGTCGTCCGACTACACACAAGAAACGCAAACCGATGTTAATGGAGAATTTCATTTCGATGCTGTTCCGCTCGGGTCGTACACCATTACGGTTACGGATGCATCTTTTGCCGGGCAAGAGCAGCGTGTGACGGTTCTTTCGGGGTCGGCGCCAATCTTGCATTTCGAGCTACGCATCGTGTCTCAAAACCAGTCCGTCACAGTGTCGGCCGAAGCCGCGCCGGGACAAACCGAGTCGGTGACACCGACAACTTTAATCGATCGTGAAGCAATACAGCAGACACCGGGTGCGGCGCGCACGAATAGCCTGGCCATGATCACCGACTATTTGCCCGGTGCGTACATCACGCACGATCAGCTGCATGTTAGAGGCGGGCATCAAGTGAGCTGGCTGATTGACGGCGTGCCCATTCCAAACACAAACATCGCCAGCAATCTGGGCCCGCAAATCGATCCCCATGACATCGATACCATCGAGATGCAACGCGGCAGCTACTCCGCTGATTTTGGAGACAGGACATACGGTGTGTTCGATGTGGCGCCCCGCACAGGATTCGAACGCAACAACGAAGCCGAACTTGTTGTAAGCGCCGGGAATTTTTATCAAACGGACGACCAGCTCAATTTCGGCGGGCACACCAACCGCTTTGCGTATTACGCGAGCGTAAACGGGAATCGTACGAATCTCGGCTTGCAAACGCCTACATCGAGCGTCATTCATGACGCTGCAAACGGCTTCGGCGGATTTACTTCGCTCATGTACAACCTGGATTCGCGGGACCAACTGCGGCTGGTTGCGCAAGCCCGGCGCGATTTCTATCAGGTGCCATTCGATCCGAACGATCCTGACACACAGGGCCAGTTTCTTCGCGACGCCAACCGCGAGAACGACTCTTTCGTCGCTTTGACTTGGGTGCGCACGTTCAGCCCGGGATTGGTCTTCACGGTTTCTCCGTTCTTCCACTTCAACAGCGCGAACTATGAAAGCAGCTCGCTGGACCTGCCGAGTTCCACAACGCAAAACCGTTCATCGAACTATGAAGGAGGCCAAGCCACAATCACCTGGGTGGAGAAGCGAAATAATTTGCGCGCAGGGCTGTACGCCTTTGCACAGCAGGACTCTCAACTTTTCAGCCTTATCTTCCATTGTCCGACGCCTCCGACGGCATCGTGTCCGGAGACCAGCGCGTCGAACCTGACACCGACCCAGGTGAACCCGCCGGGCAGCCTCACGGCGGTGTACGCTGAAGACCAGTTCAAAGTAAACTCCTGGCTTACACTGAATGGCGGCGTGCGGCAGACGCATTTCTCCGGAAACGTGGTTGAAAACGCGACCAGCCCGCGCGTCGGCGCCTCTCTGCGCATCCCGAAGCTCAATTGGGTTTTTCGCGGCTTCTATGGCCACTTTTATCAAGCCCCGCCTCTTTTGACCCTCTCCGGGCCGATCTTGGATGCTGCGACGAACCAAAATCTGGGCTTTATCCCGCTCCATGGGGAGCGCGATGAGGAACATCAATTCGGGGTGACGATTCCCTTCCATGGCTGGACGATCGACGCAGACAATTTCCTTACTCGCGCCAGGAATTATTTCGATCACAATAATTTCAACGATTCGGACTTGTTCTTTCCGATCACAATTCAGGGCGCGCGGATCAATGGCTGGGAGCTTACACTGCGATCTCCGCGCATCCGCAATCGAGCGCAAGTTTATTTGACGTATTCGAATCAGCTCGCGCTCGGCTTTGGAAACATCAACGGCGGATTAACGGATTTTTCGTTTGGCGACGGATTCGGACTTCTGGATCACGACCAGCGGAACACTCTGCACATAGGTGCCCGATACACTCTGCCATGGAACGCATACGCGTCGACTGATATTTCCTACGCGTCGGGGTTCACGAACGGCAATTCTCCGCCGGATCCGAACGATCACCTCGCGCCTCATACGACGGTTGATCTTTCGGTGGGTAAGAGCTTCGGCGAACGATTTTCCTTCAATGTACAGGGCATTAACGTTGCAAACCGCCGCGTGCTTCTGGACAACAGCTTTACTTTCGGCGGGACGCACTATCTGAATCCGCGGGAAATCTTCGTCCAGCTGCGATTCCATTTCCACTACTGAGCGGCCCCAGGCATGGCGTGAAGGCATCTAAGAATCACCTCTATCTCCTGCGACCTCTGCATGTAACGAACGCAATTTGACTTCGCCGTCTTTGCGCTTTAGGCTGGCGCGCGATGTATTCATTGGGGCCGGCGAAGATTGCTATTTGCAAAGTCTAAAAGGAGAGTTTGATGCGAAAAATCTTAATGGCCGCCACGGTGTGCTTGCTCGGCTCGATTGTGGCGTTCGCGGCGCCCTCCCCCAGGGTCGTATACGTCCGTTGCGGGAAGCTGATCTACGACGCCGAAAAACCGCCGATCACCCAAGCGGTGGTGGTCATTACGGACGGAAAAGTGACCGCCGTCGGCAAAGATATTCCGGCGCCCGCGGGAGCCGAGCAAGTCGATCTCTCGAGTTACACCGTCTTGCCTGGATTTGTGGACGCGCACATTCACATCTGGTCCGGAGCATTCGGGCAGGCAGTTTCGGAACCGGTAGCGGCGCTGCGCGGCAGCAAGGCCATGAGCTACGCGCTCTCTTCCGGCGTCGTGGGCGCACGAGTTCTCGCTACGAACGGTTTCATCGATGTGGCCCTTAAGGATGCGATCGAGGAAGGCACAATTCCCGGGCCGCATCTAGTTCCCGCCGCGCACGCGATCACGATTCCCGGAGGCCACGGAGATTTCTTCCCGGCACCGCCATACTTGCCGATGGACGATTTCTATACGCCGATGCACGGAT
>Ga0210402_10002028_pt1 | contig 20131 bp, 15 predicted proteins | sample IncBWC7MmetaG_FD_161055 | JGI IMG/M metagenome (GOLD analysis project Ga0210402, IMG submission 161055) | Forest soil microbial communities from Barre Woods Harvard Forest LTER site, Petersham, Massachusetts, United States - Inc-BW-C-7-M | ecosystem: Environmental > Terrestrial > Soil >... | reverse complement strand
TTATTATTTTAATTAGTATAGGGTTTACTTTATTTAGTTATATCAGTAATAATAAAGAATACAAAGATTTATTGGATAAAAGCAATTCACCTGAAAGGGAGGGAGGCGCTTGCGCGTCGTAGGAACCCTCTTCTTATTGGGTATAACAATCAAACTCCGGGGACACCCTTGAACTCCAAGTACCAAGTCGCTGGGTAAATCTAGTTGATGAATGAACTAATCACGAGCCCTTCGGGTACTCTCAGTCTAGGGCGGGCGAGGTCATGTATCCTTTTTTATTTGTAACCGTTGGCTAGCTACGCCTAACGATTATAAAATCAACCATAAAATCAAATAAAAAAAGGGGGGGTAATAACCTTGGAGCCTTCGAAAGAAGTGTGGGCAATCGCGGATCTAAATCAGATATGTTATCTGTAAAAGAGCAACGAGTATACGGTTGTTAATACGGTCAAAGTTTTTTATACCGTATTTAAGATGTACTCTTACTAGATTATCGAAAGAAATCCTTAGTCAAAATCCCACCTAACCAAATAAAAATTATACATTCGGAAGTAACTACCTTTAAGCTTATATAATAAACCCCCTGAGATGAGGATAGTCCTCTTTCAGTTAGGACTAGTAAGCTGATATTGAATACTTGCCGAAGGTAGGCTAGCGCTACCGCGCTACGCACAAAAATGATTATCTTACCTTCCTTGATTGATGCAATAAATTTAGGAGTTATCTTCGTCGAGCTCCGCACGTTTCAATTGAAACCGTATGTCTCCGAAGGTGGTTTCAACTGAAACTTACGATTTATTTACTTGTAATGGTAAATTTGATGAAGTGTTATACAAGCCAGAGGTAACTAAAAAAATAATTACTCCCTATATTTCGAGCTCTGTAGTAAAACGTACAGTACGCTTCGCTACTGCTGCCTTCTCTCCGAGAGGTTATACAAGAAATACATTTAGTTTGATCAACCCCTTAACTGCTTTTTCGCAAGTCTTCAAGCCAAAACCGTATTTAAATGCGGGTGGTAAATACATTTTTTCGAGTAGCTTGCGTACACCCGAGATAGGAAAAAATATATTTATATATTTTTTCGCAGCCTACGGCGGCCGAGGTACTAAGTCATTATATACCACTAGCAGTAAGCCTAAAGGTAAATCAGATGATTTTTTTCAAAAAGTTTACTCAGATAAGTCGGCTAATAATCCTTTCTTTATTGTAAATAACTTTTTTAAGCAATACCCTAATCCGGGCTTAGCTAAGGCTAATCTTGATTATAAACTCATTAATACAATTTTATGTAATCAGACTTCTTGGCACCGCCCACTGCAACATAGAAGGACTGCAAGCAGTTATGAAGGTGCGGGTGTTATAAGGAAGAAAATAGGAGTTTCAGTAAGAGGAATAAAAACTTATTCAACTAATGCGATAACTATTGATCCACTGATGCTAGATTTTTTTACTTCTCAAATTCAAGAATATTCCGAAGAAACTATAGTGATAAAGTTACCTGACGGTCATAAACTGACCATCTCTCGGGAATTTATTGAATGATTTAGGGGTTTTGCAGATGCCGAGGGGTCATTTGGTTTAACAATAAACAGTAATCGCTATTCTTTTAAATTTAGGATAGTACTTCACTCGGATGATATCGAAGTATTATATTATATACGAAATATATTGGGTATTGGAAATATTTATATTAGTAAGACGAATCCTGCAGTTACATACAATGTGGTAAATAAGGATGGAATTTTAATAATCTTAGCTATTTTTGCAAAATATAATTTAAATACAACTAAACATCTTAACTTTTTAGCTTTAGCTCAAGCTTTCTGGCTTTACCCGCTAAGCGGGTTAACCCAAGGTCCGCCTAAAAGAGATAAAACTAGAAATAGATAAGATTAAAAGTTCCATGAATAATAATAGAACTAATTTCGTTATGCCATCCTCCCATAGATTTAATATTAGTCCTCATTGATTGCTAGGATTCACCGAAGGTGATGGTAGCTTTACTTATAATCGCTCTTCGGGTTCCTTATACTACAAACTATCTCAAAAAGATAATAAAGATTTATTTAATGCTATAATAGCTTACTTATATAGCTTAGCTCCGCTAGATAGGTTCCCTGGTGGTATGAATGACGTGGTTAACCTTTATCAAAATAAAAATACGGGTGTTTGGGTTTTAGATATAAACCATAGAACTTTTCTGGAGTTTGTCATAATTCCTTTATTTAATTCTGTAGTTTTCCGAGCTAAAAAAGGTCTCGACTACTTTGACTGAACAGCTATATTTAATATTCAAAAAAAAGGTCTACACTTTACACCTGAGGGTAATAATTTAATAGATAGGATTTTAGATCAAATGAACAATAATAGATTATCAACATCCGGGAAACCTCAAATTAATACCCCCGGGCGAGTTAAGCTTATAGAGGACATTACTAAGTTACTTTCTATGCCATCTAATTACGAGTATCAGGAAGATGGCAAAATTCACATCATATCTGAGAATAGGTTATTATTACCTAGGGGTAAGCGAGGTAAACCCGTAAAAGTTGCACTTATTTCTTCTGAGGGAGATGTTATTAATACTTTCAATAGTATTGGAGACTGTGCCAAATTTCTAGATATAGTTCCATCTGCCGCAAGAAATAGATTAGTAAAAGGCCTTAGTTTTCTATTTAAAAATGATTTATGCTTTATCAAAAAATCGGAAGAATAGGAAGGTAATTACTAGGGTGGGTGTTTTCAGATTTTAAATTATCTGAAAAAGCGTTTGATCTTTTAATGAAACTAACAAGGGATCAGCCTCTAAAATACGAGGAACTTCCTTTATCTAAGGAAGGAAAGGCTTATTTCCAGAATATGTTGGGTGTAACCAAGAGAGGGGTTAATAGTAAAGCAGGTATATACTTATTTATAAACAAAATTACAGGAGAAAGTTATATTGGTTCATCAGTAGCTTTGGCGAGCAGAATTAATGATGATTACCTAAGGAAAGGTAAATTTTTAGGTAAGAGACCTATAGAATTAGCGGTAAAGAAGTATGGACTAAGTAATTTTAAATTAGAAGTATATGTGCTTAATCAAAAACTATTAAATCAAATCTACCCTAAGCTTAACTCCTCCTTTACATCGGTGGTGGAGCAAGGAAAGATCTCTCCAAAAAGCCCTGGGGTTGGTTTCGCAGGGGGGGGGTAGAAGTAAATATATTGAATTTATCTGAATTTAAAAAGGAAGTTCGAAATTTAGTATTAGTTTTGGAGCAAATTTTCATTCGAACCCACCGGGTGCCCGTCCACCCGCTTCGCGGGTGGATGTTTTGCTTAACGTATTCTTCATCTTATTCATCAAATCAAGGTGGTAATCTTAATGATAATCTTAATTTTGTGCGTACGGGGGGGGGGTAGCCTGCCTATCGGCCTTAAATAAATTTATTTTATTTGTAAGGTATTTTTGAGAAAAGTGGTTATTTTTGTTGTGTCTAATAAATTAGCTCATAGTGATGAAGTCGCCTCGATTACTCGTAATTTAGCTTTTTGATTTACTATATGTTTTATGATTTTTCGAGCGAAGCACGTTTTTGTCGGAGACCCCTGTAATTTATGTAGGGGTCTCCAAAAACTCTTTTTGTGATCTTGCTCGATTGCTTATTCTTATCTTAAGAACCTTTCATTTAGCTTTGCTAACTATGGTGAAGATTATTATACTTATTTAGCTTCAGTTAATAATCTTCAAATAGTGGCTGCGAAGGTTGCTTCATTCATACCAGCCTCCCTTAAACTTTCTAATAATAATCTTAGCGTATCTCCCTGCCTTTGTTTGCAGAAAAGACCAGAACTCATTCGTACATTGAATCTCACCTGAATAAGATTTAATTCTTCTTCGGTAACTTCCCCCTTTTTTTTTATAATTATAAAAAAAAAGGGGGATGGTTACGATCACACTACCCTTTTTTTAGCACAGGTAAAAAATTGGGCTTCCCTGGTTAAAGAGCAAGCTGATGGATACATTGAAATAAAGTTATCTAAGGACCCTAGGGCGCGCCTATCTTCGGACAGGCGGCTGCTGGGGGTGAGAGGAGCGCTCGAAACTAAATTTATCGAGGGAATTTATAGAATGATTTAGAGGTTTCACGGATGCAGAAGGTTGCTTTAGGATAATAAGATCAGGTAAAAGTTTTAGTTTTGGCTTTTCAATCTCTCTTCATCGAGACGACGTAGATGCATTAAATTATATTCAAAGCCATCTTAAAGTTGCTCCAGTTAAGTTAATGAGTTCGAGGGCTGAAGCTTATTTCGAAGTTTGAGGTAGAAATGAACTTTTGTTACTATTGGTTATTTTTTCTAAATATAACTTAAATACGACAAAACACCTCGACTTCTTAGCTTGAGCTAAAGCTTTCTGGCTTTATACTGATAATACTCATCATGGTTCTAGAGAGGTAGTAAATTCAGAAATAGAGATAATTAAAAATTCCATGAATACCAAGAGAATTCTTTTCGATTTACCTCTCGATCATAGATATTCCATTACCCCTATCTGATTGCAAGGGTTTACAGAAGGGGATGGAACCTTTTATTACGAACGGCGTGGTACTTTAAAATACCAACTAACCCAAAAGGGTAATAAAGGTTTAATGGAGGCTATACAAAATTACTTAAATTCTTTAGTTCCACAAGATAAGCTAAGTTTTTCTGGAGATATTCAGAAGGCTGCGCGTCTTTATAATCCAAATAAGCACAATGTATGAATATTATATGTAAGTCAGCTAACTTTCCTGGAGTACGTTATAATTCCTTTATTTAATTCAGGGGTTTTCCATACAAAAAAATATTTAGACTATTTAGATTGATTAGCGCTTTTTAAGATAAAAAAAAAGGGGCTACATTATACTGAGGAAGGTAAGAAGTTAATAGATAAGATTACTAACCAAATGAATAATAACCGACTAACTACGTCAGGAAAACCCGTCGTAAATAGAGATAAACTACTTAAGGAGATAGAAAATTTGTTAGCTCTCCCTTCAAATTTTCGTCATGAGGGGGATACGGCTAAAGGTAAAACCTGAATAATATCTGAAGAAAGATATTACTCGGCCAAGGGTGAGGGTCGAGGAAAAAAAAAGCTGTTACTCTATTTTCGGAGGCTGGTACGGTTATTAAAATATTCAAGTCTTATACGGAGTGTGGAAAATTTTTAGGTGTTAGTGGTCCTACCGTTCGGGAAAGAGTACGAAATGGAAAAGCTTTTGAGCATGAAAATAAACTCTATCTACTAAAATTAATAACTTAATTAACGATGATAATATAAAACACTGTAGGTAGTTAAAGGTATTATACTCGTTATTTATATGGCTATTTTTTTTTATTTCTAGGGGTCGCGAACTTCTAAGCTAGGGGGGGGGTCGCAGTAAACTGCGCTGGGTAAGCTTAAAATAAGCTTACCCTGCGGCAAGCGACCTTTTAGATATTTTTATTATTGCTAGAGGTGTGAAATGAAAGCTAAGAAGTATAATCAGTTAAAAGTCGCAGGTTCCGTCGCAGGGAACAAAAGACAGAAAGAGTTAATGTGACTTGTTTTTGAAAAAACACGAAAGATTACTTACCTGTATGATGCAGAAAAAAAAGAATTAATCTATCAAGCCAAGAGTTTTGTGTGTGATAGCAAAGCTACTCGCCAGAGGTTCAGATACAAAACGTGCTTCGCTCGTCGTACTCTTTTATCCGAAGCCTTGGGGTTGAAACGGAGATTAGTTCCAAAACAACCAGGCCGGCCGGCCTAGATTCTTTATCTCGGATGAGCTCTTATGTGAAAAAGAATATTCTAATAATTTGTTAAGTTCAAAAGCGTTGACAGCCTTTGTAAATAAAATTAGAGATCAAATAATGGAAAAATCGTCAAGAAACTTTCTTCCATATAGAGAAGTTGTTCGTGAAAAGCTTTCCAAACCTACAGAGCTTATTAACACTGTTACTAAGGAAGGGAAAGTATTCCCATCTCTTCGTGCTGTGGCTTTTTATCTTCGAGAGTTAAATCCTGAGTATAAAGCATCAACAGGAAGCCCCCACGGTACCGTGGGGGGAGGTGGTCTGTACAAAGGTCTATTTTTAGTGCGTTATCTTGTTCAAAATGAAGACAGGAAGGAATAAAATAAATTTTATTGCGAACCCACCGGTACCTTCCACTTTCGTAATCCCCGCCACCTCCCTACGAGTCGGGAGGTGGTGGGGATTAGGAAGTCTTGATTACGGAGTCAGAGGGAGGGGGTGCAGATTTCATCAGCCTAGAAAGGAGGGAGTTCGATTTTTAGCGACTGCTGTAGGCAAAGCCTCCAATGATTAATAATTTATTATTTTTTTATTTATAAGGTAAATTTGATGAAGTGATCCCCGGCCACCCGGGACTAGCCTGAGCAGGAGGGGCAACTAATGGTGTTCTTACCTCCGTTCTCTTCTTTGGGGTAGGGCCCACAAGTGGGAACGGTAAACTAAGAATAAATACGTTTAGTTTTTTCTATCCGTTAGCATTAGCTGCTTTCTCGCAAATAAAGCCAAACCCGTATGGGTCGCTTTTTTTATATAGGGCATTATATTCCACTAGTAGTAAGCCACCTAAAGGTAAATCATATGATTTCTTTCAAAAAGTTTACTCAGATAAGTCAGCCATAAATCCTTTCATTATTGTAGATAACTTTTTTAAGGAATTCCCTACATCTGACTTAGCTAAGGCTAATATTGATTATAAACTCATTAATTCAATTTTATGTAATCTAAAAGATTTTAAATTATCTAAAGAAGAGTTTGATCTTTTAATGAAACTAGCCCAGAGTCAGCCTATAAAATTCGAGGAACTTCCTTTATCTGAGGAAGGAAAAGCTTATTTCAAGAGTATGTTAGGTGTAACCAAGAGAGGGCAGAATAGTAAAGCAGGTGTTTACTTATTTATAAACAAAATTACAGGAGAAAGTTATATTGGTTCATCTTTAGCTTTGGCGAGCAGAATAAAGGATGATTACCTAAGGAAAGGAAAAATCTTAGGTAAGAGACCTATAGAGTTAGCGATAAAGAAGTATGGATTAAGTAATTTTAAATTAGAAGTTTGTGTGCTTAGTCAAGAATTACTTATCAACCTTGAGCTTAACTCCTCCCTTACACCGGGAGGGGGGCTAGATGATATCTCTCATAAAAGCGAAGAAGTAGATGTATTGAAATTGACGTCTACGACGATTGAATTTAAACATAAAGTTAGAAATTTAGTATTAGCTTTGGAGCAAATTTTCATTCTTTGGGTTAACCCTAAGTATAACGAATTAAAAGTAGCAGGGTCCGTAGCAGGTAACAAAATTAAGAAGGAGCTAATGGAACCTGTTTTTGAAAAAACACGGAAGATTACTTACCTGTATGATGCAGATAAAAAAGAATTAGTTTATCAAGTCAAGAGTCGTACTCTTTTAGCCGAAGCCATGGAGATGAAACGTAGAATAGCTCCAAAACGCCTATATTTAAATAGATTCTTTATTTCAGACGAGCCCCTGTCCGAAAAAGAATATTCTAATAATTTATTAAGTTCAAAAGCTTTGATAGCTAGGATGAATGAATCTAGAGCCCTAATAGAGGAAAGAGTGTCAAAAAACTTTCAAGGTAGTGAAAACCTTTCCAAATTTACAGAGCTAATTAACACTGTCACTAAGGAAAGAAAAGTATTCCCTTCTCTTAACGCTACTGCTAGATATATTCGAGAATTAAATCCAGAATATAAAGCAGCAGTCGGTAGCCCCCCCCGGTACCGGGGGGGGGGAGGTAGTCTGTACAAAGGTATATATTTAGTGCGTTATCTTAATCAAAATGAAGACAGGGAGGAATAAGAGTAAATTTTATTGCTTAGATTCCCCCGCCCTCATCTTACTTATATATATATTAAGATTAGCTAGGAATACACGAAAGTACCCACCACCTCAATTCATTGAGGTGGTGGAGGGCTCCGGATTAGGTGTCTGGGTGTATATTTAATCAGCCTATCGACCACCTCAATTCATTGAGGTGGTGGAGATATTCGATCATTAGCTACTTCTTATCATATCTTCACCTAGGCTAGCTACTATAAAAGATTAGAAGGCATATATTTGCAAAGCGTAATAGTTTTTATTTGTAAGGTAAATTGGCGAAAGTGATCCAATTAATAAGTCAATTAAGAGGATATTTTTATATAAATTCTTGATTATCTTTAAGTTTAGCTATTACCATTTTTTCATTTGCGGGTGTTCCTCCCCTAATCGGTTTTTTTGCAAAACAAATGGTATTAAGTGCTGCTCTAGATAATGGTTATATTTTCTTATCTTTAATTGCAATACTAAGCAGCGTGGTAGGCGGTGTTTATTATTTAGGAATAGTAAGAGATATATTCTTTTATTCTCCAGAACATAAATTAAACTCTGAGTTAGTTAATTCAAACATAACTATCACAAGCCCTTTGAGTTTAACTATTTCTATTTTTAGCTTGCTAATAGTAGTATTTATGTTTATTTCCACCGAATTATTAGGAATGATCACTATATTGACGCAAAATATGATAAGTCCCATATATGAAGTCAATACATGTTCTTTCTTAGTTAGCTCTCAAGGGGAGTACATCGCATTCGCGCCGATCTGTCTAAATATTTGTAAGAATATGAATTATAATTTGAGATATCTTGACACTATCAAGTTATACTGTAAAACTTTAGTATCCAGAGCGCATCTATACTCCACTCACTATAAAGTCACTAATAAGGATCAATCTGGTAATGAATTGCCTACATTAGATCCTTGATTTATCACAGGTTTGGTTGATGCCGAAGGATGTTTCACAATTTTGTTTAGAAAACGAGATACCCATAAAGTAGGCTGAAACGTCGAAGCTCTTTTTACACTTGGACTACATAAAAAAGATCACGAGCTCTTAAAACTACTTCAACTTTCTCTAGGGGGAGTAGGTAAAATATTTAAGAATAGGGATAATTATGAGTTAAGAGTAAATTCTATTAAACAAATTTTTGAGACAATCCTACCTCATTTTTACAAGTATGCTTTAATAACTCAAAAACAGTCAGATTATCTTCGAGCTCCGCTGCCTCCAGCCCTAGCGTCTGGAGTTTGAAAACAAGGTGTTATGATGATGGTTAACAAGGAGCATTTAACACCTAAGGGACTTCAAGCACTTGTAAATCTGAAGGCTTCAATTAATAAAGGGCTTTCGAGTTCATTAAAAACCTCTTTTCCGGAAACTGTTCCTGCATCTAAGAGTGAAGTTGAAAGACAGGCTTTAAATAATAACTGATTAGCCGGATTTGCAACAGGAGATGGGTGTTTTAGGGTGTATGTAGGTAAATCTAAAACACACAAAGTTGGGTTTGTAGTGTCATTAGAATTTATATTAACACAGCACCCCCCTTTCGGGGGGAGGCTAATGCAAGATATAATTTCTTTCTTAGGGTGTGGTAAGTACTATCCCCATAGTGTACGTGAGGCAGGGTCTATTTGGTGTAGAAGTTTTAAAGATATCGAAGCTAAAATCATCCCACTTTTTATGAAGCACCCAATTAAAGGAACAAAAGCCCAGGATTTCTTAAATTGGTGTGAAATAGCTGAAATTATAAAAGCAGGTGACCATCATAATAAAGAAGGTATAGCTAAGATTAAAGAAATTCAAGCAAATATGAACCGAAGTCGAGATTTCGGCGTAATATTAGAGGCGAATGCATTCGGACCATTATTAGAGGCTATTAGTGTTATAGGTTCCGTTTACGTGCGCTTATTAATTATTAAAACGCCCGGGCCACTAAGCCCTCTCTTTGAGACAAAAATTATAAGAGATAAACCAGTCAACTTATCCGATTTCGAAATGAATAGGGGAGTGCAGCATGTTGAAAAAGGCTTTTTTTTTAAAAATAATAATCTAGATGGTAATGTATACTGCCCTCAATCTAAAAAGGCTTTATTATTACTGAGTCATATTATTTTGCAAATAGCCCTGGTACCTCTTTCTCATGCCATATTTTACCTTTCCGTTAGGTTTGAACCAACTAATTTTTTTTTAGTCCACCTGGGTTTAAAAAAAAATTTACCGTCAATATCCATAAATAGTATGCTTATAGGATATATAGTCTCTTTCGGTAGACCAAAGACAACAAGTCTAAGAAAGTTGGCTAAAAGAAAGATATCAGACGTTTTAATAAGAATTAAGGATCTCCTAAGGGAAGTAATTCCTAAAATAAGTTTTAAACTTATTTCTTCTGCTAATGTAGGAGGGAGACGGAGTTTTCGTAGTATCAAATTTAGATTTTGAGAAGGAAAACAGAATTCAATCCTTAGATTTAGTTCATTGGCCTCAGCAGGGTATAAATTTAGTTTAATAAAATATCTTGCTGAGGTTTCAAAAAATAAAACTAGATCTGTATTAAATAGAACAGAAAAGTGTGTTGTCAAGCATACTTTTAATTTGGACACCATAAGATATATTTCTTCAGCTCCCGCTATACAGAGTGCTAAACCTTTAGACCCTTGATTTATTACAGGGTTTGTTGAAGCTGAAGGATGTTTTATGATAAATTTTTATAGAGATAAAAAATTAAACCTAGGAATGTCAGTTCGAGCGGCTTTTTCCATTACATTGCATATAAGAGATATCGATCTATTACATAAGATTAAAGCATATTTTGGCGATGTGGGGTTGGTAACTCAGTGGAAAGATTCCGCTATTTTTAAAGTCCAAAGTATAAAAGAAATCTCTGAAAATATAATTCCTCATTTTGATAAATACTCTTTGATAACTCAAAAGCAAGCTGACTATCTTTTATTCAAAGAAATTGTTATACTTATGCTTCGCAAAGAGCACTTAAGTAAAAAAGGTCTTCAATTAATTATAAATATAAAAGCTTCACTTAATTTAGGGTTATCTGAAGACTTAAAAGAAACTTTCCCTGAAACTAAGCCAGTAGCTCGTCTGGTAATAAAAGATCAAAAAATACCCAATCCTGAATGGGTAGCAGGGTTCACCTCAGGTGATGGTTCTTTCTACATTAGTGCTTTTAACTCCCCAACTAGAAAATTAGGAGTCCAAGTTAGAATATGATTTGTTTTAAGTCAACATAGTCGGGATGAATCTCTAATTAAAAGTTTAGAAAAATATTTTGACTGTGGGTATTATAGATCACAAGCTAATAAGGGGGCGGGAGAATTTACAGTAGGTAAGCTATCTGACATTACTGAAAAAATTATACCCTTTTTTAACAAATATATAATAAGAGGTATAAAATTTAAAGATTTTAAGGACTGATGTCAAATAGTTGAATTGATGAATGATGATAAAGGTTTATCTCAGAAAAAGTTAGATCAAATCCTAAAAATAAAGTCAAGTATGAATACCGGGAGGAAATAGTATAATACAGCAAATTCACCACCGAGTAATAAAGATAAAAGAAATGGAAGAAATATCTTGAATTATCGCCGGTAGTTTAGAATTTAAAAATTTCAGATTAGTAGGATATCATGAATCGTCAAAGTTTACAGAGGATATTACTCTTTTTCCCTCCTTATATAGAAAATTTAATCTAGTAAAAAACCTACCTCGTAGCTGAGCGATGGCTGATCTTTTTTTATCGCCTTTCGATGAATATATGGACAAATTAAAAACAGATTTTTGTAGTAAAAATAGTCCTAAAGTATCAGAAGAGAGATGTAAAATTGGGTATGTTCGATTAGCAAATAATTTTTTCGTGGGAATTTGCGGAAGATATAAGGACGCCGTTTACATAAGAAATTTAATTCAATATTTTTTTAATCAAACACTCCTTTTAACTTTAAACAAGGATCAGCCTAAAATTATTAAAATAGAACAAATTAACCGGGAAAGTAGCAGGAGGTTATTTTTAGGGTATGAGATAAGAGCATCTGCCTCCCTACCAGGAAGACCAGCCAAAAATCCTGAACTCATAGTCCCGAAAAAGTTAATTAAGGAATGACTTATTAGCCTAGGATTAGCTAACAAAGAGGGTCGAGGTAAATATATGGGTAAATGAATCTTCTTGCCAGATGCTGAAATTATATTTCGTTTTAATAATGTTCTTAAAAATTTGATTGAGTATTATAAAATAGTTAATAAAAGAAAACCACTTCATGAGGCTGTTTATATTATAAAATATTCCCTTCTTCACACTATAGCCGCCAAGCATAGAATGAGTCTAATGCAAGTTATAAATAAGTATACCTTGTCTAAAAACAAAATCGGAGTGAGAAAGGGAGATTATTGAATAATATTTAACGAATCTTAATGTTTTGGATTTAATTATCTGTCTCTTTCTCTATCATAGGAAGCTAATTAATATAACGCGTCCGAAGGAAGGGTCATTAAACCTTTCCCCCCCCCCCGGAGGGGGGATAAACCAATCAACTCATCCGATTTCGAAATGAATAGGGAAGTGCAGCATGTTGATAAAGGCTCGAAAAGTCTTAACTATAAAGATTTTAGAGCCAAGGTAATTCTTACTCATGCAAAATTTAACCTCCAGGTAAACTACGCACCGGTTAAATCGGAAATAGTTTATACGATTTTACAGAAGATATCTCTAAAGAGTATACTTAGATATATAGTTTCCTTCTGTATACCAAAGGCAATATGCCTTTTAATGGAGTTTGCTAAAAGTAAGATAAGAGACGTTATCCTAGGAACTGAGGATCTCCTAAGGAAAGTAATTTCTAAGATAAGTTTTAGACTTATTTCTGCAGCCTTATTAGGATTTGTAGGGAGACGGAGTTTTCATAGTATCAATTATAATTCTATTTATAATTGAGAAGGAAAACAGAATTTAATCAATATGTCTTTATCGGCCGAGCCACCTCGTATTAATTTAATCCTCTTCTTTGTTAAGCCTACCGCAGGCGGCTTAGTAAATTATGGTTTAAAATACCGAATAAGACCGCTATTAGTAGGAACAAATGAGCCAACCGATAGGTTGGCGGATATAAGCAGAATAAAATTTCTTGGTAGAGCCTTTTTGTCTACCGCATCTAACACACCCTTAGGACTAGAATTAGCTAAAGGGAACAAACCAGCGAATATTCATGGGATCATAACAGCCTGATTTATTACAGGTTTCACTGATGGTGAAGGTACTTTCGGAGTTTATTTTATTAAAAAGAACAAAAACCTGAAATTGGGTATGACTTTTATTCCTCTTTTTCAAATCGGAGTACATAAAAAAGATGAGGAATTATTAAAGGAGATTCAAGAAGTAGGTTTTAAGGGTATCGGGTCAATAACTTATAATAAAGATACGGCTTTATTCAAAGTACAATCTTTAAAAGATATTTTGACAGTTGTTATTCCGCATTTCGATAAATATCCGCTAATGACTCAAAAGCGTGCGGATTACCTATTGTTCAGAGAAATAGTTATTAAGATGAGCCGAAGAGAACATCTAAAGATAGAAGGTATTCAAGAGATTCTCAACCTTAAAGCTTCACTTAATTTAGGTTTAGCCGAAGCAGACCTCGAAGCTTTCCCGGAAACTCGACCTGTCCCTCGCCCATTGGTGGAGCCTTCGTCTCAAATTATACCAGATCCTGAATGAGTTTCAGGTTTTGTGTCCGCAGAAGGATGTTTCTATGTAGGATCATATAAAGTAAGTGATAGATCATTAGGAGTAAGGATAGAGGTCAGACTTGAAGTTGCTCAACATACTCGTGATGAGTTATTGATGAGTAGTTTAGTTTCTTATTTAGGGTGTGGTAAATATGAAAAAAGGAATTATCAAGATTTGGGGTATTATAGAGTTTTCAATTTTGCTGACATCCATGGGAAAATCCTACCTTTTTTCCAGGAGCATAAAGTAAGAGGTGTCAAATGGAATGATTTTAGGGATTGATGTCAAGTAGTCGAACTTATGAAAGAAAAAAAACATTTAACTTCAGAAGGTATGGACCAAATTATAAAAATAAAAGCTGGAATGAACACAGGGAGGAATTGAGATTAACCTGTCACAAATGGACTGTAGATCTTGAACAGACGACCGAGTTCACAAGGCAATGAAGACAATTTTAGAGCCCAAATTGGAAAGGGAGATATTCCATCCGCAAAGTTACGGGTTTGGTAGGCCTAATAGATCAGTCCATGATGCTTTAAGAGAGGTTCAAAGAATGAGTGAAATCTCTTTAATGATCGTGGGAGATTTAAAACTTCAGGATTTTTCTAACCTAGATCCTCAGATATTAGCCCAAATTTTCCTTAAGTATATTAAGCCTGATCAGACTTTCCTTAAATTATTTGGAAAGTTTTGTCGAGCTGCGAGAGCTAAAAAACATTTAAAAGAACAGGCGAAGTTATCACTTACCGGTGTAACTTTGGACGGGATTCTTTACCCATTGTTGGCAAATCTTTACTTAACCCCTTTTGATGAATACGTGGACAAGTTAAATTTCACTGTTTCTAATAATAGCCTTTCTCGAGCTCCGCACGTTTCGTTACGCAAGCGACCGAACCCTTGGAATTACCCCCACCACAGGCGAAGCCTCTTGGTGGGGTCAGGGTTCGCACCCTTCGGAGAAACTTCGTAAAATCTCCTATGTTCGTTTTGGAGATAAATACCTAGTAGGTATTACCGGTAGCTATAAGGATGCGGTTATCATAAGAAATTTGCTCGCAGATTTCTTAGAGAAAGAACTAGGTTTAACTATAAAAAAGACTTCACGAGCAATGAACGAAGTTGAAGCTGCTTCACGTACCGGTTTGGTTAGCAAGGTGGAAACTTTGTGCAGTAATTATGTGGAATTTTTAGGATATTCTATCCGTGTTTCTGATTCACGAATGTTGCGTAGTAATAAATTTATTACAGGGCAAGGCCTAAAAACGAGCCACGCAGCTGCTACTCCTTCGAGTGAAGCACGTTTTCCTTGCCGACCCTTGTCAGGGTCGGCAAGGAAAACTCAGGTTTTAATTAAATTAATTGTTTCTAAAAAGGTTATTAAGGAATGATTAATCAATCAAGGATTAGCTAATCAAGAAGGTAAACCTAAATATGTAGGTAAATGATTATACTTATCTGATACAGAAATTTTCCACAAGTTTAAAGGTATCCTTATATATTTGTTAAACTATTACAAGATGAGTAAAAGTAAACGTGATCTTTCTGAGGCTGTTTATATTATTAAATACTCTCTTCTACATACGATAGCCGCCAAGCACAGAATGAGTTTAAATAAAGTTCTCAAAAAATATGCTACTAAGGATGAATATTCTTTAGGGAATGGTAAGATTAGTATAGCCTTTACAAACTTATTTAAACCCGTCCACCGCCTCCCTTCAGGGTAATCGGGGGGGGTGTTGTACCTCCGATACATTCGTGGAAAAATCCTGCCTCAGTATACTTAAAGTTTAGACTGCTACTTTACGAGCCCTCCTTCAGAGGGGCATTAAGGAAAAAATATATTTATATATTTTTTCTAGTCCTATCTTCGAACAGGCAGGAGCGTAGTTTTTTTAAAACACCCTCAGGCCGCCTCATTTTTTTTCAATCCTCCCCTACGCAAGCTAGGGTGGTATGAAAAAAACAGGCGACCGAGGTGTAGGGAGATAACTTGCAATATTGCAGCCGTTAATGGCGGCCCTCTTTACAACAGGTGCGGTTATATAAATACGGTAGGCGTCCCTAAACTGTTCGTTGGTTAAAAAGAAATTTTATTTAGTAAGTCTTAAAAAAATGTTCTAGATTGATTCGTGAGCGGTATGCGGGGAAACTCGCACGTACCGATCGAAGGGAGCGGTGTGAATTTACCTAAAGGGACACAATGAACTAGAGCGTAACCACTAAGATCATAGGTTATGCAAGACTTTAGTTAATATTTTGTTTCTGAGATACTTATCCGCGACCCAACTATTTAAACATAATAAAAGAAGTATTTTTCTATATTTCTGAATACCTATTAAAACCTAGCTTAGACAAAGAGGCGTATGTAGCTTGCAACGAGCAAGCTTGAGGGTTACTTTTGGGCGGCCTTAAAAAAGCATTTTCCTGAATAAAAGAAGCATTTTCCAGAATAAAAGAAGCATATTCCAGAATAAAAGAAGCATATTCCATAATAAAAGTAAAATATTTCCAAAACAGCTTATTTAATTCATTAAGCGAAGAGGAGTATAGAGCTTTCTGTGAGTATGTACCTAATCCATTCTCACCCCTAGGTACCCCGTTTTTAGGGGATCCTAATTATGATCTTTATCTGGATGAAGATCATGATCTTGATCAAGACAGAAAACTCGAAGAAAAAAATCGAGCTTCTGCGCAAGCTAGTCGTAACGAAAAAATTTTAATTTCTACCCCTTTTGCTATTTCTAGCCCTTTTGCTATTACTATTTCATGCGGAACTCTTGTGGTACTCTTATTCATTTTTTTTAGCAACTATTGATTAGGCATGGGTACCAATAAACCCCTATTTTTCTTATGTGCTAAGGAGCATTCTGCTCGTAATTTATTACTGCTAGGCCGGTGGCCTGGAATAGTATCAGATACTTATTTAACAAGCTCTCGTTCGAGGGAACCACGTTTTCATCCTGGATTCCGGCAGGGATCCTGGGTGAAAACTCATATCGAGCCCGCATCAATTAATTGATGAGGGTTGCTTCGCTTACCCCGAATTACCCCCATCACATTTATTGATGGGGTTGGGGGAGCCAAAGGCACCCGGATTAATTTCATTAATCCGGCACCCTCAGCCGCCTTGCGGCGTCCGAGGTTTAGTACGTACAATCGATTATCAGGAACTCGAGGTTCGATTGCCTCCGTTAATTATAATCGAACTAGATATATGACGAGCCCACTACAATTAATTGAAGCGGGTTGCTTCGCATACCCCGCACCCCATCAACGTAGTGTGATGGGGAAAATCGGGGGAAGCTGAGGCACCCGGATTAATTTCATTAATCCGGCACCCTCAGTCCGTCCTACAGACGTCCGAGGTCTATTATCTTCTACCCTTCCACAACAAATATTTGGGTACTCAACCTTTAATCAGAAGAAGATCCATCCTATCTCACCTTGATTTATATCCGGTTTTTCAGATGCAGAAGGTTGTTTCAATGTTGGCCTTCAAAAAAATCCTAATGGAAAATTCTATGTCCGACCTTTATTTCAGATAAAAGTTCACTCAAGAGATAATTTATTATTAATGCGTATTAAAGATTATTTTGGAGGTATAGGGAATATTTATATTTCTAGTAAGGATTCAAAATTCATGGTAAGATCTTTAGACGAGATTTTAAAAATTATTTCGCATTTTGATAACTATCCTTTAATAACTCAAAAAAAATCCGATTTCATATTATTTAAGCAAATAATCCATAAAATGGTTGAAGGGGAACATTTTTTAGCCAAGGGATTACAAGAAATTGTTAATATTCGCGCCTCGATAAATTTAGGTTTATCGGATTCCTTGAAGGCTATTTTCCCTAATACTGTACCTGTCACTAGACCCCGTATAGAAAATATTACTATCCCTCACCCTGAATGAATGGCTGGGTTTGTTACAGCCGCACCAAAAAACAACCTTAGATTAGCTATAAGTATTTTAGGCGGCGACTCTAAAAATATTAAAAGGCGGGTGAGCTTGAATAAAAAATTCAAAAATCTATATGAACAATATTGCGAGGCCTCGCAAAGCGCAGGCCACCTTCCAGCCGCTAATAATCCTCTCTTTGTACGCGGCGTCCGGAAGTATTCTCGTCTTTATTCTACTAATCTTGCAGCCAGCGAGTTTAATGAGCATTCGGTTCACTCTTCATATGGAGCTGATAGGGATAAATCTCTAGTGGTGTGAGGTTTAAATTTAACATCTACAGTGGGGATAAAATTTTCCAGAAATCAACTAGCTATGGTAAAACTTCCCCCTTATGAACGAAGTGTTATCATAGGGTTAATTTTATCAGACGGTTGACTTCGTTTTGTAGGTGAAAGGTCTAAAAATGCACAATTCGGATTTTTACAATCTGGAGCTAATGGTAAGTATTTTTTTTTTGTTTTTTTAATCTTATCGAGGGCCCAGCCCACCCGCAGTCCGTCCTACGGACGTCCGCGGTCATTATTGTTCTGCTTATCCTAAGTTTAGAGTTCGAAGTAGATTTGGAAAGCAAAACATTAGTTGAGAATTATATACTAGAGTAATGCCTTGTCTTACTCAGTTATACTCTTTATTTTACTCTGAAGAAGGTGTAAAAGTAATTCCTGAAAATATTTATGAACTTTTAACACCTGTAGCTCTGGCTCACCTTATAATGGGAGATGGGAGTGGAAGTAGACATGGCTTGTTATTATGTACAGATTCCTTTACATTACCTGAGGTAGTCAAATTAATGAATGTGCTTATAATCAGATATCAATTAAATTGTACTTTGCGTTTTCATACTTCAACTCAACCTCGGGCTCACGCCCGTGAAGGCAGTATGCCAAAATTAAGAGGAATCGTTAAACCCTATATGTTTTCTTCCATGATGTATAAACTTGATAAAAAATAGTATCTCTCACTTTGCTAGTCTTAACGCGGCGTCTAATCTGGAGGGGATAGAGTAATGTTACACCCTTTTTCATAAATGGAATAGTTTTCGTCCCTTAACTTATTTAGGTTAAAAGCGAAAACTTACTTTGTATTTCGTAGGGAAAGCAGTAAATAAAACCAAGGTTTATTAGTAATGTGAAGGTATTGTTCATTTTTCTGACCTTCGTCTTAGAAGCGTCTAGTGCAGCATGAGCTTGTCGCCGCGCCTCTGGCGATTTTTATGAATATAAAAATTAAAAATTCTTTATAAATGAAGGTTGTTTCTTAGTTCAAATGTCTAAATATGGTAAAGGTAAATTAGATGCAGTTTCATTAAGCTTTAAGGTATCCACCCCTCCGAAGGAGGGGTGGTTACTGTTAAGATCATTTATTTCTTTTTTTGGATGTGGTTTATTCAATTACCATAGTGGAAAAAGCCAGACAGGGTCAGGGGTATTTATTGTTAGAAAATTTGTGGATATCTCAGAAAAAATACTTCCATTTTTTCAAGATCATATGATAGAAGGTATTAAAAGAGAAGATTTTGAAGACTGATCTAGAGTAGCCGAATTAATTAGATCTAAGGCTCATATAAACGAAGACGGAGTAGAGAAGATTCGTAAAATAAAATCTGGTATGAATACACTAAGATAATTTCGTCGCTAGCCTGCGTACGGTATCGACCCTTAAGATAGGCGACTAAAAAAATATATTTTTTTTATATACCCAGCTTAGCCCACCCACCAGGTGGAATTTAATACTAACGCGTTATGCTGAAAAAAAAATAAAAATGTCGAGCTCCCGCGACTGACAAGGGAGCTACATTCTTAGTGCCAGGATACGAAACGTTCGAACCCTTTAGGGTACCCTCTCGTCATACGACGCCCGAGGTTTGTTCGAAACTTATAAAGGTCCCTTTGCTATTTATAGTACTTAGCCGAGATGTAATAGGTAGCCCGGAAAATTTACTAAAAATTTTAATAATTTTTTGAATTTTATTATTATAACGGTAAAATTTTTAAAAACCATTGGATTAATTGCAGGAATCTCAACACCCCGATGTATGCTTGACGATTTGCAGCGAAGTTTATCTTAGTATTTTTTATATTTTTTTATTTGGTGCGGAGGGAGTATTTCCTAGCTTTTTTTCACGAAGTATGAATGCAAATGCTTTGCTAATTTTTGCAAACTTGTGAAAACAAGATTTACTCAAATCTAGCTAAGCGCGAAGCGCTTAAAAAAAATAAAATGTATTTTTTTTAACTGCTAGCCATCTTGTTTTGAAACAAAGCTCTGGACACTAGAAGCTGGAACTACGTACATTTTATTGGCGCAAGTTTGTTTAAAACTAGTTCCGAGCTCCGCTCTAGCCTGCGTATTCAATTGAAACCTATGTCCAGCCCCGCATAGGGCAGTCCAGCACGTACCTTCGGTACTGCCGCTGGATAGGTTTCAACTGAAACTCAATAAATTAGGGGACTGGTTTAGAATTTTTTTTTATTTCCCCCCCCCCTTGCCGAGCTCTGCTGCTTTTTTTTATATATATATAAAAAAAATTTTCAGGGGGGGGGGGAAAA
>Ga0210402_10002027_pt1 | contig 20133 bp, 18 predicted proteins | sample IncBWC7MmetaG_FD_161055 | JGI IMG/M metagenome (GOLD analysis project Ga0210402, IMG submission 161055) | Forest soil microbial communities from Barre Woods Harvard Forest LTER site, Petersham, Massachusetts, United States - Inc-BW-C-7-M | ecosystem: Environmental > Terrestrial > Soil >... | reverse complement strand
CGTACAAGTTTGAGCAGATCGCCGATGGCGTCTATTACGCGACGGTCACCAGGCCTGGGCTCGGCAGCAACAACGTCGTCGTCGTCAACGATACGGATGTTCTGATCGTAGATGCCGGCACCTCGCCGGCGGCGGCGCGGGCCTTCGTTGATGATGTCAAGAAACTCACTGACAAGGCGATCCGATACGTCGTCAACACGCATTGGCATTACGATCACACTGCTGGCAACCAGATCTTTGGGCCGGAAGTGCAGATCATCGCGACCGATTACCTGTATCAAATGCTTGCAACGACCGACGTGCTTCACCGCGAGCCGTTCGTAACGTCACAGGTGACCACATTGTCGGCGCGGATCGATACCCTGAACAAGCAGACCGCGGCGGAGGGAAATGCGCAGCAGAAGGCAGCCCTGCAGAAGGATTTGGCCGATGCCGAGCGCCTTCAGCAGAATAACAGCGAGATCAAGGTCACACCTCCGAACGTCCACTATTCCACAAAGATGGTGCTCAATAGGGGCGGCCGGGAGATCGACCTGATGTTTTTAGGCCGCGGCCATACGGGCGGCGACACGGTCGTCTATCTTCCGAGAGAGCGCATCGTCTGCACGGGCGATCTCATGGAAAGCCGGCTCGCTTATATGGGCGACGCCTTCTTCAGCGAATGGATCACCACGCTGGAAGAGCTGAAGAAGCTGGACTTCGCGGTGGATCTGCCGGGGCATGGCGTGCCCTTCACCAATAAGAGCCTGATCACGGCCTACCAAGCCTATCTGACCGATCTGATCAATCAGGTGACGGAGCTCAAAAACGGTGGCGTGTCATCAGATGATGCCGCAAAGCGCGTCGATCTCACCGCGCACGCCAAGGACTTTCCGCAAATCACCGGACCCGGCGCAGAGGTCCGCGGCGTTCGCCGCATGTATGCGTGGCTCGATGAGCAGCGTGCGGCGAAGTGATTTTTAGTCAGAGCCAAGCTTCGAAAGAGAGAAGCTCCCGATGAACGTCATGTCGGAGAGAGCCGAGCGCGGCGAAGGGGTGGTCCCGATGCAGTCACCGTAGCGGGTGCGGCCTCGGAAACCACTCCGACGCTATCGGATTATCCCTGATGGGCTACATCTCTTATCCGGGCACATACTGGTTAAACCACCCGATGGTGCGCGTCCATGCCTGAGGGGCCGTGACCTTGTTGTAGCGTTCCGGCGTCGCGTCGTTGAAGAAACCATGAACCGAATCCGGATAAGCGTGCCCTTCGTACCGGATTTTGTTTTTCTTCAGCTCAGCTTCCTGCGGAGGATAGGCCTCCGACAACGCCTTATCGAGGGCGCCGTGGTGGATGAGGATGGCCGCCTTAAATTTCGGCACGTCTTCCGGCTTGGGCACGCGACCTTAGAATGGGGCGGCCGCGGCCAGATCCGGGCCCAGCAGGACGGAAAGGTTATTGGCCATCCCGCCGCCATAGCAAAAGCCGGTTGCGCCAATTTTTCCCGTGCAGTCCGGACGCGATTTGACGATCAATCGCCACTTCGGCTCGCTGTGGATCATCTCCTTGTAGATGCGGAACAAGAAGTGGCCCCAGTTGTTTCAAGGACGCGATCCCATGGGACCATTATGTTCTGGCTGTTCAACAAGACCGGCGTCATGACGGTATTGGGTGTGCTGTTGCTCATCCTCGCCATCTATCTCATTCGGGCGAGTGGGGTGTGGCTGGACACGCATCTGCCGGAGCCGGCCACCAGTTCCGATCAGCGGCGGCCCGCCCACCCGTAGGGCAACGTGTCTCTGCGCAACCGCGACCGCCGTGCCAGGGAGCGTGCGTTTGCGATCCACCCAGGCGGCGTCACAGACGGTACGGCTGCAGCGACCGTCCACAGCACCATCGAACAACGGCCCGCTGTGCAGTCGCCGCCGTTAGTCAGACTTTTTGAAACCGTTGCAGCCGACAAGGCGGGAGTGGTCACCAAAAAAAGGAGGCTCATTCCGATGGCCAACTTTCTCGCCTGGCAGCAGTGGTTGCGTACTCACATCCCCCACGCTGCCAATGCAGCTTCTGCACCCGCAGGCTCATCCTTGATCCGGTACACAGTCTGCCTCGTCAGGCCGGTCTCCTTGGCGATGTGAGCTATACCCACAGCCTGTTGGCCGAGCAAGGCGCGCACCTTGTTGAGCTGCTCGCGCGTGAAGCTGGGCCTACGGCCGAGGTAAGCCCGATGGTCATTCTGTTTCGCGTGCTCGATACCGACGCGCTGGGCCGCCTTCGTTGCCTCGGCCTGGGCCTGGGCTGTGGTGGCCATGAAGCCTATAAGGGCGTCGCGCACGGCCTGCTGCATAGGCTCGTTGGTGGCAGGGCCAAGTCGTTTTGTTTGGTCATTGGTTGGTTAGAGAGTTTTTACAGAGCGACACCGCTGCACAGACTTGAGCCCACGCTTGGGCCTTTAGCGGCTTTTTTGAAACGCAGAGCCTAAGAAGGTGCCCGGTCGAGCCCGAAAGTAAGGACCCAGGTCAGTGCCCAATCTTGAGCGCCCTGGCAATCTCAGTGGCCCCCGCAGGTCAGGCGTAGTCCGCGGGTGGGATGTCGGACGGCCAGGTCCACAGGCCGGGCCTGAGGGTGTACGCGTTCGGGCTTTGCTGGACGACGTAGCCGTGGTCGAGCAGCTCTGCGAGGTATCGTTTCCGGTCGTTCAGGGTTTCGCCCTTGTGCTTTGGGATGCTGGCGAGGTCTGGGATGATCCAGTGGCCGTCACCGTGCTGCTGGTGGAGGCTGCATAACTGGATGGCGAACGCGCGGGCTCCGGCGGAGAGCCGGCTGTCATTGATGAGCGCGTTCGAGATGGCGATGGAGTTGTCGTCCGTGCGCTTCATGGGTGGGTGGTCCTTTGGCTGACGGTGCGGCTGTTGCTTGGTTGGGGTTAAAACTTTTAATCGATTAAAAGTTCTTCAGTCGGTTGGCAGCCCTGCGGCGGGCCGCCCGTGCTTCGCCGCGGTATCTAGGGAGAGGGCCACCGGGATGGCCACCGCATGGCCACTGCTGGCCATTGCACCTTGAGAACCTGCGGAACGTCAGCGGGCTACCCCGGCGCTTGTTCAACGGGCGGACGATGCCGCGAGCAGCTTACTTCTCGCGCTTAGCAGGCCCGATTTCTGATTGCTATGAACCCGGTATCAAACGGCATCATCACGTTGCGATCGATCCGTGAGGGTCCCGCCGTTCATTCGTCGACCGTTCAGCGCCGCGTTTTCCAGAGGTCGGTTCCCTTCTGCAACCCAGTCTCGACCATGCGGTCGTAATCCTCGATAAGTAGAAAACGCTGGCGCACGAGCGCGCTGGCGGCCTCCTTCACGGCCCGCACATATTCGCCTTGGCTCGCATAGCGCTCCTCGATCGATAAGCGCGGGTCGGAGACCGCGAGCCGTTCGGCCTTGGTGTTGGCGAATGGAATGAACTGCCCCAGTTGCTGGCAGATGTCCGGCGTCGCGCCGCCGAATTCCTGCTTGATGAGCCCCCAGCCGGTGAACGTGCCGAGCGGCGCCTGCAGATAAGGAAGCCTGATGCCGCCAAGGTCGTTGCCGTCACGATCAACCTGCGGAACAAGGGTCGCGTACCGCGGCCCTTTCGGCTGCGGCGGCACATTGGTGAAGTCGAGTAGGAGGTTCACGTTCATCGCCTGCGGGTTTAGTTGCACCGCCGGCAGTTTTGGCCAGCCCTCGTAGGCGGTCGCCGGGATCTCGGGAAAGCGCACGGTTTCCGGCGGCACTAGCGTCCCATTCTGGACCTGCGGCACGACACTGTCGGGTGGCCGTAGCTCAAACCTGACCCACTCGTCGAGCGCAACTGATAAGACCCGGAACACCGGACCGTTGTAGAGTGGATTGACAAGCTGCTGACAGGCGCGCGCACTTCGCGCCGTGGCATCAAACACGGTGTTGTGCTGGATGCTGGCGATGAAATAGTGGCGAACGTTGGCGGCAAGGTCCTCCGTGCGCAAATCCCTGCCGTCAGCATCCGTGTGATTAAGCGAACTCGACTTGTTCCAGTATTCGTTGGCGCTTTCGATACTAAAGATTTTCGGGCAGGTGTCGCTCACGAGACAGCTTTGCAGAGTGCCGCTGGTCTCGCCCGTGATTGGGTCCTTCATCACCGCGAATGTGTGCGGCAGCTCAGGCTCGTGCGAGAAGCGCCGCGAGTGCTGTTGTGCGCTGACGGTCGGCTGTGAGAAGCGAAAATTCATCCACATGTTGCCGCCAGAGCCCGTGGCATACGGCATCATGCCGTCAAACACCATCCGGTTTGACTCGTCCTGGTTGAAGCCATAGCGGACAAAATCGCGCTGCACGCGTCCGCCCTGCGAGCGGCCCCAGCTATAGACCGCCTCAAGGGTACGCGGCGCGCGCTCCTCCCCGAGGCGGGCGCGCAAGCCGGTCATCGCAAGCGGATTGGGATTTCCGAAATCGTCCTTCTCCGCATATTTCAAGAACGAGACGAAATCGCGGGTGGCGCCATGGCCGATGCCCATGACTTTCGGATCCTAGACGAATTCGTAGATCCATTCGGCGCGCACGGGCGCGCGCACCGCGATTTCACCCTCGTTAATCCAACTCCAGTCCGCGACCGTAATTTTTGCATCGGTTTGCCGCTGACGCAGCGTCAGCTTGCCATTGGTCGGCATTGTGGTGCTGGTCGGGTAGGGCAGTCTGAACTGTGTGTCATCGCTCGCGCGGGGGATATGTTCGGCAACGACCTCCCCGGTGATCGACATTCCGCCGGCCTTGAGGGCAACCGGCAGCGTGATGCTCATCTTGTGCGGCCCAACCGCAATATCTCCGGCCCAGCCGTTCCAGGCGATGCTATAGCCCGAACGCATCAGGAAGCCGTTGCCGAAATCTGCGGCCGTCGTGGGGTCGTTAGATTCCTTGCCGTCGTTGAACCACTCGAGGATGCGCTTGTTGCCGCGATTCCCAAAATCATAGAAAAGCCTGCGGTTGCCTTTAGCAAGGTCGAGCGGCCGCAGAACATAGAACGTCGAGGTGTAGCGCACTTTGCCATTGGAGCGCGGAGCGAGATCGATATCCGCGATCGACGCATTATGCAGATCGTAAGGGTCAAGCTCGCCGTCGAAAGTCCCCGAGATTTTCAGATAAGGCCCGGGCGCACCGAAAGCAGGAAGATCAACAACCGTCGTGGTATCGGCATTGATCTGCACGAGGCGCGCGTCTGCGCCGCCGCAAGTGCCTATGGTCGCAGCGCTCGCCAAGACCACCGCCGCAAAGGCGGAGTGGCTTGAAGCTAGCGAATGGCGGACTGCCCGCGCACCCATGGTTGCCCTCCGCAATCTCATCCAAGTGTTTTTCGCATAGAGTAGAACTGCCATTGGCCGCGAGTAAACTGGGCCAGCATGAGATATCGTCCGCATGCATCAAGGAATAATTGCGGCGCGCCGAAATCAACTCGGCGATGCTCGCCGGACATGTGCTGATGGATTGTTCGCTCAGATCGATAAGGCGGCCGACATGGCCACAAGCGAGGGGCGCACGGGCTCCGCGATGGCCTTGGCCGATCAACAGCGCAAGACGCGAGCCGATCTTGCCACCGAGCGCATCCGGAAGGGCAAAGCCTTGGCCACCCTCCAGGTCGAGAAGGCCAGCGTCGAGGGCGAGAGGCGCAAGGTCGAAGCCGATCTCGGGCCCGTCCGGTACCTTGCCACGCTACTCGGCACCGGCGACCAGGATGTCCTCCGCGTGTTCATCCTGGTAGTCAGCCTCTTGCTGGATTGTCTTGCTGCTGCTCGCAGCGACTTCGGCCCGAAGTTCGTGCCCACAGAAATGACAGGGCCGCCGATCATGTGAACGGCGGCCCGCGGTCTGGGCGCTACTGGTTTAGGTGACTCCCCCTAATTAACGCAGACTAAGAATGACGAAGCCAAATCAGCAAGAAGCCGGCCTTGATCGCCGACTCTCAGCGATGCGGATCGCTGGATGCGCTAGCTGTCCGCCGATGTCGGATACGGAACAACTTATCGCGAAGCCCATGACGCACCCGGCTTTCGTTGACTGAATCGGAAATATTTTCTTGAGCTCGCAACTCCATGTTGCCCTGTGGGTTTGACAGAAGTCGAGGCGCTCAAGATCACGCACGGACGCCGTACTGGCTTGCGCGCTCGGGTCCCCCAATGGGTACGCGAACCCTTGTTGATAGAACCGAGAATACGGGCTTCGGGTCTCAACAAGGCATTTAAGCACGTCCATTAGTTCCATGCGGCAAGCGGCAACCGCAGGGTCCAATGAACGTCGCCACGAGTTAGGAGAAGGTGAACCCATGGGCGACCTGCTCGTCATCGAGTTCCCCGAGGTCAAGCATCTGGTGGTTCCGTCATTGTGAGCGTTGCTGTGGCGACCACCACGCTTGCCGCTAAAGTCGAGAAGCCCGTTACGCAGTGGACCTGCGCAGATTTTCTGTCGGTCGATGATCAGTTCAAGCCGCAGGTCGTCTACTGGGCCGCGGCCTTCGCAAAGGGCGGCCAGCCGGAGGCAGCGGTGATCGATATCAAGGGCCTCGAGAAAGTGACCCCGGAACTCATTGGCGAATGCAAGAAGGCGCCGCAGGCGTCGTTCTGGACGAGGCTGAAAGACGAATGGAAGAAGGTCGAGGCCGAGACAGAAGCCGAGACGAAGAAGATCGAAAAGAAGCTTTAACATGTAACATTGGAGAGTAATCGTGAGTGACCTGGTCGTTATCGAGTTCCCGTCAGAAGCAAAGGCAGAGGAAGTTAGGCAAAAACTGCTCGATATGCAAAAGGACTACCTTATCGATCTTGGGGACGCCGTCATCGCCATCAAGCAACCGAACGGGCGGGTCAAGCTCAACCAACTGTTCCATCCCGCCGCAGCCGGGGCGGCTACAGGCACCATGTGGGGCACGCTGATCGGAATGATCTTTTTGATGCCTCTGCTCGGTGCGGCAGTCGGTGCCGCGTCAGGCGCCGTCGGAGGAGCGCTGGCCGACGTCGGGATTGATAATAGGTTCATGAAGGACGTAGCAGCGAGCATTCAGGCCGGCAATGCCGCACTTTTCTTGCTGATCCGCAAGGTGACCGCTGACAAAGTTCTCGCGGATCTGAAGGGCGTAGGCGGAAAAGTGCTGCGCACGTCGTTCGACCATACCAAAGAGGAGGCCCTGCGTGCAGCACTCGCGGCTGCTGCTCCCAGCGTCAATACTGCTGCCTGACCTCGCACGTTGCAGAGGAGCGCGATGATGAGCGACCGGGACGAAAGGAGGCACGCCGCATCGTGGCTGCGTGCCGCTCCAGGCGCCAAGCGCCGTCCGAAGTCGCGTTCGAAAACAAGGAACTGTACCGTGAAGATCAGCCAAAGCATATGCGTCAGTCTACTTTTCAGCGTGGTTGCCATGGTGACGGCGAGCATGCATGCGGCCGCCCAGCAGCAGAAACCCAATATTCTTTTTATTATGGGTGATGACATCGGCTGGATGCAGCCAAGCATCTATCACCGCGGCCTGATGGTCGGGGAAACGCCGAACATCGACCGCATCGGGCAGGAAGGCGCGATCTTCATGGACTATGTCGCCATGCAGAGCTGCACCTCCGGCCGCAATGCTTTCTTCACCGGCATGTATCCGCTGCGCACCGGCCTGGTCCCGCCGGAGCTGCCGGGCAGCCCTGCCTACCTGCGACCCGGTACGCCTGCGCTTGCCAAGTTCCTGCTCGATCTCGGCTACAACACTGGCGAGTTCGGCAAGAACCACCTGGGGGATCACACCGAAGCCCTGCCGACAGCGCACGGCTTCCAGGAATACTGGGGCTATCTCTATCATCTCGACGCGATGCAGCAGGTGAGCTTCCCCGACATCAACAAGAATCCAACGACGCAGGCCGTTGCACCGCCGTGCAAAAACACGCCGATCCCGGGCGTGCCGGAAGTGCCCGGTGCTGTGGATCCTGAGACCGGGGTCTGTCTAACGCCTCCGCGTCCCGTCCTGTGGTGCAAGTCTTCCGACGGGACGGCGAGGAACCAGATGTGCAGCGACGCGGGCCCGCTGACGCTGGAGCGTTCGAAAACCGTGGATGAGGAAATCTCGGCGAAGGTCATCGACTTCCTCGACCGCAACGACCCAAGAAGGACCAATAAGCCATTTTTCGTCTGGTACAATCCGGCGCGCATGCACGTCACCACCGTGCTGTCGGACAAGTACATGGCCATGGTGGGTGAACCGGGTGGCAAGGACTGGGGGGTCAATGAGGCTGGCATGAAGCAGCTGGATGACAATATCGGCCTCGTCCTCCAGAAGATCGACGACATGGGGCAGACCAACAATACCATCGTCGTCTTCACCACCGACAATGGCGCCGAGGCGATCTCGTTTCCGGACGGCGGCGTGACTCCCTTCAAAGGCCAGAAGGGCGAGGCTTGGGAAGGCGGCTACCGGGCGCCGCAGGTGGTCCGCTGGCCCGGGCACATAAAGCCAGGCACCGTCAGGAACCAGCTGTTCGCCGCTCTCGACTGGCTGCCCACCTTCGTCGACATTGCGGGCGGTCTCAAGGGCGATGGGCTCAAGCGACAGATCGAGGCCGGCCAATATCCCGGCATTGTGAGGACCACCCTCGATGGCGTCGACCAGCGCGACTACCTGGAAGGCACGTCAGAAAAATCGGCTCGAGACTACTTCTTCTACTACTCGGGAGCAACGCCGTCCGCGGTGCGCTACAAGAACTGGAAGATGTACTTCACCATGTCCCAGCCTGGCGCGGAGGGGTGGATCATGCCACTTACCCCCTTCCACTTCACTTTGGTCCAGAACATCAAGCGCGATCCCTTCGAGCAGGCCGTCGGCGTGAACCAGAAGACAGTGATGGGGTTTGGCGGGGCGCTCGCCGGACCAGTGTCCGCCTATATTTACGACTGGAACATGCTGCCCATCGGCCAAAAGCTGTGGCTGGAGGAGCTGCAGTCATACGAGAGGTTCCCGCCACTACAGGCGCCTGAGTCCTACAACCTGAGTCAGGTCCTAGAGCAGGTCAAGAAGGCCCAGATCAATCATCCGAGCGACTAGCAGCCACCTGAGACGAGCGTAAAGTGACGAACGTGGGCGTCCATCAAATGGGGCGCCTACTCGGCAGAAACCGAGCGGCGGCAGCATCCGCGAAAGGGAAGCCCCAACGGGCTAACCGCGGAAGCCGAATATCACCACCATCATCGGCGACGATATCGGCTGGAACTTCAGCGCCTACGACCGACCCGTGATGGGCGGTTGCAAGCCTAACATCGATCGCATCAAACGAGGGCACGAACGTACAAGCCAAGAGTTTCCTGACGATTGCGTTGTGATCGCTGCAAAAATGCGGGCCGCTTTGCCGGCAACTTTCATTCTAAATGAGGCAACGCAAGCCATGAACAATAAGCCGCGGAAGACGTCCTCCGACAGTGTGTACCCCACACCTGCGGACGGCATGCCGGTACGCAGTGCAATCATCCGCCGTCTGTCAAGTTCCGTGGTGTGGGTTGCGGCGTCTATCGGAGCAGCAGCTCTTGTCGTTTCCGCTGGGGTTGCCTTTCACCTCTGGGGCGATCCGCCATGGAGCGGTGCATTTGCAGAGACCGCTGCTGCGGCTGCATTTGTCGGCAGCGAGACCTGCGCAGGCTGCCACCGCGCGCAAACGGAGCTCTGGCGCACCTCCCAACATCGTCACGCGATGGACCATGCCACCGACAGATCGGTGCTTGGCGACTTCGTCGATGCAAGCCTCGACTATTACGGCGTGCATTCGCGTTTCTTCCGCAGGGACGGAAAGTTTCTCGTCGAGACCGATGGGCAAGACGGGAAACTCAAGATATTCGAGATCAAGTACACGCTCGGCGTGGATCCTCTTCAGCAATATCTGATTGAGTTTCCCGACGGCCGCCTGCAGGCGCTTTCTATCGCTTGGGACAGCCGACCGAAGGAACAAAGCGGCCAGCACTGGTTTCATCTCTATCCAGACGAAGAGATCAAGCACGACGATATCCTGCATTGGACCAAGCTGAACCAGAACTGGAATTTCATGTGCGCGGAGTGCCATTCGACTGGTGTCCATAAAAACTACGATGCGGCGACCGGCCGATTTGCTACGACCTCGGCAGAGATCAGCGTCGGCTGCGAGGCATGCCACGGACGCGGCTCCCGTCACGTGGCCTGGGCGCACGATAGGGAAAGCTGGTGGCGGTTCGGAAGCACCGACGATCCGAGTATGGGGCTCCCCATTTCCTTTGACGAGCGGCGCGATATCACTTGGCCGATCGATTCGAGGACCGGCAATGCAAGGCGCCGGATCGCACCAGCGCGCCTGCGCAAGGAGGTCGAAACCTGCGGCCTTTGCCACGCACGTCGCGGCGTATTTTCCGAGGATTGGGTTCCCGGTAGGGGGCTGTCGGATACGCATGTCGTCGCGCCGCTCGCACGCGGGCTTTTCCAACCAGACGGTCAGATGCTGGACGAGGTCTACAACTACGCTTCGTTCAAGCAGAGCCGGATGTTCGCGGCAGGAGTCACCTGCAGCGATTGTCACGATCCGCACAGCGCGAAGCTCCGCATGCCTGACGATGGCGTCTGCCTGCAATGCCACGCTTCCGACAAGTATGCGGTCGCAAGCCATCACCATCACGCGGCATTAGACCCGCCGCTCTCGTGCGCATCGTGCCACATGCCGGAACGCACCTACATGGTGGTTGACCGCCGGCACGACCACAGCTTCCGGATTCCCCGGCCCGATGTTTCGGCAAAGCTGGGTACGCCTAATACCTGTAATGAATGCCACAACGACAAGACTGCGGAATGGGCGGCTGCGGCGATCGAGAATTGGCACGGACCAAACCGAAAGGGCCTGCAAAATTATGCCGAAGCTTTCCGGGCGGCGTGGGCTGGTCGAAACGAAGCGGCCGCGTTGCTTGGCAAGGTTGCTGCCGATCGCGGCGTCCCAGCTTTTGTCCGCGCAAGCGCGCTGGCCGAGCTGGCGTCGGGCCTCTCGCCATCCAACATCAACCTGGCCCGGGAAGGCTTATCGGATCCCGATCCCATGGTGCGCATTGGTGCTCTTGATATGCTGAAGAGTGCTCCGACGGCGCAAATCTGGCCGTTGGTGTCGCCGCTGCTGTCCGATTCCAGCCCTGCCGTACGCATCAAGGCCGTCGCGCTGCTCGCCCCGGTGCCGACAACTGACCAGCCGCCCGCCGACCGCGAACGCTTTGACCACGCGGCTGCAGAATTTGTTGCCGCCCAACGTCTCAACGCCGACCGCCCGGAAGCGCGTTCCGCGCTCGGAAATTTTTATGCCGGGCGACGCCTGACCTCCGAGGCCGAATCCGAGTACCGAGCGGCGCTGCGACTGAGCCCGCAGTTTTCGCCAGCGGCAATCAATCTTGCGGATCTTTACCGGGACATCGGTCGCGACGGAGACGGCGAGCGCATCTTGCGCACCGCAATCGACAACTCCCCCGGGGACGCCGGACTGCATCATGCATTGGGCCTTGCGCTCACGCGTCTCAAGCGGACCGACGCAGCCGTAGCGGAATTGCGCCGAGCAGTCGACCTTGAACCCAGCCGGGCACGATATCTGTACGTCTACGCGGTCGCGTTGCATTCGGCCGGCCATCGCGATGAGGCTATCGCGGTGCTCAAGGAGCATTTAAGTCGACAAACGGTAGACCGAGACATGCTTCTTGCAGTGGTTACGTTCAGTCGGGACGCCGGAGACCTCGCCACCGCACTCGAATATGGAGAGCGGTTGGCCCAGATCGCGCCGGACGATCGGGACATTACGAACTTTTTGCAATCCCTCCGGGAGGGCGAAGCTAAGCGAAAACAATGAAAGCGACGGGCACACAGTGGCTCCCAATGTGGGCACGGAGCCGGCTCGCGCTCAGACTAAAGCGTCGCGAGGCGATGACGTTTTCACGCGAATTCGATATCGCTGTCGATTGTGAGTTTTAGATCGGTGACGCCGAGGGTACGACCGCTTAGCCAGCAGTCGTTCCGCACGGCAAAAGCTTAGTGGAGGGTCGGCTGAAAACTGGCCGCCATGCGTGTTGCGATTAGGTTACCCGGCTCCAAACGTGTGGTCTTGCGACGCGCGTCGTAGTCGGGGACGTACAGCGACGGGTCGAGCGCTTGCCGTCAGCGCCCTCTCGTGGCGCGTTTCAACCTAACCCCTTCGAATCTTACCGCGGAAAACCCAATAAACACCGATTGTGTAGACGCCGATGACGGGCAGGACAACGATGCCGCCATAGAAGAAGAAGCGCAATGTAGATGCCGGCGCCGCGGCGCTCGCTACAGTAACGGAATAGGGAATTATGTACGGCCAGAACATCACGACCAAGCTCAGAAATGCGGCGAGAAAGAAGAGCACTGTCATTGCGAACGGAAATCTGTCGCGGTCCCTGCGCGCACCGAGCAAGATCCCCAGCAGGGCGAGCGCGCCTATCATGGGAAACGCGAGCCCCCAGGGCCTCAACGACAAATCGCTTCGCGCGAGGACACTGTAATCGAACGTGACGGTAAACGCGACGAACAAAACGATCAATACACTGAGGGCGAGCGATCGGATGCGGCGATAGGCCCAATCGCGCAGTTCGCCTTCGCTCTTGAGAACGAGCCAGCCGGCGCCGAGCAGCGCGTATCCGAGTACAAGCCCGATCCCGGTCAGGATCGTAAACGGTTGCAACCAGTCCCACGAGCCGCCAGCATACTGACCGTCAGCGACCGGAATGCCGCGCATTATCGCGCCGATGGCGGCGCCCTGCACGAACGCAACCACCGTCGAGCCGAGGAAGAATCCCCAGTCCCAGACGCAGCGCATGCGCTGGCTCCGCAAGCGGAACTCGAACGCGATGCCACGGAAGATGATGCCGAACAGCAGCAGCAGCACCGGAAAATAGAACGCGCCGAGGAATACTGCGTAGGCGTCTGGGAACGCCGCGAACAACCCGGCGGCGGTCACCACCAGCCACGTCTCGTTGCCGTCCCAGAACGGAGCGATCGTGTCCAACATTCCGACGCGGTGCGCCTCGTCCCGGGTCGTGCCGAACAGTACCCCGACGCCGAGATCGAAGCCGTCCAGGATGACGTAGATCAGGATCGCGCACGCGATGGCACCTGCCCAAAACAGCGCCAGGTGGCTCGGTTCCATGGCACTCACCCGCCAGTCTGAAGCCTGCCGCCAGTGGCGGAGTCGGCCGTATCGGCATATGCCATCGGCCGACTTGCCGTAGTTCTCGGAATTGCCCTCGCCTCGCCGGTCGGCCCGTCCCGCAAAAGCATGAAGATGTAATACGCGCCGAAGGAGCAGACGAGGGCGTAGACTAGAACGTAGCTGACGAGCGAGACCAACACGTCATCCGTCGCGAGCGAGGGCGTGACCGCGTCCCTGGTCCGCAGCAGCCCGTACACGACCCACGGCTGGCGCCCGACCTCGGCAGTAAACCAGCCGGCGATGATGGCGATGAAGCCGACCGGGAAGGCAAGGAAAGCCCCCCAGAGAAACCAGCGCGTCGTCTCCAGCCGGCCGCGGAGCCGCAGGACGGTCCCGAACCAAGAGACCGCAAGCATGATAAGTCCCATCCCCACCATGATCCGGAAGCTGAAGAAGGGGATCAGCACTGGCGGCTGGTCATCCAACGGGAAGGTCTCCAGCCCGATCTCGCGCGCGGTCCAGTTGCCGGAGGCGATGAAGCTGCCGAGCTTCGGAAGCTCGACCGCGAAGAGATTCCGCTTTTCCGCCTCGTCGGGAATCGCTAACAACACCTCGCTCGCCGGCTGCTGCGTCTTCCAGCGCGCTTCGATCGCCGCGAATTTCGCCGGCTGATAATGGAGCACGTATAGGCCCGTCAAGTGGCCGAAGAAGAGCTGGATCGGTATCAGCACCGCGACCAGTCCGAGGCCCCAGTGCAACATCACACGCGCCTCGGCGCGATAGACGCCGCGCAGCACATACCACGCGCCGGTGGCCGTCACGCACATGCCGGTCGTCAGGAAGGCGGCGAGCAACATGTGCGGCCAGCGCAGCCGCATGATCGGTCCAGTCGTGATCGCCCACCAGTCCGCGGGGATGATCCTGCCGTCGACGATCGTGTGGCCGAGCGGCACCTGCATCCAACTGTTGTTGGCGAGGATCCAGAACGACGAGGTCATCGTCCCGAGCGAGACCATGCAGCAGGCGAAAAAGTAGAACCACGGCGATACACGTTCGCGCCCGAGCAACATGACGCCGAAGAACGTCGCTTCCAACATGAAGGCGGTCAACGTTTCGTAACCGAGCAAGGGCCCCTGGATCGCGCCGGTCTTCTGCGCCAGCACGCTCCAGTTGGTGCCAAACTGGAACGCCATGACGACGCCCGTCACGACCCCCATGCCGAACGACACCGCAAACACCTTCAGCCAGAAGTCGAATACCCGCCGGTACAGTGCGTTGCCTGTGGCCAACCGCGCCCCCTCGATCGTCGCCAGCCATGCCGCCAACCCGATCGTGAATGACGGGAAGATGATGTGGAAGGCAACGACGAATGCGAACTGGATGCGCGACAGGAAAAATGCGTCGAGCGCCATGACTCCTCACTGGCTCGCGGCCACGATCTCTTCGGTGAGCCGATGTGCATAAATCCATGTAATACTAGCCCGATTGGAACGAGTTGGACCGCCTGAAGTTCCATATCCGGTGCGGTTTATTTTTAATAAGTTTGCTTGGATCGTTCATGATCAGTCTCCTTTAAGGGGCCTGACCATTTCGCGGCTCCCATACCGAAACCGCCGAGATCGTCGACTCCGGACAAATCAATTGAACCTTTGATTATCGGCGGCCGTTTTGCCGCGCGTGCACTTCGCCCGCCTGATCAAGCGCAGCACGCTTCGGACGTAATTGCCTATTCCATGAACCAGCCATGGCTGACAATGGCGGATTGGCCGGTCAGCGCATTCGAATTAAAGGCGGCGAAAAACAGCGCCACCTCGGCGACATCCTCGACCGTGGTGAACTCGCCATCCACGGTATCTTTCAGCATGACGTGCTTAATCACCTCCTGCTCCGTAATTCCGAGTTTTTTCGCTTGCTCGGGAATTTGCTTGTCCACGGGCGGCGCGCGGACGAAGCCTGGACATATCACATTGGCGCGAACGCCATGCGCCGCGCCTTCCTTGGCAACAACCTTTGCGAGGCCTATGAGGCCATGCTTTGCGGTGACAAAGCCAATGGCCCGCTCTAGCCGACACAGGCCAATCATATCCACCGGAATCTGGCGCGCGTCTTTCCCCTTTCGTGGAAGCCATGTTCCCGAAGCTCTCGAGCCCAAGCGATTTCTATATGGAACTGTCGAAAAGCAGACCGACTACAGATCCCGCATGATCCCATCGTCGATGGGAAGAATTGGAAGCGCATTGCCCCGCTCGCAACGCTTCCGCGTTGATGAATGACTGGGGTGAGTCAATTCCCAGGTCGAATCTGAGCAGTTTCCGCTCTCCCGTACAGAGAGGGACCTGTAAATACAGTCGGAAGCGCTCATCAGCAGGGGGAAATATGGTCGATACTCAAAGAGGCTTCAATGAAGAGCAAGATTCTTTTCGTCCTCGGCGCACTGGTCGCAATGGGTTCGATAGCGGGCGGGGTAGTCTACGCGAAATGGGATACGGCCGTTGACCTTGTGAGCATGGCAGTCAATTATGTCAAATACCTGAATGCCCCGGCGGGCACGACTTTTACGGAACTTGCACCGGGCTACAAAGGCGATGGGAGCGGCGAGACCGCGCCGCTGACTGCGACGCCTCTGCCGAACGCTACCGCTGATGACTGGCCGAGCTACAACAAGACGCTCACCTCGGACCGTTTCTCGCAGCTCACCCAGATCAATAAATCGAACGTAAACAAGTTGAAGGTTTTGTGCACCTATGACACAGGTCAATATACAGGTTTCAACAGCGGCTTGATTGACGTAAACGACGCCCTGATCTTCACGACGGAACACGATATATTCTCGATCGATCCAGCAACTTGCCGCGAGAACTGGCGTACCCATGAAGATTATCAGCCGGCCTCGCCGCAAGCCGTCAGTCGCGGCCCTGCGTACTTGGACGGCCTGTTGTTTCGTGGCACCGAAGACGGCCGCGTCCTAGCTTATGACTTCAAAACCGGAAAGCGCGTTTGGGAGACGACGATTGCCAATGTGAAAATGGGCGAGACTACGCCGGCTGCGCCAATCGCTTGGAACGGCCTCGTGTTCATCGGTAATGCCGGTGGAGAGATGAAGGGCGTGAAGGGACGCATGTATGCGCTCGACGCCAAGACCGGCAAGATCGTCTGGGAATTTTACTTGGTGCCCAAAACCGAAGGCGACATCGCTCGTGGGCCATTAAGTGCGACGCCGCTTGGCATGTCGACATGGAAAAATGCACCGGGGATTCCTATCACTGGAGGCGCAACGTGGACGTCTTACACGTTGGATCCCGCCGCGGGCCTCCTGTATATACCTGGGGGCAATCCCGGGCCCGACTTCGCGGCAGGCCTGCGCGAGGGCGAGAATCTATATAGTGGTTCGATTGTCGTGCTGGACGCCAAGACCGGGGACTATAAAAACCATTTCAAGCTCGTGCTGAAGGACTGGCACGACTGGGATGTCTCCAACACACCCGCGCTGATCCACACGAAGGGCGGCAAGCGGCTCCTGTCGGTCGCGCCCAAGGACGGATATCTCTATGGCATCGATCTAGCCACCAATGCCATGCTCTACCGCACCCCGGTGACGAGAATCGAGAATGCCGATGTCCCGTTCGAGGTCGGTAAGGCCGTCCATTTCTGCCCAGGCTCGGTGGGCGGGGCAGAATGGAACGGGGTTGCCTACGATCCGCAGACCAATCTCCTTCTTATCGGCGAGGTCGATTGGTGCACCACGGTGACATTGCAGTCTAAACAACAACTTCAGGAGACTGCGGCCGGCAAGCCATGGGCCGGCGAGGCGAGCTGGAACCCCTATTACGTCTTCGGCAAGCCCGACGCTTTCGGAGATTGGGCCGGTTGGGTCCACGGCGTCGACGCCGACACGGGCGCCTGGAAGTGGAGGCTGAAATCCAACTATCCGATCCAAAGCGGTATGACCCCAACCGCCGGAGGCATAGTTTTTTTCGGCGATATGGGCGGCAATTTCTATGTGCTGGATACCGCCAACGGCCAGAAACTATGGGGTCGGAAGATCGGCGGCGCGATTGCCGGTGGCGTAATCACCTATACAGCGAATGGAATCCAGAAAATTGCTGTCGCTACCGGACTTACAGAGATTCTATGGCCGACAGAAATCACGACAGCAAAGGTCTCAATCTTGGGCCTCGGCGATTCCTCCGCAAGCCAATGAGAGGTCAGCGCAAGGTTAATTATTTTTGCGGCATTTAACTGCCGAGTTGGATTCTTTCCGATTGCAATCCCCGTCGGAACTTTGGCCTGCAATAGGCATTTCCATACGAGGGCGGAGAGGCAAGCGTTGCGAACGAGGAGGCATCGGCTATGCTCGATGTCCCGGCTGACAGCCGCAAACCACACCGTGTTGAACAACGCCCTCCGTTCGAAAGAATTGCCCTCCTGTTGCAGGGTGGAGGCGCGCTCGGCTCCTACCAGGCCGGGGTCTATCAGGCGCTCGCCGAGGCAAACCTGCATCCCGATTGGGTCGCCGGCATTTCGATTGGCGCGGTGAACGCGGCTCTGGTCGCTGGAAATCCGCCAGAGAAGCGCGTCGAGAAATTGCGGGAATTCTGGGAAACCGTCAGCGCCCCACCGGGCCCGTTCGGGTTCCAATATGATCCCTTGATCCGGATCACGGACGCTTCCGTCCATCACATCGTCAATCAGATGCGCGCATTCTTCACTATGCTACTTGGCGCGCCTCACTTCTTTACTCCCCGGCTGCCCCCTCCCTTCCTGTTCCCCCCGGGCAGTACTGAAGCCCTTAGCTTCTATGATGTCGCCCCGCTGAAGGCCACGCTCGAACGCCTAGTGGATTTCGACCGGATCAACGCCGGCACCATGCGCTTCAGCGTCGGTGCGACGAATGTGCGGACGGGAAATTTCACCTATTTCGATACCAAGACCCATCGCATCGGCCCGGCGCATGTCATGGCCAGCGGTTCGCTTCCTCCCGGATTGCCGGCCACCAAGATCGATAGCGAATTCTATTGGGATGGCGGCCTCGTTTCCAACACGCCGCTGCAATGGGTGCTCGATTCGAGGCCGCGCCGGGACACGCTCGCCTTCCAGATCGATCTCTGGAGCGCGGTAGGTGAGTTGCCCCGCGATTTCACCCACGCCGCTGTGCGCGAGAAGGAGATCCGATTCTCCAGCCGGACCCGAGCGGCGACCGACCATTACAAAATTGCGCAGAAGCTCCGCATAGCTGTCGCACAGTTTCTCGAACAGCTTCCCGATGATCTTCGGAAACGTCCGGAAGCACAGCGGCTCGTGGAGCAGGCTAGTGAAAAAGTCTGCAATATCGTTCACTTGATCTACCGTAGCAAACCTTACGAAGGGATCGCGAAGGATTTCGAATTCTCCCGCCGGACAATGGAGGAGCACTGGCAGGCAGGTTTTGAGGACGCTGTTCGCAGCCTGAGCCACCCCGAGGTCCTGCAACGCCCCGATAGGCTGGAAGGCGTTCGCACCTTCGATTGGCTTAGAGATGTACGTAATGAAAGAGACCGAAGTTCGCGGCAGGGCATTCGCGTCGCCGCTGAATGACCCAGCCTATCCAGACGGCGTTGCCGTCTTTACGGATGTGTCGCTTTTCCACGTCGACCAAGTCCTGCGGACCTATCAGCGCCGTACGCTCGCAGCCGATGCGCTGATTGCCGGCAACACGCGCCGCGTACGCCGGGCGCTCGGCGACAGGTGGTGAGCCAGCGCGGCACACTCTCAACACGCTCAACGTGATGGAGGATCCGCCGCGGCGGAGACAACATTTCGACGGGTCCGGGCGCCGACTTTTCGCTGAGGGTCAAACAAGGCGCGCAAAACATATTCCCCGGGCTCGAATTCAAAGGACAGACCGAAGCCGAGACAATCAAGAAGTTGAACGCGCAACTCGCCTCCGCCGCGGCCAAGGCGATGTGTTACGAAGACGCGCTCCGTCCAGAGTTGTTCCACGTCGCATGCGTAGGCCGGTAATGCCACGTCGATCCGATTGGCGGCTATGCGCCGGAGCGCATGCTGTTTCAAAAACCATGTGCCGCCGACATTTGACCCGAGGGAGAGCCCGGTGCGTTAGCTGCGCATGCAGTGATCTCTGCGGGGGGCGAGGAGTAAGCCTCGTCCCTACCGCGACCCTGCCTACGATGCCAAGCCAACTGTTCCGACTCCGGCAAAAATTCTTCAAAGACATAGCGCCGTTCGCGCAAGCACTTATGTTGAAAACGTTGCCGGACAGGTTCGACCACTGGTCCGCGAGCGCCTGCCGGCTGCGGCCGTGCCGAGCCAAGCCGTCGGCTGTGCGTCGCTAAAGAATGCATGCAGTTGACTGGCCAGCCTGTATTTTCCAAAACCGTCGGCCCGCACAGAGTGGGCTTGCGGGGAGAGACAGTGTTTGCGCTTGTAGCATGCTGCGCGAGTTGATCGCGAAGTGGCCGGAGGACACTTCATAACGCTGCGTTTCAGCGCCAGTCGCCTGATCAAAGCCCGCCCCAGGTCGCGGCCACCCAACCCACAAGCCTGCTAAGTCCCCGTCTCAGACCAGAACCGCAACGCCACTTTCATCGAGGGCCCACGCTTCGTTGAGATCGCGCCTCTGGCGGCGTTGCGCCCCGGTCCCCGGTCGTACCGCAATGATTGCTCGGGCTGAGCCGCTGTCGTCATTAATGCGGCCTCCCATCCGCGACGCATCTTCGTGAGCTTGGCTATCGCCGAGATGGTGCTGCGTGACGAACACGCCGTAACCCCTATCGGCAGCTATCAACGCGAGTTCAGCGTCACGCTGTCATTGCCGAGCGTTGTTGGTTCAGAGGGCATCGTCGCGGTGATGCAGCCGGTTCTTTCGTCGGAGGAAAGAAGCGCGCTGGAAAGCAGCGCCGAGAGTTTGCGGAGGGCACTGGAGAGAGTGAGGCGGTAGCCCGGCTGGGCGCGCGCCGGC
>Ga0210402_10002026_pt1 | contig 20147 bp, 16 predicted proteins | sample IncBWC7MmetaG_FD_161055 | JGI IMG/M metagenome (GOLD analysis project Ga0210402, IMG submission 161055) | Forest soil microbial communities from Barre Woods Harvard Forest LTER site, Petersham, Massachusetts, United States - Inc-BW-C-7-M | ecosystem: Environmental > Terrestrial > Soil >... | reverse complement strand
CGGCGGAATGATCGATGTCGGGCGGCGCGGTCTCGTCGAGTTCGATCACCTCGATCATCGAGACATTGGGTGCCGGTTGCCACGCGAGAGCGGGAGCCGGTGACGGCTCTTTCGCGGCAACCGTCGCTGGCGACACCTCTGCGAGAGGCAGCGTCGCCTCCGCTTCCGCCAGAGCCGCACGAAGCGGCGCCGGGTCGGGTCTAACGCGTCCCGTACGCCGCAGCGTGTCCACCCACTCGCGAAAACTCGTTTGCGCGACATCGATCAGCGCGAGCAGCGCCGGCGTTGCCGGCCGATCATCTTCGAGCAGCCGGTTGTGCGCTTTTTCCACATCGAACGCGAGGTCGCCAAGCTCGGTCAGGCCGACCATGCGTCCGCTGCCTTTCAAGGTGTGAAAGCCGCGCCTAACCGTGGTCAGCGCCTCGCGGTCGTCCGGACGCGCCTTGAGCTCGGCCGTGCTGGAGGCGATGGTGTCGAGTACTTCGTCGGCTTCCGTCAAATAGATATCGAGCAGCTCGGCATCGAACTGCGAGGCGTCGGTCTCGAGCAAACGCATGGTTTCCTCGGACGGCGCGGGCGCCGGCGCAGCCGACTGAGTTGCGGAGATCGCCGCCACCGCTTCCTGCAGCGCCGCGGTATCGCCCATACCCGCACGCGAAAGTTCCACCAGCGCCGCGTCGGCGCCTTCCTCCAGACTCACGTCGCCGAGGAGCTTGGCGTCGTCCTTGAGCGTCGTCAGGTCGACCGCAAGACGCTCGCGCGCCGGTGCATCGCCCGGCGCACGCTGGAACGCGGCCAGAGTCGCGGGCAGCGCGACCTGCAAATCAGCCAGGGCGCTCTCGACGGTGTCGTCCTCCGCGGCCGGAGCGGCGGGCGCGATCCCCAAGCGCTGCGCCAGGAGGGGCTCGATCAGCCGCTCGCGGTCGGGCCGCTGCTGCTCGACCGCCTCGATGTAGAAACCAAGCCCGGAGAGCGACTCGGCGAGCAGCTCCAGGTCTTCGTTCTCGACCGGCGTGTCGCTCGTGGCATATTCGTCGATTTGCTGCTGACAGAGCATGAGCAACTGCTCCGCCCGGTCCAGCCCGAGCATCTTGAGTGCGCCCGCGATCTGCTTGCTATCGTTGGCCAGAGTCGCCAGCTCGGCACGCTTCGAGTGATCGCGGAAAAAAGCGTCCAGCACCTGCTCGATATGACGCAGGTTGGCCTGGATTTCGCGCGCGACCTGCGCAAGCAGCAACCGCTCCTGGGCGCGACGCGCCATTTCGTCGAGGAGCGGCGCCGAAGCCGCGCCGGCGATCGGTTTGTTTTGCTGCGCAGCATCGAGCCGCGCAACCATCGCCTCGACCTGGTTCGGGAAATCGGGTGAACGCGATGCAAAATTCTCGATCGCCGATTCGGCGAGAAGTATCGCCGTGGCGTATTCCATTGCCATGGCCTCCGGCACCGCCGTGGTCCCGATCTTGTCGAGCTGGCTCGCCAGCGTTGCCGCTAGGCGCGACAACGATGGCTCGCCGATCGCCGCGGTCTTGTCCCGCAGCTGCGACAGATTCTGTTTGAGCTTGGGCAGATTCTCAGGGCGGCCGCCGGCCAGCTTCAGCCAAAGGTCCTTGGTCGAGGAGATCAGGTCCCGCGCTTCGCGCAGCAGCGGCTGCACACGCACCACATCGGCGGACAGCACTTCGGCGGTCGGAATCAGACCGGGCAGTCGGTATGCACGCTGCACTGCCTGGACTTGCGGCCCCACCGGAGCGCTGATCGCCACGTAATAAAGCACCTCACGGCGCATGCGATCGGCGACTTTGGCCGAACCCTCGACAAAGCGTCTGATCTGCAAGTCGACGCGGCCGCAAAGCTGCTTGACGCCAAATCCGCTTTCAACACCCTTTTCGACGATGCTTTCGAGTAGCGCTCCCACGGTCCACCAGAACGAGCGTTGAGCGGAATGGGTCTGAACGTCCTCGATGCCCTGGATCGCATCGCGCATGGCGCGGGCCGCCTCCTCGTCCCCGTGCAGCCAGGCAAGAAGCCCGCGCTGGTAGAGCCTGCGTTGCTTGATCAGAAACGAGGGCAGCTTCTGCGACGTGACTGTCTTCACCGACGTGATTTTCGGCGCGCGGGGCGATAGATCCGGATAGAAGAGATCGGTCGGCGCCGAAGCTCTTATGCCTCGTGCCTGCTGCATTAACTCGTACTCGGGAAATAGCTTGAGCGGCACCGGGTCCGCCCCGCCGACCAGCTCATCGAGAAAGATCTTGAGCTTGCGACAGGCGCGGTCGATCAAATCGCAGGCGTCCTGCGCCTCGCGCGACGGCAGCTCTTCGAGCCGACTGAGCTGGCGCTCGAGTTCGTCGGTGTAAGCCGTCACCGCGTCGAGACCGACCATCTGGATCGCACCCGCCGCCTGGTGCACGTGCGAACGGGCATGCTTGAGCGACGTGATTTCGCCCGGCGACGCCTTGAAGGCAGCGAGCGCCTCCAGGCCGCGCGAGAGGGCCTGGTCTATCTCTCCCTGGACCCAGGTTAGCGGGCCGAGATCAAAATCCGGTGCGGTATCGGTAGCCACGTTAGGTCATCGTGCAGGGTTCTTGAATCAGCGGGCGAACAAGGTCCCGCACGCAAGAATCGCGCCGGGCCGCGGGCGCCGGCCTACGGGCTTCTTCATACCTTGAATCCGGCCACCGAGCTGCGCAGCTCCGCGGCGAGCTTGGTCAGCTGCCCGATCGACACGTTCGTCTGCTTGGTGCCTTCGGTGGTTTCCTCGGTGATTTTCAGGATGCCCTGCATGCCGCGGGTAACGTCCGACACCGAGGCTGACTGCTTTTGCGTCTGCGCGGAAATGCCGCCGATCAGCTCCGCGAGGTCGCGCGAGACCTTGCGAATCTCGTCCAAAGCCTGCCCCGCCGCGTCAGACAGCTTGGTTCCTTCGACCACCCCGACGGTGCTCTTTTCCATCGCCGCGACGGCGTCCTGGGTGTCGGCCTGAATCGTCTTCACGATCGCCTCGATCTGCTTGGTGGCCTCGCCGGAACGCTCCGCCAGCCGTTGCACTTCCTCCGCCACAACCGTGAATCCGCGCCCGGCTTCTCCAGCGGAGGCGGCCTGGATTGCGGCGTTGAGCGCGAGCACGTTGGTCTGCTCGGTGATGTCCGAGATCAGCTCCACGATCTCGCCGATTTCCAGCGACGACTCGCCGAGACGCTTGATCCGTTTGGCGGTGTCCTGAATCTGGGTGCGGATTTCGTTCATGCCGGCGATCTGGTTGTGCACCGCCTGCCCTCCCTTTTCAGCGGCGGCGAGCGACTGCTGCGCCACCCGCGCCGACTGGGCGGCGGTCTGCGATACCTCGTTGATCGACTGCGCCATCTGCAGCACCGAAGCCGAGGCTTGCTGGATCTCCCGGTTCTGCCGCTGCGACGCCTCGTAAAGGCGGTTCGAGATCGCTTGCGCGTCGTTGGTCGCCTTCGCCACCTGGTCGGTCGCGGAGTTGATGCCCCGAACCAGCGTGCGCAACTCTTCGATGGTGAAGTTGATCGAATCGGCGATCGCGCCGGTGACGTCCTCGGTCACCGAAGCCTGGACCGTGAGGTCGCCATCGGCGAGATTTCCCATCTCGTTCAACAGCCGCAGAATGGCTTCCTGGTTGCGCTTGTTCTCCTGCTCGCTCTCGTATGCACGCACCCGCGCGTCGTCGAGGAAGACCTTGCCCAGCGCGATGAGGCAGAGCAGGGCGAAGAAGGCGAAAGTCATCGCGGCCCAGAACGTGAAGTTGCGCGACCCTGTCTGAGTGTCGAACTCTGCGGTGAGCTTGTGCGTGTCGGTGAGCAGCGGTTCCGATTGCTGATTGATCACTCGCGCGGCACGCTTCGCAACGACCAGCCGCGACATGTTCTGAAGGATGCCGTTGACGCCGTCCTGATAGCCGGCGAACTTCTTCTGCAACTCGGTCAGCGTCGCGCGCGCGTCCTCCGCCCGTACGCCGGCCAGGCGCAAGGTCTCGCTCCCCTTGAGCAAGCCATTCAGGATGTCGCGGAAGGTTCCGGTGTCCTTGCCCAGAAGGAACGCCACCTCGGGGTCGATCTCGTCGGAGGAAACAAGCGAGTTCGCGTTCTTTGCGATGCGCTGCGAAAGCACGGCGAGCTGATTGGTGAAATCGACCTCGCGCAGTGTGCCGCCGCCGGCCGCGACCTGCGCCGACGCCTGTTGCGCGAGCTCGAGCAAATCGTTGTTGCCCTTGTTGATGGTGTCCAGGCCCTTGGAAAGCGTCACCAGCGACGGCTGATTATCGATGACGTCGGTGGCGTTTTTCTCGACCGCGGTCCACCGGGTGGTGACATCGCTCAATAGAGCCTGCAAGGCCTCGTTGCTAGTAGCGTCGACGCTCACGCCCTTGACGCTGCCGCCCTTGGTCAGCGCATCGAGGTCGGCGCGGAAGCGGTCGCGGGAGTCCTTGACACCCTCGAACGCAGGCACGTTGCCCTGGACCGCAAGCGATGTCCCCCGCGCGAGACGCTGCGAAAGCATTTGCATTTCGGTCGCGGTGGTTCCGCTGGCGGTGGCCTGCGTCGATACCCGGGTATTCATGTAAAGCATTACCAGAGCCAGCAGTATGAAGACCACCAGCAAGACGCCCAGCACCTGAAATTGGCGAACGATCGGCAGGTGGCCAATGAGCCACAGATGACCCGGCTGGCGCATCTCGGTGCTGGCGGCGCGCATTTGTTCCATGATCGACACCGCCGCAAGCGGATCGTAGCCGGTCTGCTGCTTGCCCATTTTGACTTGCGTCGTCGGCTCGTCGAATTCGGCGTTATCCTCCTCCCGCCCCTCGGCCGGTCCTGCGCCAAACAGGGTCTTTAAGCTAAGCGCCATGTTTCGTCTCCCCAATAGGGTCGTACGCGTGCGATATTCGAATGGTCAACTCGGCCTCTACACGCCGACTTGAAGAAAACCCGGGTCCTGTGCCAGCAGTGCCAGATCGATTTCCTGCCACATGCCACCCTCGCGATCGGTCCACCGGGCGCCGTACCATGCAGGCGCGTCGGAAGCTGCATCCCCTTTGACGAGCTCGACAAGGTTGCGCAGCCCCAACACCCGGTGCACGACCAAGCCTGCGCGCAGCTCGCCGACGCGCGGGCCGAACAAGACCAGTCGCGCGGGTGCGGCGCCGGGAATAGGCGGCTCGACTTCACGGCCCAGAAATCCGCCGAAATCGATGATGCTGTACAGGTTGCCGCGAATATTTGCGATGCCCAGGTACCACGACCTGGTGAGCGGTACGGTCGCGACCGTCGGAACGGCGATCACCTCGCCGGCGTCCGCGAGCCGGATCAACCACTGGCTGCCGGCGCAAGCGAGTCCCAGACGCGACTGCTCGACCTGGGCGGTGGTTTTCGCCGCCAGGCGCGTCGCAAGCTCCTGCTGGAACGCGCGAAGATTGAGCTTGCGGGCGCGAGCCATCAGAACCGCTAGCCAAGCGCCGTGATTTTCGCGAGCAGCTCGTCGCGGTTGACCGGCTTGACGATGTAGTCGCGGGCACCCTGTCGCATACCCCAGATCTTGTCGGTCTCCTGGCTCTTGCCCGTGCAAAGAATGATCGGGACGCTCCGGGTGACGGGATCGCGGCTGATTGCCCGGGTCGCTTGAAAGCCGTTGAGACCCGGCATCACCACGTCCATGAGGATCAGGTCGGGTTTGACCGTCTTGGCCTTGAGAATGGCATCCTCTCCGTTGTCGCTGGCGACAACCTCGTATCCCGCCTTGGTCAGCATGTCGTTCAGGACGTGACGCTCCGTCGGAGAGTCATCGACGATCAGAACCCGCTTGATTGCCATTATTTCCCACCCTTTGCTACGCCCCCGGGCGTCGTCCGGTGCCGCGTCAATGCGCGGCTGCCTTGACATGCGTACCTACGGCCTTGAGCAGACTCTCTTTGGTAAAAGGCTTGGTCAGATATTGAGCCGACCCCACCATGCGGCCTCGCGCACGATCAAACAAGCCGTCCTTCGAGGAAAGCATGACGACCGGCGTCTGATGAAAGCGCGTGTTTTTCTTGATCAGCGCGCATGTCTGATAGCCATCGAGCCGAGGCATCATGATATCGACAAATATCAGGTCTGGCTGATGGTCGGTGATCTTGCACAACGCGTCGAAGCCGTCTTCGGCGAGGATAACCGTGCAACCGGCCTGCAGCAGAAAGATCTCGGCGCTTCGACGAATCGTGTTGCTGTCGTCGATCACCATCACTTTCACCCCAGACAGGGCGGCTGGTTCCGTCAACTCAGTGCTCCCCGCGTTTTCTTCAAAAACTTCATATACGGCTGTCGTTCCCATTCCTGCCTCTCCAAAGTTTGCCACGGATGTAAGCAAATGCCTAGAGCATAATCCTTGCCAGAACCGGGAAACTCCAGGCTGTTGGGAGATTTGCAACTAGTCTAACGCGGATTAGAGGGACTATATGCCGTATTTGGGCACCTTCAGCGCCCCAGAAACATGCGATAGGCCGGATTTGCCGTCTCTTCGACGCTCGGATAGCCCAGACGATCAAGAAACTCCCGGAATGCCGCCTTATCGGACGGCGGAACCTGCATTCCGACCAAAACCCGCCCGTAATCGGCTCCGTGGTTGCGATAATGGAACAAGCTGATGTTCCAGCCGCGACTCATGCTGTTCAAAAACAGCATCAGTGCACCGGGGCGTTCCGGAAACTCGAAGCGGTACAGGATTTCGTTTTCCGCGGCCGGCGCGTGTCCTCCGACGAGATGCCTGACATGAACCTTGGCCATCTCGTTGTTCGACAGGTCGTAGGCCTCGATCCGGCGCTTGTGCATAGCGCGAAGCAGTTCCGCGGTTTCGTGCCGGTCGCTCACTTCGATGCCCACGAACAGATGTGCGATCTTGGAGTCAGCGTAGCGATAATTGAACTCGGTAATGTTGCGCTTGCCGAGGAGCGCGCAGAATTGCCGGAAGCTGCCCGGTCGCTCAGGGATCGTCACCGCGAGAATCGCCTCGCGCTCCTCGCCCAGTTCGGCTTGTTCGGCGACGAATCGCAAGCGGTCGAAATTCATGTTCGCTCCGCAAGCGATCGCAATAAGGGTTCGGTCGCGAAAGCGGTGGCGCTCGCACCAGAGCTTGAGCCCGGCGACCGACAGCGCTCCCGCCGGCTCAAGAATCGATCTCGTGTCCTCGAATACGTCCTTGAGCGCCGCGCAAATAGCATCGGTGTCGACCAGCACGATCTCGTCGACCAGCTCGCGGCAAATGCGAAATGTCTCCCTGCCTACTTCTCTTACAGCCACACCGTCGGCAAACAGCCCCACATGGGCCAGCTTGATGCGGCGTCCCGCGGCGATGGAACGCGCCATCGCGTCCGAGTCCACGGGCTGGACGCCGATGACCTTGATTTCAGGCCGCACCCGCTTCACGTACGACGCAATGCCGGAGATCAGGCCGCCGCCGCCGATGGCGACGAAAATGGCATCGATGGGCGCTTGCCACTGGCGCAGAATTTCGACCGCGATGGTGCCCTGACCCGCGATTACATCGGGGTCGTCGTAAGGATGAACGAAGGTCGCTCGCTGCGATTTCCGCAGCTTGAGCGCATGGGAGTACGCGTCGCTGAACGTATCGCCGTGCAGCACGACTTTCGCTCCGCGTGCTTCGACCGCCTGGATCTTGATCGAGGGCGTCGTAATCGGCATCACGATCGTCGCCTTGCAGCGTAGCCTCTGCGCCGCAAGCGCCACGCCCTGCGCGTGATTCCCCGCCGACGCGGTGATCACACCGCGCGCACGCTCGGCGGGCGAAAGCTGCGCCATCTTGTTATAGGCGCCGCGCAACTTGAAAGAAAAAACGGGCTGCTGGTCCTCGCGCTTGAGCAGGACCCGATTGCCGATGCGACGCGACAGCGTGGGCGCGAGGTCGAGTGGTGATTCGATCGCGACGTCGTATACCTTCGCGGTCAGGATCTTCTGCAGGTAATCAATCGACATCCCGCTACTCGCGCCAGATCAATCAAACGCCGAGCGTAGCAGAAAGGTGCAGCCTGCCAAAGCCGGCGAGGCCGCGGCTGTCGGCCTTTCTGCTAGTGTATTGAAGTCAGCGGCTCCGAAGACAAAGGAGCGGATGAAAACGGCCGTCAGGCAGGCGCAAGCCCGAAAGCGTACCCTTTGCTGCGGCGAGGCCGAGCGACGTGGCCTGACGGCCGCGCCTTGACCAATAAGGCCGCCAACTATCGAGCGAATTATTGACTCGGTACACTAGGCTAACAGTTCGTCACAAAGTTTCGCCATGCTCGAGTCGATCCGTAACCGTGCCGATGGCAGCTCATCCTCCGGTCATTCGAACCGCGGGACCCGCGTCACCGCCGCGACTCTTGCCGTCGTCGATCTGGGATCGAACAGCTTCCGGCTCGAGATCGGCCGCGTTGAAGGCCGCCAGATCTACCGCCAGGACACGTGGCGCGAAACGCTGCGCTTCGGCGCCGGTCTCGACAGCGACGGGCGAATCAAGCCTGCGGCAATGAAAGCCGCAATCGAGTGCCTGCAGCGCTTCCGCGAGCGCCTTTCGGGCGTGCATCCATCCGCCGTGCGCGCCGTCGCGACCAACACTTTTCGGGTGGCAAAGAACGCACGCGAGTTTCTGCCGCACGCCGAGCGCGCGCTGGGCTTTCCGATCGACGTCATCGGCGGGCACGAAGAGGCGCGTCTGATCTATCTGGGCGTCGCGCACGTGTTGCCCCCTTCAGCCGCGCCACGTTTGGTCGTCGACATCGGCGGTGGCTCGACGGAGCTCATCATTGGTCGCGGGCTCGAACCCGAGCGGCTCGAATCGTTGAAAATCGGCTGCGTCGGCATGACGCAGCGCTTTTTCGCCAACGGGAAAGTGACCGCCGGAGCGTTCGAAGCGGCGGAGATGGCGGCGCGGGTCGAGATCGAAGCGATCGCGAGTGAATTCGGACCAAGCCAATGGCGCGACGCCTTTGCTTCCTCAGGCACCGCGGCGGCGCTCGCGGAAATCCTCGAGCAGAACTCATTCTCGCCAGGCGGAATAACGCCGGTCGGACTTACCCGTTTGCGCAATCGCCTGATTCAGGCCGGCAACGTTCATCGTCTGCACATCAGCGCGCTCAAGCCCGAGCGCGCGCCGGTGCTGGCCGGCGGGCTCGCCATCATGTCCGCGGTGGTCGCCGAGCTTCGGATACCGCGGCTCGACCCGGTGGGCGGCGCGTTGCGGCTCGGCGTTCTCTACGATTTGTTGGGGCGTACGATCGACGAGGACGTCCGCCAATTGACGGTGGAACGCTTCGTCGACCGGTACCGTATCGAACGGGCGCACGCGGCGCGCGTTGCGGCGCTGGCCGTGGCCCTTTATCGGCGCATCGCGCCCGCCCGGGATTCCGCGCAAACGCAGCTGCTGGCATGGGCGTCGCTGCTGCACGAAATCGGCATGTCCGTAGCGCATTTGGGATTTCACAAACATGGCGCGTACATCCTGCAGCACGCCGACATGCCCGGCTTTTCGGCAGGCGAGCAATCGCGGCTGGCCGTTCTGGTGTACGGCTGCCGGGGCGGTCTTGCGAAAGTGAGCGTGGCGCTCACTGACTCGCAGTTGCGCGCGCAGTTGCTCTCGCTAAGGCTCGCGGTTCTCTTTCATCACGCGCGCACGGTCATTGCGCTGCCGCGCATACAGGTCGTCGGTGGCGGGCGTATTGCCGGCGGGCGCATCGGCGTCGGCGTATCCGAGCGTTGGCTGGCGAAACATCCGCTGACGGCGCATCTGCTGGCGAAGGAGCGCCGCCAATGGAAGGAATTGGGCCATCCGTGGAAGAATGTCTAAGCTCTGCCGCGCGACATCCGCTTTAAACAAAATCCGGACCGATGACCACGCGCACGACTACCGCGGTGGAGTTTTCGCGTACGCGGTTGGAAAGCCACCACACCGCGCCCTTGCGCACGCTCCAGGCAGCGTCCTGCTCGGACAGCAGAAAAGCCGCAACTTCACCGAGCGTGGGCTGATGCCCGACCACGAGCGCGGGCTCCCGCGCATCGGGCCAGCCGGCCGCTGCCAGAACCGCGCTAACGGTAGCGCCGGGCGCAAGCTCGGGGACGGTCCGGAATTTGCGCTTGAGCGCGAGAGCCGTCTGCTGCGCGCGGTCGGCCGGGCTCACCAATATTCGGCAGGTGTCGGGAAGATGACCGTCGAGCCAGATCGCCATTCTTTCGGCTTGCTTGATGCCCTTGGCCGTGAGCCGGCGTCCAAGATCCGGCTCGCCTGGCTCGGCCTCGGCATGGCGCCACAGAATCAGGTCCATGGAGAGTGTCGAGAGTTCATCGCTCCGGACTCGTCCTTTCAGCCAGCAGGTCGAGCAGCTCCTGCTGCGCCGACCTCGCCCGGCCCCGCGGCTTGGCACGCTGGTAGCTGCCATCTTCGCCGAGCTCCCACGCGTCGCGAGTGTCGGCAAGGTATGGCTTGAGTCCTTCGGCGATGACGCGCGCCTTGAGATCCGGGTCGAGTACCGGGAACGCTATTTCGATGCGGCGGAATAGATTGCGGCCCATCCAGTCTGCGCTGGCAAGATAGACGTCCTCTTTGCCGTCGTTCTCGAAATACCAAATGCGGTGGTGCTCGAGAAATCTGCCGACGATGGAGCGCACGCGAATGCGATCCGAAACCCCTTTGACTGCCGGACGCAAGGCGCAAGCACCGCGGATGATCAGGTCGATCTCCACCCCCGCCTGGGACGCCGCATAAAGCGCTTTGATCACCGCTTCCTCAACCAGCGCATTCATCTTGGCGATGATATGCGCCGGCTTGCCCTCTTTCGCGTGCTTGAGCTCGCGACGTATCGATTCCAGAACGTGCCGATGCATGGTGAACGGCGCCAGCCAGAGCCGTTTCAATTTGTTGGCTTTGGCGAGGCTGGTGATATGCAGGAATACCTCGTCGACGTCGGCGCAGATCTCGGCGTTGGTGGTGAGCAGCCCGAAATCGGTGTACTGCCGCGTGGTGCGCGGATGGTAGTTGCCGGTTCCCAGGTGCGCGTAAGGCTGTAGCTTCGGTTTCCCGGAGATGTCATTTTCCCGGCGCAGCAGCAGCGCCATCTTGGCGTGCGTCTTCAGGCCGAAGACACCATAGACCACTTGCGCGCCCGCCTGCTCGAGCCGCTCGGCCCAGTTGATGTTCGCCTCCTCGTCGAAGCGCGCAAGCAGCTCGACGACGACGGTGACTTCCTTGCCCCGCCGCGCCGCTTCGATCAGCGCCTCCATCAGCACCGAGTTGACGCCGGTGCGGTAGACCGTCTGCTTGATGGCCAGCACGTCGGGGTCTTCTACCGCTTTGCGAATGAAATCGACCACCGGATCGAAGGCTTGGAACGGATGATGCAGAAGCACATCACGCTGACGGATCACGGCGAGGATGTCGGCCTGGTCGGTGAGACGATCTGGCGTTCCTTGCAGAAACGCCGGATATTTGTGCTCGTCGAGATCGGCCTCGTCGACGAGCGCGGCCATCCGTGCCAGGTTGACCGGACCGTCGCACCGGTACAGATCGAATTCCTGCAACTCGAATTGATGCAGCAACAGTTGCGCCAGATGTTGCGGACAGCCCGCGGCAACTTCAAGCCGCACCGCGAGGCCGAACTGACGCTGCGGAAGCTCGCCCTCCAGCGCCTGGCGCAGATTCTTGACTTCCTCCTCGTCGAACCACAGGTCCGCGTCGCGGGTGACGCGGAATTGCGAGTAATTGATGACTTCGCGCCCCGCGAACATTTCGTTCAAGTGCGCGTGGATGATCGACGATAGCAGAACAAAAGTGTTTGCCGGCGCGACATCGGGCGAAAGCTCGATCACACGCGGCACCACCCGCGGGGCCTTGACGATGGCGATCGAGGTGTCGCGACCGAATGCGTCGCGGCCCGACAGTTCGACAATGAAGTTGAGGCTCTTGTTGACGACCTGCGGAAAAGGATGCGCCGGGTCCAGTCCGATCGGCGTCAACAGCGGCTTCACTTCCCGCCGGAAATACTCGGCCACCCACTGGCGCTGCGCCTCATTGCGGTCGGCGTTGCGCAAGAGCCGGATCCCGGCGGCAGCCATCGCCGGGAGAACCTGCTCGTTGAGCGTGCGGTATTTGTCGGCGACCAGCTTTTGCGCCTCTTCGCTGATGCGGCTGAATATCGCGCGCATTTCGTGCAGCGTCATTCCGGGTGCGGGTGCCTTGGCGCGAAGCTGCTCGCGCAGCCCCGCGACGCGTATTTCGAAAAACTCGTCGAGATTGCTGCTGACGATGCAAAGAAAACGAAGACGCTCCAGCAGAGGAACGTCTGAATCCTGGGCAAGCGCCAGCACCCGCCGGTTGAAAGCAAGCTGGGAAAGCTCGCGGTTGATCAGCGGAGGGTCGCGTCCCTTCAGGGGATCTTCGGGTTCAGTGGCCGGGGACACGGTTGCGACCAAGGAGCCGGGAGGCTGCTCATTGTGTCCGACGCTTGTGACAACGATGTTACGAAGGCTGGTCATGGCGTCAGCGCAACCCACAGACATGCGCCGCGGCATTCCCGCTGCAGGTCGGCGAGATAGGCACGGTGCAGATCCAGCTCGTCGGCCGAGGGCTCAAGGACTCGAACCGCGGCGAGCATTTCCGCGGCCAGCGCCCCGTCGATGATCGCCATCGGGATGGCGATGTCGATGGTCAGCGATTCCTGTCCGCGCGTCATCGCGAGATAGACCTCGGCCAGGAGCTGGGCATCGAGCATGGCGCCGTGGAGCGTTCGATGGGCATTAGCGACACCGAAGCGTTCGCATAGCGCGTCGAGATTGTTTTTCTTGCCGGGAAAGTGCTCTCGCGCCAGCGCCAGCGTGTCGATGACATCGGCGGCCACGGCGGCGACAGACGGCAGATTTACCCGCTTCAGCTCCTCGTCGAGGAAAGCGATGTCGAACGGAGCGTTGTGGATGATCCACTCGGCGCCTCGCGCAAACTCGAGAAATTCGTCCGCTACATCAGCGAACCTCGCCTTGTCGCGCAGCATGTCCCAAGTGAGACCGTGGACGTCGGTTGCGCCGGCGTCGATCTCCCGCTCAGGGTTGAGGTAAAAGTGAATATGTCGACCGGTCGGCCGGCGGTTGACGAATTCGACGCCGGCAACCTCGATGATCCGGTGCCCCTGTTTGGGGTCCAGCCCGGTCGTTTCGGTGTCTAGAACGATCTGGCGCATTTAGGGCCTTAAGTCTTGTAGCGCTTGATCGTCGCCTGGATTTCCGCGATTGCCCGCTCGATTTCGTCGTCGGTAAGATCCCGCTGCGCCCCTTTTCGGTCGGTCAGGGTCAGCGTGCGATCGATCTCGGTCTGGAACTCGCCCAGGCCCATCGTCTCGGTGATCGTGGTGGTCGGCTCGTCGGTCAGCGTCTCCGGCCCCCAGCGCACGACAATCAGCGACAGATTGTCGCCGTCGGAGCCGCCGCGCGCCTCGGCCTCGCGCATCAGCGCCGGCGACGACTTGAGGATCGGGGTGCCGGTCAGAGCACGCCCCATCTCTTCCTGCGGATAGACGCTCCATAGACCGTCGGTACACATCACGACAAGGTCGCCATTGCGCAAGGGCGTTCGTCGCGAGAGATCGATAACCGGATCGACGAGGCCGCCCAGGCAGCTGAAGATCTTGTTGCGATCGGGATGATCGGCGACCTCGTGTGCTCCGATGATGCCCTGATCGAGCAGATACTGGACCTTGGAGTGGTCCTTGGTGCGGCCGATCAGCCCTCCCTGCCGGAAAAGATACAGGCGCGAGTCGCCGACATGCGCCCAATACGCATAGTTGGACTGAACAATGCACGCGACGCAAGTCGTTCGCGGCGTCTCCAGCATCGAGAACTGGCTGGCATACGATCCCAAAGCCTGATGCGCACGGACCATCGAATCCTGGAGGAATTTGAGCGGATTCTTGAGTGTTGGTTTCGATTCCTGCTGGAAGCGCTCGATGAACAGCCGGACTGCGATCTGCGCGGCAATTTCGCCACCGGCATGGCCACCCATCCCGTCGGCTACCACCAGCAGCAGCGTGTCGCGGCTGTACGTATAGGCGAGACGGTCCTGGTTAACCTTGCGCTGACCCCTTCGACTTTCCTGAAAGATCGTAAAGCGCACGCTAACACCTACGTCATTTCGCTGAACAGCCGCTTCTTGATCGTGTCCAGGAAGGTGAGCTTGCGCTTCCGCGGCGCGATGTCGCGGATGGCCTTTTGCAGTGCGAACACGCTTTGTGGGCGTTCGAGCGGGTCGAGACGAAGGCACCAGTCGATCACCTCGAGCACGTTGTCGGAGTAGGCGCCGGCCCAGATTTTCTTCGCCGAAACGAGGTGATCCTCCGCCAGCCGCGCGTCGGCGGCTTGCGGCGCGAAAGCGGCGAGGCAGGCAAACATGCTGGCGCCTATACCGTAGACGTCGGTCCACGGCCCGAGCCTGTCCGGATCGCGATATTGTTCAGGCGCCGCGAACCCCGGCGTGTACATCGGCGCGAGCTTGGGCCGGGCCGATGTCAGCGTCTGCCGCGCGGCGCCGAAATCGAGCAGCACCGGCGTGCCGTCGGTGCGCAGATACACGTTCGCCGGCTTGATGTCGAGGTGCAGCAGCTTATGGGTGTGCACTTCGCGCAAGCCGTTCAACAGGTGCATGAACACGTGGCGCACGAGGCGTTCCGACATCTGATCCTGACGCAGCTGTATCTGCTGCTGCAGCGTGCGGCCGCGCTCGTAGCGCATCACCATGTAGACGGTTTCGTTGGCGCGGAAGAAGTTGAGCACTCGCACCACGTTTGGATGATTGATCTTGGCGAGCGCGCGGCCTTCCTCGAAAAAGCATTTCATTCCATAGCGGAACGAGGTGAGGTTCTCTGCCGAACTTGCGCGCACGATATCGCCCTCGGTGCGCAACACCAGCGATGACGGCAGGTATTCCTTGATCGCCACCGGGGCGCCGGTGTCGTCGAATGCGCGATAAACGATCGAGAAGCCACCACGGCTGATCTGGCGATCGACTCGGTAGTTGAGCAACTGGTAACCGGTGGGAAGTGCCTGATTGGTGACGCCCATGGGCCGGCGGCGATGAGCCGCTTTAGACTTGCGTGTGAAATGGATAAGCTCTACATTCTCGGCAACCCCGGCGATAAAGTAAAGATTTCATTGGGTATTCGTGTAAAACGCGTGCGCAACACGCGCGCCGGGTCAGTCGATTTCAACGCCGGAAACGATCACCCATGATATTGAGCATGACCGGCTTCGCATCGGTCGCCGCCGAGCTGCCCGGCTGTTCGCTGACCGTGGAGTTGCGCTCGGTCAACCATCGCTATCTCGATCTCCAGGTCCGCTTGCCTGACGAGCTGCGTTCGATCGAATCGGCGGTGCGAGATGTCCTCGCTCTCCAATTGAAGCGCGGCAAGGTCGACTGCAGGGTCGCGTTGAATCGTTCCGCGCCTGGCACGATCGAGCTTGCCGTCAACGTAGAACGCGTGATCCAGCTACGTGACGCGGCAGATGAAGTGCTGCGTCACGCACCGGCAAGTGCTCCATTGTCGATCGTCGAAGTCTTGCGTTGGCCAGGTGTGCTCACCGAGCCGTCTCTGGGCGCCGAAGCGCTGGCCGGCAAGGCGCTGGCGTTGGTCAGGCAAGCGCTCAGCGACCTCGCGGCGTCGCGAGCTCGCGAGGGCGCGCAGCTCAAGCTCGTGCTCGAAGAGCGCTGCCGTGGCATCGAGCTGCAGCTCGAACGCGTCATGCCCCGGATACCCGTCATTCACGAAGCCTATGTCGAAAAGCTTGGCGCGCGCCTCAAGGAAGCAGGACTCGATCCGGATAACGACCGCTTGAAGCAGGAGCTTGCGCTGTTCGCGACCAAGATCGACATCGCCGAGGAAGTCTCCCGCCTCGCGACCCACGTCGCTGAAGTGAGGCGCGTACTGGCCCACGGTGGTAGCAGCGGCAAGCGACTCGACTTTCTCATGCAGGAGCTCAATCGCGAAGCCAATACGCTTGGCTCGAAGTCCGTCGATGCGGAGCTGTCGCAGGCGGCGCTCGAGATCAAGGTGCTGATCGAACAAATGCGCGAGCAGGTGCAGAACATAGAATGAGGGATCGAGGAGCTTGTCGCGCATGAGCGTCCCGGCAGGCAATCTTTTCGTCATAGCCGCGCCATCGGGCGGCGGCAAGACCAGCCTGACGCGCGCGTTGCTCGAGCGCGAACCCGGCATTCGCCTGTCGGTGTCCTATACGACGCGGCCACCGCGGTCCGGCGAGCAGGACGGTGTCGATTATCACTTCGTCTCGGCGGATCGCTTTGCCGCACTCAAGGAGGGCAACGAATTCCTGGAGCACGCGCACGTGCACGGCAATTGGTACGCGACTTCGGCGATATGGCTCAAGTCGCAGGTAAGCGCCGGTCAAGACGTGTTGCTGGAGATCGATTGGCAAGGCGCGGCGCAAGTGCGGGCACTGATACCCGAATCGGTGCACATCTTCATTCTTCCACCGTCGCTCGAATCGCTCGAAGAAAGGCTGGTGCGCCGGGGGCAGGACGACGCGGCGACTATCGCTCGCCGGCTCATTGCGGCGCGAGAGGAAATTCGCCATTGCGTCGAGTTCAACTATGTTATTATTAATCAGGAGTTTGCCTCGGCTGTCGACGATTTGATCGCGGTGGTGCGAGCGACTCGCCTGCGCACCGCACAACAACTTGTCCGGCACCAGGCGCTGATTGCCCAGCTCAGTGCTCAACTAAAGTAGGAAAAGCCATGGCCCGCATTACGATCGAAGATTGCCTGACCAAGATACCCAATCGTTTTGAGCTCACGCTCGCCGCGACCAATCGCGCGCGTCAGATCAGCGCCGGCTCGCAACCGCTGGTCGATGGCGACCGCGACAAGCCAACGGTGATTGCGCTTCGCGAAGTCGCCGCCGGCAAGGTGGGCATCGAGATGTTGCTCAAACCGCAGAGCACCGTCTAACGGTCAGCCGCAGCAGACCCTTGCGTGGGGATCGCCACATATGTCGGAAATTGCCGAATTCACCCGACATCTTGGCCACTACCTGCCAGCTCCTGACGTCGCGCTGGTCGAGCGCGCGTTCGCATTTTCCGAACACGCGCATCAGGGCCAGTTTAGAAAATCCGGCGAACCTTATATTACGCATCCGCTGGCGGTAGCCAGTATCCTGTCGCAGTGGCGGCTTGACGCGCAAGGGCTCGCCGCGGCGCTCCTCCATGACGTGATGGAGGACACCAACGTCACGAAGACCGAGATCGAGTCATCGTTCGGCAAGCCCGTTGCCGACATGGTCGACGGAGTCTCCAAACTCGACCAGATCGAGTTCCAATCCCACGAAGACGCGCAAGCAGAGAACTTTCGCAAGATGCTGCTGGCGATGGCGCAGGACGTACGCGTCATCCTGATCAAGCTTGCCGACCGCCTGCACAACATGCGGACCCTCGATGCGATGGCGCCCGCCCATCGCGAGCGCATCGCCCGCGAGACCCTGGACATCTACGCACCGATCGCCAACCGCCTCGGGCTGAACGCGCTTTATCTCGATTTGCAGGAGCTTTCGTTCAAGCATCTTCACCCGATGCGTTACCGAGTGCTCGCGAAAGCGATCAAGTCCGCGCGCGGCAACCGACGCGAGGTGATGAACCGCATTCTGCAATCGATGCGCGAGGGATTGAAGGCGGCAGGGATACCCGCCACCGCTATCGGGCGGGAAAAAACCGCATACAGCGTGTACAAGAAAATGCGCGAGAAGCACTACTCGTTTTCGCAGGTGTTTGACATATACGGCGTGCGAGTCCTGGTCAAGGACGTGACGGCTTGCTACGCGGCACTCGGTGTACTGCACAGCCAGTACAAACCGATCCCGGGCAAGTTCAAGGACTACATCGCCATTCCCAAGGCAAACGGCTACCAATCGCTGCACACCACCCTGTTCGGGCCCTTCGGCACGCCCCTCGAGGCGCAGATCCGCAGCCAGGACATGCACCGAATCGCCGAGACCGGCGTCGCCGCGCATTGGCTCTACAAGAGCGGCGGCGAGCTCGACATCGCCGAGGCGCAGCAACAGACGCATCGCTGGCTGCAAAGCCTGCTGGAGATTCAATCCGAGTCGCGTGATTCCAAGGAATTTCTGGAGCACATCAAGGGCGATCTTTTCCCGGAAGAAATCTACGTCTTTACTCCCAAGGGCAAGATCATGGCGCTTCCGCGAGGCGCCACTGCGGTCGATTTCGCGTACGCAGTACATACCGACATCGGCCACCACTGCACTTCGGCAAGGATCAACTACGAGCTGATGCCGCTGCGAACCGAGCTCAAGAGCGGCGATCAGGTCGAGATCATGACGTCGCCGACGGCGCGCCCCAACCCATCGTGGCTCAACTTCGTCGGCACCGGCAAGGCGCGCTCGCGGATCCGGCACTTCCTTAAATCGCTGCAACAGCGCGAGTCGGCGGTACTCGGCGAGCGGATGCTCGAGCAAGCGCTGGCGTCGCTGAAAGTGCCGTCGGAATCGATCACCTGGGAGCGCTGGGAAGCGCTTGGACGCGAGTACGGGTCCAAGAGCCGGCTCGACATCCTGGCTGATATCGGGTTGGGCAAGCGACTGTCGTTTGTCGTCGCGCAGGCACTTACTCGCGCGTCCCATCGCACTGGGGAAGACCAGACGCCACCTGCCGCGAAGCCCGGCGCGTTGCAGTTGCGCGGGGTCGAGGGCGTTGCCATACAGTATGGCAAGTGCTGCCGCCCGATTCCCGGCGACACCATTTTCGGCCAGTTCCGGCGCGGCCAGGGGCTTCTGGTCCACACGCGCGAGTGTCAGACGCTGAAAAAAAGCCGGGTCGACAGCGATCAGATTGTCGAGGTCGAGTGGGCACCCGATGTTCAGGGCGTGTTCGAGGCCGGTATCCGGCTGCTGGTCGCCGACGAGCGGGGTCTGTTGGCGAGACTCGCGACCGAGATTGCCGACGCCGGCGCCAACATCGCCTACGTATCCATGGAACGCCCGGACGGCGACGAAGTGGTCGCCATGTTCTTTACCGTGCAAGTGCGCGACCGCCGGCATCTTGCGCATGTGATGCGTTCGCTGCGGCATATTCCTCAAGTCAAGCGCATTCAGCGCGCCCGAACCTGATCCGCCAATATCCCGTCTTCGCAGCACCTCCCTCGCCCCAACGCCGTCGATAGATCGCGCGCACCGTCATATAGCGCGCTGAGCTATATCGATTTGTAATGTTCAACATCTTGTTTTTATTGCAGCTTATGCCCTGGCATGAGCATTGCTTTGTAATCCCGCAACGCCAATATTGGCTTTGCTTAAGAAATCGGCCCAGGACCTTCCTTGAAGCGCTTCCGCATCAAAACTACCGCTGCCCTTATCTGCGCATTGGGAACCGCGCTGATAGCATCGCTGCCCGCTTATGCCGGTACCGCAACGGCAAATTTGTCTATTACTGCGTCCGTTCCCCCTAACTGCACCATCAGCACGGCTGCCGTAGCCTTCGGCGCGTATGACCCCATCGTCACCAATGCGGCGACCGCATTGACCGGCACCGGCTCGATCACCATCGCCTGCACCAAAGCCTCGGTACCGACCCTTAAGCTCGATCTCGGCGCGACCCCGGCCGGATCCGTTCGGCAGATGGCCAGCGGTGCCGAGCGCCTCCCCTACGAGCTCTATCAGCCGCCAAATAACGTGGCTGGCACCGCGTGCGGCGCCCTGACTCAGGTCTGGGGAACAGTCGGCGCAGCTATATTGACCGCCGCGGCCGCCCCCAGCAAAGCCGCGCGGACTTATAACGTCTGCGGTTCGATCCCTGGTGGTACGGATATCGCCGTCGGCGCCTATGCCGACACGGTGATCGCAACCGTGACGTTCTAAAGATCGATCGGGTCCGAGACCCTCCCGGGTAGGCTGCTCCAAAACGCGGCCCACCGTGCAGCAAATCGCGATTGCCGGATTCGAGTCGCCGATCACACCTCCGCGACTTCATCGTGCCGCCTTGTCCGAGGCGGATCTTCCATTTGCCGCGGCTACCGAAACGCCTTCAGCGCGTCCGGAGCTGCTCGATCCTATCCGGGCGGTGCCGCTAACGAAGGGGCCGGCGGCGATTCGCAAAAA
>Ga0210402_10002024_pt1 | contig 20161 bp, 15 predicted proteins | sample IncBWC7MmetaG_FD_161055 | JGI IMG/M metagenome (GOLD analysis project Ga0210402, IMG submission 161055) | Forest soil microbial communities from Barre Woods Harvard Forest LTER site, Petersham, Massachusetts, United States - Inc-BW-C-7-M | ecosystem: Environmental > Terrestrial > Soil >... | reverse complement strand
CGCTGATGGCGTGGGACGCGCGGACGGGCCAGGAGCTGCGGACGCTGGCCGGACATGGGTCTTCTGTTACTGCCTGTGCGTGGTCGCAGGACGGGACGCAACTGCTCTCCGGCTCATGGGACAAAACGCTGAAGGTGTGGGACGCGCGGACGGGCAAGGAGCTGCGGACGCTAGCCGGACATGGGTCTTCTGTTACTGCCTGTGCGTGGTCGCGGGACGGGACGCAACTGCTCTCCGGCTCGAAGGACAACACGCTGAAGGTGTGGGACGCGCGGACGGGCCAGGAGCTGCGGACGCTCGTCGGACATTGCGATTCGGTCTATGCCTGCGCGTGGTCACCAGACGGGACGCAAGTGCTCTCCGGATCTGAAGACAACACGCTGAAGGTGTGGGACGCGCGGACGGGCTGTCTGCGGTTGACGTTCACACACCTGCCGAATCAAGAATACGCCGCGCTCGACCTTGCAAACAACCGCGTCGTCTGGGCTTCGCCGGGAGCCTGGCGTTACCTTGGCTGGCAGTTCTACGACGAAGACGCCAAGAGATTGCGCGTCCTTCCCGCCGAGCATTTCGGGCCGCTGCCGGGTTCGCGAGATCGGGAAATCTCCTGACAACGCGCGTAGCGCAGGGCAACCAACAACGCGGCGAAGCCGCCTCACCACGCCCGAACCCTCTCCCCCGGCGTCAGATACAGCTTCTCTCCCGGCTTCACATCGAACGCCGCATACCACTCGTCGATGTTCCGCACCGTGGCGGCGCGGTACTGACCCGGTGCGTGCCCATTTGTCATGAGCGAGTTACGCAGCGCCTCGGGGCGGAATTTGGTGCGCCAGATCTGGGCGAAGGCGAGGAAGAAGCGTTGGTCGCCGTTGAAGCCTGAGGCTGAGGGGGCAGGCTTGTCGCCGTAGGCGCGGCGGTAGCCGTCGTAGGAGGCGGAGAGGCCGGCCACGTCGGCGAGGTTCTCGCTCAGGGTCAGCTTGCCGTTGACGTGCAGGCCGGGGAGCGGCTCGTACTTGTCGAACTCGGCGGCTAAGCGGTCGGCGGCGTCGCTGAAGTGGGCGAAGTCGTCTTTCGTCCACCAGTTCAGCAGGCGGCCATCGGCGTCGAACTGGCTGCCTTGATCGTCGAAGCTGTGGCTGATCTCGTGGCCGATCACGGTGCCGATGGCGCCGTAGTTCACGACCGCGTCGGCGTTCGCGTCGAAGAAGGGGGGATTGAGGATCGCGGCGGGGAAGTTGAGGGCGTTCTGGAGCGGCAGGTTGACGGCGTTGACCGTCTGCGGGGTCATCGACCATTCCGATTTGTCGACCGGCTTGCCGAGCTTGGCCAGGCTGGCCTGATAGTCGAACAGCTCCGAGCGCTGGTGATTGCCGAGGGCGTCGTCGCGCGTGATTTTGAGGCCGGCGTAATCGCGCCAGTGCTCCGGGTAACCGATGCCGATGTAGAGCGTGGAGAGTTTCGCCTTCGCCTTCGTGCGCGTTTCCGGCGACATCCAGGCCAGGTTGTCGATGCGGCGGCCGAAGGCGGCCACGATGTTCTTCACCATCGTCTGCGCGGCGGCCTTCGAGGCAGGGGGGAAGTAGTGCTTCACGTAAAGCTTGCCGACGGCGTCGCCGAGGGCTCCGCTGGTGGCGCTGACGGCACGCTTCCAGCGGGCGCGCTGCTGCGGCGCGCCGAAGAGCGTCGTGCCATAGAACTTGAAATTCTCATCGGCGAACGCTTTCGGCAGCAGGCCGGATGCGCGGTCGAGGGCGTGGAAGGTGAGGTAATCCTTCCAGACCGGAAGCGGCTCGCTCCCCGCAAGCGCGGCGATGCCGGTGACCGCGGAGGGCTGCCAGACCATGATGGCCGGCTGCCCGGAGAGATCGGCTCCGTTGAAGTAGTCCGCCCAATCGAGCCCCGGCGCCTTCGATGAAAACTCGGCCAGAGCCCAGCGATTGTTCGCCTTGTGGACATCCTCTGAGTCGACGCGGCTCACGTGCGCCTCGGCGATCTTGTGCTCGAGGTCGTAGATGCGCGCCGCGCGGCCGGCGGCGTCGGAGATGTGGGCGAGCGTCAGGATGGCGGCGATGTGGTCGCGGTACTTCGTCTGTAGCGTTACGTCCTGGGGATCCTTGCCGAGATAGTTCTCGCGGTCGGGCATGCCCAGGCCGCCCTGCAGAAGGTAGGCGACATTCTGATCGGGACGGTCGAAATCGGGGGAGACCCAGAGACCGAAGAGGCGGTCGGTGTGGAAATTCGTGTTGTTGAGCGCATCGACGTCGGCGCGCAGCTCGCTTCCGAGGACGTGGGCGAGCGACGGCTTGTCGCCGATCGCCGCGATCTGGTCGAACTCGGGCTGAATGCTCTTCAGGCCGCGCGACTCGATGGCCTTTTCGTCCATGAATGCCGCGTAATAGTCGCCGATCATGCGGGTCTCGGAACCGGCGGGCGCTTTGGCTTTGTCCGCCTCCTGGATGAGGTCCGACGTTCGCTTGTTCGCTTTTTCCTCGAGGATGGTGAAGACGCCGTAGACCGAGCGGTCGGGCGGAATGGGCGTGTTCTTCTCCCACGTGCCGTTGGCGTAGTGGTAGAAGTCATCGCCGGGCTTGATGCTCTTGTCCATGGCGGGGAGATCGAGGCCATGCGATTTGGTGGGCGGCGTTGCGGCCGGGGCGATGAAAGCAGTCAGTAACAGTGCGGCCGCGAAGGCGGGCTTGAGCGAGTGCATGCGCTATCGTAACCCGCCGCCATGCTCGCGTTTCTGGCCCTCTGTGCCGTTCTTGTCGACGATCCGCAAACGGCGCCGCCGGCGGTTTCCAACACGATTGTGGTGACGGCGACGCAGACGAAAACACGATTGGCCGACACGCCGGCCAGCGTCGTCGTGATCGATGCCGAGGCGTTGGCAACGACCGCCGCGGCCACGACCGACGATGCCTTGCGGCAGGTGCCGGGCTTCACGCTCTTCCGCCGGTCGGGAAGCCGCAGCGCCAATCCGACCTCGCAAGGCGTGTCGCTGCGCGGCATCGGCGCCAGCGGGGCGTCGCGCGCGCTCGTGCTCGACGACGGCATCCCGCTCAACGATCCCTTCGGCGGCTGGGTCTATTGGGGTCGCGTCCCGCGGATCGCCATCGACCGGATCGAGGTGGTGCGCGGCGGCGGGTCGGACCTGTACGGCAGCGGAGCGATGGGCGGGGTCGTACAGTTCATCCGCCGAGGTGCTGCGGACGATATCGCGTACGAAGCGAGTGCTGGGAACGAAGGGACGGGAACGTCGTCGCTCTTCGCGGCGGTGAAGCGCGGCGACTGGAGCGGCAGCATCGACGTCGATTGGCTCACGACATCGGGGTATGTGCTCGTCCCGGCATCGCAGCGGGGAGCCGTCGACGTCGACGCCGATGTGCGCCACACGACGATCGAGGGCACGCTACGGTACTCCTCTTCGTTTCTTCGAGCCTCGCGATACACGGAGTCGCGCAACAACGGGACGCCGCTGCAGATCAACGACACCGCCATCCGCCAGATCGCGGCCGGAAGCGATGTCAAAATCGGCAGCGGCTCGCTGCTCGTGCGTGGGTATGACAGCAGCCAGGAGTATCACCAGACCTTCTCCGCCGTCGCCGCCGACCGGAACAGCGAGCGGCTCACGGTCGACCAGCGCGTGCCGTCGACCGGACGCGGCGGATCGCTGCAATGGTTCTCGACGATCGGCGCGAACGTGCTCGTCGCCGGCGGTGATGCCCGTCTGGTCAGCGGTGCCAGCGACGAGCAGCAGGTCGCGGTCAACGGCAAGGTCACCCCGTCACGCGTAGACGGGCGGCAGCGGGATGGATCGGCGTACGTGGAGGATGTGGCCACGATCGGGCCGCGCGTCACGCTCAGCGGGGGAGTCCGTTTCGACTCGTGGAGGAACTACGATGCCGATCGGAACGGCGCCGCGCTGGCCGATCGCAGCGACGATGCCTGGAGCCCGCGGGTAACGCTGCTCGTCCGTGCCTCCGATATGCTGACGCTCACCGCGTCCGCTTACCGCGCCTTCCGCGCGCCGGCGCTCAACGAGCTCTATCGAAACTTCCGCGTCGGCAACGTGCTGACGCTGGCCAACGAGTCGCTCGGCCCGGAGCGTCTCTCCGCGTTCGAGATCGGCGCGCGCAGCGGTCCGGTGCGTCTGACGATGTTCTCGATGACGACGGACGATACGATCGCGAACGTGACGCTCTCATCGACTCCCGCGCTCATCACGCGCCAGCGTCAGAACCTCGGCAGCAGCCGCTCGCGCGGCGCGGAGCTCGATGCCGAGCAGCGCCTGGCCCGGCAATGGCGCGTCTCCGCCGGTTACCTTTTCTGCGACGCCGCCGTGACGACGGGCGATCTGGCCGGCAAGCGCCTGCCGCAGGTGCCGCGCAACACGGCCACGCTGCAGCTCGCCTTCACCCCGCCGCGCGGCAGCGCCGGCGTGCAGGCCCGCTGGTCGTCGATGCAGTTCGACGACGATCTGAACCAGTTCCCCCTCCGGAGTTACGCGGTGGCCGATCTCTTCGCCGCATACCCTCTTACGTCTCGGCTCGATGCGACGGTGTCGATCGAAAACGCCACCAATCGCCGCGTGGAAGTGAGCGCCACGCCGGTCCTCACCCTCGCCACGCCTCGCACGGTGTGGGTGTGGGTGCGATATTCGCTCCGCTAATGTGGCACAGACGGCACAGACACTCTTGTCTGTGCCTGTCCTGCCAACATTGGTCCTGCCAAGCGCCGGCACAGACAAGAGTGTCTGTGCCACATCGGCCTGCCGAGCGCCGGCAAAGACAAGAGTTTCCGTGACATGCCACATCGTCCCCCTGCTATTCGGGCGACTGTGATCCAGCTCACGCTGCGAGTGCCGGTCGGCCTGTGGTGTGCATTCCGCCAATCGGACTAATCCAAGCCGCGAGTTTGAATACTCCGTGGATATCTGATCTGATCTTTCTCGAGGAGGAAAGCATGCGCCGTATCCCCATCATCATTGCTCTCACGATCATCTCTCTCACAACGTCCGTCGCGTTCGGACAAACTCTCGGGGCTGTTCTCACCGCATCCCAGGAGACTCCGCCGACGACCACTCCCGGTTTCGGCAATGCCACGGTGACATTCGATTCGACCCGGTCGAACATCACGGTGACGATCACGGTGGCCAACCTCGGTGCGGCGATCAATAACTTCCACATCCACGAAGGAGCCGCGGGCGTGGCCGGGCCGGTGATCATCAATCTGATCGGGCTCGGAGGAGTGTTTACCAACGGCACGATGACGGTAACCGTGCCGGTGCCGTCCGACGTGGCGCTGCGGATGGTGCAGAACCCCGCAAATTTCTACGTGAACGTGCACACGACGCAGTTCCCTGGGGGCGCCGTTCGCGGCCAACTGGCGTTCGTCAACGGCGGCCCGGTTACCTATTCCGCCGAGCTGCGCGGGGCGAACGAGGTTCCTCCGACCGGCAGCGCGGCGTTCGGCGGCGCGTTCGTCACGTTGGATACGATCAACAACCTCCTGACGTGGGAAGTGAACACGAGTGGGATCAGCACCGCAACGCTCTCTCACATTCACAGGGGCCCGGCCGGCGTCAGCGGACCTGTTCTCATCAACTTCGCGACGTCTCCAGCGCAAATTCCGAATGGCCGCACGAACGGAAGCATCGACATCAGCAGCCTGGGTGCTTCTGACCTGACAGCGTTAGCCAGCGCATCCACAGCGGGCGGCTACTATGTCAACGTACACTCGACGGCGTTTGGTGGCGGCGAGATCCGCGGCCAGCTCGCTGCCGCGAATGAGTACGACATCCCGGTTGCCGGCCGAGTTACGAACGGCCTGGGTCAGACGTTTGTCACCGACGTCCGGATCTTCAATCCCTCCTACACGACCAACGCCGTGGCCCTGGTCGAGTATCTGACCGGCGGCACGACGGCGACGGCATCGCTGGTGGTGAACCTGGCGCCGCGCGGAACGGCCGTACTCGACGACATCGGCGGGTCGGGCGGACTCAACGTCTCCGGGACGATCGGCGGTCTGCGGATTTCGAGTGCATCACAACTTGTCGCGACCTCGCGCATCTATGCCGACCTTCGTTCGTCCGGCAAGGGAACGCTCGGACAATTCGTTCCGGCGCTGCCGCGGGCCAGTGGACTCCGCCGAGGAGTGCTGACGCAGTTGTCGAACCACACGGACCTGAGCAGCGGGTTGCGCACGAACATCGGATTCTTCAATCCCAATCCGTCCGCGGTGACGGTGCGCCTGGAACTGCACGATGGAACGGGAGCGATCGTCGGGCAGAACGTGATCACGGTGGCGGCGTTGTCGCAGCAGCAGAACGCGATCGGCATCTATTTCCCGGGAGTCGATTTCACGAACGCCGCGAATCTGACGATGAGCTTCGACGCCGCCGCGCCGATCTTCGGCTACGCGGCGGTGAACGACAACGTCTCCGCCGATTCGAGCTTCGTGGCAGCGATCGCCGACGTGGGGGTTGCGGCGAATTAGTAGCGAGTTTTTTACCGCAGAGACGCAGCGCGGGCGTTCGCCCGCGCTGTGTTCTCTGTGATGAAATACGAGCGTGATCAACCTTCGACGCTTCGCGCAAACGCTCGCCTTTCTGGCAGTTTTTTCGGCCTCCGCCCTTGCCCAGGAAGCGGCCCCGCCGGTTCAGGGCGAGCGGCACGTCTTCACCATCGACCGCTTTACGTTCGAGAGTGGCGCAACCGTGCCGAATGTGCAGGTGGTCTACGGAACGTACGGCAAGCTGAACGCGAACCGCGACAACGTCATCCTCCTGCCGTCTCACTACATGGCGGACTTTCACGGGTATGAGCGGTGGATGGGGCCGGGAAACGCGCTCGATCCGGCGAAATCGTTCCTGGTGGCCACGGAGCTCTTCGGCAACGGTCACTCGTCGTCGCCGAGCAATACACCCGAGCAGTTCCATGGACCGCGGTTTCCGGTGGCCACGATCAGGGACAATGTGGAGGCGGTCCACCGGCTGCTGCTCAGTATGGGGATCACCCATCTCCGGGCCGTGGCCGGCTTCTCGATGGGAGCGGAGCAGGCCTTCCAGTGGGCGGTCAGCTACCCCGACTTCATGGATCGGATCGTAGCCACGTCCGGGACCGCGAAGTGCTGGCCGCATGGCGTGGTCCGGCTGGAGGCCCAGATCGGCGCGATCGCGCTCGACCCTGCTTTCAAGGGAGGCGACTACACGGTCCAGCCCAAACAGGGGGTCGAGCTTTTCGGTCTGGTGTGGACCGGCTGGCTCTTCTCGCAGGAGTGGTGGCGGAAGGAGCTCTGGCGGCAGATGGCACCGCCAGGAGCGACCTTCGAGACTTTTCTCACCTCGATGCGGACCGGCTTCATTCCCGGCGCCGACGCGAACGATCTGATTCTGCAGGCCCGCACCTGGGAGCGGCACGACGTCGGTGCCACGAAGGGGTTCGACGGCAACATCGAGAAGGCGCTGGCGTCGATCAAGGTGCCGGTGCTCTATATGCCGTCGGAGACCGATCTCTACTTCCCGGTCACAGACGCCCGCTACGAGGCGCGCTTCATCCCGCACGTGACTCTGACGCCGGTTCCCTCTCTCTGGGGTCATCCGGCCGGAATCGGGATCTCCGCCGAGGATAGGAAGTTCGTGAACGAGAGGATCGCGGCGTTTCTGGCGGGACAGTAGGGCTTTTCAATCCGACAAATCCATCCTTATGAGTGCCGCGTAGATCTGGCAAAACAACACATAAGGAGGGCTGTCATGCCAGCTACGTCACTGACCACGATTCCTGCACCGGTTCTTTACCCATTGCTCAAGGCGTTGAACCCCGATCGCGCGGCCAAAGGGCGTTTCAAGGCTCCGAAGGGGATGAAGGTCAACACCGCCGCGAAGCGTTCGCTCCTAGCCACGTTCACGGCCGCGGGTGAGGCAAAGTCGCCGGCGCAGTTTGCCAGTCTGCTGAAAGGTGAAACGATCGCCACCAAGGCAGAAGCCGGATCGTGGGGAGCCATTACGGAGCTGACGGTCCAGTACACGAAGGACGGCTACACGATCATCACGGTGCGATATGAGAAGGGCAACATGCCGCTGATCGTTGTCTATCCGACGACGTAGAGCGGTCAGGGGTACTCTCGTTCATCTGCGTCATCTGCGGATTAGGTTTTATCCGCAGATGAACGCAGATGGGATTACGCGCTCACACCTCCAACTTGTCCTTCGGCCTGGCCACGATGGCGTAGAGCGCCGGCATCAGGAAGACGCTGATCAACAGCCGTGAGAAGAGTCCGCCGACGATAACCAGCGCGAACGGTTTCTGGGTGTCGGAGCCGATGCCGGTCGACAATGCGGCGGGAAGGAGGCCGACGGCGGCGACCAGCGCGGTCATCATGATCGGTCGCAATCGCAGGATGGCCGCCTCGCGGTTGGCCTCGGCGATCCCCAGCCCGTCGCGGCGAAGCTCGTTCGCGTAAGAGATGAAGATGACGGCCGTCTGCACCGATACGCCGCACAGGGCGATGAAGCCGATGCCGGAGGATACGGAGAACGGCGTCCCGGTCAGCTTCAAGGCCAGGAGACCGCCGACAGGAGCGGAGAGCAGCACCGCCACGACGGTGATCATCGGGAACTTGAAGTTCGAATAGAGCATGAACAGCAGCATGAAGATCAACAGGATCGTCACCGGAACGATGACCTGAAGCTGCTTGCGCGAGGCGGAGTAGTTCTCGTACTCGCCACCCCACACCATCTGATATCCCGTGGGAATCGAGACCGCTTTCGCGACCTGGCGCTGCGCGTCTTCGACCGCTCCGGCCAGATCGCGGTTCTTGATCGAGTACTGCACGCCGATGTAGCGCTGGTTGTTCTCGCGGTAGATGTACGACGCGCCGCTGGCCTCGCGGATTTCGGCGAGCTCTTTGAGCGGAATCTGCTGGCCGCCGGGCGTGGCCACGAGGATGTTGCCGATCGCCTCCGGAGTCTCGCGGAACCGCGGCTCGAGCCGGACCACGAGATCGAATGACCGCTCTCCCTGCACGACCTGCGTGGCGGCCGTTCCGCCCACGGCCGCTTCAATGAGGCCGTTGATGTCGGCGACGTTGAGACCGTACCGCGCGATCTTTTCGCGGTCGGGGGTGACGGTCAGGCTCGGCTGACCCAGCTCGCGCACAACCGAGATCTCGTCGATGCCCGGCACCTTCTGCAGGACGGCTTTGATCGCGTTCGCCCGTTGTTCGAGCACGTTGAGATCGGGACCGAAGACCTTGACGGCGAGGGAGCTCTTGAGGCCGGTCTCCGCCTCGTCGACGGCGTCCTCGGCCGGCTGGGTGTAGTTGAAGACGATGCCCGGGAAGGCCTCCAGTTTTTTGCCGATGGCGTCGATCAGGTCCTTTTTCGTCCGGATCGGGCCGGTCCACTGATCGTACGGTTTCAATCCGACGAAGAACTCATCGTTGAAAAACCCTGTCGGATCGGTGCCGTCGTCCGGCCGTCCCAATTCAGAGGTCACGACGGTGACCTGTGGGAAGGAGCGAAGCACGGCGCGAACCTGCGGGGAGATCTTCGAGGCCGCCTCGAACGAGATCGTCGACGGCATCGTGGCCCGTACCCAGAGCGAGCCCTCGTCGAGATGAGGCATGAACTCCGCGCCGATCGACGGGACCAGAAGCAGCGACGCCGCGAAGATGATCACGGAGGCGATGGTCGTGACCCAGGGGTGTTTCAGCGCGGCGTCGAGACCGATGGTGTAGATCTGTTTGATCTTGTCGAACACGAAATTGCGCCGCTCGCGTACGCCGCGGCGCAAGATCCAGGCACAGAGCACGGGGAGAAGCGTCAGCGCGATCAGGAGGGAACCGGCGAGCGCGAAGATCGTCGTATCGGCCATCGGCTTGAACAGCTCGCCCGAAGGGCCGCTGAGCGCGTAGATCGGAAGGAAGCCGGCGGCGATCACGGCTACCGCGTAGAAGATCGGCCGGTCGACCTCGGCCGCGGCCGAGACGATCACCTTCGTCACGCTCTGCGGCTCCTTGCTCTCGCCGTTCAATGCCAGCCGCCGGAAGATGTTCTCGACCATGACCACGGCGCCGTCGACGAGAATCCCGAAATCGATCGCGCCGATGGACAGCAGGTTGGCGGGCACGTTCTTGAGGTCGAGACAGATGAAGGCGAAGAGCAGCGAAAGAGGGATGGTCACCGCGACGATCAAGCCGGTGCGGATGTCGTAAAGGAAGAAGATCAGGATGACGATGACCAGCAGCATGCCGCGGAGGAGGTTGTCTTCGACGGTGCGCGTGGTGAGCGCGATCAGATCGCGGCGATCGTAGAACGGGCGGACCTTCACGTCCGGCGGCAGAACGGTGCGATTCAGCTCCGCCGTCTTTTTCTCCAGCCGGTCGAGGACGACCTGGGCCTGCTCGCCTTTGCGCAGCAGGATCACCCCTTCAACCGCCTCGTCGTGCTCGTTGAAGCCGAATTGTCCAAGACGAGGTGCCGAGCCGATGACGATGCTGCCGACGTCCTTGATCAGAACCGGCGTGCCGTTGTGCACTGCCACGACGACGTTGCCGATGTCCTCCGGCTTCTGCAGTCGCCCCAGACCGCGCACGTAATAGAACTGGCCGCCTTGCGAGTAGAAGCCGCCGCCGGCGTTGCTGTTGTTCGCGCTGAGGGAGCTGACGATCAACGGGACCGACAATCCGACCGAGGCTACTTTCGCCGGGTCGAGCAGCACCTGGTACTGCATCGTCGGACCGCCGAGGCCGGAGTCGTCGGCCACGCCGGGAACGGCCTTGTACTGCCGCTCGACCACCCAGTCCTCGAGTGTTTTCAGCTCCATCGGCGAGCGGTCGGGACTCTCGAGCACGTACCGGAAAACCAGCCCCGATGGTGAGAAGAGAGGGGCGACGCTGGGCGTGACTCCGTCCGGCAGCGTCACGTCGCGAAGACGCTCGAAGGCCTGCTGGCGTGCGAAGTAACTGTCAGTGCCGGTATTGAAGGTCAGACGGACGTCGGAGAGGCCGTAGAGCGAGATGGAGCGGACCACGGTCATGTTCGGAATGCCGTTCATCTCCACTTCCATCGGCACGGTGATGAGGCGCTCCACCTCTTCGGCGGCGTGCCCTTCCCACTGCGTGACGATCTCGACCTGGGGCGGGGAGAGATCGGGGTAGGCGTCGACCGGCAGCCTGCGGAATGAGTACATCCCGCCGAAGATCAGCAGGACCGCGAAGAAGAGGATGAGGAAACGCTGGCGCAGCGAGCCCGCGACGACCTTGTTGATGATCGACGTAGCCGTCCGTTCGCGCGTGTCGGCGCCGTTCCCGTTGCCGTTCCCGTCGAGTGTCTCCGGTGGCTGAGGGGTGCTCATGATTGTCCCTCGTTCTGGAGGAACAGCCCCCCTTCGATGACGATCGATTCGCCGGCGGTGAGACCGGAGCGGATCTCCTGCCGGTCGCCGATGCGCGAGGCGAGATCGACCCGGCGGCGCTCGAAGGTTCCGTCGGGCTTGGTGACGAAGACGAACGGGAGGTTCTCGTCGTCGCGCAGCACGGCGGACACGGGGACGAGGATGCCGGAGGCCGGCGCTTGCGAGTGGATTTGAACCTTGACGTAGAGATCGCGCTTCAGCACCTCGCCGGGATTGGGCACGTCGAGGCGCACCGAGATGGCGCGCGTGTTGGGATCGACGAGCGCGGCGATGTAGTCGACGCGCCCTTGCAATGTCTGGCCGCCGCCGGTGACGACGTCAGCCGTGTCACCGGCGTGAACGGAGGGCAGGTCGGCCTCGAAGACGTTGGCCATGACCCAGACGCTGGAGAGATCGGCGACGGTGAAGGCCGGCGTCGCCGGCTGCAGCAACTGGCCCGGCGAGACCAGCCGCTCGACGACGGTGCCGTTGATCGGCGATCGAATCACGCCGCCGAGGTTCGCTACCGGCTTGTTCTGTTCGATGTCGTCGAGGGTCTTGTCGTCGACGCCGAGGGCACGCAACTGCTGGACGGCTGCCTCGCGGTCCGATTCGGCGTTGATGGCGTCGGTCTGCGCCTGTTCCAGATCGCGGCGCGCAATCGCATCGCTCTTGAACAGTTGTTCATCGAGCGTAGCGATTCTCCTGGCGTTCTTCGCCGTGGCCTCGGCCTTCCGCAGCGCGCTGATGTCCGCGGCGAAATCAGGCGATGCGACGAGCGCCAGCGCTTCTCCACGGCTGACGCGGCTGCCGACGTTGGCCAGGATGCGCGACACCGGACCGGAGATCGGCGAGAGCACCTGGGTCGATTTGTTCTGGTTGAAGGCCACCGTGCCGGTGGCGGCGATCGTCTTTCGAAACGATTGCAGCGTCACCGTCTCGGTGCGCACGTTCCGCATCGCCTTCGCGCCGGTGGCGGTCGTTTCGGTTTTCTCGTCAGCAGTTTTTCCGCAACCGGCCGTCGCCAGGACGACCAGCATGGCTGCGCAAACGTTGAGCATTCTCATGGATGTTGTTCTCCGGCTGGCGGCGGTGGGAGTGGGGCGCCTGCGGCAAGTTCGAGGGCGGCAAGGGCATCGTTCGCCGCGCCGAGTGCGTCGACGTATTGGCTTTCGGCCGCGAGAAGCGTCCGTTTGGCGTCGAGAAGGTCGAGGGCGGAAGAGCCGCCCAGCCCGTAGCTGGCCGATGCGATGCGATAGACCTCCTGGGCCTGGGGGAGGAGGTGATCGCGGATGAAGGCGGCTTGTCTTAGTGAGGTTGACGCGTTGGTGTAGGCGGTCTGTATGTCGAGGCTTACCTGCGCGCGGATGTCGGCAAGATTCGCGGCGAGCTCCTCTTCCCGATGCTTTGCCGCCGACACTTCGCCGCGCTGATGCTGCCAGAAGAAGAGCGGAACGCTGAAACCGGCGGCGGTTGTGAAGCTCGCCGGCGCTCCGTCCGGGGCGTTGCGCGTGACGCTGAGATTGACGTCCGGAAGCCAGAACTCGCCGGCCAGCTTCGTCGCGGTCTTCGCTCCCTGCTGCTGGGCCAGGAGCGTGGAAATCTCCGGGCGCGACGCCTCCGCCAGTTTCTCCAGCGATTCGATGGAGGCGATCGGTCCGGGCACTTCGAGGGTGGTGGTGGTCTCGAGCGGAGCACCGCCGGCTCTGCCGAGGACGCGGTTGAGCGCCGCGCGGGCGGTGGCGATGGCGCGGTCGCTGGCGAAGAGGTCATTCTCGGCCTGCGCCAGATCGGTCTCGGCCTTGACCACGTCAACGCGTGCGACCGTACCGCCGAGGAACCGCGCCTGCGTCTTCTTCACGAAATCGGACGCAAGCTCCTTGCTTTGCTGCAGATCGTCGCGGTGCCGCAGGGCCACCAGGATGGCGTCGTACGACTGCGCGGCCTGCGAGGCCACCTGTTGGCGCAACTGCGCGAGATTGAATTCCGCCGCGCGCAAGTCGGCCGTGGCCACGTCGCGGCGCAATCCCCGCTTCCCCGGAAACGGAAGCGTAATCCCGAATCCCTGGTCAGTGCCGCCGTGGGAAGCGGGATTGAGAATGTGGCTCTCTCCTGTCACGTCGGCCACAAAGGTCGGATCGGCGAACGCCGCGGCGGTGACCACGTTCGCGCGTGCCTCTTCCACCTGCGCGCGCGCCGCGGCAAGCGCCGGGTTGCGGGCGAGGGCCTCGTCGATGGCCTGCTGGCGGGAGAGCCGCAGCGTCTCCAGCGTTTGTGCCGAGGCCGCGGCAGCAACGAAAATCAACGCCACAGACCAGATCCGGGACCGTTTCAAGAATGGGGTTCCACCACGATGTGGTGTCATGAAGCTCCTCGCGAGTCGTCTTCGGTGAAAAGAGAGACGGCGCTACGCGGCGGGAGGAGCGCGCGAGGGGAGGGAGCGGGAGGTGCCGAGGGAGAGGTGATGCGGCTCGGCGGCAATGAGGAGATCGGTGATGACGACAGGAGCGACGACGTTGGTCCGGACGACGGTGATCTGCTGGGCCGACACGGCGCACATCGCGCAGACAGCGGGGCTGGCGATGCCGACACCCTCACTGCCGTTTCCGGCGAGCGGATGCGTGTGGACCACCGGCTCCGCGACGATGATCGTCGCCAGGAGCAGGAGAATCGCCAACCTCATGAATCGCATAGCTCTCAGAACACACGCCAATCCGCCCGAGCCGGATGAAATTCCAATCGCTGGCCGGAATCGACCACTCGTAGCGAAAAAGCGACAGGTCGCCACGAATCCACCGATCCACTAATCTACTGACACATGGCCTGGCGCATCGACAAGCAAGCAGACGGCAGGTTCGCCATCTACTCCAGCCGGATCGGCGACTACATCGTCATCGACGCCGATGAGGCGGAGATCGAGCGGATCTACGCGGAGAAGGGTGTCAAGGTCTACCTCGCCAGCGCCCGCGCCCAGATGACGACGCGGATCACGCCGGTGGCCGCGGAGGGTGAGAAGAAGATCGCGGCGAGCAGACTTCGGGGCTCGACGCCGAAGGAAGGGAGTGTGCCGATTGGGGTGACTGGGTTCACAATGAATGACGATGAGTCTTGAATGACTCGGCTATCGGCAACGCGCTCTGATCATTCAGCATTCAACATTCGACATTGAACATTCAACATTTGTTTCTGGTGTCGACGCCCCCGACCGCCGTCGACTTCTCGCCCGTCGCCGTGACCTTCCAGGCGATCGGCACCCTTCTGCTCGCCCTGGTCCTGGGCCAGATCGCGCGGACCTTCGGCTGGCGTTATGTCCGACGCTGGGCCTGGGCCTGGGGTGCGATGTTCGTGGCCATCCTGGCCGTGCGGATCTACATCACCACGGCCAGTCCCTGGCCGTGGTGGTTGGTCTATCTGCTGGCGCAGTGGATGTTCCTTTTCCTGCTCTTCGCCGGCTGCCGCGATCTGGTCGACGATCCCCTGAGGGTGAAAGTCCTCGGCTATCTCGTTCCGGTCGCGATTGCGGCAGCGATCTTCCTCGTCGTGGCCGCTCCCGACTTCGGCGCGCTCTTCATCGCCGAGGCGGCCATCGTCGGCATCGTCATCGTCATCTGCTATCTGGTTCTCGGCCGGATCGAGCAACACTCGGTGGCGTGGCACATGCTGCGCGTTCCGCTGGCTCTACTGGCTATCCTGTACTTCGCCTATGTGCCGTTGTACGCGCTCCAGCGGCGCGGAATCGTCATCCCCTACCTCGATTCCTCGTCGCTTGCCGATCTCCTCGCGGCAATCCTCCTCGGATACGGGATGGTGCTCATCGCCGCGGAGGCCGCGCATCGCGAGCTGACGGATGCCGTGGCCGCGCTGCAGATCGCGCGCGATCAGCTTGCGATCAAAGCGAACACCGACCCGTTGACCGCCGCGCTGTCGCGCCACGCCTTCCACGCCATGCCGCGCGAAATGAGCGGCGTGGTGATGATGGTCGACGTCGACCGGCTCAAACAGATCAACGATGCCGAGGGGCATGAGGCGGGCGACGAAGCAATCCGTACCGTGGCCAACGCCATCCGCAAACGCGTCCGCGCCGACGATCTCCTCTTCCGCTGGGGCGGCGACGAGTTCCTGGTGGTCATGCCGCAATCGCCGCTCGACCTGGTCATGCAGCGCTTTGCAACGCTCGACCACGGCATCACCACGCCTCGCGGCACGACGCTCACCGTGTCGTGGGGCGCAGCCGCCTTCCCAAGCGCCGAGCAGATCGATGATGCGATCCGCGAAGCGGATCGTGCGATGTACGAGCGGAAGGCGGGGGCGCGGGTGGAGGCGGGGTAGTTCGCTGTCCGCTTTTTGTTGGTGGTCCAGGATCGCGGCAGCGTTGCGTCTCTCGCGCGTCCATCCGTTCCGCCGTTAAGCCGCCGCTGGTTTCCAGGGATTTTCCTTGAGCCAACCCACGACGAGCGTGACGTCGTCGCCGAACGTCAGACGCCTTGAATTGAGTTGTAGTTTCTCGCAACCACCCGGCAAGGCGATGCGAAATTGCTTGTACCTTCCAGCGATGACTGAGCCACTCGGTATGACCGTCCCTTGGGCCGGGGGAGTTGTCGATAGCCAGTTGCGGACGATCTCGATTGCAGCCGCTACCTTTCCGGCATGTGCGCGAATGTCCTGACCTGCGATGTCGGAGCAGAAGCTTTGATATCTGAATTGGTCGTCATCGAGGACGACGCAGCGCTTCAGTTGATTGGTGGCATCGCCGAACGCCCTCGCACCCAGAAACAGGCCCAACTCCAAAGGCATGTTGAAGCGTGGAAGGCTCGTTTTGGAGTCGAGCTCCACGCGCGAAATGTCGTGGACCGCATAGGGAGATTCACCGATGATTCGAATGATCTTCTGTACGCGAACTTCGCCGGAATCTTCAACTTCCGACGCTGAGCGTGCGATGAATCCGCAATCATGAACAGCGAAAACAAGTCCACGTAAGAGCGGGCGATACCTGGCATCGAACGGACAGTTAATGAAAACGTCCTTCTCGTGCGTCATCGCGCTTTTGGAGTGGATTTCGCTTTCGAACCGACGCGTTGCCTGCCAGCCCTGGTCACGAACTCTCCCTTCTTCAGAGAATACGGAGTCGAGTCACGGCTGAGCTCGCGGAATGCTGAGCGGGCCTCGGCAAGCGTGACGTGCTTTCCTTCCTGGTGGGGGTTTGCGATCGAGCGGACTCTTGCCACGCAAATAGATTAGCACGTCGAATCCGAGTCAGGCTAACTCCGCTCCAACTCCAGACTACACCCTTCTCCGCGTCTTCGCCGCCGCTTTCTCCGTCTCCACCCACGGCTCGATTCCCGGCGCGGTACATCGCGCGATCTTTTCGCCGAGGATCTCTTCGATCTGGCGAACCATCGGGACGTCCTGCCAGGAGACGATGGTCGAGACGATGCCCAGCGCCGCGCCGCGGGCGGTGCGGCCGGCGCGGTGGACGTAGTCGTCGACGTTCTCCGGGATATCGAAGTTGATGACGTGCTCGATGCCGGGGACGTCGATGCCGCGGCCGGCGATGTCGGTGGCGACGAGGATGCGGTGTTGCCCCTGGCGGAAGCCGGCCAGCGCTTCGACGCGGCGTCCCTGCGAACGGTCGGCGTGGATGCGCGAGACCGGATGGCCCCGGCGTTGGAGGATGTGGTACAGCCACTCGGCGTCGATCTTCCGCCGCACGAAGACGAGCGTGCTCCCCAGCTCTTCGGTGAGGAGCGTGATCAGGCAGTTGCGCTTGTCTTCCTCCTTGACGAGGTACAGCCGGTGGGTGATGCCCTCCGCGGCGCCCCCCTCGGGGGTGATGTCGATGCGCACGGGGTCGTGCATGAACTCCTTGGCGATCATCTCGATGGAGTCGGGCATCGTGGCCGAGAACATCATCGTGCGGCGCTGGCGCGGCAGCAGGCGCAGGATGTCGCGCATCTGCGGGAGAAAGCCGAGGTCGAGCATGTGGTCGGCTTCATCGAGGACGAGCTCTTCGATGGCGTCGAGTTTCACGTGCCGCTGCCGGACGTGATCCAGCAGACGCCCGGGCGTGGCCACGATGATGTCGGGCTCGCCGCGTAGCGCATCGGTCTGCGGCTGCATCTTCACGCCGCCGATGACGCAAGCGGTCTTCAGCTCGTGCTTGACGCCAAAGACGTCGAGGAACGCTTTCGTCTGCAGCGCGATCTCACGCGTCGGCGAAAGGATCAGGCCGCGCACGCCGCGGCCATGCGTGAGGCGCTCCGCCAGCGGCAGGCAGAATGCGGCCGTTTTACCGGAGCCGGTCTGGGCAAGGCCGACGATGTCGCGCCCTTCGAGCGCGAGCGGGATGACGGCGGCCTGGATGGGGGTCGGATTCTGAAAGCCGATCTTCGTCACGATGTCGAGGATCGGCGCGCTCAGGCCGAGGGAGGAGAAAGGCTTGTCGGTCGTGGAGACCGGGTGTTGCGGGATCGCTCCAGAGAACATTCAGTGAAACACTTTCCTATAAACCGCGACGTTGATCGCGATGACGAACACGGCGATGGCGAATTCCATCCCGCGAGTGAGGCCTTGAGGGTAAATCAGACGGAAGATGTGATGGGCGACGAAGCCGCCATCATACCCAGCCGCGCCCGCTTTGCGCAGCATTGCATTTTCGAGGATCGTCAGCGGGCAAATCCAGCCGCCGATCTCGATCAGCGCTCCCCAGATCGCCGCCGGCAGATGAACCCACTTGAGTGCCGGCCACCGCAGCACGAGAAAGCCGCCCGCGATGACGAAGATGATGAATGCGAAATGGATGACGGCGACGAGCGTTGCCGCCGACTGATAGAACATTGCAGGTTGAACCCTATACTTCCGCGCCATGAAACGGCTTTTCCCCCTCGTTCTCTTCCTTGCCGCGTTTGCCGCTTTTGGGGCGGACCCTCAACCGGTTCATGTTTTCGTGGTCGGGACGACCGATCTGCACGGATCGTATGACAGTCACGCCGCTTCGAAGAATGCACCAGCATACGGCGGGCTGCCGCTGATCGCGGGATATCTCGAAATACTGCGCGCCAATCATGGACGTGTCATCGTCGTCGACTCCGGCGATCTTTTCCAGGGGACGCTGGAATCGAACTTCTTCGAAGGGGAACCGGTGGTCAAAGGGTACAACGCCCTCGGATACGACGCCGCGGCGGTCGGGAATCACGAGTTCGACTATGGTCCGGCCGGTCCCGACTCCGTGGCCCGTCTGCCGGACCAGGACCCGCTCGGCGCGCTGAAGAAGAACGCCAGGGAGGCGAGGTTCCCGTTTCTCTCGGCGAACATGACGGAGAAGGCGACGGGCAAGACGCCGTCGTGGGCGAAGCGCTACACGATCATCGACGCCAACGGTGTGAAGGTCGGGATCATCGGCCTCTCCACGCCGGAGACGCCGGCGGTCACGAACTCGGCGAACGTGGCCACCCTTGTGTTCGGCGATCCGGTGGCGGCGACGGTGAGCGCTGCGAAGGAGCTTCGCGCCGCAGGCGCCGATGCGATCATCGTCATCGCGCACATGGGCGGCCGCTGCAGGAACATCGAGCTGAATCCGGAGGACTCATCGAGCTGCGAGAAGGATCAGGAGGCGATGCGGTTTCTCCAGGCGCTGCCGAAGGGAACGATCGACGCCTACTTCGCCGGCCACACGCACTCGCAGATGCGTCACTACATCAATGGTGTTCCGGCGCTGCAGCCGTCGCCGAACGGCCGCGAGATCGCCATCCTCGATATGACCATCGATCCGTCGCAGCACAAGGTGACGAAGGCGGAGATGGGACCTCTGACGATGGTTTGCGCGCAGGTTTACGAGAAGACGGAGACCTGCGATCCGAAGAAGGCGCCTGCCGGCGCATCGCTCGTACCACGGATGTTCGAGGGGAAGGCCGTCGCCGAGGCGCCGAAAGTCGCCGCCATCTTCAAGCCGTATCTCGAACAGGTCGCGGCGAAGAAAAATCAGGATCTCGGCATCCGCACCACCGACCGATTCAAGCGCGCCTACTACCGCGAGTCGCCGCTCGGCGATCTGCTGACGGACGCGATGCGCACGTACATGAAGGCCGACGTCGCCTTCCTCAACTCGGGCGGTATCCGTACCGATCTGCCGGCAGGAGCACTCATCTACGCGAATCTGTTCGACGTCTCGCCATTCGACAACTTCCCGGCCATGGTGACTATGACCGGCGCGCAGTTGCGGCGAATGCTGGAGATCACATCGATCGGCGGCGGGCGCGGGATCCTGCAGACCAGCGGGCTTCGGTATACGTTCGACGAAGGGCGCGATGCCGATAAGCCGGCGGCACAGCGGAATCGTCTGACCGAGGTTGCGCTGGCGAACGGTCAGCCGCTCGATCCGGCAGCGCTCTACAGGGTGGCGACGATCGACTTCCTCGTCACCGGCGAAGGGCTCGAATCGCTGATGAAGCAGATTCCGGCCGAGCGGATCAAGATCGATTACTCCCGCCCGATCCGCGAGCTGTTGATCGATGCGCTGAAAGCGATGCCGCAGCCGTTGGCCCCGAAAGTCGACGGCAGGATCACGGTGTTGAATCCCGTGGGATCGGGGGATTAGGGATGCGGTTGCGGGGTCTCGCGGTTACGGGGTCTCGCGGTTGACAGGTCGCCGGTCCGGAGGTTTCAGAGTTGCTTGGTTGGCTTGGTGACTCACCACCGCGTGACCGCGAAACCGCGAGAACTCGTAACTCAACCAAAAATCCATGACCACAATCATTCTCTTCGGGGACGCA
>Ga0210402_10002023_pt1 | contig 20162 bp, 17 predicted proteins | sample IncBWC7MmetaG_FD_161055 | JGI IMG/M metagenome (GOLD analysis project Ga0210402, IMG submission 161055) | Forest soil microbial communities from Barre Woods Harvard Forest LTER site, Petersham, Massachusetts, United States - Inc-BW-C-7-M | ecosystem: Environmental > Terrestrial > Soil >... | reverse complement strand
CGCCGGTGCCGCTGAGGATCACACCGTTAACGAAGGCGTGGCGCTTCAATCCGAAGATGTAATCGTCGCTCGGCACTTTGGGATAGCCGGGGAAATAGTAGCCGGTGGCGTCCAGAGCGTCGATGCGGTGCTGCGCGCAGTAATCCACCACGCCGGCCAGCGTGATGGAGCCGTCAGTCAGCGGCTTATTGAACGAATAGGCGTTGAGCCCGAGTTTGACGTGCACGCCCGAGGCGCGGACCACCTTGGTCTGTGTAGCGCCTTCCGTATGCGCGCCTGGTGTAAGCGCGCCTTGTGTAGTTGGGCCTTGGGCGAAAAGGTTTCCGGCCTTGGCCGAAACCGCGGCCAGGCCGATGGCTCGCGTCAGGAACTGGCGACGTTGAAATGCCGTGTCCGGATTGTGCGCGTTCATGTTTTGCCTCCTTTACATACACCTACACCACGTAGGGCTTGCGATAGACTTCGCGGCTCAGCATCTTGTTGGCTTCGGCATCGTTGCCGAACTTCGGGCCGGCGCCAATAGTAAGCTTGCGGCCCACGCGGTAACTGATGTTGGCCAGGTGGCATAGCGAGGCGCTCAGGAAGGCGTTCGAAATCGGGTCGTGCAGATCCTTGACGTTGCGCGAACGGCAGGCCGCCAGGAAGTTCTGCATGTGCAGGCCGGTGGCATCGCCGCCGGGCTGGCCGCGCTCGGGACGGCCTTCGTCAATCAGTTCCAGGCTCTCGCCCTTGTAGACCTGGTAGCCTTGGTCGCTCATCGCCATCCAGCCTTCGGTGCCGTAGAACATGTTGCCGATCATTATGTTCGGCGTCGGCGAGGATACGGCCGCTACCGCCGCCTGTTCGGCTGCCGGCGGGGGAGGTGGAGGCGCGTCGCCGGGTGCGTTACCGCCGCGTCCGCGTCCGCCGCGCCCGCCGCCAGGTCCACCTGGGCCGCCAGGGCCGCGAAGCGAACGGTTGCCTTCGCCGCCAGTCAGGTTGCCGCGGACTTCGAATTGGATCTCGCGCCCGCCGTAATCGTAGCTGGCGAGCAGCGTGTTGGGCGTTTCGGTGTCGTCGTCGTTGGCATACTTGCCGCCCATCGCCACCGCGGCTTTCGGCCACTCCGGGTCGCCGAGGCCCCAGCGGCAGATGCCGATCTCGTGCACACCCTGGTTGCCGATGTCGCCATTGCCGGTGTCCCAGAACCAGTGCCAGTTATAGGCAAAGCGGTGCAGGTTGTACGGCCGCATGGGCGCGGGGCCCAGGAACATATCCCAATTCAACCCGGGCGGCGTAGGTTCGTCTGCCTGTATGCCAATGGACTTGCGCCGTTTGAAGCACAGACCCTTGGCCAGGTAAACCTTGCCGATGATGCCATCTTGCAACGCCTGCATGCCCTTCATCTTGAACGGCGTGCTGCGGTGCTGCGAACCGATCTGCACCATCTTCCTGGTATCGTTGGCCACCTGGATCATGCGCTGGCCTTCGTGGATGTTATAGCACGCGGGCTTTTCGCAGTAGACGTCTTTGCCGGCCTGCATGGCCCAAATAGTGGCGAGCGCATGCCAGTGGTTGGGTGTAGCGATGGAGACGGCGTCAATCCCCGGATCGGCGAATGCCTGCCGCATATCCTCGAATTCCTTGGCCTTTTCGCTGGTGTTCTTGAGCAGGGTGGCCTGGGCGCGTTCGCGGGCGGCCTGATTGACGTCGCAGAGACCAGCGACGCGGGCTTCGGGCAATCGCGAATAGTTATTAAGGTGGCTGGTGCCGCGGCCGCCGATGCCGACGATGGCCACGTTGATCTTTTCGTTTGCGCCCCAGACGCGCGTGGCGGCAATTGCCGAAGCCGCGCCGAGAAAAAACCTGCGGGTAGTGGGATTGGACACCTGATTCTCCTTTGCGGGGATATTATATCAGCAGGCGCGACCCTCTGCGCCGCTTTGACACATCCGGCGCCTGGAGGCGCATACTACCGCTTTACTGCGATCTCGATGGATTCTGAAACCGTGGTGTGTGGAAGCCCGGTGGGTGAAAGCCCGGTCTGCGCCGTGCCTTCGGCGGTAAGGGTGTAGCGGGTACTCTGCGCCGGAGTTATCTCGAAGCACCGGCTCACGGCCGGCCACACTTTCTCTACCGGGGGATCTAACCGCACCGCCGTGGCGTTGACCACGCCGTAGCAGACCAGCGCCTTGCCGCCCGCAACAATTTCGCGCGGTCCGTAGAACTGGAGAATCTTCACGGTCTTGCCATATGCGGCCATGGGGTCGTGCTCCACGCGGGCAGGCTGGGCTGCGGGGTGGCGATGCCAGAAAACCCAGACTGTGTAGAGGGCGGCCAATAGGCACGGCACACACATGATGCGTACGAGTTTGGCCATTACGTCCATGGTAACCGACTGAAGTGGTTAGAATCGCCGGCGCCCGATTCTACTTCTCCGCTAAACTAAAGGGCCTGTCAGGCGGTGTCCAGCAGTTCCCGTGCGCTCCATCCGTGACGAAGCCACATCCAAGATGGCGATGCCACATCCAAGATGGCGGTGCCAGGACTGTTCCCCTTTCTTCCACGCCGACGCTGGAGCGGGAAGTCGGTGGACGCCTTCCGCTTGTCCCGCAGACGGCTCGTCATAGCGGCGGGCGGGCGGATTGCCAATCCGCCGCAGGTTAAGCAACCTGCCCCACAAAGGCGGTTTACGCTATCCTGATCCAATATGAAACCTCTGCTGCTCGCTCTTGGTCTATCCTGCGTTCTTACGGCGCAGGAGAAGGTGGATTCCGCCACCGATGCCCGTATTCGCAGCGAAGAGATGGAGCATTCGCAGATCATGCACACTCTGCACATGTTCACGGACCGGTACGGGCCGCGCGTGACCGGCACGCCGAATCACGAAGCGGCGGCCAAATGGGCCGTGGACGAGATGACGCGGTGGGGATTCAAGAAAGGCCGCCTGGAACCGTGGGACTTCGGGCATCCGGGCTGGTTGAACGAGATGGCCTTCGGGTACATCGTTTCGCCGGTCAAACAGAATCTGAAGTTCGAAGTGCTGGCGTGGACACCCTCAACCAATGGTTCGGTGGACGCCTCGGCGGTGGAACTGCCCTCGCCGCCGCAGGGTCCACTGCCGGCGGCCGCGGATAACACGGGCGGCGGGCGCGCGGGGCGCGGAGGGCGCGGGCCGCAGCGTCTCGGCCCCACCAAGGAAGAGATGGACCAGTGGGTGGCGGCGAACCAGGACAAGTTTCGCGGCAAGATCGCGCTGGTGGGGAAGGCGGCAGCGATCGCAGTCAACTTCGATCCGCCAGCCAAGCGCCGTCCGGATGACCAGGTGAAGGCCGACTATGAGGGCGGCGGCCGCGGACGTGGGGGGTTCGGCGGCGGACGGGGTGCGCCTGACCCAAACCGGCTCACCACCGCGCAGGTGGAGGAGCGTATCGATGGCATGTTGGTAGCGGGCGGGGCGGTGATGCGCATCAATGACGCGGCGCGCGGCGAAGGCATCATCGTGGCCCAGCAGAACCGGACGCTCGATCCGGCGAAGGCTGTTCCCACGGTGATTCTGCGCAACGACGACTACGGCCGCATCGAACGCCTCCTGGCCGATGGCGAGGACATGAAACTGCACTTCAACATCGTGAACCACGTGTATCCCGAGGGCAAGACCAGTTACAATGCGGTGGCCGAGATTCCGGGGACGGACAAGGCCGACGAAATCGTGATGCTGGGCGGGCACCTGGATTCGTGGCACGCTGCCACAGGGGCCACCGACAACGCCATCGGGTCGGCGGTGATGATGGAGGCGGCGCGGCTGATCCAGACGCTGGGCTTGAAGCCGCGCCGCACCATCCGGGTGGCGCTTTGGTCGGGCGAAGAAGAGGGGCTGCTGGGCTCCATCGCTTATGTGAAGCAGCACTTCGGACAGGCGGAGGACCCCAAGCCGGAATGGTCCAAGCTGGATTGCTATTTCAACGTGGATACCGGCACGGGGCGCATTCGCGGGGCGGGAATCTTCGGCCCGCCGGAAGCGGCCGCGGTGCTGCGGCCGGTGCTGGCGCAATACACCGACTGGGGCGTGTTCGGAGTCAGCACCACCAACAGCCGCGCCACCGGCGGCACCGACAGCACGTCGTTCAATAACGCCGGACTGCCCGGCGTAGGCTTCCAGCAGGACCCCATCGAGTACAACTCGATGACGCACCATACCAACCTGGATACGTACGAGCGCATCATTCCCGACGACGTGCAGAAGGCCGCGGCGATTGTGGCCGCCGCGGTGTGGCATGCGGCCAACCGCGAGCAGATGATTCCGCGGTTCGGTAAAGAAGACATGCCGCCGCCAGTCGCGGCGCGGTAGTCTGGATATATGACAAGCCGTCTGGGTTCGGCGGGCGCGGCACTGGGAGCGTTGCTGCTGGTGGCTTTGGCCGGCGTTGCCCAGCGCGGAGGGCGGCTGCCGGAACGGGGGGACGACGACGAAGCCTTGGCGCCGCCACAGCCGGCGGAGTTTCACTTTCTGCGCGTCGAGTACACGGACCTGCCGCAGTTCCACCGGCGCTGGGGCTATGCGTCGCGCGACGGCATGGGCACCGGCTGGTGGCTGGTGGACTGGCCTGCGGCGGACAATCACTTCACGCGGGGAGTCGGGCGTCTGACCAGGATCGACACTGGCGATCCGCGGCATCACCGCCTGACCGACGACCGGCTTTTCGACTATCCCTGGATTTACGCGACACAGACGGGATGGTGGGACCTTTCCGACGCCGAGGCCGCGCGCCTGGGCGAATACCTTTTGCGCGGAGGGTATCTGGTGGTGGACGATTTCTGGGGTCCGGGTCCGGAGCAATGGGAGATATTCCGGCGGACCATGGCGCGCGCCTTGCCGAACCGGCCGATCGTGGACATCGCACCGTCCGATCAGGTGATGCATGTCTTATACGACATACAGGATAAAGATCTCACGTTTATTCCCGGTTCCCGCCACTTACGCCGCGGTTACGATGGGTCCGTTCAGGTCTATCAACCCGCAGGCACCGCGCCGGCGTGGCGGGCTATGTACGACGATAAGAACCACATGGTGGTAGCGGTGAACTTCAACACCGATGTCGGCGACGCCTGGGAGTTCGCGGATGTACCCTACTATCCCGAAGCTATGACCACGTTAGCTTATCGCTATGGTATTAATTACGTTGTTTATTCGATGACGCATTGAGAACGGGAACCCAACGCCGCGCCCCAGATTGGCGAAATCCGGGGCGCGTGGATTGAAGACCGCGGCAGGTCCGAGGGGCTATAAACAAACAAACATGAACACGGAATTCCTGGTTGCCGGTGTGGTCTGGTACGTGGTCTTTCTGTTGTCCACCACTTGCCACGAAGCGGCGCATGCGTTCGTGGCCAAGATGGGCGGAGATCTGACGGCCTTTCACGGCGGGCAAGCTACGCTCGATCCGCTGCCGCACATCCGGCGCGAGCCTTTCGGGATGGTGATCTTCCCGATTCTTTCGTACGCGGTGGGGGGCTGGATGATGGGCTGGGCCAGCGCGCCCTACGATCCGTTGTGGTCGCTGCGGTACCCGCGGCGGGCGGCTTGGATGTCGCTGGCCGGTCCGGGCGCTAACTATTCGCTGGCGATTCTGGCCGCCATCCTGATTCACGTGGGTATGTGGACCGGGCTGTTCGTTCCGGGAACGGCCGAATTCCTGCACGTTGTGGAGCCGACCTCGCCGGGTTTGGCGTCGGCCGCGGCCACGTTTCTGAGCCTGATGTTTTCGCTGAACCTGCTTTTGGGGACATTCAACCTGCTACCGGTGCCGCCGCTGGACGGGTTCTCGGCGATCGGTTTGCTGCTACCGGAGACCGCCGCCCGGCGATTTCAGGAACTGGGACATTCGATGCGCGGGTTCACCATCGTCGGACTGATGATTGCGTGGAGGGTGTTCGAGCCGATTTTTAATCCGCTGTTCACGATGTCGTTGAGCGTGCTGTATCCGGGTCAGAGTTACGGAGGGCAGTAGAGAAGATTTGTGGGGCAGGTTGGCAACCTGCGGCGGATTGGCAATCCGCCGGTCCGCGATTAGAGGCGCCCTATCGGGTAAGGTAAGCTACCACATCCGGGCTGGCTCGCTGCCGCATCGCAGCCGGCGGATTAACAATCCGCCGCAGGTTAACAACCTGCCCCACAACAATGCCCAAGAGTCTGAAAGCGGTAAGATACCAGTTCCTTCCCGAACGATAGCACCTTGCGAGGGCCATAAGTTCGCTACTCCTTTCCTGCCTCACGTTCCCGCTGTCTATCATTTCAGCGGGTTGACCGCATTTGCACCCGGGGCAGGCGCTGCCGTAGCCGGAGTTGCCGGCGGCGCGCCCGTTGTCGATGTTTGCCCTGCCGGCTTTGGCGAACTGGCAGCCGTTTTACCCGCACCCGAAGCTGGCTGGGGTGCTGCCGAACCCGCCGCCGGCGCACCCGCGGTAGGGGTCTTATTGGGAGCCGCCGCCGGAGTCTCGGGACCGATCGCCCGGTCGAGCGATTGGCGCCGCGCATCGTCGCTGGCGGCGTTCCGCGCCGCCCTCGTAGTCCGGGCATCGATGGCCGCCTTTTCCGCATCGGGATTCAGGCTATTACTGACAATCCGGCTGGCTTGTCCCGGAGTCGTCAACCGGTTCAACGGAAGATAATCGCTCTTGAAGTTGATCTCCACGGACGAACTCAAATCCAGGTCGGTATTCATCTCCTCGGTGGTTTGCGATTTCGAAGTGGAAACATATCCGATATTGTTAGTCATCTTGGCGCTAGCGCCCCATGGCCCAAAGCCGAAGCTGCCCTGCGCTTCAATTTGATTCTGTTCGGTGAACTTCTTGGCCTCGTCGGCTTGAGCGGCGCTGCGGGTGTCGATATGGAACCGCATGGCAGCGCTGATCCTGCCGCTATCCACCACAATCCGCTGCATACCCAGCATGACCATGGTCGAAAGCATTTGCTGGCGCTGCTTGGAGATCTGGCGGCGGGCGAACGGCACCAGTGTTTCGGGATCGCCGCCAGGTACGGATTCGTCCGGTTCCATGCCGAGCGCGGTTCGCAGGGCATCCTGGGACGGCATGGAGGCGCCGTCCTTGAGTTGCAACTGGATGTCATCCTGTTCGCCGGGGCCGGCGTTTGGGTCCCGTTCTCCAGACATTTCGAAGACGCCTGGAAACTTGTCGATCAGCCAGGCCCGCGCCCGGTCGGCGCCCATGTTGGCATCCGCAAAACCGTCGGTCGACGCTGCCACGTTGTTCAGCAGTTCGACATAGGAATGCATCTGCTGGGTACTGGAATCGATCATGGCTTTGAATACGCCATTAATCAAATCCGTTACGAATCGGGGGAAGGAGACGGCGTTGAGAACCGCTTGCGTGGTGCCGGCGATGCGGTCGGCGGCGGTGCCGCCATAGTCGGATGCAGCGGATTGAGCTATGGCAAGGGTGGGTTGGGTCCGGGTGTGCTCCTCATCGGCCCGCGCATCCGAACGAGCGTCGGTATCGCTCTCCAACTCCTCCTTTACCAGGGATACGGCCGTGTGGCAGACCCTGACCATGGATTCGGCCATCCTGCGACGGCTTTCCGGATCCAGTTCCCGGTAGGCAGGAGAAGACAACAGTAGATCGCGCACCGTAGCGCGAACCACCGGCATCGGTGGCGGCGCCGGCGCAGTGACGGGGAGGTCTTGCATGTTTCCCGCCGGCTCTGGGGAGATGGCCGCGGCTGTGGGAGCCGCCATACTATTGTGCCGGCGGCGCCACGGCCGCTTCAGCCTGGCGCAGCACCAGGCTCGCTTCCAACCAAGCGGTTGCCGCGCCTACCAGCGGATCGCCGGACGCGATCTGAAATGTGCCGCGGTCGTCGAGCGCCGTTACGTGTTCGGCCAGCCAGGTGAGCAACAGCATTCCCGATTTGCCGCGAGTTACGTGAGACGTGATATCCGGGGTTTGGCGAAGATACGTCCGGTTGACGTAATCCACCACGCTCCATGGCGTCCGCAGCCCGAATGCGCTTTGTATCGATTGGTTTTTGACCAACTCCAGGGCCTGAGAGATGGTGGTCAGCAGGTCGCGGCCGGCGAAGCCCGCCATGCCGCCGCTTCGCGAGCCGAGGTTACCCGTCAGGTTCATCGCCGCCATTTGCAGCGAGACCTCCGATATAGGTGTGACCCCGAACCTGCCCAGGCTCTCCAGGGCGGCGTTCGGATTCAATTTGTACAACGCCTCGGCGAAGTCGATAAAGAGGTTCTCAAACTCCGCGTTGACGCCTCCAGGGGCTCCCAGTGTAGCGCCGTCCAAAGCGCCGAACAACCGCGCAAAGAAGGCCTGCCGTTCCTGGGAGCTGAATCGCTGCGTACGCGCTCGCCAGAATGCAATGATCAGCGGGGTAGCCTGGCCTAAGTCCCGCTGGATTCCGCCGCTTGCGAAGAGGCCGGCCAGCATCTCGGCGGCCGGAACCAGCCCCGCGGCCTCCAGTTCGGAAGCCAGATAGAGCGGCGGCACTGTCCGCAGGTTGGCTTGATCGGTCTCCGACGCCCCCACCGGGGGAAGGTCATAATCCACCAGCCCCAAACCACCGAACTGCACGGCGTGCCGGTCGACCGCGTCCAGCAGCCGAAAGCCCAGACCCAGGGAGCGTTCGATCTGCCCGTCCTCGAAAGGACGACTGTCATTAGCCAGGCCAACTGGAAGCAAGGCCGCCATAGCGCCCATTTCCTCACGCTTTCGCCGGCGCCGCCGAGCCTGCCGCCGCGCCTGCCGCCGCAGGCTTGGGATCAACCGGAACGGCGTTGCCTTGAATAGCCGAAATCATTTGCGGATTGGCCATCTTTTCCATGGGTAGATAGTCGCTCTTAAAATTGACCCGGACCTCGCCCGTGAGGTTCGCCTTAACCGCCGCACTGGATGCCGACGTATCGTCCACCGAGGACGAAACCGTGGCCATGTGGTCTGTGCTGGACGACATGGAAGTGTCGGCCGACACTGGAGACAACCAACTGCTGAATCCGATGTTGGTCTGGCTGGCAGTCGCCTCGTGACGCCCGTCGTACATCGATGCCTTGGCCCGGCGGTTCTGGGTATCCTGGGCCCGCATGTCGAAAACGACCTTGGCGTGGATCAGACCGTCGGTGACGACGATGCGGTTGATGCCGAGCATGACCATCGAAGCCAGCAATTGCTGGCGCGATCTTGCCATTTGCAACTGCGCACCCAAAACCAACCGCTCCTCCTCCTGCGGATCGGAGATGTCAGTCACCGGCTTCTGCAAACCCAGGTCCGATGAGATCTGCGTCAACGCTGCGGAAGCGTCGTCGGCGGTCACCGTCAACTGCGGCGTAGGCGCGGCGGGGGTATCGCCCACGGCGAAACTGCTGTCCGCATTAGTGGTGTCCACGCCAACCTGGCCCGGGTACTTCTGCGCCAGCCAGTCGCGGGCATTGTTCTTGCTGATATTGTCCTGCGCAAATTGATCCACCGATTTGGCCACATTGGCCAGCAGTTCGCCATACGCGTTCATCTGCTTAATGGAGGAATCCACAATGGCCTGAAACACGTTCTGAATCAACCCCGATACGAAGGCTGGAAAATCCACGGTCTTGACCATGTTGCCGAAGGCTGTCACGCCCGCGGTCACTGCTCCCGCCTTAAAATCCGCCCCGGTGGAACCGGGCTGCTGCGACAGCCGCCGCTTGGTGGCCTCGGTCGGGTCCTCATCCGCCAGGGCCAGCACGCCGCCCTTTTTAGACAGCTCGCGCGCCGCCAGCCCATCGGGGTTCGCCATGTAGCTGCACACCTTTACCATGGTGGAGGCGAGTTGGCGTTGTTCCGCCGGCGGCAGGCTGCGAAAGCCGGCGTTGGATTCCAGAATCTTGCGTACTTCCGGCCGCACTGCCCTCAGGGTTTCGTCGTTGGCCCAGGATGTTTGTGTCGTCTGCGTGTTCGGCATGGCACGTGGTCCTCACTTAGGCGCGGCCGGCGCCGCGGTACCAGCGGCGGGAGGCGGGGACGGCGGGCCGCCCGGAGCGGCTCCGGCGGCGGCTCCGGTAACCTTCGCCTGGCCAGGTTTCGCGGCGTTCTGAATCTGCGAGATCTGAAATGAATCGGCCATTTTTTCCAGCGGCAGGTAGTCGCTCTTGAAATTGACCTCCACTTGTCCGGCGAGGCTGGCCTTGGTTTTCAGTTCGGCGTCGCCGGCGAGCTGCGTGGCACTCACCAGGTTAAGCACCGGCTCCTGGGTGTTCTTGTAGGTTCCCTTGGCATAATAACTGCCATCCCGCGAGGCTCCTGTGTAGCCCGAATCCTTGCTGTACGTTGCGCCTGTATCGGTGCTTTGCCCGCCCTGATCGATCGTGCCTTCCTGCACATTGTGCGTGAGCGTTGAGTCATAGTCGAACTTAGTCGCGCTCTGCTTGTATTTGAAATTGTCCTGGGCCTGGAAATCGTACATTACTTTCGCCGAAATCTTGCCATCGGTGACGACGATCCGGTTGATGCCCATGAGGACCATGGTGGCCAGCAATTGCTGGCGGCTGGTAGCCAGTTGCGTCCGCGCGGCCGGCACGGCCTTGGCCTCAATTTCATCGCTGTCAAGGCTCGTCAGGGGGGTGCCGCCATCCATCGGAAGGTTGGCGTTGACGCGCTTCAACGCGGCGGATTCATCCACGCCGTCGCGCGCCGTCACGCGCGGTTGCTCCGCCCCATCGTCGCCGGTATCCACGCTGATCTGGAAGACGTCCGGGTACTGGTCCACCAGATGGTCCCGGCCCTGATTATCCGTAACGTTTTCGTCCCGAAACTGATTCAGCGTTTTGGCAACGTCGGCGACCAGGCGGCCGTAGGCCTCCATCTGCTCGATGGACGATTGGACAATGGCATGAAACACGCCCTTGATAAGGCCCGAGACAAAATCCGGAAAGTTCACCGCCTGGAGCAATGCGCCCGCCACGGCCGCGCCTTCGCGGGCTGCCTGGGCCACGAACTTCGGCGGCGCAGCCGGGTCGGGCAGTGTGCCGGCGTCCGCCAAACTGAGATCGTAAGGGTCGCGGCGCGCCTGCGCGGCTCTGGTTTTTCCGGCTGCCCGCGGAGCTGCCGCCGCCTTGGCCAGCTTATCGCCCTTGATGCCCTCCGGCTCCGCCAGATACGAGCCCACCTCCACCATGTCATGGGCGATATTCATCTGCTGATCGTGCGGCAGTTTGCGGTACGCCGGGCTCCGGACCAGGAGATCCTTCACCTGGGAGCGCACCAGGGAAAGAGTCTCGGCGCTCACCTTGGGAGCGGCGCCAACCGGTTTTGCAATGGAGCTAGCCGTCATGCGGACCTCCTTTCCGGCCAACTTGCCTCCTAATCCGCCCGCGCGTCCTGACGCAGGCGGGCAACGTCACTGAGCCGCTGGTTGATTTCGAACTCCACCGGCCGCAGATACAGGCTCACGCGAGCCGGGGTGAGCGGCGTGGTCCGAATGCTGAGAACCGAGAACCGTCCGGGCCAGTCGCATTTGTCGGGAGTGAAGGCGCGCAGCCACCTTCCCAACGCGTGCAGCTCGCGCGGCCTCTCCGCCAGGCCAAGCGTCAGCAGATCCAGGAACCCAGGAGGCAGATCCGGAATCATTCCGAGACCGATTTCCAGTTTCATCTCCGGCCCCTCCGAGGTCTCCTGCAATCCTACGAACGCCGACCTTTCCGGAAGATCGAAGCGCCCTCCCAATGCCAGACCGATCACTTGCATGATGCTTGGAAGCTGATGTGCCAGGCCGATCTTTTCCATCAGCGGGCTAAGCTGGCTCAGCCGCAGAGGCCCGCGGTGATGGAGCGTGACGCGCTGGCTGCCGTGGTCGCGGCCGCAACTGATTTTCGTGAACAAGGGCCGCAATCCCGGCAGCGCCTCCATGGCCGTTTTCACCATTTCCCGCAAGTGAGGCGGCAGACTCTCCACCTGGTGCGGATGCATTTCGTAGTACACCTTGGATGTCGAAAGGCCTTCGGCGTCGTAAGCGTTGCCGAAAAACGCCCCGTAGTCCAGGCGAGACTCCATGCCGGTGCCGCGGAATTCTTCGCTGCGCTGGTCGAACCACCGCAGCGCGCTGTGGCCAAACAGCGGATCCACCAGGCGGCGCATCTCCCGCGTGGCTTCATTGCGCCGGGCACAGGGTGAGGAATCCGGGCTGAGCGGCACAATCGTGAAGCGCAGCAGATTCGGTTGATGTTCCGAGAACGACGGCTCACAGGGCGCCGCCCCAGGGGTCAACGCGTTAGCGGCGTATTCCGGCGAGCCGACGGGATAGGTGAAGGTCCGCTGCAGCAGTCCCCCGACGAACTGCAGCGGATTCGCCGTTCCAAGCTTTTCCGCCGCCACTTGAAGGCGTGTCCCCACCACTTCGGACATTGACGTTTTGCCCATATCGAACCTCCTGTCTTCAAGCGCCTTGTGCCCTGCGGATCGGTTGGACGTAAGCCAGGGGCTTCACGCCCGCTTGCTCCAGCATGTCCCGTGCGAGTGCCGGAATGCGGATGGGGGCCGATGTCTGCATGGGTCCTTCGGTGGGTTGCGAGTATTCCTCAACCCGGGTGTCCTGGGTTCCGGTCACGGCCAGCCAGGCGTCGCAGGCGTCCACCAGATCGCGATCGGTGGGATTCACCGTGGGTTTCTGGCCAACGGGCTTCAGCGGTGGATTGCGGATCGATTGGGTGTCCAAAATGCTGAACCGGGAGGCCGTGGTCAGGTCGGCTGCGTGGTCCGACAGCCACTTGATAATGGTGGCGCCGGCGGTGGCCATGGTCCGGTACTTGATACTGTTTTTGGCGCCGCCCAATTCAAGCGAGGCAACCTGGTCTATGACGCCCCACATGTCCTTGGCGCCATAAGCGGTTTTGATTTCGTCGTCCGATAGCAGGCCGATGATCTCCTTGATCTGGGTTTGCATTTCGATGGCGGCGAAGTAGGCCATTCCGTAGCCGTGCAGCGACAGGTTGCCCGCCAAATCGCGTCCCGATTTCTTCAACTGCTCCTGGTTGACGGGCGCGGGAGTGCGGTTGCGGAACAGGTCGTCAATGGTGAGTTGGCGAGAAAAGGCCGAGACCGTGGATACGAAACGGATCATCAGGTCGGCGTAATCGGTGTTCGGTGAACCCGCGGTGGGGTCTCCGCCCGGCGTGCCGAACGCGCGCGAGTACAGGTTGCGGCGCTCAATCTCGGTCAAGCGGTTGATGCTCTTCTTCCAGTAGCCGTAGAGCGTGTCACCGGCGTTGCCCCGGCCCAGCGGAAGCTGACCCAGCGTAAACTGCTCCACCAGCTTGTCCACCACGGCGAAGGCCTTTACCTCTTCGAACATGGCGGCGAAATGCAGGCCCTGCATGGCCACCAGGTTGTCGGTGATAATGTCGACGTTGGTCTGCGCATCCAGGTCCGGCAGGTCGATGCTGATGGACGAAGGTGGAGCGTTGTCGTTGACCCCTTCCTGGCCTGCCAGGGCGAAGAGCGTCTTGACTTCGAGGTGAAAGTCGGTGGCCGGAACACCCTGTCGTACTAACGATTGGACCACCGCGGCCCACTGGCCGGCGCTGACCTGGAATTCGTGCAGCGCCGTGCTCGCCGCGCTGTTCTGGTTCACCGCTGTCACTGCCACCCGGCCCTGTCTGATGAGATTGTGGAGAACATTCTCGAACAGAGTGGGGCTGGCGTTGTATTCTCCGCGCGCCGATGACAAGGCCTGCGAGAATCTGGCGCCGACGTCCGGGTTCGTGTTACCGTCACGAATCAGGATGCCGTACGCTGCCGCGAACGCCGTTTCCTGGGGGCTCAGAGTGTTTGGCCCGGATTGATTGGCTAGCCTGGCGTCTTGCTGGCTTGGCAGCTTGCCGTCAACCTGGTCGGGAGCTATCGGTTGATTGGTTTGGGCGAAGGCGCTCGCCACCGCCTGGTAGAGCGGATCAAGCGCCACCGGGTTAGCGGGTGGCGTTGGCACCGGCACCTGGCCCGGCGGCGGTTGGCCCGCGGAATTCAGTTTAGCGATGTCGGCCGCCAGTTCCGCCTGTAGCGACGGATCCAGAATACCGCCGTTCTGTTGCTGTTGCGCCTGGAGTTCGAACACTCTGCTGCTGAGCTGGGCAATAATGCTCTGCTCGCGGGTACGCATCTCCACAATAATGATCGGGTTCGTCATGTGACTCCTTTCAGGTGGTTGCCCGGGAGAGGGGGGACCTCCGGCGGGCGGTGTAGTTGGTACTTCCTGCTCCACTTCCCGCGCTGCTTTTTGGAGAGCGGGTTTGGCTTGGTTCTTCATCCCGTGTGACCTCGTGCTTTACGCCTGTCATTCGGCGCAGCCTGCTCCGAACCGTCGATTTCCCGGTCTAATTGTTGGAGCGCGGCCACAGCGTCCAACACACCCGCACCTCCGCCTTTACCGTGGCCGGTCCGCCACGGGCGCGCCGAATCGCAGAGAATCCGGCGTGCGTCGCCGGCATCCAGCGGGTAGGCGCGCCCCAGCGCCCGGCTCACCAGCAGCGCCGCGGCGGCGGAGACCGAAGGCGCCGCAAAGCTGGTGCCGGTCACGCGGGAGTAACCATGCAGGCTGGAACTGACGACGCTCTCGCCTGGGGCCGAAAGCGCCACGTGGCCGCCGCGGGTGGAGAACGCCGACGGAGCGCCATTCTCGTCCACCGAGCCCACCGCGATCACACCCTCCATGGCCGCCGGCGAGAACCGCTCTTCCTTGCCCGAGTTCCCGCTGGCCGCCACCATGATGCAGCCGCGCGCCAAGCCGTAGGCGATCACATCGGAGTGGGGCATCGGTCCGTTGGGTTCGATCTCTGCCTCCGGCGTGCCAAAGCTGAAGTTGAGCACCTTGGCCCCCAGATCAATCGCATATTTCACGCCGCAATCGATATCCGCAACGGCGCCGATGCCCACGGGGTCGGCCTTGCCTGGATATTTGGCCGAACCCAGCACCCGCAGCGGCAGCACACCGCAATTCCCGGCGAGCCCCGGAGGAATCTGTTCGCCGGAGGCGCCGATGATGCCGGCGCAGGATGTGCCGTGTCCCACCAGGTCCACCGGATCGCCCCATCCACGGCTCTGGTCCGTAACCAGCTTCATTCCCGGCGGCAAATCGGTGCCCGTCAGTTGCACGGTGTCGTATCCGCGCCGCACGTGTCCAGCCAGTTCGGGATGGTCGAGCATCACCCCGGTGTCCACGATGGCCACCACCACGGCGGCATCTCCCGGCTCATAGGCCATGGCTTCGGCCGCGCCGATCATCTCTCTGGAAGACCAGGCTTCGTCGATGCCGATGGCCGCCGGCGCGGCCGTTCCAAAGGGCAGCACACAGAGGTAGTGCGGATAAGCCTGTTCCACTACCGCCAGGTGGCGGAGCGCGTCAATGAGGTCCAGAATGGGCGAATCGTCATCCAGGTCCACTTCGAAGGTTCGCGACAGGCCTACCGCGTGCTCCAGGTCGTTGAAGTTCTTATGCCGCTGCCCGGGGCGGCCGAAACCCTGCGCCGAAGCATGCACCCGGTAAACCTGCGCCTGGGTCGAGAAGTGGCCGAGCAACCGGTCCACGGGACCAATCCCTGTCGTCGCCGATGCCTGGCCGGTTCCCTGCCGCAGGTCCAGCGCCGACGCGATTTTCTCCGGCGCCTCGCCCAAGGCCAGTTTCAGAATGAGGCTTCCGGGAGTGGAATACGGATCGCCGGGCCGCGCCCAGGGAGTGCCCAACTGGATGCGATGGTTCATTCCGTTTCTCCCGGGCCGCCGTTCTGGGCCGGCATAGCCGAAGCGGGAGGCTTGGCCGAAGCGGGAGGCTTGGCCGCCGCGGGCGGCTTGGCCCCAGCGGGTGCGTCCAGTTGGAATTCCTTCTCCGCGAAGACGCCGGGAGATGCCTCCACAGTGACTATCCCGCCCCGCTGATGCGGCAGGGCGGCCACCAGCAACTCGCGGTGATTGGCCCGCAACAGCGGAACCTGTTCATTTCCGATGCGCACGCGCGGCGCATCGTCCTGGACCAGGTTTTGCCCATGGATGCGCAGCAGGGTGGTTCCATTGGCGCCCAAATCCTCTGCCAGCGCCTCGGTTTCGACGTGCGAAATCAGCGGTTGGGACGCCCGCGCCAAGGCGGAACGGAGGCGATTCACCGGAATATCCGCCGCCCGCCCAATGGCTGCCTCTCCGCCCGACTTTTGCATGGCCCGGAACTGCGAGATGGTGTGGATGCCGGCCCATTCCAGCCGCCGCTGCTCGGCATCGGTCATATCGGTGCCCAGCACTTCTTTGACCGACGGCTCGTCCGGCTTGGCGGAGAGCGCCATGGTGTTCTCTTCGATCATGGGGCGCGTAATGGTGGTGAGCGAGAGGTGCAGCGTGCTGGCGTCCATCTCACCGGGCGCCGCCGGACGAATTCGCACCACGCTATCGATCATCTCCACGTGGGTGCGAAGATCGAGCGTCAGATCCTTCACGGCGAACGTGAGCGGCAGGCCGGCGCGGGCCTTCAGCGCCATGGTGTTCTGTACCCGGTCGAGTTGGCTGGTGAGGGCTTGCACAAATTGTTCCAGCGGCAGGCCGCCGTCGCGGTCACTCATTGAAGGTAACCTCGCCGACGGTAACCTCGCCGAACGTAACCTCGCCTTCGCTGCAACGCAGTTTCAGCCGGCCTCCCTTGGGGTCGAAGACCGTGCGCCACCGCCAGCGCGGCAGATCGGCCAGGAATATCAGACCGTCGTGGGTTTGGCGAATCTGCACCTCAATGGGCAGATCCAGAGACACGTCCGTCACGCGCACTCCGGTTTGGCTGTCGGGGCTTACCGATTCCAGAAGTTCGACCATGGTCTGCCAGAGTTGCCGTGTCAAGGTTTACCTCCGGCGCGGGCGGAACCCGCGCGGGCCGCCGGACCCGAAGCCGTCGGCGCGGTTGCTGCCGGTTGCCCCGCTGCCGGTAGTACCGCCGGTGGCGCGGCAGGCGCGGGAAGTGCCGGTTGTGCCGAAGGTGCTGCGGGCGGCGCGGGTGGCGCGCTGGATGCAGATCGTCCGTTCTTCTGCAACACAGCCATCTTTGCCGAATCGGCAAACCGGTCCAGGGGCAAAGTCTCGCTCACAAAATTGATGCGGACCTCACCGAACAACTCGGCCTTCAGATCGCTGGTGGTTTGGACGTTCGCGCCCACCGTGGAAACCATGGTCTGGTGCTGGTCGTAGGTCGCGCTGCCGCGCTCGCCCCAAGTCTGGCCACCCGGGTCCTGACTGGCCGCGTAACTCACTGCCGCCGTGTCCTTCGCGGCCGCGCGGAATTGGACCTTGGCCGAAATCGAACCGTCCTTTACGTTGATCCGGTTCATTCCCAGCAGCACCATGGTGGCCAAGGTCTGTAAGCGGCCCTCTCCCACCTTTCGGCGGGCGGCCGGCACCAGTGCCTGTTCGATCAAATCGTCGGTCAGCGGTTGGCCTGCCGCACCGTAGTCGGCCAGCCAGACCGGACTGGGCGCATCGTCTTCACCCGATCCCGGGTTTCGAGCATGCAGCGCCGGATCGCCGGCATTGGGACCCACCGGCACATCCAGCGTCAGGTCGCGCGGATACTGATGCGCCAGCCAGTCCAACACCTGGTTGCGGGTTACGTTTTCTTCGGTGAACTGATCCAGATCCTTGGCTACCGCGCCCACCAGTTCCGCGAACGCCTCCATCTGCCGGATGGATGCGTCCACCACCGCATCATATGTGCCATGCACGAGGCTGGCGACGAAAGCCGGAAAATCCACTTCATCGCGCAACGCGCCGGTGCGCCGCGCAATGGTGTCGGTAGCAGCAGCCTTGGGCGTTGATTTGTCGGCCGCCGCTGAAGGGTCCGGTTGAGCTGGGGCAGCGGCTGCCGGCTGGGCAGGTGGCGGGCCCCCGTCAGCCGGCTGCCGGCGCCGGCTAAAGAGATCGCCCGGAGTATCCAGGGGAAAGGCGTACGGATCGTGATGACTGTGGGGGTCAGGCGTGTCGATCGTTTGCACGTCCCGCATCAGCGCCGCCTGCATGGCGGGCTCGAGGCGTTGAAACGCGGGCGAGCCGGCCAACAGCGACGCTGCCTTCGACAGCGGCTTACGGGTGGCCGGAGAATTGGGATCTGGTTGCACGTCTGCCCTCATTTACTCGCGCTTAGAACCGGTAGTACACGTCCTGCAGCTTGGCCGAGTGGCGCAAACGCATCAACCGCGTCTTCGCCGGCCCTGCCGCCGCCGACACCAGGCGACCCATCAAGTCCTCACACGACGGCATACACCGATCACCCAACCGCCGCAGCGCGCCCGCCATGGCCGCATGAGTTTCCGGCCCAAAAACTCCGTTTTGCGGCAGCCATGGAGTATCGGCTTGAAACTCCGGCAGGCTGGCATATCCCAGATCTTCGAGCGCCCCCTGGCGCTGCTGCTCCGTGCGCAGCGGCCCGGCGGCTGCGATTACCCATCGCATGCCGGCGCCCAGCCCGCAGGTTACGACACGGTCGAACGCCATCGCCAAACCGCGGTCGCTGGTGAGGCCCAGTTCGGCCGCCAGGTGCAGCATGGGGCGAAATTGTCCTTCGATGGCCTGCTCGTTTTGCGCCGCTTGAAAGGGCGTGTATGCGCCCGCCTGCCGGAACCGGTCCATCCATGAGGCGGCGGATAGATTCTCTCCGCCCACGGGTTCGAGGCGCGAGCCCGCAGACGCGTTAGTCACTGCCAACAAGGCGGTCGCGTTGGGTCCGAACAGGGCGCGGAATTGCTCCGGGTCGCGTGCCAACATCAGGCTGAGTACGGCCCCCAAATGCCCCGAGGCCTGCGTGAACAGCGTCAGCCCGAAGCACAGCCCGAAGGGATCCTGGGCCATTACCGCGCTATATAGATCGTCGCCCGAGTCAACCACCGCCACCTCGCGAACAATGCGGTAGATTTCCCGGTTATCGAGCGCGGTGGAGCCCTCGGGCTCCGCGCTGTCGTGCGCTTCGTCGGCGTCGCTGCCGGTCTCGTCCGAATAGCCGGGATCTTTGCGCCGCAGCGCGGGGTCGGTCAGCAGCCGGTCGCCCGGAAGCATTGGGGCGCCGCTCCAGACGGGGCTGGGATACTTTCCGGTGGCGCTCGGTGGAATGGGCACGGCATGGTCGGCCTCGGCCAGCGACCACGATTTCACCGCCCAGACCGGGCCGGGATATTGGCCGGTGGCATGCTGCGCATCGCGTATGGCGTCCGGCGTGGGCAGTGCCAACGTCCGTGCCGGCACGTATTTCGGAGTTGCTACCGCGGTTCGGTAAGCCAAGATTGTCCTCCTGTCCAGTGCGCTTCTGTTTCGTGCGCCCTGCCTAGTGCGCCGCCGGGCTGAGCGGCCAAACCGAAACCCGGGTCTTCGGTTTGTGGGATGCGTCCAGCGGGTCCCACCATTCCTGCGTATGCCGCGTGATCCGCGCATCCAGAGTGCCCGTCACTTCGTCGAATCCGCCATGAATCTGATCCAGCCAGAAAAGTTTGGTGCCGGCGTCACCGCGCCCGCTGAAATCAAGGGCCAGAACCACGTTGTGGTAACCGTCCAGCAGGGACAGAACGAAAGCATACCAGCCATGATCGTGCCCGCTATCGGCCTGGTTGACCAGCCAGTCCTCCGCCGAATCCTGCAGGTGCTCGGGACGCGCCACGCCCTTGGTGAGCATTCCGGCGGCGTCGGCGAACTCGAATTCGTGCGCGTCTTGCGCCATGCCATACCGCGCCAGCGCCGCCATGGAATCCTGCACCGTAGTGCCGAGCGCCTTGGGAGTACCATCGGCGTTGGCCAACGCCGCGCCGAAGAGCTGGCGAAGCCCGGAATTCAGCACCTGGACGCAATCGGTTTGGACTGATTGCGCGCGCACGAAATCCGCCTGCATCTGCTGCACGGCCGCCTCCGGAAACGTCGCCAGCGCCAGCACGGTCCCATAGGCCTGCGAGCGCGGCACGCCGTTCTTTCGGACCGGCTTCCGGTAGCCGAGCGATTGCGCCGCCGCCGCGGCTCGGAATGAGTTGATCCACTTGATTTTTTCTGCCGTGAGGCGGCAGCCGCCATTCACCGAGTCGCTGACCGTACAATCGGGGTTCGCTCCCAGGTGGGTGTGGACGCCGATCAGCCGGATTTCGGTTTGCGAAGCCTGCGCGTTTTCGTCTTCCCAACCAGCCAGCTAGAACCCC